>OOBY01000039.1_pt1 | contig 174839 bp, 162 predicted proteins | sample 1671751 | NCBI WGS metagenome assembly OOBY01 (sample SAMN06348189, study PRJEB24527) | human gut metagenome | biome: human gut; feature: ankylosing spondylitis patient; material: feces | host: Homo sapiens | place: China | collected 2015-10
TCTCTTCCGATCTCATGATACTCTCGGGAATTCTAAATGATCATCATTTTCAAGAGGTTGGACTTGCTCTCTTATTTCATCAAAATCTATCAGATATTCATTGACCGATTTATTTTTACCGAATGTTTCTGACAAAGCCTTTTCAATGACTCCGATGCTAGTAATATAATATGCTCTATTAATTTCCGTTGAAAGCTTTTTCTTTTTTTGGTTCCATTCTACTTGAGCTAAACCTTCGATATTTTTATTATTCAAAATATGTGAGCAGAATAATCTACATGCTAAACTGCCCATATTCCCTTCAGAGAGAAGAATGTTAAAATGACCGCCTACTTGTTCAGCATTTTTATTAACATCTACGAAAAGCTGTCGAAAAATTTCAGGGACACGCGGTATTGTCAATCCTTCTTGTTCTACCGTTTCTGCAACTTCTTTAGTTGAGTTGGGCGAGAATAAAATACATAAAGGAACTGTCATTTCCTTTAAAAATTCTCCATTGTCCTCGTCATAAACTTCCTGTAACGCTTTAAGACGATGCTGACCGTCGATCACAATTAATTTTAAGCCCCGTTCAATACCATTTGAAATTTTCATCTCAATTTGAGAAGGCTCTCTCGCAATAGAAATAATATCTTGCGGAGTTTCCATTGATGGAACAATTGAATAATTCCCATCTTCAATTAAAGTTAGTTTGAAAAGACCTTCCCATGTCCTAATATAACCATTTCTTCCACCAATCGATGTTCGTTGAATTTGTTGCTTACTGTAAAATTCCTCCATAGTATTTTTAGATACTGGAATTGCAGCAACAAGAAGAGGTGGAAAAAAAACCGTTCTTGACTTAGAATCCGCATTAGTTATATATGGTTTTATTTCTGTTTCAACGCGTCCGATATCGAGATCTCGTTGCAATAATTGATCGAAATCAATTTTTTTACCCGGCTTTATATCCCTTGCAAAAGTAAGGCTTTGTAGCTCACTTGCCTTTAAAGAAGTCAAAAAGTATTCGATTGGAAAACTTTGTATTGTAGAGAAACGCCCAAAAGAACCAGTTTTTTTGAATGCATAAATATCTTCTTGACTGAAAATTCCAAATGAATCGCTCATACCTCTGACTCCATTTCTATTTGGCTTAAACTGTTAATTATATGATAAGACCACATAACTTAGTCGTTAAGTATAAACAGAAAATTAAAAGTTTTCTTCCTTGAAATCAAGCGACTGAATCACACGAAGCTTATTTAGTCTAAATAAATAAACAATAGGTTTTGTCAAGTGCTTTGCTTAATGAAAGTTCAAAACAACTATTTTTAGTAGTAAGCAGGCTCGGATGCTTGTTACATAGAGGACATAAGATGAAATTTGGTGCCGAAGGCCGGACTCGAACCGGCACGTATTTCTACGGTTGATTTTGAATCAACTGCGTCTACCGATTTCGCCACTTCGGCACTGAAGGGGATGCGGAAACGTTGTGGATTATACCTGTCGCGCGCCGCCATGCAAGCGACGACGCGCTAAACCCGCGCTAAGTGCCCAAAAAACCAGCGCCCTTCGTCAGTCCAGCTCAGACACCGCCAGCCGAATCACCCTCGCCGCCTTCTGCTCCGGCAGCGCCAGCACCTTCGCCCACATCTCCTGCACCATATCGCAGGAGAGCTTCTCTTTGCCCGCCGCCTTCTCCGGCATCTGCAGCAGCTGGATGTCCTCGCCGTACTTATCGGCAAGTGCCTTCATAATCGGCCGTACGTCTTCGACAGCCGCCTCGCGTTCAGCGGGGGTTACGGTGTGGCGATTTTTGCCGTAGGCCGCGCGCATCATGTCGGCGTCGGCCTGCATGCGCCGTGCCATCAGGTCTTTATCCAGCATGCGCATCGGGTTGATGCCGCCCTTCACCATCGGGTAGAGGAAGCGGAAGCAGGCGTCGTCGCTCACCTTCTGGATGGCGGCGGTCTGCTCCATGTTGATGGTCATGTAGTTCACCACGTTGGCGTCCGGGGCGTTCTGCAGGCGCGTCATCTGCAGATGCAGGATCTGCGGCTGGATGGTGTCGATAATCTGCTGCTCCGGTTCGCCCGCTTTTTGCAGGGCGGCCATCTGGTCGAGGATGCGCTGATGCAGCGCGGGCTCCTGCTCCTTAATCACCTGCCAGGCGGGCATCGCGTTGAGGGCGTTATCCATCTGCCGTTCCGGGGCGCGCTGCCTGTCGAAAAACACCCAGAACGCCACGGCGGCAGCCGCGATGACGACAATCACAATACGGGTCCACGTTTTATTCATCTCGCATCCTTATCCTTGAGTTATGCCGGTTTACACCGGCACGCCGCTGTGGAAGCGAAACTCGTTGTCCGGTGTCGAGATAAGTGTGGCTTCAATTTCGCCAAAAAGCTTTATACGCGGTGAGATATCGTCGTCGCTCACCTGCCGGGCCAGCGTCAGGTAGTCCTGATAGTGGCGCGCTTCCGAGCGCAGCAGCGAGAGATAGAACTTCTGCAGGTCGTCGTCGAGGAACGGGGCCAGCGCGGCGAAGCGTTCGCAGGAGCGGGCTTCGATGTAGGCGCCGCAGATGAGCTTGTCGATCAGCGTCAGCGGTTCGTGGGTGCGCACTTCCTTCAGCATCCCTTTGGCGTAGCGGCTGGCGGTGATTTTGATGTACGGAATATCGCGGGCCAGCATCGCCTCGCGCACCTGCCAGAAGTGGTGCAGCTCTTCTTTAATTAGCAGCACCATGCTGTCGATAAGCGCCTGGCCCCACGGGTCGTCGGTTTTGGGCATCACGCTTTTGCCAATCTGCTTATGCAGGGCGATGAAGTCCGGCTCCGGGCCGTCGCGGAAGGTGAACAGTTCGTAGGGTTTGAGCCAGTCGAGTAGCGCGTCGGCACCGCTTTCGTCGGCAACGTATTTACGCACCAGCAGCAGCGCGGTCTGGGCGGCCTTGAGCTCGCACACCATGTGGTCGGTGAGCAACAGCGGCAGGTTCGCCGGGTCGCGGGCTTTATCAATCCATGCTTGCGGGGTCGGGCACTGGAGGAAGTTGAGTACGGGGGCGAGTATCTGCGGGTAATCCATGGTTCTGCCTTGAAAAAGCGGTGGCGCGCGCCACCGCCTGAAACGCTTAGTGACGCACGCCGTCGTCGTCTTCGTCGACGTAATCTTCGTCGTCGCCTTCTTCGCCGTCTTCACCGTTCGGATCTTCGAAGTAGGTTCCCCAGCCGTCGTATTCCACTTCAAACTTCTCGGCCAGGTTCATCAGCTGTTCGACCTGCGCGTCGATCAGCTCCGCCTTCAGCGCGCCTTCGCTCAGGATGTCGCAGCAGATGACGGTGTCGCCCTCTTCCACTTCCAGCTCTTCCGGCTCGGTCACTTCGTAACCCAGCTTGAAGGCCTCTACCGCCAGTTTTTCCAGCGCGTCGAAATCATCCGCAGAGAAATGGTGCTCGATGGTGTACAGCGCGTCCGGATCGCTACCGTCTTCCAGCAGTTCTTCAATAATCAGACGCGTCTCTTCGCGTTGCTCTTCCAGGTGTTCCGGGTTTGCCATGGCTCAATCCTCTTTAAAGTGCGGCAGATACTTCTATTTTCACACACGGACGGGTTTGCCTCCACCTTTGTTGGAAAGATTTGTGAAACGGGGTTGCAAATGAATAATTACACATATAAAGTGAATTTTAATTCAATAAGTGGCATTCGCCATGTGAGGATAAAATGTCTGATCTGTACAAGAAACACTTTCTGAAATTGCTCGACTTTACCCCTGCACAGTTCACTTCTCTGCTGACCCTTGCCGCACAGCTCAAAGCCGATAAAAAAAATGGCAAGGAAGTACAGAAGCTTACCGGTAAAAACATCGCGCTCATCTTCGAAAAAGACTCAACCCGTACACGATGCTCTTTCGAAGTTGCCGCATTTGACCAGGGCGCACGCGTTACCTATTTAGGGCCGAGCGGCAGCCAGATTGGGCATAAAGAGTCAATTAAGGACACCGCGCGCGTGCTCGGGCGGATGTACGACGGCATTCAGTATCGCGGCCACGGCCAGGAAGTGGTCGAAACGCTGGCGCAGTACGCGGGCGTGCCGGTGTGGAACGGGCTGACCAACGAGTTCCACCCGACGCAGCTGCTGGCGGACCTGTTGACCATGCAGGAGCACCTGCCGGGCAAGGCGTTTAACGAGATGACGCTGGTCTACGCGGGCGACGCGCGCAACAACATGGGCAACTCGATGCTGGAAGCGGCGGCGCTGACCGGGCTGGATCTGCGCCTGGTGGCCCCGAAAGCCTGCTGGCCGGAAGAGAGCCTGGTGGCGGAGTGCAGCGCGCTGGCGGAGAAGCACGGCGGGGAGATCACCCTGACGGAAGACGTGGCGGCGGGCGTGAAGGGCGCGGACTTTATCTATACCGACGTATGGGTGTCGATGGGCGAAGCCAAAGAGAAGTGGGCGGAGCGGATCGCGCTGCTGCGCGGGTATCAGGTGAACGCGAATATGATGGCGCTGACCGGCAACCCGAACGTGAAGTTCCTGCACTGTCTGCCGGCGTTCCATGACGACCAGACCACGCTCGGCAAGCAGATGGCGAAAGAGTTCGATCTGCACGGCGGGATGGAAGTAACGGACGAGGTGTTTGAGTCGACGGCGAGCATCGTGTTCGACCAGGCGGAAAACCGGATGCATACCATTAAGGCGGTGATGGTGGCGACGCTTGGGGAGTGATTGACTCCTCTGCGGCCTGGTGCCCTCACCCCAGCCCTCTCCCACGGGGAGAGGGAGAAAACACTAAAAACGACAACAGCGTTATCGTCAGGCAGAAAAATTCATTTTACTGACGCTTTCTCAGATACGCATTAACCATAATAAGAATTTATGTTTTTATTAACCATTATTTATTGAGTAGATAATGGTTAATATCAGGTCATTATCAATTACAAAACACCGTATATTATCGGCGTAATATTTCCTTATTGCTGCATTTCGTTAATAAGGATTATTCATGTCATGGAATAAGCATGAAGCTGTGTCATACGCCCGTAGCCACGCACTAACCCATACTGGACACTATTGCGCTCGAGCAATCGCCGCCGCCATTCGAGCCGGAGGGCTTAAAATCGAAGGGGCAAACGCTAAGGATTTCTGGCGTTCTCTTGAAAAAGCAGGGTTCTCAAAAGTCTATGGCACCCCCATAGAGGGGGATATCGCGGTGATTGATGCCTTGCCCGGCCAGAATCAGTACGGGCATGTCTGTATTTACGATGGCGCTGGAACCTGGTATTCAGATTTTAAACAGAGAACACTGTACCCGGGGCCAACCTATCGCCAACTCCAGCCAGCAATAACCTTATACAGGCATTATTAATATGAATAAGCTCATCTTAATTGTGTTATTCAGCACAACCGCATTGGGGGCCGAAGATTTTCAGATACCGATGCAGCGCGCCCTTGAATTCAATCGCTGGTACGTCAAACAGGTGAAAAACGATCGTTATCCCATCCAACAGGGAAATGAAATCGATAAGTTCGTTACGGCCAGCACCATGAAAAAATTACGTCATGCAGACGATCCCCGTTATGCCGATGCTGAATTTTACGAGGCTGATTTTTTTATGAAATCGCAGTATATCGGCGAGGACTGGGCTGAGAATGTGGCTATTGATTCGTATGATTCAGACCCGGTCTGTGTAAACGTGAATATCACGTTTGGCAAAAAGACCCAGCACACAGTCATTGATTGCATGGTTAAAGAAGATGGGATCTGGAAAATTCAGTCTGTCGCCGCTCGGGATAATAATTGATTCCCCCGCTAACAATAATGTAGCCGGGTGGCGCTGCGCTTACCCGGCCTACAAAACCCGTAGGCCCGTGCAAGCGAAGCGCCGCCGGGCAAATCAGGTGACGATGCGGCCTGATGCCCTTTCTCCCACAACCCGCTCTACTCAATTGATTTTTCACCCCGAAAAAGGTACGTTTTCGCCTTAATTCCAGCGTGGACATACCAGCATTATGCCGATTATTCAGTCTGTTGAACGTGCGTTGCAGATCCTCGACCTGTTCAACGAGCAGGCCACCGAGCTTAAGATCACCGACATCAGCAAACTAATGGGGCTGAGCAAGAGTACCCTCCACTCGCTGCTGAAAACCCTGCAGCTTCACGGCTATATCGATCAGAACCCGGAAAACGGCAAGTATCGCCTCGGCATGAAGCTGGTCGAGCGCGGCCATTTTGTCGTGGGCTCCATCGATATTCGGCAGAAGGCGAAAGGCTGGCTGACGGAGCTGTCCCAGCGGACCGGGCAGACCACTCACCTGGGGATCCTGGACGGACGTGAAGGGGTCTATATAGAAAAGATTGAAGGCAAGCTGGCCGCCATCGCCTATTCGCGCATCGGCCGCCGCCTGCCGGTTCACGCCACCGCCATCGGCAAGGTGCTGATTGCCTGGCTGGGCGAGGCCGAGCTGAACGTCCTGCTGGAGGGCTATCAGTACACCTCCTTTACGCCCGCTACCCTCGCGTCTCGCGAAGCCTTAATGAGCACCCTGGCGCAGACCCGCGAGCAGGGCTACGCCCTGGACCGCGAAGAGAACGAGCAGGGCGTGCGCTGCGTGGCGGTGCCGGTGTGGAACCACGAGTCCCGCGTCATCGCCGCCCTGAGCCTGTCGACGCTGACCTCCCGCGTGGACGACGCCGAGCTGGCCCGCTTCCGCGAGCAGCTTCAGCAGGCCGGGCTCCAGCTCTCACGCGCGCTGGGCTATGCCGGCTCGTAGGTGAAGTAGTCGAAGTCCGCGTGGCAGCCGTCGCCGCTGATGTCCTCGCAGTGCAGCCCCACAAACGCGCCGGTGAAGAAGCCGCGCCCGCCGATGTAGTCGTCCGACAGCTTCCACGCCTCATAGGTGACCGGCACGGCGTGCCACGTCTCGCCGTCGAACGAGTAGCTGTAGCGGTAGACCAGCGTATCCACGTCCACGCGCAGCCAGACGCTCTCCGCGCTCTCCGGCACCGGAATAGGCTGCTCGTGCAGCGGCCACGACGGCACGTTGTGGTCGAGCTGGATCACCTTAATCGTTCTCCCCTGTCCCTCCTCGTAGTCCACAAAGCAGTAGCTCCAGTTTTTGCTGTTGTAGTAGCAGGTCAGCCCCGCGCTCTGCTGGAAGTGGACCGGCGAGAACTGCATCCGCGTTTCGGAGCGGAAAGCGAAGTGCTGCCAGCGGCGCGCCACGGTCGACTGGGTAAAGGTGGAGTTGAGCGAGTCGTTGCCGTAGAGCCGTAAATAGCCGGGGCGCGTGGTGAGCGAGCCGAGGGTATCGTCGAACGGAATGCGCAGGGTCTGCAGCTCCGGGTCAAGCGTGCTGCCGTCAAAATCGTCCCGCCAGCTGTGCTGAGCGGTAGCGGGCTGCTCGGCAATCTGCGGGCCTTTCACGGTCAGCTGCGCGTGCTTGCCGCCTTCCACGTACGGCCAGCCGTCGCGCCACTCAATGCGGGCGATACCGGTCTCACGGCCCAGCGGGCAGTAGCCGCGTCCGCCGGAGGCCAGCAGCGGCACGCCGGGCAGGCGCAGCGGGCGGCTGGTGAGGTAGGCCATGTACCATTCCCCGGTGTGGGTCTGCAGCAGCGAGCCGTGTCCGCTCTTCTGCAGCGGGTTCTCCGGCAGGTGCCAGCTGGTCATCATCGTCACGTCCGGGTGCAGCTCGTACGGCCCGTCGATGGTTTTTGAACGCAGCACCACGACGGCGTGCTCGTAGCTGGTGCCGCCTTCGGCGACCATCAGGTAGTACCATCCCGCGTGGCGATACAGGTGAGCGCCCTCGGTGTAGCAAAGCGGCGTGCCGGTAAACAGCGTTTTGCGCTCCGGCGAGAGGGTGCCGGTCTGCGGGTCAAACTCCTGCATCACGATGGTGTTGTGCGGGTTGCTGTGGTGGCGCGGCCCCCACGGGCGGTAGATATAGTATTTGCGGCCGTCGTCGTCGTGGAACAGGGACGGGTCAAACCCGCCGTTGCCCATCGGGATCGGCTCGCTCCACGGGCCCTCGATGGACGGTGCGGTGACCAGGAAGTTGCGGCCGTTTTTCCACGGCGAGTCGACAATCTTCACGTCGGTGTAGAGCAGCCAGAATTTACCGTCGGCGTAGCTCAGGCACGGCGCCCAGATGCCGCCGGAGTCCGGGTTGCCCTTCATGTCCAGCATCGACACGCGGTCCAGCGGGGTGCTGACCAGCGACCAGTTTTTCAGGTCGCGGGAGTGGTAGATGCGCACGCCCGGGAACCACTCGAAGGTCGAGGTGGCGATGTAGTAGTCCTCGCCCTGACGGCAGAGGGACGGGTCCGGGTTGAAGCCGGTGAGTATTGGGTTGGTGATTTCCATAGTGCCTCCGGTTAATGGGATGCGGCTGTCGCAGCGTCGGGAATGGCCTCGCCCTGCGCCGCGCGATGCTTGATCAGCTGCTGGCTGATGGCCTTCACGCGGGCGTCGGTGAGCTTATAAAACGACAGCATGATGAACATGCCCGCGTAGAGCACCACCGGCACCACGCAGAACAGAATTTTTATGGTGGTCAGCACCTCGACAGGCTGCACGCTGCTGCTGGCGGAGTAGTTCACGTACGCCAGGATCCAGCCCACCACCGCCCCGCCAATCGCCAGGCCAATCTTCAGGCTGAACAGGTAGGTGGAGAACACCAGCCCGTCGAGGCGGCGACCGCTGCGGCTCTCCTCGTAATCCACCACGTCAGAGGCCATCAGCCACTGCAGCGGCGTGGTGGTGTTAAAGACGAACAGGAACAGGATGTTGAGGGCGAAAATCAGCGCGATGTGCTCCGCCGGGGTGACGAAAATCAGCAGGCTAATCAGCGAGTAAGCGACGATGATCCACTTGAAGGCGGTAACGCGGTCGAAGCGGCCCAGCAGGCGGGAGGAGCAGAGCGAGCCGAACATGGTGGCGAGGCTGCCGTAGAGTAAGAACTGGGTCGCCATCTCCGGGTGATCCATCACGTATTTCACGAAGTAGAGCGTAGCCCCGCCGCGCACCACGTTAGAGCAGGTCGCCATCATCTTGAACGCGCACATGATGCGCCACTGGGTGTTGCCCAGCAGCAGCTTAAGATCTTTCGCCACCGACGAGCCCGGCTGTACCTCAAAGGTGTAGCGCTCTTTGGTGGTGAAGAAGCAGACGTAGAGCAGCACCACGCCGCTCAGGCCGAGTACGCACATGGCACCGAAATAGCCCACCTGCTCGTTCCCTTTGCCGATGATGCTCACCAGCGGCAGCGCGATGCCGCTGATGGCGAGCGAGCCCGCCGCCGCCAGGAAGAAGCGCCAGGACTGCAGGGCGTGACGCTCTTTCGGATCGGCGGTAATGACGCCCGGCATGGCGCAGTACGGCACGTTAACGAAGGTATAAACCAGGGTCAGGAGAATGTAGGTCACGCAGGCGTAGATGATTTTGCCCTGCGCGGAGAAGTCCGGCGTGTAGAAGGTCAGCACGCAGACGATGCCGAACGGGATGGCACCCCACAGCAGGAACGGGCGGAACTGGCCGTGCCGCGTGCGGGTGCGGTCTACCAGCAGCCCCATCAGCGGATCGGTTACGGCGTCGAGCACGCGGGAGACCAAAAACAGCGTGCCCATAATCCCCGCCGACAGGCCGAAGACGTCGGTGTAGAAGTAGGCCAGCAGGAACATCGTGGCCTGCCAGACGAAGCCGCAGGCGGTGTCACCCAGCCCGTAGCCAATTTTGTCTTTCATGGTTAATTGCGTCATCAGAATTACACCCTTATGTAGTGTGCTGAATTACAACATCGTGTTAATGGAGTGTAATGAGCTGTTCAATTAACCAGCAATGGTCATATCTTATTTCCGAATTACGTTATTTTGCTTTTGTGACGCCAACGATATATTGCAACTCATTGTTTATATTATTAAATAACAAAAACAACAAAGCCGTCCGCGGAATATTTCCCGCAGACGGTTTTATCTCAGAAAATAATTAAATGCCGAGCGCTTTTTTACCGGCGTTAATTACCTCGATAATTTTATCGGTGTCATAAATACAGCCTTTCCAGGTGCCGCCGCTCACCGACTGCAGCGCCGCCCACAGCCGGGTATCGTCCGGTAAAAAGTCGTGGGCGTGCAGGTCCGGGTGCGTCTGCCGTACTGCCAGCTCGCGTGCCCCCTCTTCCGGCGTCAGCGGGTTTTCTTCGGTACCGATAAAGTTGACGCTGCCAGTTAACGACAGACGATCCACGGCAATCTCGATGATGTCGTTATCGCGCAGCTTGCCAATCGGCCCGCCCGCCAGCGCCTCCGGCGACACGTGGCCGAAGCAGGCGCCCGTCGACACGCCCGAGAAGCGCGCATCGGTGATTAACGATACCGTCTTGCCCCACGAGATATGCTTGAGCGCGGAGGTGAGCTGGTAGGTCTCTTCCATGCCGGTGCCGGACGGCCCGCCGCCGATCACCACCATGATATCGCCCTGCTTAATCTCTTCCCGCTTGATGGCCTTGATCGCCTGCGCTTCCGAGACAAACACCCGCACCCGGCCAGTGTGGCGGTAAACGCCATCTTCGCCCACCACCGACGGGTCGATCGCCGTGGCCTTGATCACCGACCCTTCCGGCGCGATGTTGCCCGTCGGGAAGCAGACCGTCGAGGTCAGCCCTTTCGCTTTTGCCTTCTCCGGCGGCAGGATCACGTCATCCGGATCCACGCCGTCCTGCTCGCGCAGGCACTGGCGGAAGCGCGCCCGGCGCTCCGAGCTCTGCCACCAGTCGAGGTTCTCGCCCACTGTCTGGCCAGTGACGGTCATGGCGTCCAGATGCAGCAGGCCGAGATCGCGCAGGTGGAGCATCACCTCCGGCACGCCGCCCGCGAGGAACGCGCGCACGGTCGGGTGATAGTCCGGGCCGTTGGGCAGCACGCTGACCAGGCGAGGCACCCTGCGGTTAACCCGCGTCCAGTGCTCAACGTCCGGGATCGTGCAGCCCGCCGCGTGGGCGATGGCCGGAATGTGCAGCAGTAAATTGGTGGAGCCGCCGAACGCCGCGTGGATCACCATGGCGTTTTCGATGGCTTTGTCGGTGAGGATATCGCGTGTGGTGATGCCGCGGTTATCCAGCTCGCTGACCGCCCGCGCCGACTGGCGGGCGATCTCCAGCCACACCGCCTGTCCGGACGGCGCCAGCGCGGAGTGCGGCAACGCCAGACCCAGCGCTTCTGCGACCACCTGCGAGGTGCCCGCCGTGCCGAGGAACTGACACCCGCCGCCCGGCGACGCGCAGGCGCGACAGCCCAGCTCGGCGGCCTCCTGCAATGAGAGTTCGTGGTTGGCGAAGCGCGCGCCGATGGTCTGTACCTTGCCCGCGTCTTCCCCTACGGTTGGCGGCAGCGTCGCCCCGCCCGGCACCAGAATGGTCGGCAGGTCGTGCATTGCGGCCAGGGCAATCATGGTGGCGGGCAGCCCTTTATCGCAGGTTGCCACGCCGATCACCGCCCGGCGCGTCGGCAGGGAGCGGATCAGGCGGCGAAAGACGATCGCCGCGTCGTTACGGTACGGAAGAGAGTCGAACATGCCGTGCGTGCCCTGAGAACGACCGTCACACGGATCGCTGACGAAGGCCGCAAACGGGATCCCGCCGTTGCGCGTGATCTCCTTCGCCGCCGCCTGCATCTGCATGCCGATCTCCCAGTGCCCGGTGTGGTAGCCCAGCGCGACCGGGCGTCCGTCTCCGGCGCGGATGCCGCCCTGGGTGCCGATAATCAGCACCTCTTTGCCGGTCAGCTTGTTGGCATCCCAGCCCATCCCGGCGTTCTGCGTCATGCCGAACAGGTTGCCGCTGGGGGATTCCATCAGCATCTGCGGCGTCAGCGGCAGCGCGCCCTGCGGCCCCGCCGCGTGGGTGATCACCGCATAAAACGCGTCATCCTGTGGGGTGAAAATTTTCTCAATGGTCATCGTTATCGTCCGGCTCAGCAAAGCTTGAGCTGTTGCAGCAGGGTTTTCAGCTGCGCCTTGCGCGGCTCGTCCAGCGGCGAGGCTGGCGGCAGAACGTGCGTGGAAATCGGGCGGCCGCAGAGCACTATCGCCTCTTTAATGACGTTCACAAACGGCGTATCCAGCTGATACATCTGCGGTATTTGCAGTAAGGTCTGATGATACTCAGCCGCCTTCGCCACGTCTTTATCCCGCCAGGCTTTCAGAAGATTCACCGACACCTGCGGGGCAAAGTTGCCGCTCGCCGAAATCGCCCCGTCGCCGCCGAGCAGCAGGGTATTAAACAGATGATCGTCGTAGCCGCACAGCACGGTGAAGTGCGGATGGGCGGCTTTGACGGTGTGGATCATGCTGCGCAGGTGGGCGACGGAGTCGATGGTGTCTTTGATGCCGATAATATTGCTGCGCGAGTCGGCCAGGGTTTTCACCAGCGCCGGGGTCAGATCCTGCCCGGTCAGCGCCGGGAAGTTATAGAGCATCACCGGCAGCGTGACGCTGTCCGCCACCTGCTCGAAGTAGCGGATCAGATTCGCTTCCGACACTTTCCAGTAGTAGGGGTTAATCACCACGATGCCGTCCGCGCCCGCCTGCTGCGCGTGCTGGCTCAGCTCAATGGTTTCCCGGGCGTTGGTGCCGCCGGTGCCGATCATCACCGGCACGCGACGATTGACATGATCGATAGCAAAGCGGGCAATGGTTTTACGCTCTTCGCCGCCGAGCTGGGAGAACTCGCCGCCGCTGCCCAGGAAGAACAGGCCGTCGACGCCTGCCTTGATCAGATCGTCGATCAGCGCGGCGGTGCCCTGCTTATCGAGCTGGCCGTCGGCGGTAAAAATGGTGGAGACAGGGGGAATGATTCCCGTGAACAACGCGGACTGCGGCATGAGTTCTCCTTGCTGAATCATTTTGTTCTACATTATAGAACAGCGTTCATTAATTTAACGATCATACTATGACGCAGAAAAAGCGCAGGTAAATGGGAAGGGGAGAGGGAGTGCGGGAAATATAAGCTGGATCACATATTAGTAAGTGCGGCCTGATGCCCTCACCCCGGCCCTCTCCCACAGGGAGAGGGAGAAAACACTAAAAAACGACAACAGGGTTGTCGTTTTTGCTTTTACCTTGCAACCAACATTTTAACGACCACTTTCCTGACCTTAGCAGGCGCTCCCACCGCGCACAGCGGCTTGTGCACTTCGCCCGGCCAGAACACCACGAAATCCCCTTCGCTCAGCACCACGGTTTTCTCCAGCTCGCCTTCCGGCAGGAACGCGATGTCTTTGTCCGCCAGCCAGTCGGTGTCCGGCGTGCCATGCGGCAGGGTGCTGAAAGTCATCCCTTCCTGACCCTTCATCACAATCTGGATGTCCAGATAGCGCGCGTGGTACTCGGCGCGACGCTCGGCGAACGGCTGGGTCATGTCTTCCGAGACCAGATAAAACAGGCTGTTGCCGTTGATGTCGTGTTTCCCGAGCGGCGTGGCGTCGGTGACGTGGGCTTTGACGTGCTCAATGGCCTGACGAAGATCGTCAGGCAGCCAGGACTGCAGATGGTGGATGTTGCCAACAATCATGTTTTAACCCTCAATATAAAACAATGTTTCATTTTTATCTTTTATACGAGAATCCCGGCTGCCATACCAGCCCTTTTTGGAAGAGGTTTGCGCGAGCGCATGTTTATCGGAAATGGTGTTAAATTGCTGTTAACCCTGCCCAGGCATTTATGCAGGGGTTATGCATAACCTCGATCCGTGCTTATCGCACGGCTGTTCTAACCTCTTGATCATGCTCTCTAATTAACAAAACCCGTTGCCGCCTCACACTTTACTGTTTTGATAATTTGCTCTAAAAAACCATAATTATTTATTGATTTTTCTTAAGTCAAAAATAGTTAATTACGTTAATTGCATAGCCATTCTTACACAAGATATTTATCATTTAAAATCAGCCACATAACAACATATTTCAAAAGATTAAAATCTACAAAATAATAACAACCTCAAATAATGCCACCGGATCCTGCTTAGCTATTCACCCCTCAATAATATGAAATTAATCATTATCTGATGCGAATCATGCAAATGAAAACAAACCCCTTAATATCCGGTTTCGCGTGAGCAATATCACAATACGGATTATTTAACTGCCTAGTATGAATCACGAAATCAATTGAGCTTAGCCGCCATGCAATTAAATACATCACATGGCGCATGCCCTTTTTATTCTGAAAAACAGTTAAAGGAATAATTATGGAAAAGCATTACGTCGGTTCTGAAATTGGTCAATTGCGTAGCGTTATGCTGCACCGCCCAAATTTAAGTCTTAAACGTTTAACCCCGTCAAACTGTCAGGAGCTGCTATTTGACGACGTGCTCTCGGTTGAACGGGCGGGTGAGGAGCATGACATTTTCGCAAACACGCTGCGCGAGCAGGGTGTGGAAGTCCTGCTGTTGACCGACCTTCTGACACAAACCCTTGATATTGCAGAGGCGAAGGCCTGGCTTCTGGATACGCAAATCTCCGACTACCGCCTCGGCCCCACCTTTGCCGGCGATGTCCGCGGCTGGCTGGCGGATATGCCGCACCGCGAACTGGCGCGCAGATTAAGCGGCGGATTAACCTACGGTGAAATTCCGGCAGCCATTAAAAATATGGTGGTCGATACCCACACGGCGAATGATTTTATTATGAAGCCGCTGCCGAACCATTTATTTACCCGCGATACCTCGTGCTGGATTTATAACGGCGTCTCTATTAACCCGATGGCGAAACCGGCCCGTCAGCGTGAAACGAATAACCTGCGGGCAATATATCGCTGGCACCCGGCGTTTGCCGACGGCGATTTTATTAAGTATTTCGGCGACGAGAATATTAATTACGACCACGCCACCTTAGAAGGCGGCGACGTATTAGTAATTGGCCGAGGCGCGGTCCTGATCGGCATGTCCGAACGCACGACGCCGCAGGGCGTGGAGTTTCTCGCCAACAGCCTGTTCAAACACCGCCAGGCAGAGCGCGTGATCGCCGTTGAATTGCCAAAACACCGCTCCTGCATGCACCTCGACACCGTTATGACCCACATCGACGTGGACACCTTCTCCGTCTACCCGGAAGTGGTGCGCAAAGACGCCCAGTGCTGGACGCTCACCCCGGACGGACGCGGCGGCCTGCTGCGCACCCAGGAAACCGACCTGCTGCACGCCATCGAGAAGGCCCTCGGCATTAGCCAGGTGCGCCTGATCACCACCGGCGGCGACGCCTTCGAAGCCGAACGCGAGCAGTGGAACGACGCCAACAACGTGCTGACCATCCGCCCGGGCGTAGTGATCGGCTACGAGCGCAACGTCTGGACCAACGAGAAGTACGACAAAGCGGGTATCACCGTGCTGCCCATCCCGGGCGACGAACTCGGACGCGGCCGCGGCGGCGCGCGCTGCATGAGCTGCCCACTGGAACGCGACGGAATTTAAAGGAGCCATCATGGAACGAAAACCCACTCTGGTTGTGGCCCTGGGCGGCAACGCGCTGCTCAAGCGCGGCGAGCCGCTGGAAGCGGATGTCCAGCGCCAGAACATCGAGCAGGCCGCCCGCACCATCGCCGGGCTGACGGAACAGTGGCGCGTGGTGCTGGTACACGGCAACGGCCCGCAGGTCGGGCTGCTGGCGCTGCAGAACAGTGCCTACGACAAAGTGACTCCCTACCCGCTGGACGTCCTCGGTGCCGAAAGCCAGGGAATGATCGGCTACATGCTCCAGCAGGCGCTGAAAAATAACCTGCCGCAGCGCGAGGTGAGCGTCCTGCTCACGCAGGTGGAAGTGGACGCCGCCGACCCGGCCTTCCGCAACCCGACCAAGTACATCGGCCCCGTCTACAGCGAAGCGCAGGCAAAAACGCTGGCCGCGGAAAAAGGCTGGGTGTTCAAGGCCGACGGCAGCTACGTCCGTCGCGTGGTGCCGTCGCCGCAGCCGAAGCGCATCGTCGAAAGCGACGCCATCACGGCGCTTATTCAGCGCGACCACCTGGTGATCTGCAACGGCGGCGGCGGCGTGCCGGTGGTGGAAAACGCCAACGGCTATCGCGGCATTGAGGCGGTGATCGACAAAGACCTCTCCGCCGCCCTGCTGGCGCGCCAGATTGAGGCCGACGCCCTGCTGATTTTGACCGATGCCGACGCGGTGTACCTCGACTGGGGCAAACCGACCCAGCGCCCGCTGGCGCAGGTCACGCCGGAACTGCTCAGAGGCATGCAGTTCGACGCCGGATCGATGGGGCCGAAAGTGGCCGCCTGCCGCGAGTTTGTTGAGGCCTGCAACGGCATTGCCGGGATCGGCGCGCTGGCCGACGGCGCGGAGATCCTCGCGGGCGAGAAAGGCACGTTGATTCGTAACTGAGCACCCTTTTCCCCTCACCCTAACCCTCTCCCAAAGGGAGAGGGAATGTAAGCCCCCCTCTCCCCGTGGGAGAGGGCCGGGGTGAGGGCATCAGACAGCACAAATTTTAAAAAGGATTTACCCATGACCATCAACCTGAAAAACCGCAACTTCCTGAAACTGCTGGACTACACCCCGGCGGAGATCCAGTACCTGATCGACCTCGCCATCGAGTTGAAGGCGGCCAAAAAAGCCGGGCGCGAAAAGAAAACCCTGGTCGGAAAAAACATCGCCCTGATTTTTGAAAAAACCTCTACCCGCACCCGCTGCGCCTTTGAAGTGGGCGCATTCGACCAGGGCGCGCAGGTCACCTATCTCGGCCCAAGTGGATCGCAGATCGGCCATAAAGAGTCGATGAAAGACACCGCCCGCGTGCTGGGCCGCATGTATGACGGCATCGAATACCGCGGCTACGGCCAGGCCATCGTCGAAGAGCTGGGCGAGTATGCGGGCGTACCGGTGTGGAACGGCCTGACCGACGAGTTCCACCCAACGCAGATCCTCGCCGACCTGATGACCATGCTGGAGCACGCGCCGGGCAAAACCCTGCCGGAGCTGAGCTTTGCCTACCTCGGCGACGCGCGTAACAACATGGGCAACTCGCTGATGGTCGGCGCGGCCAAGATGGGAATGGACATCCGCCTCGTCGCGCCGAAATCCTTCTGGCCGGAAGCGGGGCTGGTTGAGCAGTGCCGCGCCATCGCGAAAGAGACTGGCGCGCGCATCACGCTGACCGACGACGTGGAAGAAGGCGTGCAGGGCACCGATTTCCTCTACACCGACGTGTGGGTCTCCATGGGCGAGCCGAAAGACGCCTGGGCCGAGCGCGTCAGCCTGATGAAGCCGTATCAGATTAACGCGCAGGTGATGAAGGCCACCGGCAACCCGAACGTCAAGTTTATGCACTGCCTGCCCGCGTTCCACAACGAGCACACCAAAGTGGGCCGCGAGATCGAGATGGCGTACGGCCTGAAGGGGCTGGAGGTGACGGAAGAGGTCTTCGAATCACCGAACTCCATCGTCTTCGACGAAGCAGAAAACCGCATGCACACCATTAAAGCGGTCATGGTGGCGACACTCGGCGACTAATCACCGCCCGGCGCGCCGCGGGGTGCGCCGGGTTCAGGAGAACATCATGGGCAAGTTCAAGTTTCCCTCCGCTTACACCATCCTCTTTTTTCTGATTGCCGTGGTAGCCGTGCTGACGTGGGTTGTACCGGCCGGGCAGTACCATATGGCAATGAACGAGGCGCTCGGCAAAGAAGTGCCGGTTGCCGGAACCTACGCGCACGTGGCGGCGCATCCGCAGGGGCTGGTTTCCGTCCTGATGGCGCCGATTGCCGGGCTGTACGATCCGGTTTCCGGCCAGGCCGGGGCCATCGACGTGGCGCTGTTTATCCTGATCATCGGGGGATTTCTCGGGATCGTCACCAAAACCGGGGCGATTGACGCCGGGATCGAGCGCGTCACCACCCGACTGCGAGGCCGCGAGGAGTGGATGATCCCGATCCTGATGGCGCTGTTTGCCGCAGGCGGCACGATTTACGGCATGGCCGAAGAGTCGCTGCCGTTCTACACCCTGCTGGTGCCGGTAATGCTGGCCGCCCGTTTCGATCCGGTTGTCGCCGCCTCCACCGTGCTGCTTGGCGCGGGGATCGGCACCCTCGGCTCCACCATCAACCCGTTTGCCACGGTGATCGCCGCCAACGCCGCCGGGATCCCCTTCACCAACGGCATCGCCCTGCGCGTGGCGCTGCTGGTCATCGGCTGGGTCATCTGCGTGGCGTGGGTGATGCGTTACGCCCGTAAGGTGCGTCAGGATCCGTCGCTGTCGATCGTTGCCGACAAGCAGGAAGAGAACCGCGCCCATTTCCTCGGCGACAAGGGCGAACAGTCGCTGGAATTTACCCCGGTGCGCAAAATCATCCTGGTGATTTTTGCCCTCGCCTTCGCGGTGATGATCTACGGCGTGGCGGTGCTGGGCTGGTGGATGGCGGAGATCTCGGCGGTGTTTCTCGCCAGCGCGATTATCGTCGGGCTGATCGCCCGCATGAGCGAAGAGGAGCTGACCTCAACCTTTATCAACGGCGCGCGAGATTTGCTGGGCGTCGCGCTGATTATCGGCATCGCGCGCGGTATCGTAGTGATCATGGATAAGGGCATGATTACCCACACCATTTTGCACAGCGCCGAGGGAATGGTCACCGGATTGTCAACGGTGGCGTTCATCAACGTGATGTACTGGCTGGAAGTGGTGCTGTCGTTTCTTGTGCCTTCTTCGTCCGGCCTGGCCGTTCTGACGATGCCGATCATGGCGCCCCTTGCCGATTTCGCTAACGTCAACCGCGACCTGGTGGTCACGGCTTACCAGTCGGCGTCCGGCATCGTTAACCTGGTCACTCCCACCTCAGCCGTCGTGATGGGCGGTCTGGCTATCGCCCGCGTGCCCTACGTGCGTTATCTGAAATGGGTGGCGCCGCTGCTGGGGATATTAACGGTGGTGATTATGGTGGCGTTAAGCCTGGGTGCCATGTTGTGATTTGCCGGATGGCGCTGCGCTTATCCGGCCTACGGATCGGTGCGGTGCCACCGGTTATTTCGGGAACTGATATGGGAACTATGATGGATTACGAAGAGTACTCTCCCAAAGAGCAACTACAGCTAACGGTCTGCCAGCGACTGATCGCGGAAAAGAGCTACCTCTCCCAGGAGGAGATCCGCCGGGATTTGCAGGAGCGTGGTTTTGAGACCATCAGCCAGTCCACCGTTTCACGTCTGCTCAAGTTGCTTGGTGTCATAAAAATTCGAAATGCCAAAGGTCTAAAAATTTATTCGCTGAATCCCCAGCTGCGCCCTGCCCCTGATGCCGCGCGCACCGTCTCCGAAATGGTGGTGAGCGTGGAGCACAATAGCGAATTTATCCTTATCCATACCGTTGCCGGATATGGCCGCGCGGTGGCGCGTATTCTGGATTATCACCAGTTACCGGAAATTTTAGGCGTGGTGGCCGGAAGCAGTATCGTCTGGGTCGCCCCTCGCGTCGTGAAGCGCACCGCGCTGGTGCATAAGCAAATTAATTATTTACTCAGAACGCATTAATATTCATAAAGAACCGTTTGCATTGAGTAAAGCGTGCATTAAATCGCTTGATCCGCAAAACGAGCTGCGTATAATGCCCGACAATTTGCCGGGAGGAAGCATGGTCAAGCGTGTACGACATATCGTCTTACCGCGTCTGAAATCAGACGCTGGCCTGCCGTTTTTCTTCCCGTTGCTAAACCTATTCCCAGAGCCCCTCATTTGAGGGGCTTTTTTTTGCCCGGCGTCAGGAGATAAACATGAATCCGCTTTATCAAAAACACATCATTTCCATAAACGACCTCAGCCGCGAAGAGCTGGAACTGGTTCTGGAAACCGCGGCAAAACTGAAGGCCAATCCGCAACCGGAGCTGCTGAAGCACAAGGTGATTGCGAGCTGCTTCTTCGAAGCCTCGACCCGCACGCGCCTCTCCTTTGAGACCTCCATGCACCGCCTGGGCGCGAGCGTGGTGGGCTTCTCAGACAGCAGCAATACGTCGCTGGGTAAAAAAGGCGAGACCCTGGCGGATACCATTTCAGTCATCAGCACCTACGTCGACGCGATTGTGATGCGTCACCCGCAGGAGGGCGCGGCGCGTCTGGCAACCGAGTTTTCCGGCGGCATTCCGGTACTGAACGCCGGTGACGGTGCCAACCAGCACCCGACGCAGACCCTGCTGGATCTGTTCACCATTCAGGAGACGCAGGGGAAGCTCGAGAACCTGAACATCGCCATGGTCGGTGACCTGAAGTACGGCCGCACCGTCCACTCCCTGACCCAGGCGCTGGCGAAATTTAACGGCAACCGCTTCTTCTTCATCGCCCCGGACGCGCTGGCGATGCCGCAGTACATTCTCGACATGCTGGACGAGAAAGGCATTCAGTGGAGCCTGCACGCCAGCATCGAAGAGGTGATGGACAACGTGGATATTCTCTACATGACCCGCGTGCAGAAAGAGCGTCTGGATCCGTCCGAATACGCCAACGTGAAGGCGCAGTTCGTGCTGCGCGCCAGCGACCTCGAGGGCGCACGCGACAATATGAAAGTGCTGCATCCGCTGCCGCGCATCGATGAGATCACAACAGACGTGGACAAAACGCCGCACGCCTGGTATTTCCAGCAGGCCGGAAACGGCATCTTCGCCCGCCAGGCGTTACTGGCACTGGTTCTGAATCGCGAATTGGCTCTGTAAGGGGAAACGACAATGACACACGATAACAAACTCCAGGTTGAAGCCATCAAGCGTGGCACCGTGATTGACCACATCCCTGCGCAGGTGGGCTTTAAGCTGCTGACGCTGTTCAAACTGACCGAAACCGACCAGCGCATCACCATCGGCCTGAACCTGCCGTCAGGCGAGATGGGCCGCAAGGACCTGATCAAAATCGAGAACACCTTCCTGACCGACGAGCAGGTCAACCAGCTGTCGCTGTACGCGCCGGACGCCACCGTTAACCGCATCGACGATTACGACGTGGTGGGTAAATCCCGCCCGAGCCTGCCGGATCGTATTGAGAGCGTGCTGGTCTGCCCGAACAGCAACTGCATCAGCCACGCTGAGCCGGTTTACTCCAGTTTTGCAGTGAAAAAGCGCGCCAATGACATTGCGCTCAAATGCAAATACTGCGAAAAAGAGTTTTCTCATTATGTGGTGCTGGCCAACTAATTGAGGTTGGTAAAGGATCCCGGCCTCCCTATAATGGCCGGGACTCTTAAATCAGCTGTTATTCTGGAGAAATCATGACCAAAGTACTCGCGACGGAAAATGCACCAGCGGCTATCGGCCCATACGTTCAGGGCGTTGATCTGGGCAGCATGATCATCACTTCGGGCCAGATCCCGGTGAACCCAAAAACCGGTGAAGTACCGGCCGACGTCGCGGCTCAGGCGCGTCAGTCGCTGGAAAACGTGCAGGCGATCGTGGAATCTGCCGGTCTGAAAGTGGGCGATATCGTGAAAACCACCGTTTTCGTGAAAGATCTGAACGACTTCGCCACCGTTAACGCCACGTATGAAGCTTTCTTCACCGAGCACAACGCCACCTTCCCGGCGCGCTCCTGCGTGGAAGTGGCCCGTCTGCCAAAAGACGTGAAAATTGAAATCGAAGCGATTGCCGTACGTCGCTAATTGATCTCAATAATTCATGGGCGGCTTCGGCCGTCCTTTTTTTTGGCTATTTTTCCTCTCACCGCAGCATGACGTCCCCCGCCTGCCATTAATAACATTGCGCTGCATATTTATTATTAATGGACTAACAATGAAACTTTCGAAAATAGCGCTGGCGGTGGCGACGATGACCGTTGCGTCCTCCGCTTTGGCGCACGGTTATATTGAATCACCTGCCAGCCGCGCCTATATGTGTAAGCTCGGTCAAAATATTGATTGCGGTTCCGTACAGTATGAACCGCAGAGCGTGGAGAAAACCTCCGGCTTCCCGACGGGGGCGCTACCGCCGGACGGCCAGCTCGCCAGCGCGGGGATCGCTAACTACTCCCAGCTGGATAAACAGAGTATGAATGCCTGGACGAAAACGCCGATGACCGCAGGCGCGCATGAATTCGTCTGGTATCACACCGCGCCGCACAAAACTACCAACTGGCGTTACTACATCACCAAGCAAAACTGGGATCCGAATAAGCCCCTGACCCGCGACCAGTTTGAATTCACCCCGTTCTGTACCGTGAATGGAAATGGTCAGGCACCCGAGATGCGTAAAGCCATGACCTGTAATGTGCCGGCACGTACGGGTTACCAGGTGATTTATGGCGTCTGGGAAATTGCGGATACCTCAAACAGTTTCTACCAGGCCATTGACGTTGATTTTGGGAACGGCGGCAACGTTACGCCGGATGAAACCCCGGGCGTTGTTTCCGAATGGAGCAAAACCCTGAGCGGGCAGATTGCCGGTAATAACCTGAACGCGGGCGATAAGGTCATTGCCCGCTTCTTCGACGCTCACGGTGAAGTCACGGCCATGCGCACCGACATGACGATCGCCACCGCTGCCCAGGGTGATGCCAACCAGTGGTCTTACGATCTGGCGCAGAAAATTAACGCCGCGCACCAGGACGTCCGCGTCGGCGTGAAGGATGAAGGCGGTGAGATTAGCCCGGTTCACGGCGCGAACAGCGTCTACGTGAAAGACGGCAGCACGCTGAAATCCGTTGCGATCTCCTATGAGGAGCAGAAAGCGGAGGTTAACGAGACGATTACCGTCTCTGGCCTGCAGTACAGCAAAATCGAACAGGGCAACGCCACCGTGACCTTCCACGTGAATACCCACGGTAACGTCGATTTCGAAGCCCACGTCATGAACCATCACGGCGCGGAAAAAGGGTATCTCAAGCAGGAGATGAACAACGCGAATCAGGACGTCACCCTGACGCTGACCGGCGTTGAAGCGGGTCATCATATGCTCAAGTACTACGCCACCAACAAAGACGGCACGCTGTTTGCGCAGGATGTCCTGAACCTGATGCTGGAAGGCGAAGCGGCGGCGGACAGCACGGGTCAGCATGACTATATCTTCCCGGACAATATCGCGTCGTACAAAGTCGGCACCGTGGTGTTGCAGCCGAAAGACGGTAAGACCTACGAATGTAAGCCTTTCCCGTACAGCGGCTACTGCGTGCAGTGGAGCAAATACGCGACCCAGTTTGAGCCGGGCGTGGGTTCAGCCTGGAAAGAGGCGTGGGTTCTTAAGAACTGAGTTGCCTTCATGCCCGGCGGCACTGCGTTTGCCGGGCCTACACGTCACGTAGGCCCGGTAAGCGTAGCGCCACCGGGCGTTTTTACTACTGATTCCGCGTGGCGCGCAGCAGCGTCTCCAGCGGATACACCGCCGCAATGACCACTTCGTCCTGCACCTTCGCCGCGTTATCCAGCTCGCTCTGAATCGACGCGATCTCTTTATCATCCAGCGTGCCCTGGCGCGCCACCAGATCCGTCAGCCGCAGGCCAATCGAGGCCAGCTTATCCACCTCCTGAATCATCGGCTTCATCGCCTTCAGCTGATAGCTGTTTTCGCTTAGCGCCAGCGCGTCGCTGGTGTTGCTCTGCCAGCGGTTAAAGACGTGGCGCAGCGCGTCGGCGCTTTCCGTGTCTTCCGCATCGCTCACCAGACGATCGGCCCATTTGTTCATCTGGCGCACCGTGGCGCTTTCGGCGTTAAGCGCATCCGCGAAGCGGTTGAGCGGCTCGAACTGATGGTAGTTTCCGGCCTGGAACTTCAGGTGCTGACGGGTGTAATACTGCGCGGGCTCTACCGCCTGCGCGAGGATCTGCAGCGGCAGGGTATCGGCATTGTTCGCCAACCGCGTGAACTGCACCTGCTGCTGGGTGTGCTGCTGCAGCCCGACCGACACCGTCGACCAGCTGTCCATCGCCTGCAGGCGGGTGTACATGTTGTCGACATCGTTGACGTCCTTCGCTGACCACAGCCGCTCCGCCACCGCAAAGGCGCGCGGCCACAGGCGGATATCCAGCACCGGTGCCACCACGTTTTCCGCCCACAGCGCCGCTTCGCCGCCAAGCAGGTTGGCCTGATTCGCCACGTCCGGCACGACCGGCGGAATGCCTTTCGGCACCTCATTCAGACGCGTGCCGCTGATGGGGTAGCGGGTGTTCCCCACCAGGAAATAGCCGCTCAGCTTATCGTTATCAACGGAGACCACCGGGCGCGTTTCGCCCATCCAGGTGTCGACGGTAAACGTGACCTGGTTGTCGTCACGCCATTCAATATCCTGCACCGCGCGGCGAGATTTCCCGGCAAAATCAATAAATCCGCGCCAGCCGGCATCCCCTTTCACCAGCGTGAAGCTCCCCTCAACCGGCTTGCCCTTCAGGCGCGGCATGGTGAAGGCCCAGCTCTGGACGCTGTCGGTGTCTGCAATAACATCCACGCCGTTTAAGCCCTGCGGCACGATTTCATTCCGGTAGTGGTAAGCGGTAGATTGCGGTTGGTCGAGATAGAAGCCCGTCGACAGAATGCCCTTGTAGCCGTTCTGCGCCACCTGCCCCAGCGCATCCTGCCCCTGCCAGGACTGGATCAGAATGCTTTTCGGCAGGTCGGGATGGTAGATCTCGTCCCACCCGACCATCTGCCGGTGGTGTTTCTCGAGGATCGTCTCCAGCTTGCGGTTGAAATACGCCTGCAGCGCGTGGCTGTCCGAGAGCTTGTTATCGCGCATGAATTTTTGGATCGCCGCATTATCTTTCCACTGGCTGTCGTCCACCTCATCGCCGCCGATATGCAGGTACGGATCGGGGAAGATCGCCGCCAGTTCGCTGACCATCGCGTCGGCGAAGGTGTAGGTTGCGTCTTTTGTCGGATCCAGCACCGGCTTCAGGACGCCCCAGTGGCGCTCCATTTCATAAGGCCCCGGGGCGCTCATCAGCTCCGGATAGGCCACGGCAATCGCCGAGGCGTGGCCCGGCATGTCGATTTCCGGCACTACGCGAATGCCGCGTTCGGTGGCGTAACGCACCACCTCGCGCATCTGCTCTGGCGTGTAGAACAGCCCGTCGCTGGCAAGCTGCGTCAGTTTAGGGTAACGCTTCGAGCTGAAGCGCCAGCCCTGATCGTCGGTTAAGTGCCAGTGCAGCACGTTAAGCTTGGCGGCGGCCATGCCGTCGATCTGGCGTTTGATATCCGGCAGCGGAATAAAGTGACGCGCCGAGTCCAGCAGCAGCCCGCGCCACGGGAAGCGCGGTGAATCTTCAATGGTGACCCACGGCAGCGAGGTGTTTTCCGCTCCGTTCTGCATCAACTGGAGCAGCGTTTCCATGGCGCGCTGCGCGCCGAAGCGGGTGTTGGCGGAGATATCGACGCCGTTGGCGTCCACCGTGAGCTTATAGCTTTCATCGCTGTCCGGCAGCGGCTGCGGCTTCACCTTTTTAGCGATGGCAATGCGGATGGTCGGTTTGTCTGGCTTTTCAGCCTGCGGCTGCAGCGTCCAGCCGGTTTGCAGGGCAATGCGCTGGCGCAGGCGGCTGACGGCGTCACCGAGATCGTCGCCGCTGACGCTAACGGAAATTTTATCGTTAAGCACCAGCGCGCCCTGTGTCGTCGGGCGTTCGACCTTAGCAGGCCAGGGCATTAAAGGGAGATCGCCTGCCGGAGAGGCGAAGGCAGAGGTGCCGAGCATCAGCCCGGCGGTTAAGAGACTGTACCGTAACATGAATGTTCCTTATCTGACGGGCCAAATATACCCGTCATACTTCAAGTTGCCTGTGCGTTGGCTGCACTCGTTCACCCCGGTCACTTACTTATGTAAGCTCCCGGGGATTCACTCCTTTGCCGCCTTCATGCAACTCGAATTATTTAGGGTAGAAAGGCAAAACATTCTGTTAACATGCGCTCAATTTGTCGTCAAGCGAATGCGCTGACGGAGATCACAGGTTGTTGAATTTGAGAGAAAAGCCAGTTGCCGGGTGGCGGCTTCGCCTTACCCGGCCTACGTTCGGATCGTAGGCCCGGTAAGCGCAGCGCCACCGGGCTTGCCGTTACTGCCACCCATACCGACGCGCATAGAACCCTTTCACCATCTGGGTCAGCACCATATACCCCGCGAGGATCGCTACCAGCCACGGGAAGTAGCTCAGCGGCAGCGCCTGCAGCTGCAGGTAGCTCGCAAGCGGTGAGAACGGCAGCGCAATGCCGAGCGCCATCACAATGCCCGTCATCACAATCAGCGGCCACGCCGCGCGGCTCTGAATGAACGGGATACGACGCGTGCGGATCATGTGCACAATCAGCGTCTGCGACAGCAGACCTACCACGAACCAGCCGGACTGGAACAGGGTCTGGTGTTCCGGGGTGTTGGCGTGGAACACGAACCACATCAGGCAGAAGGTCAGAATGTCGAAGATGGAGCTGATCGGGCCAAAGAACAGCATAAAGCGGCCCAGATCGGCGGGGTTCCAGCGCTGCGGCTTTTGGATCTGCTCGTCGTCCACGTTATCAAACGGGATCGCCACCTGAGAGACATCGTACATCAGGTTCTGGATCAGCAGGTGCAGCGGCAGCATCGGCAGGAACGGCAGAAACGCGCTCGCCACCAGCACGCTGAAGACGTTACCGAAGTTGGAGCTGGCGGTCATTTTGATGTACTTGAGCATGTTGGCGAAGGTGCGGCGGCCTTCGATTACGCCCTCCTCCAGCACCATCAGGCTCTTTTCCAGCAGGATGATATCCGCCGCCTCGCGGGCGATGTCCACCGCGCCGTCGACGGAGATACCAATATCCGCCGCACGCAGCGCGGGCGCGTCGTTGATGCCGTCGCCCATAAAGCCTACCACGTGCCCTTCGCGACGCAGCAGCGTGACGATGCGCTCTTTGTGCATCGGCGTCAGGCGGGCAAACAGCGTGGTGCGCTGGGCAAGCTTCGCCAGCTCGTCATCGGAGAGATGTTCAATATCGCTCCCCACCACCACCTCACCCGCGTCCAGCCCCACCTCATGGCACACTTTGGCCGCCACCAGCTCGCTGTCTCCGGTGAGAATTTTGACGGTAATACCGCTCGCCTTCAGCGCCTTCAGCGCCGGTGCGGTGGTCTCTTTCGGCGGATCGAGGAAGGCGATGTAACCTTCGAGGATCAGATCGGATTCGTCGATACGCTGATAGTCCCCTTCACGCGCGGGCAGGAACTTGCTGGCGACGGCTACCACGCGCAGCCCCTGACGGTTCAGGTTATCGGTGACGCGTTTGATACGGCGCAGCATAGTGTCGTCCAGCGGCACGATCTCGCCGTTATGGCGAACCTGCGTCGACACGTTGAGGATCTCCTGCAGCGCGCCTTTGCAGATCAGCTGGTGGACGTCCTGCTGCTCGCTCACCACCACCGACATACGACGGCGCTCAAAGTCGAACGGGATCTCATCCACCTTCTGCCAGCGGCCGGAGAGCGTGCGGGCAGACTCTTCACCCACCCCTTCCAGCACCGCGACGTCGAGCAGGTTTTTCAGCCCGGTCTGGTAGTGGCTGTTGAGCCACGCGCTGTGCAGCACGCGCTCGCTGGTTTTACCGGCGATATCCGTGTGGTTCTCCAGCACGATTTTGTCCTGCGTCAGGGTGCCGGTTTTATCGGTGCACAGGATGTCCATCGCGCCAAAGTTCTGGATGGCGTCGAGGTGTTTGACGATCACTTTCTGTTTAGAGAGCTTCACCGCCCCACGCGCCAGCGTGGAAGTGACGATCATCGGCAGCATTTCCGGCGTCAGGCCGACGGCCACGGAGAGCGCAAACAGGGCCGCTTCCCACCAGTCGCCTTTGGTGTAGCCGTTGATCAGCAGGACGATCGGCGTCATCACCATCATAAAGCGGATCAGCAGCATGCTGACGCGGCCAATGCCTTTCTGAAAGGCGTTCGGCTCGCTCTCCTGCTCGCTGACGCGTCCGGCAAGCTGTCCAAACCAGGTGTTGCCCCCGGTGGCGGTGACAATCGCCTGCGCGGTGCCGCTGACGACCGTGGTGCCCATAAAGCACAGGGTGTCGCACTCGAGCGGGTTCATCTGCTGCGGGTCGCGGCTGCGCGCCACCTTTTCAACGGGCAGGGATTCCCCGGTCAGCGAGGCCTGCGCCACGAACAGATCGCGCGCCTGGATGATGCGTAAATCCGCCGGGATCATATCCCCCGCAGCCAGCTTCACCAGATCGCCCGGCACCAGCTGGTCGATAGGCAGTTCCACCCAGGCGTTTTCGCCGAGATCGTTAATCACGCGAGAGACGGTCGCGGTATTGCTGACCATCGCCTTCAGGGCGTCCGCCGCTTTGGTGGAGCGGGCTTCCTGGATAAAGTTCAGCAGCGTAGAGATGCCCACCATCAGGGCAATAACGCCTGCGGCAAACAGATCTTCCGTCGCGTAAGAGATAATGCCCAGCACGGTCAGCAGCAGGTTGAACGGGTTGCGGTAGCAGAGCCACAGGTGGACCCACCACGGAGAGGGCTTTTGCGCCGGGATCTGGTTATCGCCATGCACGGCGCGGATTTTTTCCACTTCTGCGGCATTCAGCCCTTCCGGGTGACCGCCAAAGGCGCGCCAGACTTCGTTTTCATCCATTGCCGCCACGTTCAGGCAGCGTTCGGTCAGGGACGCGGGGATCGCCGCCCCCGCCATATTTTTGGCGTCTGGCAGCGGGTCGCGCTGAACAAGACGGTGTGGCAGGTGGCGGCTCAGCAGGGCCTGCAGCTGCCGGGTGATATTTTTAAACATAGGCATTCCTCCGCATCCGCAAGCGCGGACGCAGCCTTTCCTTCAGGCGTGGCAAAGCCGTACCTGAGAGGCACTTAATTTTTCAAGCAGGAACGTTTAAGACGCTACTGCCTCACGCCGGTGAGACAGCAACAAAGCTGGCTTACCGGAAAGAACGTTTTCTCCCGTTCAGGAGAGGTGTGGGATCGGGATCCATGTGGCCTCCGGTAAGTAAAAATCAGGGTGTCGCCGCGCAGTATAAGGATTTAACCATACCGTTTGTGGCTAATCGGGCGGTATTATAACCCCACGCAAATAAACCGAACGTAAACCAGACTTTGCCCATAGCGAAATCGCGCTATAGCATTAGGCTCAATTGATCATTTTGTCGTTGTTACAGGGAATACAGCATGCAGAACCGCCTTACGATTAAAGACATCGCGCGTTTAAGCGGCGTGGGAAAATCAACCGTCTCACGCGTGCTGAACAACGAAAGCGGCGTCAGCGAACGCACGCGCGAGCGCGTTGAGGCGGTCATGAACCAGCACGGATTTTCCCCTTCCCGCTCCGCGCGCGCCATGCGCGGGCAGAGTGACAAGGTGGTCGCCATTATTGTTTCGCGTCTGGATTCCCTGTCAGAAAACCTCGCCGTGCAGACCATGCTGCCCGCCTTCTACGAGCAGGGCTATGACCCGATCATGATGGAGAGCCAGTTCTCTGTGCAACTGGTTGAAGAGCATTTGGGTATGCTTCAGCGGCGCAATATTGATGGCGTGGTGCTGTTTGGCTTTACCGGCATCAAAGAAGAGATGCTCAAACCCTGGCAGCCCTCGCTCGTGCTGCTGGCGCGCGATGCCCACGGCTTCGCGTCCGTCTGCTATGACGATGAAGGCGCCATTATTACCCTGATGCAGCGCCTGTACGAGCAAGGCCATCGCCACATCAGCTACCTGGGCGTGCCGCACGCGGACGTCACCACCGGCAAGCGCCGCCACGAAGCGTATCTGGCCTTTTGCAAACAGCACAACCTCTCCGCCGTGGCCTCCCTGCCAGGGCTGGGCATGAAGCAGGGCTACGAGCAGGTCGCCAGCGTCCTGACGCCGCAGACCACCGCGCTGGTGTGCGCCACGGATACCCTGGCGCTGGGTGCCAGCAAATATCTGCAGGAGCAGCGCATCGATAACCTCCAGGTGGCGAGCGTCGGCAGCACGCCGCTGATGAAGTTCCTGCACCCGGAAATTATCACCGTCGATCCGGGCTACGCCGAGTCCGGCAGGCAGGCCGCCGCGCAGCTGATAGAGCAGATCAACGGGCGCGCTGAGCCGCGTCAGATCGTCATTCCTGCCCACCTCTCTTAACCCCCTCTCAACGGATTATTGTGATCTTCGCCTGATTTCGGGAACGTTCCCATTTTCGCCGTCACGCTGAAGGAGTAGGCTTGCGCTCAGGTCATTACCCCCCTCACCATCTGTCATGAGGTTTCATGATGAGTAAAGTCAAACAAGCAGATATCGATCGGCTGATCGTCCTGGTCGGCGGACGCGAAAACATCGCAACCGTCAGTCATTGCATTACCCGCCTGCGCTTCGTGCTGAACGACCCGGCCAAAGCCAACCCGAAGGCCATTGAAGAACTTTCCATGGTCAAAGGCTGCTTCACCAACGCCGGTCAGTTCCAGGTCGTGATTGGTACCGAAGTGGGCGATTACTATCAGGCTCTGCTGGCGACAACCGGGCATTCTTCTGCTGATAAAGAGCAGGCGAAGAAGGCCGCGCGCCAGAATATGAAGTGGCACGAGCAGCTGATTTCCCACTTCGCGGAGATCTTCTTCCCGCTGCTGCCGGCGCTGATCAGCGGGGGCTTAATCTTAGGCTTCCGTAACGTCATCGGCGATGTGCCGATGAGCGACGGCAAAACGCTGGCGCAGATGTACCCGGCGCTGCAAAGCATCTATGACTTCCTGTGGCTGATTGGCGAAGCGATCTTCTTCTATCTCCCGGTCGGGATCTGCTGGTCCGCGGTGCGCAAAATGGGCGGCACGCCGATTCTGGGTATCGTGCTGGGCGTCACGCTGGTCTCTCCACAGTTAATGAACGCTTACTTACTTGGGCAGCAGGTGCCGGAGGTGTGGAACTTCGGGCTGTTTACCATCGCTAAGGTGGGCTACCAGGCGCAGGTGATCCCGGCACTGCTGGCCGGTCTGGCGCTGGGCTTTATTGAAACGCGCCTGAAGCGCATCGTGCCGGATTACCTCTATCTGGTGGTGGTGCCGGTCTGCTCGCTGATCCTGGCGGTGTTCCTGGCGCACGCCTTTATCGGTCCGTTTGGCCGCATGATCGGCGACGGCGTGGCCTTCGCGGTGCGTCACCTGATGACCGGCAGCTTCGCGCCGATTGGTGCCGCGCTGTTCGGCTTCCTGTATGCCCCGCTGGTGATCACCGGCGTGCACCAGACCACGCTGGCGATTGATATGCAGATGATCCAGAGCCTTGGCGGCACGCCGGTCTGGCCTATCATCGCGCTGTCTAACATTGCGCAGGCGTCTGCGGTGACCGGCATCATCATCGTTAGCCGCAAGCATAACGAACGTGAAATCTCCGTTCCGGCAGCCATCTCCGCCTACCTCGGCGTCACCGAACCGGCGATGTACGGCATCAACCTGAAATACCGCTTCCCGATGCTCTGCGCGATGATCGGTTCCGGTCTGGCAGGCTTGCTGTGCGGCCTGAATGGGGTGATGGCAAACGGGATTGGCGTCGGCGGCCTGCCGGGCATCCTTTCCATCCAGCCCGCGTTCTGGCAGGTATTTGCGCTGGCGATGGCAGTTGCAATTATCGTCCCAATGGCGCTCACCACCGTGGTTTACCAGCGTAAGTTCCGTCAGGGCACGCTGCAGATTGTTTAACGTCTTCTTTCGGGGCGCAGTTGCGCCCCTTCGCATTTGCAGGAACGCACTATGAATACTCTTCCTCACTGGTGGCAGAACGGCGTCATCTATCAGATTTACCCAAAAAGTTTCCAGGACACCACCGGCAGCGGCACCGGCGATCTGCGCGGCGTGACGCAGCGTCTGGACTACCTGAAAACCCTCGGCATCGACGCCATCTGGCTGACGCCGTTTTATATCTCCCCGCAGGTGGATAACGGCTACGACGTGGCGAATTACATCGCCATTGACCCGGCCTACGGCACCCTGGATGACTTCGACGAGCTGGTTGCCGAGGCGCACGCGCGCGGCATTCGCATCGTGCTGGATATGGTGTTTAACCACACCTCCACGCAGCACGCCTGGTTCCGCGAATCGCTGAACAAAGCGAGCCCGTACCGCCAGTTCTACATCTGGCGCGACGGCACGCCGGAGCAGCTTCCCAACAACTGGCGCTCCAAGTTTGGCGGCAACGCCTGGCGCTGGCACGCCGAGAGCGAGCAGTACTATCTGCACCTGTTTGCGCCGGAGCAGGCGGACCTCAACTGGGAGAACCCGGAGGTGCGCGCCGAGCTGAAAAAAGTGTGCGAGTTCTGGGCCGATCGCGGCGTGGACGGCTTGCGTCTGGACGTGATTAACCTGATTTCAAAAGATCAGGATTTCCCGGACGACAACATCGGAGACGGCCGCCGCTTCTATACCGACGGGCCGCGCATCCACGAATATCTGCAGGAGATGAGCCGCGACGTCTTCACCCCGCGCAACCTGATGACGGTAGGCGAGATGTCCTCGACCTCGCTGGAGAACTGCCAGCAGTACGCGTCGCTCGACGGCAGCGAGCTGTCGATGACCTTCAACTTTCATCATCTGAAGGTGGACTACCCCGGCGGCGAAAAGTGGACGAAGGCGAAGCCGGACTTCGTCGCGCTGAAAACCCTCTTCCGCCACTGGCAGCAGGGGATGCACAACAAAGCCTGGAACGCGCTGTTCTGGTGTAACCACGACCAGCCGCGCATCGTGTCGCGCTTTGGTGATGAAGGCGAACACCGCGTGGCTGCCGCGAAGATGCTCGGCATGGTGCTGCACGGCATGCAAGGTACGCCGTATATCTATCAGGGCGAAGAGCTGGGGATGACCAACCCGCACTTCAGCCGCATCACCGATTACCGCGACGTGGAAAGCCTGAACATGTTTGCAGAACTGCGGGCCAACGGCCGCGAACCGGACGAGCTACTGGCGATTCTGGCGAGTAAGTCCCGCGATAATGGACGCACGCCGATGCAGTGGGACGCGTCGCACAATGCGGGTTTTAGCGAGGGCGAGCCGTGGATTGGCGTCTGCGACAACTACGAAACCGTGAACGCCCGCGCGGCGCTCGATGACCCGGATTCGGTGTTTTACACCTACCAGTCGCTGATTAGCCTGCGCAAAACTCTGCCGGTGCTGACGTGGGGGGATTATGAGGATCTCCTGCCGGAACATCCTTCCCTTTGGTGTTACCGCCGTCAGTGGCAGGGGCAGACGCTGATGGTGGTGGCAAACCTGAGCCATACGCCTCAGGAATGGCAGACGGACGCTCTCAGCGATAAATCACAGGTGCTGATGAGTAACTACCCGGCACCGCAAACGACGTCGCTCCGTCCGTTTGAAGCCGTCTGGTGGCTGCAGCAGTAACCTTCTCGCCGGGTGCAGCCCAGCATCCGGCTTATTTTACTGTTTTTGTTGAATAATTAATCAGATTTTTCTCGCGCGCCTTTACAATCGCTGAAGCGCCCGCCGTTTGTACTCTCGTCTTTTTACTTTGTTCTGCATCAAATAAATCGCAAACATGTTTGATGCAAATCACTATATGTAGCACTTAAAATGCACGCCGACCCAACATCTTGTATTTATCGTCTACTATTCCAACAACAAGACGGCGCTTACGCTGGCCGGAATTGTGGATAACACGAGCTGGGAACGCGGGAAGTCTTTGGCCCGGCGGGGAATACGCCCGGTGAATACTTCTCCACCTCTGTGGATAACCTGTTTTCAAAAAATGGAGTGATCATGACACCGCATGTGATGAAACGTGATGGCTGTAAAGTGCCGTTTAAATCAGAGCGCATCCAGGAAGCCATTCTGCGTGCAGCTAAAGCAGCGGGAGTCGATGACGCAGATTACTGCGCCACCGTCGCAGAAGTCGTTAGCAGCCAGATGAACGAACGCAGCCAGGTCGATATCAATGAGATCCAGACTGCGGTTGAAAACCAGCTGATGGCGGGGCCTTACAAGCAGCTGGCGCGCGCCTACATTGAGTACCGTCACGATCGTGACGTGCAGCGCGAGAAGCGCGGCCGCCTGAACCAGGAGATACGTGGACTGGTCGAGCAGACCAACTCCGCCCTGCTCAACGAAAACGCCAATAAAGACAGTAAAGTGATCCCGACCCAGCGCGACCTGCTGGCCGGTATCGTGGCTAAACACTATGCCCGTCAGCATCTGCTGCCGCGCGACGTGGTGTCGGCGCACGAGCGCGGCGAGATCCACTACCACGACCTCGACTATTCGCCGTTCTTCCCGATGTTCAACTGCATGCTGATCGACCTGAAGGGCATGCTGACCCACGGTTTTAAAATGGGTAACGCCGAGATTGAACCGCCTAAGTCCATCTCCACGGCCACCGCCGTCACCGCGCAGATTATCGCTCAGGTTGCCAGCCACATTTATGGCGGCACCACCATTAACCGCATTGATGAAGTGCTGGCCCCGTTCGTGACGGCAAGCTTCAACAAGCATCGTAAAACGGCCGAAGAGTGGCAGATCCCGGACGCTGACGGCTACGCGCACTCCCGCACCGAGAAAGAGTGCTACGACGCCTTCCAGTCGCTGGAATATGAAGTGAACACGCTGCACACCGCCAACGGCCAGACGCCGTTTGTGACCTTCGGTTTTGGTCTGGGCACCAGCTGGGAATCGCGCCTGATCCAGCAGTCCATTCTGCGTAACCGCATCTCCGGCCTCGGCAAAAACCGCAAAACGGCCGTGTTCCCGAAACTGGTGTTCGCCATCCGCGACGGCCTGAACCACAAGTTTGGCGATCCGAACTACGACATCAAACAGCTGGCGCTGGAGTGCGCGAGCAAGCGCATGTACCCGGACATCCTGAACTACGATCAGGTCGTCAAAGTCACCGGTTCGTTTAAAACGCCTATGGGCTGTCGCAGCTTCCTCGGCGTGTACGAAGATGAAAACGGCGAGCAGATCCACGACGGGCGCAACAACCTGGGCGTCATCAGCCTGAACCTGCCGCGCATCGCGCTGGAAGCGAAAGGTAACGAAGACGCCTTCTGGACGCTGCTGGACGAGCGCCTGCAGCTGGCGCGTAAAGCGCTGATGACCCGCATCGCGCGTCTGGAAGGGGTGAAAGCCCGCGTGGCACCCATCCTCTATATGGAAGGGGCCTGCGGCATGCGCCTGAAGGCGGACGATGACGTGTCCGAGATCTTCAAAAACGGTCGCGCGTCCATTTCGCTGGGCTATATCGGTATACACGAGACCATCAACGCCCTGGCGGGCGATACGCATATGTACGACAGCGAGGCCCTGCGTGAAAAAGGCATCGCCATCGTTCAGCGCCTGCGCGACGCGGTTGACCAGTGGAAAGAGGAAACCGGCTACGGGTTTAGCCTCTACAGCACGCCGAGCGAGAACCTGTGCGACCGCTTCTGCCGTCTGGACACTGCCGAGTTCGGCATTGTGGAAGGGGTGACGGATAAAGGGTACTACACCAACAGCTTCCACCTCGACGTGGAGAAAAAAGTGAACCCGTACGACAAGATCGACTTCGAAGCGGCGTATCCACCGATCGCCAGCGGCGGCTTCATCTGCTACGGCGAGTACCCGAACATTCAGCACAACCTGAAGGCGCTGGAAGACGTGTGGGATTACAGCTACCAGCACGTGCCGTATTACGGCACCAACACGCCCATCGACGAGTGCTACGAGTGCGGCTTTACCGGTGAGTTTGAGTGCACCAGCAAAGGCTTTACCTGCCCGAAATGCGGCAACCGCGACGCGGCCCGCGTCTCCGTCACCCGCCGCGTGTGTGGCTATCTCGGCAGCCCGGATGCGCGTCCGTTTAACGCCGGCAAGCAGGAAGAGGTGAAGCGCAGGGTGAAGCATTTGGGGAATGGGCAGCTCGGGTAAGTTCTGCTCAGGGTTCTCCCCCTCACCCTACCCCTCTCCCTCAAGGGAGAGGGAACCGATCGAGCACATTGTTATTCCAGCCACCGGTTTTCTCCCTCTCCCTGTGGGAGAGGGCCGGGGTGAGGGCATCAGGTTAACGCTATGAATTATCATCAATACTACCCCGTCGACATCGTCAACGGCCCCGGCACCCGCTGCACCCTGTTCGTCTCAGGCTGCGTCCACGAATGCCCCGGCTGCTATAACAAAAGCACCTGGCGCTTAAATTCCGGCATGCCGTTTACCGCTGAAATGGAAGACCGCATCATCAACGACCTCAACGACACCCGCATCAAACGCCAGGGGATTTCGCTCTCCGGCGGCGACCCACTGCACCCGCAAAACGTGCAGGATATCCTGAAGCTGGTGAAGCGCATTCGGGCAGAGTGTACGGGAAAAGATATCTGGGTCTGGACAGGCTATAAGCTGGATGAGCTGAACGCGCAGCAAATGGAAGTGGTGGATCTGATTAACGTCCTGGTCGACGGCAAGTTCGTGCAGGATTTAAAAGACCCGGCGCTGATCTGGCGCGGCAGCAGTAACCAGGTTGTGCATCATCTGCGGTGAGCATTAGAGCCGTTTGTTTGCATCATGATAAACGGCTGCTTTCTCTCTCTTACCGATTGCGATAACAAATACCGTTACAACGTTGTCCTGAACCTGATAGACCAAACGATAACCCTGCGATCTGAGTTTTATTTTGTAGCAATCCGGTAGACCATGCAGGCGGGCCGATTCGACCCTGGGGTTCACCAACACGTCCGCTAGTTTCTTCTTAAACTGGTCTTTTACAGTCTCCCCCAGCTTGCTCCACTCCTTTAACGCCCTCGGGTCAAATGCCAGTTCATAAGTCATCCAGACTAACCTTAATTCCCTTTTGCGGATTAGCCAGCCGATCCCGGACTGCCTTTATCAGTTCATCTTCACTGTCGCTAATGGTGACCGTTTTCACGGGCATGCGTCCCGTCTCCGCGACGTACTGAAACAGTAATCGCACGGCTTCCGTTGGGGTGATATTGAGTTTTTCCAGCACGGCATAAGCCTCGTTTTTGAGTTTGTCATCCAGACGGACGTTCAGCGTGGCCATTATGCCTCCGGTAAAATCGAATGTGTAATGCAGTTTAGCATTACATTCGCATTACATCGAATTCTGGATAACGCCTCTCAAAACCGGCTCAAACTCTCCATTGCCACCGCCTTAAACTCGGCAAAATCTCCGCAGCTACAGAGCCGCGACATCGCCCGTTCACGCAGGAAGGTGACAAAGATATCGTATATCGCCATCGCCTCTTCGTACTCGCTTTTGCTGATGGCGAGCAGGAAGATGACGTGCGCGGTTTCGTCGCCCCACGGGACGCCGTGCGGGGCGAGTACGGTATAGACCACCGTTTTCTGCGCCAGCAGGCCGAGGGAGTGCGGCAGCGCGATGCCGTCGCCGAGCATGGTGCTGACGATGGCTTCACGCTCGACGACGGAATCCAGGAACTCCGCGCCGACAAACCCCTCGCCTTCAAGCTGCGCGCACAGTTCCCGGAACAGCGTTTGCTGGTCAACGGGCGTGTCGATAATGCGGAAATGGGCCGCGTCGAAGTATTTATCCAGCATCCACGGGCGGGTACGGTCCACCAGCACCAGCTTGCCGATCTGCTCTAACTGATAGTCGGTCGGGAACGGGGCGATCGTCACCACCGGTTTCGACTTTTCGCTGACGCGGGCGGTGGCGATCACAAAGTCTTCGCCAATCGTTTCCGCCAGCTCGTACTCGCGCAGGGTGAGCGTGCGCGTAACCTCAATTTGCGGGTATTTACGCTGCAGCACCGCTTCAATCATGCGGACCATAGCATTACCGGCGTCGCACACCAGCAGCACGCGCGGCTGGCGTTGGTAGCCAATGTTGTAGTGACGCTCCAGCCCGACGCCGATATGCAGCACCAGGAAGCCAATCTCGTTTTCGCTGATCACATACGGCGTGTATTTTCCCCAGTTCGATACCGCTGCGAGGGTCATATCCCACGCCATCGGGTAGTGCTGCTTGATGTTATCCAGCAGCGGGTTGGGGATCATAATTTGATACCGCACGCGGGTGATCATGGTTTTGATGTGCGTGAGCAGGTCCGCGTGAAGCTGTTCGTCGCTGAGCAGGTTGTAGTTATAGTGAGTGTTGATGTAGCGCAGGATGTAGTTGACCAGCGCTTCATCGTCGTCTGCGTTAATCGCGCTCGGGGCAATCTCCTGGATCTGCCGCGCCGCAATGTGCACGCACAGCCAGCTCTCCTCCGAAGGCGAAAGCGCTTTGCCCGCCAGCTGCTGGATAGAGACCGCGATATCTTTCGCCGCCTCGCGCACGTTCTCTTCTACGTCTTCAGCGTGGAATTCCGGCAGCGGAAAGCCCTCGCTGATGCGACGTACCGACACCGCACAGTACAGACGCAGGAACAGCTCGCCTTCGTCGGTCAGGCGGATGTGATGTCGCGTCAGCGCATCATGCAGTACGGCCACCATCTGCTCCGGCACACCCGCGTTGAGAGCAACTTCGGTCACCAGCGGGTTGAGACTGTCCTGCTGCGCCAGCTCCCAGAGCAGGTCGGTCAGGCACGCGCGGGTGGACATCTCGCTGCCAAACAGCTTCATGCCGTGGCGCGGACGCGTTTCCAGGGTCAGGTTGTAGCGGTGGAACCACTCGCGCACTTCCACCATGTCGCTTTGCAGCGTGGCGCGGCTGACAAACCACTCATCGGCCAGATCTTCCAGCTTGAGGGAAAACGCTGAGGTGAGAAAACGTACCACCAGATAGTGCACGCGCTCGGGTCCGGTCCGCGGAATACGCAGCGCGCGCGGGTGGGATGCCTGCAATTGCAGATAACGTTCAGCGTCGTCAATTTTGAGCTGATAGCCATTGCCACGGCTCAGAACAAACTGCGCGCCGTGGCTTGCCAGCAGCGCGTTCAGGGCGGTGATATCGGCACGGACGGTTCGCGTGGAAACCGACAGCCGCTGCGCCAGCTCGTCCTGCGGCAGCGTCTCGTTTTGCAACAGATCGAAAAGTTGCGCTAAACGTTGGTTCGGAAATCGCACGGGTTTGTCCTCTTACGGCTTAAGGTGAAATGACCATCTGGGATGGACTGCCGACCGGGGTATAGTCCGGTTCGAAGCTGAGTTTGCCGTCCTGCGCCACGCGAAAACGGGTAATGTTGTCGCTGCGCTGGTTCATAACGTACAGCCAGCGTCCCTGTTTATCGAGCGTCAGGGTGCGCGGGTAGTCGCCGCGCGTCCACACGTCGTCCTGATGGGTCAGCGTACCCTCCGCTGTTACGGTAAAGTGCCCGATGCTGTTATGCAAACGGTTAGCCACATACAGCTGTTTGCCGTCGGCACTTAATGCCAGCCCGGCAGCAAAGCTGGTGCCTTTGTAACCTTCCGGCAGGGCTGAAAGCGTTTTGCCCTCTTTTAAGGTGCCGTTGGCGCTCAGGGTATAATGGGTGAGCGTAGACGCCTCTTCGTTAATCAGCCACAGGGCATCCCCTTTTGGCGTAAAGACAAAGTGGCGCGGCCCGGCGCCTTTTGAGGAGGCGCTGATAAACGGCGGATCGTTCGGCGTCAGCTTGCCGCTTCGATCGTCAAAGCGGTACTGGTAGAGACGATCCAGCCCCAGATCGGTGGAAAATACGTACTTTCCGCTCGGATCGGCGGCGATCATGTGCGCATGCGGACCGTTGTGATCGCTGATGGCAAAGCTGCCCTCCGCAGCCGCTTCCGGCTTCGCCGCGCCCGGTTCGCCTTGATCCTGATGGTGATCCGTGGCGTCACCCAGGCTGCCGTCTGCCTTAACCGGCAAAACGGCAATCGATCCGCTGACGTAGTTCGCCACCAGTAGATGACGACCGTTCGGCGTCAGGGAAAGATACACCGGCCCCGCACCGCCGGATGCCACCTGATTCAGCTCGCTCAGCTCACCGTTATCCCCCACCCGCAGCGCCTGCACCACGCCCTGCTCCACTTCGCTTGCCAGGTAGAGCGTTTTGCCGTCGTGCGAGACGGTAAGCTGCGCAGCGTTCGGCAGTTTGCTCACCAGCGTTTTATTCGCCAGCGCGCCGCTTTGCGGATCAACGGTAAAGCGGTACAGCCCTTCTCCGTTGGGGTTGTAGGTGCCCACCCAGGCGTATTGCGTCTGGGCGATAGCGGTAGTGGCGAACATTGAGAGTGAAGCAACAAGCAGGGTACGGGTGTGCATGGTGGCTCCTTCAGGTGTGTGCGGTAAGGTTTTATTTTATTTAACCAGCTTCTTCGTCATCGCAAGCAGGGTGCGCACGTCTTCCGGGCGCGTATCGCCGCTGGCTTTGTCGATAATCGAGCTGTAGATATGCGGGATGATTTTGCTCACGCCCGCGTCGAGGGCGATCTGCAGGATCTCCTCATAGTTTTCCAGATCGATTCCCCCGGTAGGCTCCAGCCAGAAGTCGTGACGGGCGCAGGCTTTCGCCACCGCTTTGTACTCGTCACGGCACTTGAGGCCGCCCATCGGGAAGTATTTGATGGAGCTGCCGCCGAAATCTTTCAGCAGGGCAATCGCGGTTTCAACCGGTACGATACCGTCCGGTGCCGCGCTGCTCAGCGGTCCGGTGGAGATTTTGACCATCCCGACGGTGCCGGTCGGAGAGACCAGACCGTTGACCACCGATTCATTCTGCCCCAGCAGCGCGCGGCTGGTGGCCACGCCGGTGAATACCTGGTTGACGTGCTGCGGCTGCACCTGGCGGGAGATTTCGCTCACCATCGCCGACTGGTTCGGATCCCCCGCGCCCAGGCCGACGGAGAGCGCGTTATCAATCAGCGCGGCGTATTCACGCATATCGGCAACGGCGCTCGCCACGTCAGGGTAATTTTTGGAGAGCACGCCCACCAGCACATGACCTTCCGCCGCCTCGTAAATGGCGCTGGCGTTGGCTTTCGATCCTGCCAGCACGTTCAGGCAGACGCGGTCACGGTAAAAGTTGGGGGTCAGTTTCATGCTTTTTTCTCCTGTCCTAATACTTCGCTAATGCGGCGGTAGACGATGTTCAGCTGGTCAGCATTCACGCTGCGCACGTCCGCCTCGATAATCCCTTCGTTGGCCTTGTAGCCACGGAAGTAAATGGCGTATTCGCCCTGCTTCAGCTTCGCCACCAGATCGCCGGTGCCGACGCCGGTTGCGGCTTCGTCGAACTTAATCTCGGTGCGGGCGATATCGCGACCGGCGCTGTCCCAGACCACGCGCGCGGTCACGCCGTTCAGGGTGTTGAGCGCGTCGATAAACGGCGTCATCTTCGCCACCATCTCAGCGCCGCTCTCTTTGGTCGCCGTCAGGTAGTGTTCGATGGCGCAGGTCAGGCCGAGAATGCCCTCTTTGCCCACTTTCATGGCGCGGCCAATGCCCGCCGTCTGACGCTTCACCCACTCAACGTACTGGGTCTTGCCGATCACCAGCCCGCTGGTTGGGCCTTCAATCGCCTTCGCGCCGCTGTAGATCACCAGATCGGCACCAGAGCGGTAGTAGGCGTGAAGATCTTCTTCCGCTGCCGCATCGACGATCAGCGGGAGATCGTGCTTGCGCGCCACGACCGCCGCCTGCTCGACGCTGAGCATGCTTTTCTGCACGCAGTGGTGCGATTTGATGTAGAGGATCGCCGCCGTGCGTGGGGTGATCGCCGCCGCCAGCTGATCGGCAGAGCATTCGTTGGCGTAGCCCGCTTCCACCAGCCTGCCGCCGCCCAGCGCCACCATGGTGCCCACCGGCGCGCCAAAGTTAACGTTGTGGCCTTTCGGCAGGACGATTTCGTTGTTCTCAATCGGGGTCACGTGCAGGTTTTCCAGCAGCCAGTCGCTGTCTTTCACCAGCACCGCCGCCACGGACTGGGCAATGCCCGCCGACGCGCAGGAGACCACCGTTGCCCCTTCCACATCCAGCAGCTTCGCGATGTATTCCCCGGTTTTATTAACCAGATCCTTCATCTCGAAGTACTCATTCATACCGTCCATTGCCGCCTGTACCACTTCCGGGCGCGGCGTGGAGACGCCCAGCGCCGTCATGCGGCCGGAGGTGTTGATAACCTGCTTTAAGTTGTACTTCTCATAAATCGAAGGCATGTTCCGTGCTCCCTTGTTCGGTCATGTAGCCCTTGCCCGCGCGGATCGCGGCAAGCGGCACCAGAATGTGTTCAGCCTGCAGGCTGTCGTTTTCGGCATCCGTCAGCATCGTCGGCTGACGTTTAAGGGTGAACAGCGTCAGGTCGGCATCGAGACCCGGCTGAATGCGGCCCTTGCGCGCCAGGCGCAGGCCATCGGCGGCGTTCGCGGTTACGCAGTCAATCACCTGCGGCAATGACATGCCGATGGCGAAAAATTTCGACATTACGCTTGCCAGCGAGCCGACCGGGCCGTTGATGCGGTTGCGGCAGTAGATATCCGAGCTGATGGTGTGCGGCAGAATGCCCATCGCGATGGCGCGTTTCGCCACCTCAAAACTGAAGCTCGCCGTGCCGTGCCCCACGTCCAGACGCACGCCGCGCTTCAGGGCGGAGGTGATGGAGGCGCGCAGCTCGCCGGAGGGCGTCAGAATGCGGTTGGGTTTGCCGTTGTAGCAGTGGGTGATGATGTCGCCCGAGCTCAGCAGCTCGGCAATTTCGTCGAGGTTCGGCGGGTTGTTGCCGATGTGCACCATCAGAGGCAGGTCGCCGTTCTCTTTCTGAATGGCTTTGGCGCGCTCCAGCGGCGTAATGCCGTTTTCACCGACCACGCTGCTGCTCATGCGCGCTTTCAGGCCCACGATAAAGTCGGGGTGACGTTTAACCGCCTGTTTGACCGCGTCGGCGTCGATATTCGCCATGTTGGCCAGTTCGTTTTGGGCAATCAGCCCCACGCGGGAGATGTTCAGCAGGGCAAAGACCTCGGTAGAGGCTTTGCGGGTGATGTCGTAGAAATCGTCCACGTCGTCGGCACCGGTACTGCCCGCGTCCACCACGGTGGTGACGCCGGTGGCAATGCCGACGCTGTCCGGTTCGTCGTGGTAAATCGGGGAGTTCGGGTAGCAGTGAACGTGGGAGTCAATCCAGCCTGCGCTGACGAATACGTCGCCGTTCAGCTCAACCGTTTTATGCGCGGGGGCGTCAATGTCGCCCAGCGCCGCGATCTTCCCGTCCTGAATGGCGATATCGGTCAGGGTATCGTCGGCAAGGCGCGCACGGCGCAGGAGTAAATCAAACATGAGGATCTCCTGATAAGGCGGGCGCCTGAGCGCCCGCGGGTATTAAAGGGCGACCGGGAACAGCCAGCCCAACAGCATTGCGCCGAGGATCGCGCCACCGGTGATCGGCTTCTGCCAGATGTAGAACACCAGCGCACCCAGCAGGGAACCGACGCCGATAGGAATGGAGGCGGTCATGGCGCTGAGGATAATCAACGGCCCGAGGAAGCGGCCGGAGGCGTTACCCGCGCCCATCATCACGTCTGCACCGTAGGTGGAGTTGCTCTGGTTGATGGTGAACTTACGCGCCAGGATGATGACGTAGCCAATCGCCAGGCCAATCACCAGGCCGGTAATCAGCGCGGCAATGAAGTTGGTCACCGGGAACATGATCCCCGCGCCCAGCAGCAGCGCCGGAACGCCGAGGCCCACGCCGGTCTGAATGGCGCCGCCGATGTCGAGAATACCGACCAGCGAGCCTTCGATAATACGGGCGAACAGGAAGCTTGCGCCGAACGCCGCCACCGCGCCGTAGACGCCGGTATCCATCCCCGCTTTCAGCATCGCCACGAAGGCCACTTCGTTAAACGCGCCGATGCCGTAGAGGTAGTACATGTGCGTTCCGGCGAAGACGCCGGAGGAGAGCAGGCCAACGAAGATCGGGAACGACCAGTCGGCATACCAAAAACCTTTATTCTGTTCCATGTAGAGGCTCCTGTTATTTACCGCTGAGCGAGTTGTGGATCATGTCGAGCCAGTTCGGCACGGTCAGATGGAAGGATTCGATCATCTTCATGTCGAAGCCGCGGAAGAAGCCGCTAAGCACGAAGAGCAGGACGATCGCCGCCATCATCACTTTGGTGACGTGGTTCCAGCCGCTCTCTTCCACGCCTTTACCGATCAGGATACCCAGCACCAGGCCCGGAACGGCGTTCCCCATGATCAGCTGCGCCGCGCCGCCGAAAATGGTCGCCCAGAAGCCCGATTTTTTACCCGCGTCAATGGCCGCCAGCCAGAAGATCACCGGCATCACGGTGTTGACCAGCAGGTTTGCCGCGGGTACCAGCACCTTCACGGCGGTGACCTGAAGCGCGGCCGGCACGGAGGAGGCGGTCAGGTTAAGGAAGGTCACGACGATCATGCCGATCACGCCGCAGGCAATCGCCATTTTGCGCGGGTCGTGCAGCGTTTCGCCGACGTTACGGTTTTTAATCATCAGTGCAGCAGCACCCCAGTTCGGGATGATGCGGTGGTCAACGTCCTGTGTGAAAGCACCTGCGGCCACGGAAGAGGCCCAGGCGTTAAAGAAGAAACCTAACCCAAAGGAGAAGTGGGACGCCGGATCCCCTTCACAGGAGTTCAGTTCCCCCAACGTACGAAACGCGCCCATACCCTGTGTGGTAGGCGCATGAAACATGCGTGCAGCCCCGGCCCCCACACCGACGCCAACCAGGCCGCCAATGATGAGCGATTTTATTAATATAATTAAGAACATCAGTCTGCCCTTTTATGAATAATCAGCGTTGCGTGACGAAATCCACCTGGTCAAGATTGATAGCGGTCACGTTGACGGTCACATCCAGCTCCACGCTGTAGGTGCGTCTTTCCCGGCGCAAAAAGAAGAACAGAAACGCTTCTTTACGCACCGCTTCTTGCGCCTGAACAACCTGCACATCCTGTGGCTCAATACGCAGTAAGATATGCGGTGAGGCTTTCATCACCGCGGCCTGTACGTGGTTGAGCGCGTCGGCAAAGGCGCGCGCTTTGGCGTCGCCTTTTCCCTTCACTCTCACCGTGGTTGAGAACTGTTCTTTCATGCTTATGCGCCGTATTTCTTCTGCCACGCCTGTACCAGACGCTCGCCCAGCTCTTCTTTATCCATAAAGCCAAAGCCCAGCACGTTGCAGCCTTCGTTGATGGCGGTCACGCCCTCTTCCACGGAACGCATGCCGTATTTCGCTTTGTAGCCATATTTGGTTTGCGCCGTGATGGCACCCGCGCCGCCGCTGCCGCAGAAGGAGATGCCGAAGGTGGCGTTTTCCGCTTTCATCATGTCGCCAAGCTTCATGTCCGCGGCCATGCCCGGTACGACAACCGCGCGTCCACCTGCTTTTTCCACACCGGCTGCCACTTTCTGACCTTTGCCCAGGCGATCGCCAATCACGACTGTAATCTGTTCCATGTGTTGCTCCTTAAAGGTTGTCTTTCGCGACTTCGAAGTGAACGGAGAGCAGCCAGGCTTCTTCATCAGGAAGGTTGCCAAACTGCGCTACCACTTCACGGGCAAGTTGCATTGAATCTGGTGAAATTTCGTCGAACAGCTCCGCTTCAACCTCCGGCAGCGGCTCGCCGGTCACGGACCGGTGCGCCATCGCGCGAACGTGGGAGGTCAGCATCTGCTCCTGCACTGCGTTAGGGATGATGTCGTGCCGGGCCAGCAGGGCATAAACCTGCTGCAGCATGGTGTTAGCGAGCTGCTCTGTGTGCAGCGCCTGTTCCCCAACGTCGTTCATTACCGCTCCGTTAATCACTGGTCTTACCCCGTTAATGGCTCTGGAATAAAACTAACGTTGCAGGGGAATTGTTTGTAGCGAGTTGTTTTCCACTTCGAAGTGGAAAGGCGAGCAGCAGCAGTGATCTGTGCCACATAAATGCGGTGAATCTGGATAAATCGCTGTATTTACGTGATGAATATCACGCTATTACGCGGCAATGAACAGGTCAGCGAAGTGGAAAAGATTACGAGCAGGCTCGTAGAAATGTGACGTGGATAAGGTTTTCTTATGGGGATTCGCTAGAGTGGCGACGGGTGCTTGAGACTGACCGTCTCAGGCATGGGACGGAAAGTGGAAAGCCCCTACCTGAATTTAAATCAGGACGGGGCTGTAAACGACACGTCTAGCCACGTGATGTTTGCTACCTCGCCCGCTTTACAGCAAGGAGGCATCCATGAAACGCAGAAACCCAAGTATCGGGGTTTTGATGATTATTTCTTTGACGATAATCATCTTAACGCTGGTGACGAGGAAAACACTGTGCGAGATCCGTTTTCGAAACGGCTCGCTTGAAGTGACCGCGCGGATGGAGTGTCGCTCCGGCAAGTAGGGAGCAAGGATGCGGAGGCGCATAATGCGCCTCCGCATACGGGGAAGGACGTACAGCTCAGGCACCCAATTAACGATACTTTTTATGATACGTGTTGCGCGTGGTCACAAACTGTTCTGCCGCCGCCTGGGCTTCTTTCACTTTGCCTTCGTTGGCGAGCTTCAGCGCGCCGTCGATCTGGCCGACCAGCACGTCAAAGCCGTGACGATAGTCTTTCATCTCAGCGCTGTCTGCCGCTTTGCTTTCCAGCTTCGGAGGCGTCGCTTTTTGCGCATCCAGCGCCGCTTCACGCATTTTGGTCAAGGCGTCTTTCATGTCCGCCGCATTGTCCGTTTTCTGCACCACCTTCAGGTTTTCACTGAGGATGTCCATGTTGTCTTCAAGATCGGCGGCAAACGCAGACGAACCAAGAACCAGCGTTGAAGCCGCGACGATCGCTAACAGATGTTTACGCATTGCTCACTTCCTTTTTTATTATTAACAAAACGCTATCTTTATTGACCCGCAATTTTCATTTCGGGCAGAAGAACTGAACCACACTGTATATTGCTACGTGTTTCAATATCGTTACCGACCGTAACGATGTTGCGCCACATATCCTTCAGGTTACCCGCGATGGTGATTTCGCTCACCGGATACTGGATTTCGCCGTTTTCGACCCAGAAGCCCGCCGCGCCGCGCGAGTAGTCGCCGGTGATGCCGCTTACGCCCTGGCCCATCAGTTCCGTGACGACCAGGCCAGTGCCCATCTCTTTCAGCATCTGCTCAAAGTTGAGGCCCTGGCCGGCAATGCGCCAGTTGTGGATCCCGCCCGCGTGACCGGTGCTTTTCAGCCCCAGCTTGCGCGCGGAGTAATTGGTCAGCAGCCACTGGGTCAGAATACCGTCTTTGATAATATCGCGACGTTCGGTGCGCACGCCTTCGCTGTCGAACGGCGTGGAGGCCAGCCCCTTCAGCAGGTGCGGATGCTCTTCAATGGTCAGCCATTCCGGCAGGATCTGCTTGCCCAGCGAGTCGAGCAGGAAGGTCGATTTACGGTACACCGAGCCGCCCGCAATCGCGCCCACCAGATGGCCAAACAGGCCGGTTGCCACTTCATTAGCAAAAATGACCGGGGCTTTCATGGTGGAGAGTTTGCGCGGTGACAGGCGAGACAGCGTGCGTTCGGCACACTCTTTACCCACCCACTCAGGAGACTGCAAATCCCCCAGCGCGCGGCCAATGGTGTAGGCGTAGTCGCGCTCCATGTCGCCGTTCTCTTCGGCGATGACGCAGCTGGAGAGCGAGTGGCGGGTAGAGCAGTAGCCCTGCAGCATGCCGTGGCTGTTGCCAAAGACTTTGATGCCGTAATGGCTATTGAAGCTGCCGCCTTCGGTATTGGTGATGCGCTTATCGGCCTGCAGGGAAGCCTGCTCGGCGCGCGCGGCCAGTTCGATGGCTTCGTCCGGGGTCACTTCCGCCGGGTGGAAAAGATCGAGATCCGGCGCATCAAACGCCAGCAGCTCTTTATCCGCCACGCCTGCGTAAGGATCAGGAGAGGTATAACGGGCGATATCCAGCGCCGCCTGCACCGTACGGGCGATGGCATCCGGACTGAGATCGGTGGATGACGCGCTGCCTTTGCGATTCTGGTGATACACCGTGATCCCAAGCGCGCCATCGCTGTTGAATTCGACATTCTCCACTTCGCCATAGCGGGTGCTCACGCTGATGCCGGTGGTTTTGCTGACCGCCACTTCGGCGCCATCTGATTTTTCTGAAGCAAGCATCAGCGCGGTGGAGACGGCTTCTTCCAGAATCTTACGCTGCGCTTCAACTTGTGAGGTTACTTTCATCGCAAATGCCATACTGTAAGAGAGAGTTATCTGAAGTCTAACAGAGAACCGTTTTTCAGTGCGCGTCTTAACTGGTAACATTAGCCTCTTTTTTTAAGGAGCCTGACATGACTAAGCAGCCCGAAGACTGGCTCGACGACGTTCCCGGTGATGACATCGAAGACGAAGATGATGAGATCATCTGGGTCAGTAAAAGTGAAATTAAACGTGACGCCGAAGAGTTAAAACAGCTTGGCGCAGAATTGGTAGAACTGGGTAAAAACGCGCTGGATAAGCTCCCGCTCGACCAGGATCTGCGTGATGCCATTGAACTGGCACAGAAAATCAAAAAAGAAGGCCGTCGTCGCCAGCTTCAGCTTATCGGGAAAATGCTGCGTCAGCGCGACGTCGATCCGATCCGCCAGGCACTGGACAAGCTGAAAAACCGCCACAACCAGCAGGTTGCGTTTTTCCATAAGCTTGAGCAGATCCGCGATCGTCTGATTGAACAGGGTGATGACGCCGTACCGGAAGTGCTGAACCTGTGGCCGGATGCCGACCGCCAGCAGCTGCGTTCTTTGATCCGCAACGCGAAGAAAGAGAAAGAAGGGAATAAACCGCCGAAGTCTGCGCGCCTGATTTTCCAGTATCTGCGCGAGCTGTCTGAGAACGACGAGTAATCCGTGCGGTTTTGCGCCGGATGGCGGCGTAAACGCCTTATCCGGCCTACAAGGTCGTGCAAAATGTAGGCCCGGTAAGCGCAAGCGCCACCGGGCTTTTTTTTACTCTGCGGCCGCTTCCGCTTTCTTCGCCAGACCGTCCAGCAGCTTCTGATGGATCCCACCAAAACCGCCGTTGCTCATCACCAGAATGTGATCGCCAGGCTGTGCGGCTTTCACGACCATATCCGCTAAGACATCCACATCCGCACTCCAGTGCGCAGGCTGAATGCAGGCGTCGGCCACTTCGGCTACCTGCCACGGAATATGCTGCGGCTGTAAGAGGAAGACTTCATCGGCACGTCCTAACGACGGCGCGAGGTCATCTTTGCAGATGCCCATTTTCATGGTGTTCGAGCGCGGTTCCAGCACGGCCAGAATGCGCGCGGTGCCGCCAACCTTACCGCGTAACGCTGCAAGCGTCGCCAGAATGGCGGTTGGGTGATGCGCGAAATCGTCATACACCGTCACGCCATTCGCTTCGCCGCGCAGTTCCAGCCGGCGACGGGCGTTAATGAACGAGCCCAGCGCATTGGCTGCATCCGCAGGCAGCACGCCCACGTGACGCGCCGCAGCAATGGCCATCAGGCCGTTGTGCATGTTGTGCTCGCCCACCAGGCCCCACTTCACCTCACCCACTTTTTCACCGTCGAGCAGCACTTCCCACTCGGAGGCATCGGCGTTGAGTTTCTTCGCCTGCCAGTGACCCTGTTCGCCCACCAGCTCCTGCTCGCTCCAGCAGCCCATTGCCAGGGTTTGCTTCAGGTTGATGTCGTTCTCCGGCAGGATAATGCGGCCCTGACCCGGAACAATGCGCACCAGGTGGTGGAACTGTTTCTGGATCGCTTTCAGATCGTCAAAGATATCCGCGTGATCGAACTCAAGGTTGTTGAGGATCAGCGTGCGCGGGCAGTAATGCACAAACTTGGAACGCTTGTCGAAGAATGCACAGTCGTATTCGTCGGCTTCGATCACAAAGAACGGGCTGTCACCCAGACGTGCAGAAACGTCGAAGTTGCCCGGAACGCCGCCAATGACAAAGCCAGGCTTATAGCCGCAGGCTTCGAGGATCCAGGTCGCCATTCCGGCGGTGGTGGTTTTGCCGTGGGTACCGGCAACGGCAACAACCCAGCGGTCGCGCAGCACAAAATCATGCAGCCACTGTGGGCCAGACATAAACGGAATATTGCGTTCCAGCACCGCTTCAACACATGGGTTACCACGGGTCATGGCGTTGCCAATGATCACCAGATCCGGTTCAGGATCCAGCTGGCTGGCCTCGTAGCCCTGAATCAGAGAGATGCCCTGCTTCTCCAGAAGCGTGCTCATCGGCGGATACACATTGGCGTCCGAACCTGTTACTTCATGGCCCAGTGAGCGCGCCAGCATTGCCAGTCCGCCCATGAAAGTGCCACAAATCCCCAATATATGAATGCGCATACGTCACTATCCTTCTTCAATGTGGCGCACATTTTACTCACATGTTAGCGGCTGTGAAACGCATTTCAGGTAAATCCGTATTTGCTGGCGCGATTCACCAGTGCGCTACTATTTGAATATTTGTTAAGATTGTTGGGCTTTAGTCGTTTTGGTGAACATACAATCGCTCTACTCACATAAGATGCAGGGAAAGTGTTATGAAAACGTTAGGTGAATTTATTGTCGAAAAGCAGCACGAGTTCTCTCATGCTACCGGTGAACTCACTGCTTTGCTGTCGGCAATAAAGCTGGGCGCTAAGATCATCCACCGCGATATCAACAAGGCCGGTCTGGTCGATATCCTGGGTGCCAGCGGTGCCGAGAACGTTCAGGGCGAGGTTCAACAGAAACTCGATCTGTTCGCAAATGAAAAACTGAAAGCTGCACTGCGCGCGCGCGACATCGTTGCGGGTATCGCCTCCGAGGAAGAAGATGAAATTGTTGTTTTCGAAGGATGCGAACACGCGAAATACGTTGTCCTGATGGATCCGCTCGACGGCTCCTCCAACATCGACGTTAACGTTTCTGTCGGTACCATTTTCTCCATCTACCGCCGCGTCACGCCTGTTGGCACGCCGGTCACCGAAGAAGATTTCCTCCAGCCGGGCAGCAATCAGGTTGCTGCGGGCTATGTGGTGTATGGTTCGTCCACCATGCTGGTGTACACCACCGGCTGCGGCGTTCACGCCTTTACTTACGATCCGTCGCTGGGCGTGTTCTGCCTGAGCCAGGAACGTATGCGCTTCCCGGAGAAGGGCAACACTTACTCCATCAACGAAGGCAACTACATCCGATTCCCGAGCGGCGTGAAGAAGTACATCAAATTCTGCCAGGAAGAAGATAAAGCCACCCAGCGCCCGTACACCTCCCGCTATATCGGTTCTCTGGTCGCTGACTTCCACCGTAACCTGCTGAAAGGCGGCATCTACCTCTACCCAAGCACCGCAAGCCACCCGGACGGGAAGCTGCGTCTGCTGTACGAATGCAACCCGATGGCATTCCTCGCCGAACAGGCGGGCGGCAAGGCGAGCGACGGTAAAGAGCGTATTCTGGATATCGTGCCGGAAAGCCTGCACCAGCGCCGTTCGTTCTTCGTCGGCAACAACCACATGGTTGAAGACGTTGAACGTTTCATCCGTGAGTATCCGGACGCGTAACCCCTTTCTCCTGGGAAGCCGCCCGGCTTCCCAGTCATTTATATATTTTACCGTATAAGTGTTTATAAAAAAGACGCTTTAATCTTCATCCCTGCTCCTGCATTATTTCCATAACAGTTTGACAATTATTTCCTGGAGCCTATTCGTGATGAAAAACTATTCTCGTGCCAATACCGGCATTGATTTAAATCTTATTCCTGTCTTTATTGAAATTGTTCGCTGCGGCAGTATGGCGAAAGCCTCTGTGCGCCTGGACATGTCCCGCCCGGCGGTAAGCCTGGCGCTAAAGCGTTTTAATCAACTTTTTGATGAGCCACTGTTTTACCGTAAAGGTTTATATCTTGAACCCACAGAAAAAGCGTTAGCGTTAACCAGCGCGCTGGAAATATTAATGGGGAATATTCACGATAATATTAATGCGTTAAATTCATCGACAAATAAAACCCTGGCACAGCACGTACCAGGGATGAATATGATTATGCAGCAGTCTGGGTCGTCAGCTTAAACGAGGACATGGCTTCCATCAGTTCGCGCGACTGCTCTTCCAGCGAGCGTGTCGCGGCGGATGACTGCTGTACCAGCGCCGCATTTTGCTGCGCCGTTTCGTCCATCTGGTTCACCGCAATGTTCACCTGCTCAATGCCGCGACTCTGTTCCTGAGACGCGGTCGCAATTTCACGCATCAGTTTGGTCATTCGCAGCACTTCTGTTGCGATCTCATCCATCGTTTCGCCGGCCTGCTGTGCCAGTTCGCTCCCCTCATTCACATGAGTTTGTGAATCGCTGATAAGCGATCGGATCTCTTTCGCCGCGTCGGCACTGCGGCTGGCCAGGTTTCGCACTTCGCCCGCGACAACGGCAAAACCCCGTCCCTGTTCGCCCGCGCGCGCGGCTTCAACGGAGGCGTTCAGCGCCAGAATATTGGTCTGGAAGGCAATGCCGTCGATCACGCTCAGGATGTCGGCGATCCGCGCCGAGCTGCCGGAGATATCGCGCATTTTCTCAATCACGTAGCAGACCATTTCGCTGCCGTGATCGGCCGTGTCGGAAACGGACTTCGCCAGCTGGTGCGCCTGCTCGGCGTTGTCGGCGTTGAGTTTCACCGTGGCGGTGATCTCTTCCATGCTGGCCGCCGTTTGCTCAAGTGAGGTGGCGGTAGATTCCGTGCGCTGGGCAAGGTTCATATTTCCTGCCGTCAGCTCCCGGCTGCCGGTATCAATTTGCGAACTGGCATCGCGCACCCGCAGAACCGACCCCATCAGCGACTGACGCATCGCTTCAATGGCCGCGTTGAGCCGGTTAAATTCCTGACTGGCCGTCGGATCCAGGGTATGGGTTAAATCGCCTGCCGCGACATGTTCAAGCTGAGCAATCGATGCCGAGAGCGGCTTCAGCAGCATATGGCGCAGCACCAGCCAGGCGAGGACGATAATACCTGCCGTCAGCAGCGCGGCGACAACGATCAGGATCAGTACGCGGGTTTTGCTCGACTGCACGGCACTGACTTCCGCTTTGCCACGCGCTTCGCTCCACGCCTGGAAAGCCTGCATATCGTTATCAAACTTGTTTGCCACCGGAATCAGCGCGTTCTCAATCAGGTCGTAATAACCGTCCGCACTCTGGTCGTTCAGGGCTTTCAGCATCGGGTTGATGCCCTGCCGGGTATACGCCGCCAGACTCGCCGCCACGTTATCCAGCAGCTTTTGCCCCTGCTCGTCAGCCACCCCGCCGTCGATCACGGCTTTCAGCGTTTTCTGCGCCTGGGCAATTTCCTGATTGATGTTTTTTACCGATTTGGATGCATCGTCCAGCAGACCAATTTCCATCATTCGGACGGCCTGGCCCGCCTCATTGCGCGCGCGCAGGATCAGCGTATAGCCAGAATTAAGCTGCACCATTTGCTCACCCTGAAGGTGGTTGATGCGCTGGAGTGAAGAAGAACTCTGTGTGAGGGCATAAATACCAATGCCGCTGACAATCAGCAGCAGCAGGGTCATAACGGCCAGTAAAGAGAGCAAGCCGGTACGAATCGATAGCGTTTTCAGCATGATGTTATTTCCGGTAGCGAGATATTTCTTGGCGTAAAAGAAGAGTATCGGCCGCTACCGGAAAATGTTTAGACTTTAAGCAATTTCAGCGTGTTATGGCTCTGTTACCGATGTGTTTACGCGGGTAACAGGCGAGCTTTGACGGTTCTCCCAGAGCACCGTCAGACCGCGCTGCAGGGCAATAAAAATAAACAGCAGAATGCCGATGGCGATCTTGGTCCACCACGAGCTGAGCGTGCCGTCGAAGTTGATGTAGGTCTGAATCAGCCCCTGGATTGCCACGCCGAACAGCGTGCCCAGCACCGTGCCTACCCCGCCGCTGAGCAGCGTGCCGCCGATTACCACAGAAGCAATCGCATCCAGCTCAACGCCGACGCCCGCCAGCGCGTAACCGGCCTGGGTATACACAGAGAAGACGATCCCCGCCAGCGTCGCCAGCCCGGTCGACAGCATATAGATGCGGATGGTGGTGCTGCGGGTGGAGATCCCCATCAGGTTGGCCGACGTGGCGTTACCGCCAATGGCGTAGACCTGATTGCCAAACCGGGTGCGGTGGGCGAGGAAGATGCCAATCACCACCACGCCCAGCATCAGCAGCCCCATCGCGCTCAGGCGGCCGCCGCCGGGGATTTTCCACGCCAGGCTGGAGAGCGTGTCGTAGATGGGGTGGTTAATCGGGATCGACTCCTCCGACACCAGATAGCTCACGCCGCGCAGGAAGAACATCCCGGCGAGGGTGATGATAAAGGCAGGAATTTTCAGCGCGTCGATCAGCAACCCCATAAAGGCACCAAACGCACAACCCATCGCCAGCACCAGCGGGAATGCCACCAGCGGAGAGATGCCCCAGAACCCAATGGCCTTCGCGAGGAACACGCCCGTAAACGCGATCACCGAGCCGACGGAGAGATCGATCCCGCCGGAGAGGATCACAAAGGTCATCCCGACGGCGATGATGCCTAAAAAGGCGTTATCGGTCAGGATATTGCAGATCACACGCGTCGAGGCAAACCCCGGGAACTGGGTCAGACAGTAGAGATAGCCCAGCACAAACACGCCCAGCGTGATCATCAACGGCAAATTACGTTTTATCATGGCCACGGATCCCCTTAATGATGCTGACAAAGCGCGGCGACTGGACGATCAGCACGCAGAGCACGACCACCGCTTTCACCACCTGGTTGAGTTCCGGCTGGAATCCCGAGAGCAGGATGCCAGTGTTCATGCCCTGAATGATCAGCGCCCCCACCACCGAGAGCAGCAGGTTAAAGCGTCCGCCCATCAGCGACCCGCCGCCGATCACCACCGCGAGGATCGCGTCCAGCTCCAGCCATAACCCGGCGTTGTTGGCATCAGCCCCGCGAATATCCGCAGCGACGATGACCCCGGCAATGGCGGCACAGACGCCGCTCAGCACGTAGGTCAGCATCACCATCAAGCGGGTGTTGACCCCAGCGTTGCGCGCGGCGCGGATGTTGATCCCCACCGCTTCAATAAACATCCCGAGCGCCGTTTTGCGGGTAAAGAGCCAAAAGATAAGCAGCGTCACGAGGGCAATAATCACCGGCGTCGGGAAGAACAGAAGGTTGCCGCTACCGAGCCACGACAGGCTCGGGGAGTTAAAGGTGACGATCTGCCCGGACGTAATCAGCTGCGCCACGCCGCGCCCGGCCACCATCAGGATCAGGGTGGCAACAAAGGGCTGAATTTTCAGCACCGCCACCAGAATGCCGTTCCAGAGCCCGGCTAATACCCCGGAGCCCAGTGCGGCCAGCAGCACCACCGGTAGGCTGTGCCCAGCGACGGTCATTGAGGCGGCGGTAGCGCCAGCAATCGCCATCACCGCGCCGACGGAGAGGTCAATCCCGCCGGTGGCGATCACCAGCGTCATACCAATCGCCAGCAGCGCGACGGGTGCGGCACGGTTCAGGATGTCAATCGGGCTGCCAAACAGGCGGCCATCCTGCACGATGATCTGGAAGAAATGCGGCGCGACCAGGCTATCCACCAGTAAAACCACCAGCAGCGCCGCGATTTGCGGCGTGCCGGTCGGCCAGCTGAAGCGGCGCTTTGACTCACCGGTTTGCGAAAGTGAACGGGGCATCACGATTAGCTCCTTACGCCGCGATGGCATTCATGATTGCCGGAACGGACAGCTTATCCAGCGGGATCTCTGCCACCTGCTTGCGATCGCGCATGATAATGACGCGATCGGCATAACCCACCAGCTCCTCAAGCTCGGACGAAATGACCAGCAGCGCCAGGCCGTCCGCGCACAGCGTTTCGATAAGCCGGATAATTTCGGCGTGCGCGCCTACATCAATGCCGCGCGTCGGCTCGTCGAGGATCAGGAACTGCGGTTTGGTCAGCAGCCAGCGCGAGAGGAGAACCTTCTGCTGGTTACCGCCGGAGAGAAATTCAATGGGCTGTTCCGCGCTCGGGGTGCGAATACCAAGCTGACGGATAAAGCGCTCAGCAATGGCGTTTTGTTCTTTACGAGGAATGGGACGCAGCCACCCGCGCTGCGCCTGCAGCGCCAGAATGATGTTTTCCCGCACCGAGGCGGCGGCAATAATGCCGTCCGTTTTCCGGTCTTCCGGGCAGAAGCCGACGCCCAGACAGGACGCCTGATGCGGCGATCGCAGGGTTTGCGGTTTGCCCTTGATCAGCGCCCTGCCGCTGTCGGCAGGTTTGATCCCGAAGATCACCTCGGCGGTTTCGGTTCGGCCTGAGCCTAGCAGGCCCGCCAGGCCAACAATCTCACCGGGGCGAACCTCAAGGTTAAACGGCGAGATCACCCCTTTTTTGCCGTAATCGCTGAACGCGGCGACCGGTTTTTCGCTCAGCAGCGTGCGCCCTGCACGCTGAAGGGCGTTGGTTTCCAGCTCTCGGCCCAGCATCATTTTCACCAGCTCAATCTGCGGTAGCTCGCGGGTCTCGCGGCAGCCGACAAAGCTGCCGTTGCGCAGCACCGTGATGCGATCGCTCACTTCATACACCTGATCGAGGAAGTGCGTAACGAAGATCAGGCTCACGCCCTGATCGCGCAGCTGACGCATCAGGGTGAAGAGCATTTCGACTTCCTGGGTATCCAGGCTGGCGGTGGGTTCATCGAGGATCAGCACCTTTGCCGAGAGATCGATAGCCCGGCAGATGGCGACGATCTGCTGCATCGCCACGGAGAAGCGGTTCAGCGGCTCGCGGACGTCGAGGGAAAAGCCGTATGATTCCATCAGTTTTGTCGCCCGCGCTTCCATCTCTTTGCGGAGCAGCAGGCCAAAACGGCGTGGCTCACGGCCAATAAACAGGTTATCCGCCACCGACATGTTCGGCAGCAGGTTGACTTCCTGATACACAGTCCCAATCCCCAACTGTTGGGCATGGGCGGTATTTTTTGGCGAAATGGCGTTACCTTCCAGCCAGATGGTACCGCGATCGGCGTGATACACGCCGGTCAGCGCTTTAATCAGCGTCGATTTACCCGCCCCGTTCTCGCCCAGCAACGCCATAATCTCGCCGCGACGCAGGCTGAAATCGACATTATCCAGCGCCTTTACGCCGGGGAAGAATTTACTCAAGCCCTCTGTGCGGAGGATTTCCTGGTGTTGTTCAGTATTCATATTTACGTCCCCGGCACGTTCCGGTAGGCCGGGTAAGCGCAGCGCCACCCGGCAATTTCACTGGATCAGTAGCCCATATTTTTCTTCTTCTCTAACTCTTCTTTCGCCGTGTCAGGCAGGTAGAGCGTGGACTTGGTGACCGTCACTTTCTCAGGCATCGTGCCGTCTTTCTTGAATTTCTCCAGCGCGTCGAAGGCCGGACCCGCCATGTTCGGCGTCAGCTCCACGCTGGCGTTGGCTTCACCGTCGATCATCGCTTTGTAGATGTCCGGCACGCCGTCGATAGAGCCGGTGAGGATATCTTTGCCCGGCTTCAGACCCGCTTCTTTAATCGCCTGAATCGCACCGATCACCATGTCATCGTTGTGGGCGTAAACCATGCAGATGTTCTTGCCGTTGTTTTCAGCCTTGATAAAGCTTTCCATGACCTCTTTGCCCTTACTGCGGGTAAAGTCACCGGACTGAGAACGGATAATTTTGATGTTTGGCGCTTTGGCGATGGCTTCAGCAAAGCCTTTCTTACGGTCGATGGCCACGCTCGCACCGACGGTGCCCTGCAGTTCAACGACGTTACACGGCTTGCCGTCGACCTGTTTCACCAGCCAGTCACCAATTAACTGTCCTTCAAGAACGTTATTGGCCGTCACAGTGGTCATATAGAGAGATTTGTCTTTTACATCAATGGAACGATCAAGCAGGAAGACCGGGATCTCCGCGTCTTTCGCTTCCTTCAGCACGGGCTCCCAGCCGGTCGCCACGACGGGCGCAATAAAGATGGCATCTACGCCCTGGGCGATAAAGGAGCGTACGGCTTTGATCTGGTTCTCTTGTTTTTGCTGACCATCGGCGATTTTCAGCGTGATCCCGCGTTTCTGGGCCTCACTTTTCGCGACGTTGGTTTCTGCCGCGCGCCAGCCGGATTCAGAGCCGACTTGCGAAAAACCTACGGTTAAAGGTGCGGCCATCGCCATAGACGACATGGCTGCCGAAACTGCTGTGACAAGAAGTAAGCGCTTCCACATATGAGCGTCCTCGTAGGGTGAGTTATTGTTGGTTAAAAGATGTTCTGCGAAATGACTATAGCCAATGAAATATGTAACGAATTGCGTTACATCACACTTCAGAAAAGTGAATAAAACGTTAATCACAAGTTTGTAATCGCTTTCATTTCACCATTAAAAATGCGGCTGAGTTTATGGATTTTCCTGTCATGGAAACGGTCTGAAAAGTGGGGTCAACGAGGGAAGATGGCGAAAACAGGCGGAGACATTCAGCGCGAGTTGGCTATAATACCTGCCACTTGTTTACCATCCATTTTAAAGGACACCGACATGAGCTTACTCAACGTCCCAGCGGGTAAAGAACTGCCAGAAGACATCTACGTAGTTATCGAAATCCCGGCTAACGCAGATCCGATCAAATACGAAGTGGACAAAGAGAGCGGCGCCCTGTTCGTAGACCGTTTCATGTCTACCGCGATGTTCTATCCGTGCAACTACGGTTACATCAACCACACCCTGTCTCTGGACGGTGACCCGGTTGACGTGCTGGTCCCAACGCCATACCCACTGGAGCCAGGCTCCGTCATTCGCTGCCGTCCAGTTGGCGTGCTGAAAATGACCGACGAATCCGGTGAAGATGCGAAGCTGGTTGCGGTACCGCACACCAAGCTGAGCAAAGAGTACGATCACATCAAAGATGTGAACGACCTGCCAGAGCTGCTGAAAGCGCAGATCACTCACTTCTTCGAGCACTACAAAGACCTCGAAAAAGGCAAGTGGGTTAAGGTTGACGGCTGGGACAACGCTGAAGCGGCGAAAGCAGAAATCATCGCCTCTTTCGAGCGCGCGGCTAAGAAGTAATTCTTACTGCCTGTCGATAAAGCCCCGCATGTCGGGGCTTTTTTATTTCTTTGGTTAAAATCGGCACAAACGTATTATTTAAGAAAAATCCCATTCTTTTTGATTTGGATATTAAAAACAGAAAAGACACCCTATCATTTATGGTGGGAGTGGTTGAATAGCCTGGCTCTTCACAACATACTGTCACGATGAGCATTAATCCCCATTCCTTACAGGATTCATATGTCATCCATTAACATTGATGTTGCCCGCCCAACTGGGATTTATTTTATCATTGAACGGCTGTATTCCCGCGATGGTCTTATGCCTTCTGTTGGGGAAATCAGCCCCTCTTTAACACAGGTGCACCGTACTGTCATTCAGCTAAAGCGCAAGCAAGATATGTTTATGGATGGCGTTAAGGTTATCCCTAAAGATATTACCCTTTGGCAACAGATAAAATATATTACGGGTTCAAAAGTAACGACCAAAGATACAGATGCGTTAGTGTATACGACCGATTTTATTGGATCTCTTGTTGCCACAACACCTTTAGGTAATATTGAGCATGAAAATATTCCTCGGTTCCTCACGACAGAGTCTATCCACGCCCTGCCGCAGGCGGTGAGTTATGGGCGTGATCCTATCCCACAAGTTCTTCTTTATGGTCGTAAGGATATTGTCTTCTTTATGGACAATGGTGGTAAAGGTACGCCAACCGCTATTGCAAAATATAACCACAATACTCGTGACCTTGCCATAATCAAAGATCAGCTAGAAGCCAGTAAAACGATGAAGGAACTGCTATCTAAGGGAGCAAAATTATGAGCAAGAAAAACCATACCGTGAGCCTATTCGTCCTTATCATTGCCTCCTTTATATTTGGCAGAGGTACGTATGTTGAATATCTGTCATGGTACTATGGAAGCGATAATTTAATATTCAGCGAAATAAACAGTTCCTTACTATCTAGTTTATTTAACGGGTTTTACTTCGCTCTATCAGCAAGTATTATTTATGCATTACTCACTCTATTAAAAAGAATTCCAGCGAATATTGTCACTTCTTGCCTACTTCAGTTCTGTATTAACATCGGGCTATATACGCTTTTTGTTGCAGTAGATAGAGGATATAGTAAATTACATACTTTAAGCTCGGGTGCTACTGATATCACCCACAGCTATTTTTTAGGGGCGTTGCTGACGAGCACACTCCTGACCGTCGCGATCGTGAGCGTTATACATGCTAAGTTTCTTTCTTCAAAGCATAAAGATGGGCTACATAAAGGCGTTTGACTGTTACGGCAAAGACAGCAAATGGCAGTATCTCTGCATCATGACATTCCAGCTTGCCTGGTTTTTGTTTTACTTATGGATCCCTTATCGAAGCGATTATGCGATTCTGCTGTTTTTACTGTTTTTCCTGCCCGTGATTTCAAGCAATACGCGGTGCATAAACTACTATGGCCGTTCACGCGCCCTGTGTTTGTTATGGCTTATTGCCCCGTACATCATGCTGTTCGTTCCTCTGTTTTTAACCCGGCGCCGGGATACAGAAGAGAGTTGAAGGAACAAAAAAAGCAACGCCACCTCACGGTGGCGTTGCTTTTTTTCAGTACTGGTCTCTGTCTAACCAGTTACCGCTTTCAATCCGCGTTAGCCCATCAACAGGACGCTGATAAACGTACATCCACGCACTTCCGTATGGCGTCTGGATCAACTGGCGAGCGTATTCACCGCCCCTGGTGCGCAAGGCATCAAGTTCGGCAAGCGTAGCATTGTCAATACGATAAACTTCACCCTGTACTGTTCCTTCCCCCGGAACCGCGCCTGGATAGTGGCCCAGACTGTACAACTGGTAGTTCTCGATATTGTAATTCCCCAGCAGCAGGGCATTGGTCATCCAGTGACTGTTGCCTTGCTTGGTTCGTAAACTGCCGTACACAAATATTCGCATTGCTAAAACTCAAACTGATAGAGCAGATCAAGTGCCTGGTCTACGCCGGACACTGCTTCCAGATATAGCTTAGGCATCAGGCGATAGCGTAGCGTGAGTGTTGCCAGTGAGTCAAAGATCCCCACACCATATTTTACCTGCAGACCCGGCAGTACATAGCCGCTGACCACCACCTGCGAGGAGTCGCCCACGCCCTGGGTGTCCAGCGCCAGATTGCTTACGCCGAACGTCTCGCCGATTTTACCCACAACCTGACCACTTTGTGCAACCCCCAGACCCACTAACATTGATGTCATCGCAGCGCCATCGCCTTGTGCGCTATCCAGTCCCTGTCCACGCAGGAGATAAGAAAGTGCTTCTTGTTGCGACATGGCCGGGTCGGAGAAGATCTCCGCTTTGGGTTCGTCGGCAGAGCCGGTGACACGCACGCCAGCAATCACATCGTTTTCAGTCGCTTCAGGGTTACGAATGGCTTCGATATTGAGCACCGGCTGATCCGGAGGACCGGAGAACAACAGCTCGCCTTTACGCACAATCAGATCCTGACCGTAGGCGTGGAAACGCCCATCAGGAATATTGATTTGCCCGTTGAGGCCCAGCCCTTGACTGTCCTGCGCCACTTTCAGATCGCCCGTGAGTCTCGCCTTCAGCCCAAACGCATCCAACCGCACGTTATTCCCCACGTGCACGATAAGATTACTATTGATTGGTATGCCTGCGCTCTGTTGTTCAACAGGTTTCAGATTTTCACTGAGCATAACTTCATCACTGGAGACGCCGACTGCACTTTCCGGTACCTCGTGAACCACGATACGCGCCCACGGCACGTCGACACGACCGTCCAGAGTGAACAGGCTCGGTGTCGCCTCAAAGACGACGTCAGGTGAGACATCCAGACGCACCATCGGCGGTACGGTGATGCGTACCCGGCTCCCCTTCGCCGCGATGCGTGCGCGCCAGTTATCAAGCTGGCTCCAGTCAGCATCACCGCTCAGATTTATTTGCCCCTGCTGGGTCAGCACCGAGCCATTCAGCGTCGAACTCATGCCGTTGAAGTTCAGTGCTATCTGGCTCGGCTGCATGTCGAACGGCATAAAGTTACCGTCAATATCGAGCCCGCTGAGCCGCATCTGACCAAACAGCTGCGGGCTTTCCGCGTTGCCAGCCAGACGCAGATTGGCATTGAGCAGCCCCTCGGCTTTTTCCCCGCGCGCGAAAATGGGGTTCACCATCGCCAGGTTGAAATTGCGGATATTCACGTTACCGCCGAGATTACGCCGCCCTTGCGGATCGGTAATCTGCACCTGCCCGTCCAGCTGACCGTTGTTGGTCAGGCGGATCGTCCATCCCAGCTCAGCACGGTTGTTATGCAGATCGGCACTCAGGTTCAGGGTGTCGAACGCCACCGGCAGCGGCGCGTCGTTGACTTCTTGCGTCACCTTCACGTTACGCCCGGAGAGCGTCACGCTGCCCTGCGGCAGCCCCTCTTTGGTGGTGTCCCATGCGACATCCGCTTTACCGCTAAAGACGCCGCTGGCCTGGGTCGTGTCCGGCATAAACGGCTTTAGCATCGCCAGATCGAAGCGGTTGAGGTTAATCTGCGCGCGCCCTTCTGCCCCCGCATCAATAGTCTGCGGTACGCAAAGTTCTGCGTTAGGGTTGGTCCAGCAGTGCGGTCCGATGCTGATCTTCTGCTCGGCGTTGCGGTAGTCCAGCGCAATGGAGCGCGACAGCGCCAGCGGCCCAACCGGCGTGCTGAAGCGGGTGTTATCCAGTTGCCCCTTCCAGCGTTCCGCTTTGCGGTCGAAGCTTCCCGTCAGATGGAGCTGGCCGGACACCGGTTCGCCCTGCACGCGCAGCTGGAGGTCATGCTGCTTCTCGTTGCCTTTGGCTTCCAGCGTCACCAGATTGATGTTCACATCCGGCTGGGAGATACGCTCCACGCGCAGGTTCAGATTGCCGCCGATCTGATCGGTGGATTTTACATCCCCTTCAACGCGAACGCGGGCGACGGACAGTTCCTGCCAGCGCAGGTTATTGGCGGTGATATCCGCCAGAAGCTGCGGCGCCTCCACCGTACCGCGCACCTTCACCAACCCTTTCGCCGTGCCGCCAAGACCCGGCAGGGCGTTATCCAGATTCGGCGCGTCGATGGTGGCATCCAGGTTGAGATCCTTCACGCCCAGCTCGCCTTTGATATCCGCCGTGTTGCGGCCCAGCGCCACGTGCAGCCCCGGGATGATCCACTGCAGATAGCTGTTGCCTTTCAACGAGCCTTCAACGTTAACCTTGTTCTGCTTCACGTTCCCGGTGAGCTTGATTTCCGGTACGTCCATCTGCCAGGTGCCGCCGTACAGGCTGCCGCGGGTTTTAATCAGGCCGTCCAGTTTCGACGGCCAGTCCGGCACCTCTTTGGCAGTGTTAATGCCCGTCAGCTTCAGCTCGCCGCGCCAGCTGATCGCCTGCTGCCAGTCAAGCAGCGCGGTCAGCTCGGTTTTGCCTTCCAGCGCCGCGACGGTCAGCTTGTCGAGGTTAACCTGCTGTTCGTTGCCTTTTGCATCCAGCGTAATGTTCGCGGGCGGCACGCCCTGCCCCTTCACCGCGGTGCGGAACGAGAGCGTGTAATCGGTCATCTTGCCGCTCAGCTTCAGCTTCAGGTCATCGGCCTGGAACTGTTTTTCGCCAGTAAACGGCCAGTAAAGCTGCTTGCTGACAATCTCCAGGTTAAGCGGTAAACCGGCTTCTGCCAGTTGGGTTTGCCCACGCAGCACCATATCCACCGGGCCGGAGAGGTTAACGCCAAATTCCAGCTTCTCGCGCAGCGCGCCGCCTACTTTGACCTTCACCTTTTCGCCCTTCAGCGGGTCGATGTTCAGGGCGCTGTTGAGGGTGATATCCACCGGCCAGTTGTCGCGCAGCAGGGCATTCCCTGACGCATTGACAGAGCCCTGATTGGTGTCGATATCCAGCGCGTCGAGCTTCATGTTGCCGTCAATGCTGCTGACTTTCAGCAGCATGTTATAGACCGTCAGGTCGGTATCGCCCGTCAGACGCAGCTGTTCGCCTTTGAATTCCTCAATGTTGAGGTTCAGCGGCAGATGCACGTCGGTCATCTCCGGCAGAACCGGTTTCGAGAAGAGATCTTTCAGCGTTTCACCCAGCGGCTTTTCTTCCGGCTGCGGGTTCTGGATCTTCGGCTCGACAATCTCTTCCTGCGCCACGTCGGCCACTTTCGGTAGTGCAATCAGCAGCCCCTGCAGGGACGTTGGCGTCAGGGTAAGGTTTTTCTCCTGCCAGCGCAGGCCGGAGGTGAAATCCATCACGGACACGGTGGTGTCGTCGATGTTGATATTGACGTTATCCAGCGCCACCCGATAGAGCGCAATCGGGTACGGTGTGGACAGATTCAGCGGGCCGCTATCCTCTTCCTCGACCGGCGCAGACTTCGGCATTTTTTTCGAATCTATCGCCACGTTCACATCTTTTAGCGACAGATCGTTCACGCAGAGCTTGCTATCCCGCAGGCAGCCCAGCTTCACGGCCAGATGGAATTCGCCTGCATTAACGGCCACGCCCGGCTGCTCATAACGAATGTTCTTCAAACGCAGGTCGCGCCAGCCGCCCGTCACCTGGCCAATTTCCAGCCCCGGCACCCAGCGGTTAGCCGCGTTAAACAGCAGATGCAGGCCGGTGGTGGTGCCCACCAGAAACGCCACCGTACCGAGCAGCAGCACGATAAAAATCAGTACGCCGAGGCTTATCTTCTTCCATAAACTCATAATTCAGGCCCCAGACCGATGTAAAACTGTAAACCGTGTTCGTCTTTGTCGCCCACCGGCACGGCGAAATCGAGCTTGATAGGCCCGACGGGTGACTGCCAGCGCACGCCTACGCCCGCGCCGGTTTTGAAATCGCTGCGGCGGATATCGTTCACCGCTTCACCGCCGTCCACGAACATCGCTCCCCACCACTTGCCGCTGACGTTGTACTGATACTCCAGCGAGCCGGTCGCCAGTTTGGATGCCCCGGTCAGCTGGCCTTTTTCGTTTTCCGGTGAGATCGATTTGTACTTATACCCGCGAATGCTGCGGTCGCCCCCGGCGAAGAAGCGCAGATCGGGCGGCACGCGTTCGAAATCGCCCGTTTCAATCCAGCCCAGGTTGCCGCGCATCACAAAGCGGTGTTTGTCGTACAGCGTGCGGATCCAGACGTTTTGCGCCTGAAAGACGGAGAAGTCCACGTCGGAGCCCCAGGCGGTGTTGGAATAATCGATGGAGTAGCGCTGTGAGTCGCCCCAGGTCGGCATCAGGCCCCCGCGCGAGCGGGTGCGGCTGATCATCACGCCCGGATAAAGCAGCATGGTGGTGTTGGTGACGTTGGCCTGGGTAAAGTGGTCGAGGCTCCAGCGCAGGTTAATGGCGCGCTGCCAGCCGCTTGAAAGATCCCAGAAACGCGATACGGCAAGCGTCGTTGAGTCCTGCTCGGTGTCGTTCAGGTCGGTGCGCTTAAAGCCGCCCTGCAGAAGGTAATACTGCTCAAGCGGATTTTTCAGCAGCGGCATTTTGTAGCTGAAATCCAGCTGCTGCTCAGGCGCAGAGAGGCTCAGACTGGTGGTCAGGCTGTGGCCGTAGGAGTTCATCCACGGTTTTTTCCACGAGGTTTTCACGCGTGGGCCAACGTCCGTCGAATAGCCCACACCGGTTTCAATGGTGTTCTCGGTGCGCGGAGAGACCACGCCATGCAGCGGCAAGACTTTCGTTTTACGGGACTTTTCAAATTCCGGCGCGACAATCACCGAGTTAAACCAGCCGGTTGCCGACAAACGGCGGTTGAGTTCGCCCAGGTCGCTCGACTGGTAATAGTCGCCTTTTTTAAACGGTATCAGGTTTTGCAGGTACTCCTCGCGGATCTGCGATCCTTCGAACGTCACATCGCCAAAACGATAGCGTTCACCGCTGTCGTAGTCGATGTCCCAGAAGGCCTGACGCCTCTCCAGCGCGACGCCAAGCTGGCTTTTATTAAACTGGCTGTCGAAATAGCCTTTACGTAGCGCGACGTTGGTTAAGGATTTTTTAAAATGATCGTAGTCGCCGTGATTCAAAACGGTACCAACTTTAGGACGGGTACTCAGCAGATCCAGGTAATCTCGATCCGTACGCGCGCCGCCGCGCAGCACCACGTTGGTACCGCCAATCAATACCGGCTCACCCGCTGAGACGCGGGCAATCAGCACCTGACGCCCCTTCTTTGGTGGTGGGCGGAGGTCGAAATCAATAGTGGGTTCGTAATACCCCAGCGCTTTCAGTCCTTCGCGGATCGCGTCATCCACGCGCGCGCGAAAACGCCGGTCCGGCGTCACTTCGTCACTCTGGATCGTCGATAACTGCGCGCGCACGTTTTTTTCCAGCGCCCCGGATAACCCCTCAACCTGCAAACGGACATTCGCCGCGCTGGCAACCCCGCTTGTCAGCAATACACTGACCAAACATAACTGGCGGATTTTTGTCACGTTTTCTCCTGAATATCCCTGTTTCCACCCTGGAAGCAAATGAAATGCCGCTCTGCGGCAAAAAAACGGCCTGTTAGCCAAAAACCCAAATCGTGGGTTGAAAATGGGTGTAACACCCAAATATTTCTTATGATTAAATCTAGACTCATTCAGCGCATTTATTGTGTTCAATTAAACGCTTCGTGACAACCTTAACCGAAACATCGCTACCCGGGAGGCACCATCGTGAGTTTATTCGACAAAAAGCATCTGGTTTCACAAGCAGATGCATTACCGGGACGCAACACCCCTATGCCTGTGGCGACCTTACACGCCGTAAACAACCATTCAATGACAAACGTTCCTGATGGAATGGAGATCGCCCTTTTCGCCATGGGCTGCTTCTGGGGAGTTGAACGTTTGTTCTGGCAACTGCCCGGCGTTTACAGTACCGCAGCAGGCTATACTGGCGGTTACACGCCAAACCCAACCTACCGCGAAGTGTGCTCTGGCGATACCGGTCACGCGGAAGCGGTTCGCGTGGTGTATGACCCGGCCATCATCAGCTACGAACAACTGCTGCAGGTGTTCTGGGAAAATCACGACCCGGCGCAGGGCATGCGTCAGGGTAACGATCACGGCACCCAGTACCGTTCGGCCATTTATCCGCTCACACCCGAGCAGGATGCTGCCGCGCGCGCCAGCCTTGAGCGTTTTCAGAAAGCCATGCATGACGCGGGCGATACGCGCGAAGTGACCACGGAAATCACCACCGCGAAGCCGTTCTATTATGCCGAGGACGACCACCAGCAATATCTGCATAAAAACCCGTATGGCTACTGCGGAATCGGTGGCATCGGCGTCTGCCTGCCGCCACAGCTGGCCTGATCACTGGTCTAGCGCCACGCGAGCCGCGTGGCGCGTCGCATTACTCACCGAACCAAAATCCATCACCTTCCCCTGCAACAGCAAATTATAAACCGGCGCCTGGGGTCGGTTGAGCCGCGTTTGCAGCAAATGCACCGCTTCTATCCCCAGTTCACGACAGGGCACCGTGACGCCGGTGACCGGTTTTTCCAGGCGGTGCGCTAAATTCCAGGCAAAATCGGTGGTGATGAGTGAAATGTCTTCCGGGATACGAAGCCCGTGACGCGTCAACGCGCTGATCACCCCCTCCACCATGCTGGTACTGTTGGGGAAAATCACCTCCGGCCACTGCGCTTTATCATGACTCGACAGCCACTCATCCAGCGCCTGTTCGGCCTCCTCCGCGGTAAACCACTCCGTCACTAACAAATCACGTCGTGGCTCAAAGGCAATGTGAAAATGGCGGTACGCCTCTTTGATACCATCCAGGCGAGCATAGAGCGTATCCCGCCGCAGACATGTTAAGGTCAGCACCCGGCGGTGTCCCTGCTCAAAAAGGTGCTGCATGGCGGTAAAACCAATGGCCCGATGGTCGGGCGAAACGGAGTCCAGCACCCGATCCCTGTCGACGGAATTAATTAAAACGCAGGGCTTATTGAGCGTGCTGGCCAGTTTAAATATGGTGGAATCATCCGTGCCAATGATAATTATCGCGTTGATATTTTTATGACTGGCCTTTTCCAGAAACAGTTTTACATCGGCGTGCTGTTCTTCTAATCCGCAATAGCTGACCCAGACATTATGCGGCGCGCTGGCTTCGGCGATTCCTTTGGTCACTTCGAGATAAAAAATATCGCCGCGGCCCTGAAAGGTTCTTTCCGGCGCAAAAACAGCGATACCGTTAATTAATAGCCGCCCGCTTGCCATGGATTCAAGGACACCTAATTCCCGCGCGGTGCGAACAATCGCTTCCCGGGCCTTATCGCTGGTATACGACTTCCCGCTTAGCACCCTTGAGACAGTGCTAACGGAATAGCCCGTCAGGGAGGAAATTTCCTCCATTTTTAACTTACCCGCCATAGTGTGACCTCGCTCCCAATCAGTTTTTGCAAATATTTGCAGAAACAGCGCATTGATTTTAAAACTAAATTTCAAAATGGTTAGAGTTTGCTTATTGACCTTGCGAGTATTCTCACAAAAACACATTGTCGCTGCGCCTGAGCTTTCCTATTTTCCGGTCATCACTCTTTTTGACTGAAATTAAGGTGAGACATGGAGAAGGTACGTTTTGGCATTATTGGTATAGGTAATATTGGCACGGTCCACGCGCGCTATTTACTGGCGGGTACCGTCAGCGACGCCTGCCTGGCGGCAGTTTGCGATAACGCGCTGGAAAAGCATCCTGCCATTCGTCAGATGGTCGGCACCCTCCCACTGTTTAGCGATGCGCAGGAGATGCTCCAGAGCGGGCTTATCGATGCGGTCATTGTCGCCACGCCGCACTATGAGCACCCGCGCCTGTCGATGCTGGCGATGCGCAACGGCATCCATACCCTGTGTGAAAAACCGGCGGGCGTGTACACGGCGCAGGTTCAGGAGATGAACGCCTGTGCCCAGGCGTGCGACGTGGTGTTCGGCATCATGTACAACCAGCGCCCGAATCCGCTCTATCAGAAAGTGAAAGATCTGATCGACAGCGGCGAGCTGGGTGAAATCCGCCGTTCAAACTGGATCATCACCAACTGGTATCGCTCGCAGAGCTACTACAACTCCGGCGGCTGGCGCGCTACCTGGAAAGGTGAAGGCGGCGGCGTGCTGCTCAACCAGGACCCGCATCAGCTCGATCTCTGGCAGTGGCTGGTCGGCATGCCGGTCCGCCTGCGCGCGTTCTGCCAGTTCGGTAAGCATCGCGATATCGAAGTGGAAGACGAGGTCACCGCCTACGCCGAGTATGCCAACGGTGCCACCGGCGTGTTTATCACCACCGTCGCCGAAACGCCGGGCACCAACCGTCTGGAAATAGCGGGCGATCGCGGCAAAGTTGTCGTCGAGGAGGGGAAACTGCGCTACTGGCGACTGCGCGAATCCGAAACCGCCTTTAACGCCCGCTGGGAGAACGGCTTTGGGGAGCCTGAGTGCTGGGAAGTCTCGATCCCCGTCGCCCCTGAATACAGCGAACATCACGTCATTACCGCCAACTTCTGTGCGGCCATCCTGCGCGGCGAACCGCTGATTGCGCCGGGTCTGGAAGGGATCCATGGGCTCACGCTCTCTAACGCCATGCACCTTTCCACCTGGACGGACGACTGGGTCGAGCTGCCGCTCAACGAAAAACAGTATCTGCGCCTGCTTCAGCAACGCATCAGCACCTCAGTGGCTAAAGAGACAGCCAGCGTCACGCTGGACGCCTCTGGCACCTGGTAACTCCGGAGAAGAAACGATGTTAAATGTCGCCATTGTGGGAACGGGGAATATCTCGCATAACCATATTCAGGGCTATTTGCAGTTTGGTCAGCGCTGCCGGATCGTTGCGCTGGTGGATATCTACCCGGAAAAAGCGGAAGAGAAAAAAGCGCGCTACGGCCTGACAGATGCCCGCGTGTATGAAAGCCACCGGCAGATGCTGGAATCTGAGCCGAATGTCGACATCGTCGACGTCTGCACGCCGCCCTACGTCCACGCAGAGATCGGTATCGACGCGCTCAACGCCGGTTGCCACGTGCTGTGTGAAAAACCGATGGCCGCCTCGCTGGAGGAGTGCGACGCGATGATCGCCGCACAGCAGGCCAGCGGTAAAACGCTCTCCATCATTGCCCAGAACCGCTTTACCGATGCCTTCTGGCGCTTAAAAGCGGCGCTGGACTCCGGCCTTGCCGGGAAAGTCTGCCATGCGCAGGTGGATTCGTTCTGGTGGCGCGGACACTGCTACTACGACCTGTGGTGGCGCGGCACCTGGGAAAAAGAGGGTGGCGGCTGCACCCTTAACCACGCGGTGCACCACATCGACGCCATTCAGTGGATGCTCGGCTTCCCGTCCGAGGTGGTGGCGATGATGACCAACGTGGCGCACGACAACGCTGAAGTCGAAGACCTCAGCGCCGCGATCTTCAAATACCCCAGCGGCGCGCTCACGCAGTTGACCGCCTCGGTGGTACACCACGGCGAAGATCAGAAAATGATCATTCAGGGTGATAAGGCGCGCATCTCTGCGCCGTGGCAGGCCTTTGCCAGCGTCAGTGCCGATAACGGCTTCCCGCAGGAAACCCACGACCAGCAGCGAGAAGCACAGCTCAACGCCGTTTTTCAGGAGACGCCAAAGCTCGAGTGGACGCTGCACACCGGGCAGATCGATGACCTGCTTTATGCCATTGAGCACGGCACGGCGCCGCTGGTAGACGGCGTGCAGGGCAAACGCTCACTGGAGCTGATTACCGCCATTTATAAATCAGCCATCACTCGCGCTGTCGTCTCATTGCCCATTGGCCGCGACGATCCGTTTTACCGTACCGGCGGGACCAACGCCCTCGCCCCCCGTTTTTATGAAAAATCCGCAAGCGTCGCCAACTTCAGCGAAGTGGGTGCGATTCCCCTCGGCAAAGATCTGGATTAAGGAGTGACACCATGAACAAGAATGACGGTATGAACTACGCCCCGGTGGGCAAACCGCAGCCGGTTGTCCGCGAGGGTGAATTCGTCTTCGCCGCCGCCGCGCTCGACCACGGCCATATCTACGGGATGAGTAACGGCCTGATAGAAGCCGGAGCCACGCTGAAATGGGTGTACGACCCCGATCCGGCCAAAGTGGATAAATTTATCCAGCAGTACCCGCAGGCAAAAGTGGCAGAGTCGCTGGAGGTGATCCTCAACGACGACGAAGTGCGTCTGGTTGCGGGAGCAGCAATTCCTTCCGAACGCTGCGCGCTGGGGCTGAAAGCGATGGCGGCGGGAAAAGATTACTTCACCGACAAAGCGCCGCTCACCACCCTTGAACAGCTGGCGGACGCCAAAGCGATGGTCGAAAAGACCGGCAAGAAATATGCGGTGTACTACAGCGAACGCCTGCACGTAGAGAGCGCGGTTTTTGCCGGGCAGCTGGTGCAGCAGGGGGCGATTGGCCGCGTGGTGCAAACCCTGGGCACCGGGCCGCACCGGGAAGGCACGGGCCGTCCGGACTGGTTCTACGATCGTCGCTACTTCGGTGGGATCCTGTGCGATATCGGCAGCCACCAGATTGAGCAGTTCCTGTTTTATACGGGCAACAGCGATGCCACCGTCGTCGCCAGCCAGGCCCGCAACGTTAACCACCCCCAGTATCCGGCGTTTGAAGATTTCGGCGATGCGATGCTCAAAGGCGAAAACGGGGCCAGCGGCTATTTCCGCTGCGACTGGTTCACGCCGGACGGACTCTCCACCTGGGGCGACGGCCGCCTGACGCTGCTCGGCACCGACGGATATATTGAGATCCGCAAATACGTCGATCTCACCCGTGGCGAACAGGACGTGGTGTATCTCGTCAATAAAGAGGGGGAATTCCGTTATCCGGTGGCCGGACAGGTCGGATTCCCGTTCTTTGGCGAGCTGATCCTCGACTGCCTGCACCGCACCGAAAACGCCATGACGCAGGCACACGCCTTCAAGGCTGCCGAACTGTGCGTGAAGGCTCAAATGCAGGCCAACGCAGCCGGATAAGGGGAACGACGATGACGATCCTGAACACGGCAATTATTGGCGGCGGCGCGATCCACCGTTGCCATGTGAATGCTCTCCGCCAAATTCCTAACGTGGCGCTACGCGCGCTGGTGGATATCGACAGCGTCAAAGGGTTGAAGCTGGCGATGGGCTATCAGTGCCGCTTTTATCAGGATTACCGGGAAATGCTGCTGGATGACAGCATCGACGTAGTGCATATCTGCACGCCTCACTTTGAACATAAAAGCATGATCCTGGCGGCGCTGGCCGCCGGGAAGCACGTTTTCTGTGAAAAGCCGGTGGGCATGAACGGCAGCGAGCTTGTCGATATCGCCCGCGCCGTTGAGCAGGCGAAGGGGCAGTTTGGCGTCTGTTACCAGAACCGACTCAACCCCACCAGCCTGCGCGTGCGTCAGGAGTTAGCCCATGGCGGGCTGGGTAAGATGCTCAGCATCAAGGCGGTGCTAACCTGGTCACGCTTCGGCACCTACTACACCGACAGCCCGTGGCGTGGGCGACTGGCGACCGAAGGCGGCAGCCTGCTGATCAACCAGGCAATCCACACCCTCGACCTGATGCAGTGGTTTGGCGGCGGCGTGACGCGGCTCAAAGGCGTAGTCGATAGCGGAGAACTGGCAGACGTGACCGAAGGGGAAGACAGCGCGATGGCGACGCTGCATTTCGCCAACGGCGCGCGCGGCCTGTTTTATGCCACTAACTGCCACACCACCGATTCCCCTCTTCTGATGGAGATCCACTGCGAACACGGTTCACTGCTGCTGGAACACAACGTTCTCTGGCGCATCACGCCCGGTGAACGCCTCAAACTGACAACCGACGATTCACCCGACGGCTCGGTCAAAAGCTACTGGGGTCTGGGTCATCAACAGGCGATCCGTCGCTTTTATCACGCCCTTATTCATCCGGAAAACAGGGATTACACCGATATCCATGAAGCCGGCAAATCACTCACCCTTGTGGAGGCCATTTATCGCTCATCTCAATTACGACAATGGATAGAGATCAATAACTAGAACGTAATGTGCAATCCAGACGTTAATAAAAACACGACCTGACATACAGGTTAAACATTACCCTACACTGGATATTATTATGGTCAAACCAACTGAACGTAGAGTTGGTTATGGCGTAGCGCTTGGCTACGGCATAACCGATCTGTTTGGCGGAGGCGCTTTCGCCATTATCGGCACCTGGCTGTTATTTTTTTACACCACCTATTGCGGACTCTCTGTGATTGAAGCGGGCTCAATATTTGCCATTGCCCGCGTCATTGATGCGTTATTAAGTCCGATTATGGGTTATATCACCGATAATTTCGGGGATACCTGGCTTGGACGAAAATTTGGTCGTCGCCGCTTCTTTTTATTACTCAGCTCCCCGTTAATGTTTCTGTACGCCCTGCTGTGGATGACGGACATGGGATACTGGTACTACCTGGGCACCTATCTGTCTATCGAACTGCTGTCGGCGATGGTGTTAGTCCCCTGGGAAACGCTGGCGGCAGAAATGACCAACCGCTACGAAGAGCGCAGCCGCCTTTCGGGCGTGCGGATGATCTGCTCACAGCTGGGCGGTTTTCTTGCGGTATCGGTCCCCGGTGTGATTATGCAATTCACCGGCAAAGATAATCCGTTTACCTATACCCTCACCGGACTGATATTTTCCTGCGTGTTCTGCCTGGCGGTATTTATTACCTGGTACACCACCTGGGAAGCAAAAGATGTCCATCAGGAATCGAACTTCAAGGTGGATAATCAGCGTAAAGGCGGCCTGGGGAATCACTTAAAATATCTGGTGCTCGATCTCTTTTCGTCATTCCGCATCCGTGCGTTCCGCCTGCATATACTCATCTATATTTTTTCTTTTACTGCGATGGATGTATTCGGTTCAGTCTTTACCTATTACGTGGTTTATTGCCTGAGCCAGGATGCCTCTGCGGTTTCCGGCTGGCTAAGCATTGCGGCCTTTGCCTCGGTACCGGGCACGTATGGGTTTATGCTGCTGTTGAACCGGCTGAACATGACGCCTTCTGCCGCCCTACGGCTCTCGTACGGCTGTATCTTCCTGGTGCTGGCGTTTCTGTTTACGGTCTACCTCACCAAAACGCAGGTGCCGACGCTGCTCTTCTCAGCGGTCTTTATCCTGCTCGGTGCGGCACGTTCCGGCCTGTATTACATCCCATGGAATATTTACAGCTTTATTCCGGACATTGACGAGATGGTCACGCAGCAGCGCCGCGAAGGGATTTTTGCCGGGGTGATGGTTCTGACCCGCAAAAGCACCGTGGCGATTGCCATCATGATTATCGGCCTGGTGCTGCAGGAGTCCGGTTTCGTGAAGGGCAGCGGTGCGCAGCCTGAAAGCGCGCTGGGTGCCATTATCGGGCTGATGATTTTCGCCACGGCAGCCCTGCTGACCGTCAGCTTCTTTACGACATACAAATTCAAGCTGACCCGTGAGACACACAAGGTACTGCTCAAAGAAATTGCCCGCCGCAAGCTGGGCGGCGATTATCGCGACTGCGACGAGAAAACCCGCGTGGTGATCAAGCAGCTGACGGGCTACGAGTATGACCAGGTGTGGGGAGGCGATGCAACGCGCCGTGCAGTGGGTAACGTCCCGCTGTCGACCGTCAAATAGCGACATATGCCGGGCAGGCTCCCCACCTGCCCGGCCTTTTTTTGCCCAAAATGTGACCTCTGGCAGATTTACATCGCTTTACGCTATACTACCCGCTGAAATAATCGGCTCAACGCTACGAGCTGACGTTCAATGTGTCTTCACACAAATGGTATCAACTCCCCTTCTGAGGATCTGGCGAGAAGCCGGATAAACTATGTTAAACAGTATTTTAGTAATACTTTGCCTTATTGCCGTCAGTGCATTTTTCTCGATATCCGAGATCTCGCTGGCCGCGTCCCGTAAAATCAAACTTAAGCTGCTTGCCGATGAAGGCAACATCAACGCCACGCGCATCCTGAAAATGCAGGAAAACCCCGGCATGTTCTTCACCGTGGTGCAGATTGGCCTAAACGCGGTCGCCATTCTCGGCGGTATCGTGGGTGATGCGGCGTTTTCCCCGGCGTTTTATAGCCTGTTTGTGCAGTACATGTCCGTTGAACTGGCCGAACAGCTGAGCTTTATCCTCTCCTTCTCGCTGGTGACTGGCCTGTTCATCCTCTTCGCAGACCTGACCCCGAAACGCATCGGTATGATTGCGCCAGAAGCCGTGGCTTTGCGTATCATCAACCCGATGCGCTTCTGCCTGTACGTGTTCCGCCCGCTGGTGTGGTTCTTTAACGGCCTGGCAAACGTGATTTTTCGCATCTTTAAGCTGCCGATGGTGCGTAAAGATGACATCACCTCCGACGACATTTATGCGGTTGTAGAAGCCGGGGCGCTGGCCGGGGTGCTGCGCAAGCAGGAGCACGAGCTGATTGAAAACGTATTCGAACTCGAATCCCGTACCGTGCCGTCTTCCATGACGGGCCGTGAGAACATTATCTGGTTCGATTTACACGAAGATGAGCAGAGTCTGAAGAACAAAGTGGCGCAGCATCCGCACTCTAAGTTCCTGGTCTGTAATGAAGATATTGACCACATCATCGGTTACGTCGACTCCAAAGACCTGCTGAACCGCGTGCTGGCAAACCAGAGTCTGGCGCTGAACAGCGGTGTGCAGATCCGCAATACCCTGATTGTGCCGGACACCCTGACGCTCTCAGAAGCGCTTGAAAGTTTCAAGACCGCCGGGGAAGACTTCGCGGTGATCATGAACGAATACGCGCTGGTGGTGGGTATCATCACCCTGAACGACGTGATGACCACGCTGATGGGCGATCTGGTGGGCCAGGGGCTGGAAGAGCAGATTGTTCAGCGTGACGAAAACTCATGGCTGATCGACGGCGGTACGCCGATTGAAGACGTGATGCGCGTGCTGGACATTGACGAGTTCCCGCAGTCGGGCAACTACGAGACCATCGGCGGCTTTATGATGTTTATGCTGCGTAAAATCCCGAAACGTACCGACTCGGTGAAGTTTTCCGGCTACAAGTTTGAAGTGGTGGATATTGATAACTACCGCATCGACCAGCTGCTGGTGACGCGCATCGATAACAAACCGACCGTGCTGGTGCCGAAGCTGCCGGACGCGGAAGAGAAGGTATCGGCGTAAAGTCCCTGCCCCACATACATCAACGGCTCCCATTGGGAGCCGTCTTTTTAACTACTGCATAGCACGTTGGTTAAGCCATCTCAGTCTGCAGACGCATAACCTGACGGTTGACTTCGGACATCACAGACAGGTGCTGTTTGTCCTTCACTTTTGGGATAAGGATTTTGCCCTTATCAAATTCAAAAGCGCCAACATCCTTGATATACAACCGTCCACGGAACAGGATCTTCACGTACTTCGCCACCTGAAGCGGGTTGTAGCGTTGGAAAATTTTCATTCTTGTATCTCCTGCGAATCATACGCTCTTGCGGTGCCACAATCGGCCCGACTGTCCTGAGCGCAAATTTTATTGCACAATGACTATAGACCAGAACTACGTTGTTACCCAGTGTGCATAAGTTTATTTACCGTTTGATTACAATTATTCAGAATAATCTTTGCAAACCGTGACTCAGGGCAGTATAAGCCGTCGTTTTTTCATGGATATGTGCGTTCACCCGCAAACTGGCATCGGGATTGCGGGAAAACCCCATTGATCGCACTTATGATTAAAAGCGTAAGACCAAGTGGTCGGATCACCTGCTAACAAAAAAAGGAAACACCATGACCCTACGTAATATCCTTGCAGCAGCCTGCCTGCTGCTGCCCCTGTGGGCTTGCGCTCACACGATTGAAAAAGGACAACGCGTACCGCCAGTCGGCATTGCTGACCGGGGAGAATTGATTCTCGACAATGATAAGTTTAGCTACAAAGCCTGGAATAGCGCGCAGCTTGCGGGCAAAGTGAGAGTTGTACAACATATTGCCGGTCGTACATCCGCGAAAGAGAAAAACGCTACCCTGGTGGAAGCGATCAAGGCCGCAAAATTCCCGCACGATCGCTACCAAACCACCACCATTGTGAACACTGACGATGCCATCCCCGGCTCCGGCATGTTTGTGCGCTCGAGCCTGGAGAGCAACAAAAAGCTCTACCCGTGGTCGCAATTTATCGTCGACAGCAATGGCGTGACGCGTAAGGCGTGGCAGCTTGACGAAGAGAGCTCTGCGATTGTGGTGCTCGATAAAGAGGGACGCGTGCAGTGGGTGAAGGACGGCGGATTAACACAAGAGGAAGTGCAGCAGGTGGTTGCTCTGCTGCACAAGCTGCTGGCTCAGTAAATTGAAACCCGGAAGCCAGGGTTGAGGAACGATTCGCGCGGGGTATAGTCCAGCGGCTTACCCTGCCAGTCATGAACATGCGCACCGGCCGCCGCCGCTACCGCGTGCCCTGCCGCCGTGTCCCAGACGTTGGTTGGCCCAAATCTCGGGTAAAGCTGCGCGTGTCCTTCCGCCACCAGGCAGAACTTGAGCGATGAACCAATCGACGTCGTCTGGTGTTCACCCAGCTGCTGCAAATACTCCTGCAGTTCGCTGTCGCTGTGGGAACGGCTGATCACCACCAGCGGTGGACGCGCATCACGCACCTGAATCTGCTTACGCACGCCGCACTCTTCCTTCCAGGCTTTACCTTCCGCAGCGCTGTACATGACTTTCATCACCGGCGCGTAGACCACGCCGAGCACCGCTTTTCCCTTCTCAATCAGGGCGATGTTGACGGTAAACTCACCGTTGCGCTTGATGAACTCTTTCGTTCCGTCCAGCGGATCCACCAGCCAGTAACGCTGCCAGTGCTGGCGCTCGTCCCAGCCCTGCGGCGCTTCTTCTGACAGGACGGGGATATTCGGCGTTAACGCCTGCAGCCCTTTCAGGATCACGCCATGCGCCGCGATATCCGCCGCCGTGACCGGGGAGTCATCCGCTTTGCTGACAACGTCCATCGGCTTCTCGCCGTCGTACACTTGCATAATGGCATCACCCGCATCCCGTGCGAGCTGACAAATTTTATCTAACATTCTCCACCTCTTCGTTAACGCAGTGGTCATAACTCGTTGTTTTATTTATATCGTAATGTGAACAATTCTGCTATCTGTGAAGCAATTCCGGTTTCACTACCCTTATTTCTGGCAGGATTCACACTTCTGTAAGCAACGCGATATACATACATAATCTTTTGTGGCTTGGATCGAAAAAAGGACTCTTCTGATGATTAAGTTTAGCGCAACGCTCCTGGCGACGTTGGTGACCGCCAGCGTTCAGGCGGCAACGGTGGATCTTCGTATTCTGGAAACGACCGATCTTCACAGTAACATGATGGACTTCGATTACTACAAAGATACGCCTACCGAAAAATTCGGACTGGTACGCACAGCAAGTTTGATTAACGCCGCCCGCGGTGAAGTGCAAAACAGCGTGCTGGTCGATAACGGGGATTTAATTCAGGGTAGCCCATTGGGCGATTACATGGCCGCGAAAGGGCTGAAAAAGGGCGAAATTCATCCGGTTTATAAAGCGATGAATACCCTGGACTATACCGTCGGCAACCTCGGTAACCACGAATTTAACTACGGTCTGACATACCTGCACGATGCGCTGGCCGGTGCGAAATTCCCGTACGTTAACGCCAATATCATCGACGTTAAGACCCAAAAGCCGCTGTTCACTCCTTACCTGATTAAAGAGACCGAGGTTGTCGACAGCGAAGGTCATAAGCAGACGCTGAAGATTGGCTACATCGGCTTTGTGCCACCGCAGATCATGACGTGGGATAAAGCCAACCTCGACGGGAAAGTGACCGTTAACGACATTACCGAAACCGCGCGCAAGTATGTGCCGGAAATGCGCGAGAAAGGCGCTGACCTGGTGGTGGTTGTCGCCCACTCGGGTCTCTCCGCTGACCCGTATCAGGCAATGGCGGAGAACTCCGTTTACTACCTGAGTGAAGTACCGGGCGTTGACGCGATCCTGTTCGGCCACGCTCACGCGGTCTTCCCGGGCAAAGATTTCGCCAGCATCAAAGGCGCGGATATCGAGAAAGGGACGCTCAACGGCGTGCCGTCGGTGATGCCGGGGATGTGGGGCGATCATCTCGGCGTGGTGGATCTGGTGCTAAATAACGACGGCGGCAGCTGGAAGGTGACGCAGTCAAAAGCCGAAGCGCGTCCTATTTACGACGCTGCGGCCAAAAAATCGCTGGCAGGTGAAGATAAAAAGCTGGTCGACGTGCTGAAGCATGACCACGATGCGACCCGTGAATTCGTTGGCAAGCCGATTGGGAAATCCGCCGACAACATGTACAGCTTCCTGGCGCTGGTGCAGGATGACCCAACCGTTCAGGTGGTCAATATGGCGCAAAAAGCCTATGCCGAACACTTTGTTCAGGGCGATCCGGATCTGGCAAAACTGCCGGTGCTTTCAGCCGCTGCACCGTTCAAGGTGGGCGGACGCAAGAACGATCCGGCAAGCTACGTGGAAGTCGAAAAAGGCCAACTGACGTTCCGTAACGCCGCCGATCTCTATCTTTATCCTAATACGCTGGTCGTCGTCAAAGCGACGGGGAAAGAGGTGAAAGAGTGGCTGGAATGCTCCGCCGGGCAGTTCAACCAGATCGACCCGAACAGCAGCAAGCCGCAGTCGCTGATTAACTGGGACGGGTTCCGCACCTACAACTTCGACGTGATCGACGGCGTGGAGTATCAGATTGATGTTACTCAGCCAGCCAGATACGACGGCGAGTGCCAGACGATTAATCCGCAGGCTGAACGTATCAAAAACCTGACCTTCAACGGCAAGGCAATCGACCCGAATGCCACCTTCCTGGTGGTGACCAATAACTACCGCGCCTACGGCGGTAAGTTTGCCGGAACGGGTGACAGCCACATTGCTTTTGCTTCACCGGACGAGAACCGCTCGGTGCTGGCGGCGTGGATCAGTGCGGAATCGAAGAAGGCGGGCGAAATTCATCCGGCAGTGGATAACAACTGGCGTCTGGCGCCGATCCACAGCGATACGAAACTGGATATCCGCTTTGAAACCTCGCCGTCCGATAAAGCTGCCGCGTTCATTAAGAACAAGGCGCAGTACCCGATGAAGAAGGTCGCAACGGATGATATCGGGTTCGCGATTTATCAGGTGGATTTGAGCAAGTAACGGTGATTGTGCCGGGTGGCGCTTCGCTTACCCGGCCTACGAACTACGGGTTGGCCGGGTAAGGCGAAGCCGCCACCCGGCGTTTACGCCGCACGCTCGTCCCGGTTCGCCAACACCTGCGGCGTATTCAGTTCAATCCAGTCCGCCAGCGCGGCCACTTTCTCGCTCACCTCAACGCCCAGCGGCGTCAGACTATACTCTACGTGCGGCGGCACAACCGGATATGACACGCGATCGACAAATCCGTCCTGCTCCAGCGCCTGAAGCGACTGGGCCAGCATCTTCTCGCTCACGCCGCCCATCTTGCGGCGCAGGTCGCTAAAGCGATGCGTACCCTCGCGTAACGCCACCAGGATCAGCACGCCCCAGCGGCTGGTGACGTGCTTGAGCACGTCTCTGGAAGGGCACTGTTCCGCGAAGAGATTGCCATCGCGCATTTGCTCGCTGAGTGTCGGAATGGTCTTTTTCATACTTACCTTTTTGTACGTACTTACTAAAAGTTAGCTTCAATGTTAGTGTGCCACAACACCAGACAAACACGAAGGAGATTCATCATGATCGCGATTACCGGCGCTACCGGCCAGCTTGGCCAGCTCGTTATTGAAGAACTGCTGAAAACCGTTCCAGCCAGCCAGATCGTGGCTATTGTGCGTAACCCCGCGAAAGCTGAAGCGTTGAGCAACCAGGGTATTGTGGTTCGTCAGGGGGATTACACCGACCAGGCGGCGTTCACGACTGCGCTGAACGGCGTGGATAAACTGCTGCTGATCTCCTCCAGCGAAGTGGGCCAGCGCGCCACGCAGCACCAGAACGTCATTAACGCCGCCAAAGCGGCAGGCGTGAAGTTTATCGCCTACACCAGCCTGCTGCATGCGGACACATCGTCGCTCGGCCTTCACGTTGAACACGTCGAAACCGAAAAAGCGCTGGCAGAGTCTGGCATGCCATATGCCCTGCTGCGCAACGGCTGGTACACCGAAAACTATCTGGCGAGCGCACCGCCGGCGCTGGAGCATGGCGTGTTTATTGGTGCTGCAGGCGAAGGCAAAATCGCCTCTGCGACCCGTGCAGATTACGCGGCGGCTGCAGCCAAAGTCGTTTCTGAGGACGGTCACGCAGGTAACGTGTATGAACTGGCGGGCGACAGCGCGTGGACGCTGAGCGAACTGGCGGCTGAACTGAGCAAGCAGAGCGGTAAGCCAGTGGCGTATCAGAACCTGAGTGAAGCCGATTTTGCCGCCGCGCTGAAGGGCGTTGGCCTGCCTGCCGGGCTGGCGGATATGCTGGCGGATTCAGACACCGGCGCATCCAAAGGCGGCCTGTTCGACGACAGCCGTACCCTGAGCAAGCTTATCGGTCGCCCAACGACGACGCTGGCGGAGAGCGTCAAATCCATACTGTAAATGTTACGGATTGGTTATTTTTTGTGGCATCCCCTCGGGTCATCTCTGATAATGAAGCGATGACCCACGAGGAGGCTCACCGTGCAAGGCGTACCGGAACAGTTCATTGATGAGAGAGACAGCGCGCGCTTTCGCCATCTGGCGCAGCTGCCTGGCCTGGAACTCTATCACGCACATATCTCTGATTACGCCTTTGAGCCTCACACGCACGAAGCCTTCGGCATTGGCACCATTGAAACCGGCGCCGAACGCTTCCGCTATCGCGGTACCCAGCACCTCGCCTCCGAGAAATCCGTTGTCACCATGAACCCGGACGAGATCCACACCGGGGAATCCGCCACTGAAGACGGCTGGCGCTACCGGATGGTCTATATCGAACCCGACCTGCTGGAAGAGGTGACCGGCCTGCGTCACTGGTGGTTTAGCGACGTCACCCGCTACGACCCGCAGCGCTCGCTGCAAATCGGCCAGCTGATTTACGGCCTGTGGCATACGAACGACCCGCTGGCACAAAAAGGAATGCTGCTGGATCTGATTGAGACGTTCCGACCGTTAGCCCATCACGCGCCGGTGATTCACGAAGGCGCACACCGGTTCGAACGTGTTCGCGAGTATCTGCACGATAACTATATGCACCCTCTGACGCTGGACGAGCTGGCAAACGTTGTCTCGCTCAGCCCGTACCATTTCCAGCGCCAGTTCAAGGCCCATTTTCACATCACGCCGCATCAAATGCTGATGGCGATCCGCCTGTGGCGCGCCAAAGCGTTTCTCACCCACGGCATGCCCGCCGCCGAAGTGGCTGCCGCAACCGGGCTAACCGACCAGTCGCATCTGACCCGCGCCTTTACCCGCCGCTACGGCATTACGCCGGTGCGTTATCAAAAGCAGGTTGCGCAGCGCTAATGCGCAATCTCATACAATACGCACGTATTTCGCCCTCCTACACTGAGTGCAAAGTAAATCAATGTGGATGGAAAAATGATTAGCGGCGTGTTGTATGCCCTGCTTGCAGGTTTGATGTGGGGGCTGATTTTTGTCGGCCCGCTGATAGTGCCGGAGTACCCGGCGATACTGCAGTCCACGGGGCGTTATCTGGCGCTGGGGCTAATTGCCCTTCCTCTGGCCTGGCTGGGGCGGGCGCGCTTGCGCCAGCTTAGCCGCCAGGACTGGCTGACCGCGCTGGCGCTGACCATGATGGGTAATCTCATCTATTACGTTTGCCTGGCAAGCGCGATACAGCGCACCGGTGCACCGGTGTCGACCATGATCATCGGCACGCTGCCGGTCGTTATCCCCGTCTTTGCGAACCTGCTCTACAGCCACCGCGATGGCAAACTGGCGTGGTCAAAAATGGCGCCGGCACTGATCTGCACCGCCGTGGGTCTGGTATGCGTCAATATTGCCGAGCTGCGTCATGGGCAGGCGGAAGTTGACCTGTGGCGTTACGGTTCTGGCATTGTGCTGGCGTTCATTTCCGTGGCGTGCTGGGCGTGGTATGCCCTGCGCAATGCGCGCTGGCTGCGGGAGAACCCGGACAAGCACCCGATGATGTGGGCGACGGCGCAGGCGCTGGTGACGTTGCCCGTCTCGCTCGTGGGGTATGTCGGCGCGTGTATCTGGTTAGGTCATCAACAGCCTGACTTCGCCCAGCCCTTCGGGCCAAGGCCGTGGGTGTTTATTGGCCTGATGGTGGCGATTGCGGTGCTGTGCTCATGGGTGGGCGCGCTGTGCTGGAACATTGCCAGCCAGAAGCTGCCGACGGTGATTTTAGGGCCGCTGATTGTTTTCGAAACTCTGGCCGGACTGCTTTATACCTTCCTGATGCGACAGAGTGTGCCGCCGTTATTCACGGCCTGCGGGATCGCGCTTCTGGTGGTGGGGGTGGTGATGGCGGTAAGAGCGAAGCCGGAAAAACCGAGGGTCGTTCCGGCGTCGGATATGTGAGCATTGCCCAGCGGCGCTGCGCTTGCAGGGCCTACAAAACCGTAGGCCCGGTAAGGCGTAGCCGCCACCGGGCAAGCCCTTAAAACGTTTCCCAGTTCGCTTCAGACGCAGCCGCTACCGGCTGCGCTTTTGGTACATAGCTCTTCACCGGCGCGGCTTTGACAGCCTGGTTGCGGGTAATTTTAAATACCGCCACAGCTTCATTCAGGCGTGCAGCCTGATCTTCCAGCGCCGCCGCGGCCGCCGCAGACTCCTCCACCAGCGAGGCGTTCTGCTGGGTGACGCGGTCCATCTCCGCCACTGCCTGACCGACCTGATCGATACCGCGGCTCTGCTCGTCAGAGGCCGAGGCAATTTCACCCATGATGTCGGTGACGCGGGTGACCGCATTGACGATCTCTGCCATCGTCGCGCCCGCTTCGTTCACCAACTGAGAACCCGCATTCACGCGCTCGCCGGAATCATCAATCAGCGCCTTAATCTCTTTCGCCGCCTGGGCGCTGCGCTGGGCAAGGGTACGCACTTCGCCCGCGACGACCGCAAAGCCACGGCCCTGCTCGCCCGCGCGCGCCGCTTCCACCGCCGCGTTCAGCGCCAGAATGTTGGTCTGGAAGGCAATACCGTCGATCACGTTAGTAATTTGCGCAATTTTGCTTGAGCTGGTGGCGATCTCGTCCATCGTACGCACCACGCCTTCCACCACGTTGCCGCCCTTCTTCGCGGTTGAGGAGGCATCCAGCGCCAGCCGGGAAGCCTGACGCGCGTTATCGGCGTTCTGCTTCACGGTGGCGGTCAGCTGTTCCATGCTGGCAGCAGTCTCTTCCAGAGACGCGGCCTGCTGCTCGGTACGGGAAGAGAGATCGTTGCTACCCGCAGAGATTTCGCCCGCGCCGGTGTAAATGGTATCTGCGCCTTCACGCACCACGCCCACGGTGTTCGCCAGCGACGTTTGCATCTCCTGTACGTTGCGGGCCAGGATCGCCATTTCGTTTTTACCCTGTGCCTGAATCGGCTGGGTCAAATCCCCTGCAGCAATGGCGCGGATATGGTTGATGACGTCCTCCAGAGGCAGCAGCAGCACGCGACGCATCGCAATCCAGCTGGAGATAATCACCGCAATGACGAGAATCATGACGGCAGAAAGGATCCACAGGATGCGCTTATAGTCGCTTTCGTTATCCTGAATGCCTTTATCAGTGAGCGCGGCCTGCGCCTCACGCCACTCGCGGTAGACCTTTTGCATCGCCGTCTGCTTCTGCTCGGCGTTCTGTTTAAACATATCTTCCAGATTGCCCTGGCCCAGCAGAACGTTCATTTGCGTCAGCGTGGCGGAATATATGCGGTACTGCTCCTCAAGCCTATCGGCCAGTTTCTCATCCAGACCCGGGGTTTCCGGCAGCGCGTAGTATTTATCGTAATGCGCCTGGGCATCGGCCAGCAGGTTTTTCGCGGTGTTCACCAGTTCGTTCAGCTGACCGCCGTTAATCTGCGACGCCATGCTGCTTTGCAGGCGCAGCATGCCGCGGTTCAGCGTCACGCGAGCCTGGTTCAGGCTGATCCAGGCGTCGGTAAATTCCGCGACGTTTTGGCTGGAAAGCTGAGAAACGGTGAAGTTCTCTTTATCGTTATTCAGCGCATTGATGAAAATGCCGGCAGAGATCAGCTGCATGATGCCGAGCACAAGCAGCACCGAAATCAGAAGGGTAATGACTTTTATACGTTTAAACATGCGTTGCCTTTTTTATATGCAGGTATTGTCTGACGTGTATCTATCGGCAGGCTCGGCGCGTTGTTTACTGTTTCTACACCTTTAAAAACTTTCTAAAGCACTTTCTTATGTTCATTCAGGGAGTTAAATGAGACATTTTTTTGTGATCCACATCTCATTCTCTCCCTTCCCTCTAAAGGGTTATAGCCTCGACTTAAAGATGCATTTAATATGCATCTTATATTATTCATGACGAGGTAACTGCTATGGCCTTCCGCGACCAACCCCTGGGCGAGCTGGCGCTCTCCATCCCTCGCGCTTCTGCGCTGTTTCGTAAATACGATATGGATTACTGCTGCGGCGGTAAGCAAACGCTGGCGCGCGCCGCGTCGCGTAAAGAGCTGGATGTCGAAGTGATTGAAGCCGAGCTGGCACAGCTGGCCGAGCAGCCCATCGATAAAGACTGGCGCACCGCACCGCTCGCGGAAATCATCGACCACATCATCGTGCGTTACCATGACCGTCACCGTGAACAGCTGCCGGAGCTCATCCTCCAGGCAACGAAAGTTGAGCGCGTTCACGCCGACAAACCCTCCGTACCGCGCGGCCTGGCAAAATACCTGACCATGCTGCACGAAGAGCTGTCCAGCCACATGATGAAAGAAGAGCAGATCCTCTTCCCGATGATCAAGCAGGGCATGGGCAGCCAGGCGATGGGGCCGATCAGCGTAATGGAAAGCGAACATGATGACGCGGGCGAACTGCTGGAAGTGATCAAGCACACCACCCACAACGTCACGCCGCCGCCAGAAGCGTGCACCACCTGGAAAGCGATGTACAACGGCATTAACGAGATGATTGACGATCTGATGGAACACATCAGTCTTGAGAATAACGTGCTGTTCCCGCGGGCATTGGCCGGGGAATAAAAAAGGCCGCTGCGGCCTGACGCCCTCACCCCGGCCCTCTCCCACGGGGAGAGGGTGCAAAAACTAAAAACGGCAACCGAAGTTGCCGTTTTGCTTTTACCTTACGCCAGCCATCCGTTTCTTACCGATAAACATCCAGCCCAGCCCCAGCGCGATAAACCACAGCGGCGTGACGATCAGCGCCTGACGGGTATCATCTTCCAGCGTCAGCAACACCAGCACGAAGACGAAGAACGCCATGCACACCCAGCACATCAGCTTGCCCAGCGGCATCTTGTAGATCGATTTCTCATGCAGGTGTGGACGCTGTTTGCGGTACACCAGGTACGAGCACAGGATGATGGTCCAGACGAACATAAACAGGATCGCAGAGACCGTGGTAATCATGGTGAACGCGCCAATCACGCTCGGGTTGACGTAGAGCATCACCACGCCGCCCAGCAGGCAGATGCACGAGAAGGTCAGCCCTTTCGCCGGTACTGCACGTTTAGACAGCTTGGCAAACGCGCTCGGGGCAACGCCCTCCTGCGCCAGACCAAACAGCATACGGCTGGTGGAGAACACGCCGCTGTTTGCAGATGAAGCCGCTGAGGTCAGCACCACGAAGTTAATCAGGCTCGCGGCAGCAGGCAGACCCACCAGCACGAACAGCTCAACGAACGGGCTCTTGGTTGGCACCACCGAACTCCACGGCGTCACGGACATAATCACGATCAGCGCGAAAACGTAGAACATGATGATACGCACCGGAATGGAGTTAATGGCGCGCGGCAGGGATTTCTCCGGATCTTTGGTTTCCGCAGCCGTGGTGCCCACCAGCTCAATCCCGACAAACGCAAACACCGCTATCTGGAAGCCCGCGAAGAAGCCGCTAAGGCCTTTCGGGAACCAACCGCCGTCATTCCACAGATGGGTAAATGATGCCTGAACGCCGGTTGGCGACTGGAAGTGTGTCAGCACCATCACCAGGCCCACAACAATCAGCCCCACGATAGCGACGATTTTGATCATCGCGAACCAGAACTCCATCTCGCCGAACATTTTCACGGTGGCGAGGTTCAGGCTCAGCAGCAGGACAATCACCGCCAGCGAAGCCACCCAGTCCGAGAGGCCGGGGAACCAGAATTGCGCGTACGCCGTGATGGCCACAACGTCAGCCATACCGGTGACAACCCAGCAGAACCAGTAAGTCCAGCCGGTAAAATAGCCCGCCCATGGCCCCAGAAGGTCGGAAGCAAAGTCGCTGAAAGATTTGTATTCGAGATTCGAGAGCAGCAATTCACCCATTGCGCGCATCACGAAGAAAAGCATAAAACCGATGATCATATAAACGAAGATGATCGACGGTCCGGCAAGACTGATGGTTTTGCCTGACCCCATAAACAGCCCGGTACCGATGGCACCCCCGATAGCGATAAGCTGAATATGACGGTTTGTGAGATTGCGCCGTAGCGACTGTTCAGACGACGCCTCTTCGTCGGCGACGACTTTGACCTGATCTACCATGTGATATTTTCCTGTTTATGCCTGTCTGTGTTGTTAAGGCTCTTCTGGCCTTTAAATACGTCAAAGAATGACGGTCCCTTGTAAGGGCTAATCGATATTAGGTAAGAATCGGCGGGATGAATACTATGATTTGAATATTATGTTAATAATATGTTGAAAGTGAGTGTCATATCACTCATACAGCGCGAAACAGCTCACAAAAATACACGCAACAGTTTCATTTGCAAGATAAAATGTTGATTACGTCGTAACTATAGGTTTTATCACTATTTTCCTCTCCCCGGACGGAGAGAGGAAATAAGAAAAGCCGATTACAGGATTTCCAGCAGCTCGACTTCAAAGACCAGGGTGCTGAATGGCGGAATGGACGCACCCGCGCCACGCTCGCCATAGGCCAGGTTCTGAGGAATGGTCAGTTCCCATTTGGAGCCAACAGGCATCAGGGTCAGCGCTTCGATCCAGCCCGCGATAACGCCGTTAACCGGGAATTCAGCCGGTTCGCCGCGTGCAACAGAGCTGTCGAACACGGTACCGTCAATCAGTTTGCCGGTGTAGTGAACGCGAACGTGGTCGGTGCGTGCCGGGATCGCGCCGTCACCCTGGTTGATCACGCGGAACTGCAGGCCCGATTCGGTGCTGTTCACGCCTTCGCGCTCGCGGTTCTCTTCCAGGTATTTTACGCCTTCTGCTGCCATCTCTTCGAAGCGCGCGCGACGCACGGCGTCAGCACGTTCGTGAATTTCACGCAGCGCGCGGTGCACCACGTCAACCGGAACAGCCGGATGATTGCCTTCCAGCGCGTCAGCGATACCCGCCACCAGCGCTTCCGGTAACAGACCTTCCAGGCCGGATTCGCTCAGCTGCTGTCCTACCTGCAAGCCGATGCCGTAGCTTGCCTGCGCTTCGATAGTGTCAAAAGTCGGGGTGGTCATGGGTTTTCCTTCCATCACATTTAAAGTAGCGGGCAGCATATCAGCCATGCCCTTATGGGTAAAACTTTGTCTTAAGTAAAGGTGACAAACTGCGGCGAAACAGAAACAATAGAGCCAGTCAGGATTTTCCCAAATATGTGTCACGAAAGCTGGCTTTGTTACGCCCATCAGGCAGTTAGCAAACTACACTTCTCAGGACAGGATAAAAAAGACGCGGAGCAGGAGGAGAGCCATGCCCGGGCGATTTGAACTGAAACCTACCCTGGCGAAAATCTGGCAGGCGCCAGACAATTTTCGCATTATGGACCCGCTGCCCCCTATGCACCGCAGAGGCATTATCATTGGCGCGCTGCTAGTGATCGTGGGCTTCCTGCTTCCTTCTGGCGGGGACGACGTTGATACCGCGCCGGTGACCCGCAATGCGCAACTGGATATCCAGTCGCAAACGCGACCGCAGCCGGACGCGCAGCCCATGCAGACGCAGTTGGTGACGCCATCCAACGATCCAGGCCAGGTCGCACCTGTAGAGCCTGAACCGGTTCAGGAAGAACAACCGCAGGAGCAGGCCGCTGCGCCACAGGTTCAGCAACCGACAGGCATTGAACAGCAGTGGCGTTCCTATCGCGTTGAGCCGGGTAAAACGCTCGCGCAGCTGTTCCGCGACCACAACCTGCCTGCTACGGATGTCTATGCTATGGCGCAGGTGGAAGGCGCAGGCAAGCCGCTGAGCAACCTGCAAAATGGACAGATGGTGCAGATCCGCCAGAACGCCAGCGGCGTGGTGACCGGCCTGACGATCGATACCGGTAATGGCCAGCAGGTGCTGTTTACCCGTCAGACCGACGGCAGTTTTATTCGCGTACGCTAGTTCTGCAGGCCGGGTAAGGCGTAGCCGCCACCCGGCACACTGTTCTCAGGCACTCCGCTTATTCACCCACCAGATCCCCGAACAGACCAATACCAGCGCAATCGCATATTTGATATCCAGAATATTTTCCCCGAGGAAAATAGCGGATAAGACTGTGCCTGCCACCGGCACAACGAAGTTAAACGGCGCAATCATACTGACGCGGTTGACTTTCAGCAGCACGCTCCACAGCGCAAAGGCGACGGATGAGAGCAGCGTCAGATACCCCAGCACGGCGATGGCCTTCATACTGTGCACTTCCAGCGTTCCGCCTGTTGCATATCCTCCACCCACCAACACCAGTCCACCGATAGCCAGCTGCCAGCCGGTCATCACCGTGGGATCGACGGTCTGGGAGATACGTTTTCCGTAAAGCGTGGCAGCGGAGAGAATAAAAGCAGCCAGCACCACAAACCCGTCACCATTCCAGACAAACTGGAAATCGCTTAACCCGCTGTGGAAGTTCACCAACATCACTCCGGCAAACCCGAGAATACAGCCCAGCGTTTTGTTATAGCTGAGTTTGTCGTTGTGGTAGATAAAGTGCGCCAACAGCACGCTGAAGAAGGTTCCAGTGGCGTTCATGATTGAACCATTCACCCCCGTCGTGTAGGCCAGGCCTATATAGAAGAAAGTGTACTGAATAGTCGTCTGGGTCAGGCCGAGGATGGTGAGCTGGCCAAACTGCGTGGGCGTAAGCCTGCCAATCGGTTTTCGCTGGGCCAATGCAAACAGCAGCAGCAACACGCCGGCAAACAGGAAACGGTATCCGGCAAACACCACTTTCGATGGAATATCATCGGTTGCGATCTGGAAAAGCTCATAACCACTTTTAATGGCCGGGTAGGAGCTACCCCAGAGCAGACAGCAGAGCGTGGCACAGGCATAGGCCACATTTCGGCGAGCAAAGACAGGCGTAGGCAGAGCGGTATCCATGACAAATCTCATAAATAAAATTGCGTTTCAATTTATTATCAGAGAATGCGACAGGAATAGCTACCATACAAGAAGAAATGATGAATTCTGGTCCCCCACAAAAGCAAAACGCCGGCACAAGGCCGGCGCTTCGACGTGAGCAGAGTAAAAAATTACTCAGCTACTACGTTAACAACCAGTTTAGCGAACACTTCGCTGTGAACCTGGAAGTCAACTTCGTGCTCACCAGTGGTACGCAGAACGCCGTTCGGCAGACGAACTTCGCTCTTAGCCACTTTAACGCCTGCTGCAGAAACTGCATCAGCGATATCGCGGGTACCGATGGAACCGAACAGTTTACCTTCGTCGCCAGCTTTAGACGCGATGGTAACAGTGCCCAGTGCGTTGATTGCTTCAGCGCGAGCGTTAGCAGCCGCCAGAACGTCAGCCAGTTTGGCTTCCAGTTCAGCGCGACGTGCTTCGAAAAACTCAACGTTTTTCTTAGTAGCTGGAACAGCTTTACCCTGTGGAACCAGGAAGTTACGTGCGTAACCCGCTTTAACGTTAACCTGATCACCCAGGCTGCCCAGGTTTGCTACTTTATCAAGCAGAATAACTTGCATTACCTTATCCTCTTAAAGTCGTATTAATGGACCGTGCCCGATTACTGATGACGATCAGTGTACGGCAGCAGGGACAGGTAGCGAGCGCGTTTGATAGCACGAGCCAGCTGACGCTGGTATTTTGCACGAGTACCGGTGATACGGCTTGGGACAATCTTACCGCTTTCGGTGATGTAGTTTTTCAGCGTTGCGATATCTTTATAGTCGATCTCTTGAACGCCTTCCGCGGTGAAACGGCAGAACTTGCGACGACGGAAATAACGTGCCATATGGCTAGTCTCCAGAATCTATCAAATCAATCTGCTCGGCATGCAGAACCATTTTGCTCAGGCCGTTCTTTGCCTTGTGGCAAGAGATGAACCCCTGAACGATTACTGCGCTACCGACCGTTAAACTGTGAGTAATGGCCTGGTTTTCGTGTCCGCTAATAATAACGGGCATTTGGCACCACGCCTGCCGGTGAAACCCGGCTTCCTCTTGCACAGAACGATGCTCAAGCACGAACTGGCAATGCGGAATTCCTGATGGACTGACCTTTCGAAGGGGAGCCCTGCATACGATGCCGGACAACGCCAGACGGTTGGTCATCAGAAATTACTCTTCAGAATCCCCAGCATCAGAATCATCTGCGGTTTCGTTTGCGAAATCATCGCGACGCTCACGGCGCTCGTCTTTCGCTTTAACCATCGGAGATGCTTCGGTAACTGCGTTTTTGGTACGCATAACCATGCTGCGGATAACGGCATCGTTGAAGCGGAAGGTAGTTTCCAGCTCATCGATCACTTCCTGCGGCGCTTCAACGTTCATCAGAACGTAGTGTGCTTTGTGCAGTTTGTTGATCGGGTAAGCCAGCTGACGGCGGCCCCAGTCTTCCAGACGGTGGATCGTACCTTCTGCACCAGTGATGGCAGCAGAGTAACGCTCGATCATACCCGGAACCTGTTCGCTCTGGTCAGGATGGACCATAAAAACGATTTCGTAATGACGCATCGAATTGCTCCTTACGGATTATTCAGCCTCCTGTCTGGGTCAGCCGAGGCCCGGGGAGGCAAGGAACGTGTTAAAGGTCGGCTGAAAAATTGACGCGTCATAATACTTGCGCGCCCCTGGAAACTCAAGCTGATTGCACAAATAATTCGCACAAAGCGCGAAGCGGGTCTAAGTCGGTGATTTAAAATTAATCACACCGAGAAGCGTTGTTTTTTTGAACAACACCATCAGAAATGGTCACTCATCGCGCAGCGATAAGGGATTACACTTTTATCAGAGCCCATCTAAACCGAGAAGGAGCAGGACAAACCGTCACACAGCACGCAGTCGTGGAGCGCATATCATGAAAAAAATCGCATTAGCTATAATGGCGGCGCTTTTGCTCAATGCAAACGCGATGGCAGCCATCAAGATAGACAGCCGACAGGCCAGAAACATGGATGATGTGCAAAGCTTGGGCGTAATTTACATCAATCATAATTTCGCCACGGAAAGTGAAGCAGATCAGGCATTAAACGAAGAAACCGATGCCCAGGGCGCAACCTATTACCACGTGATGTTAACCCGTGAGCCCGGCAGCAACGGCAACATGCACGCCAGTGCAGATATTTACCGATAACGCTTTAACGCTAGCACCAGGAAAGCCAACAAAGAGAACATAGCCATAGTTTGACTTGCCCCCTGCCCGGGGGCTTTTTTTTTGTGAATGGCTCCGGAATACCACCGGTTACAACTGTTTTTGGTATTCCAGAGCACTTATTCACTTCTGCCCGTAATAGGCATTCGGGCCATGCTTACGCATAAAATGCTTGTTCATCAGGTAATCATCAATGCCCTGAAGCTGTGGATTGATGTCGCGGGCAATCCACGCCATTTTGGCCACCTCTTCCATCACCACAGCATTATGTACCGCGTCGTGAGCATCTTTACCCCAGGCGAACGGACCGTGCTGGTACACCACAATCCCCGGCGTATGCAGCGGTTCACTTTCGCCCAACGTTTCGATGATGACCTTCCCGGTGTTGAGCTCGTACTCGCCTTCCACTTCAGCCTGCGTTAATGCGCGCGTGCAGGGAATGTCGCCAAAGAAGTAGTCCGCATGCGTCGTCCCAAGAGCCGGTATGGGCAGTCCCGCCTGTGCCCAGGCAGTCGCGTGCGTGGAGTGGGTATGCACCACGCCGCCAAGGGACCGATAACGCCGATACAGCGCCAGATGGGTTGCGGTATCTGATGAAGGCCGCCATTTGCCGTCAACGACACGCCCTTCGAGATCCACCACCACCATATCTTCAGCTTTCATGGTGTCATACGCCACACCGCTCGGCTTGATCACTACCAGACCCTGCTCGCGGTCGATAGTGCTCACGTTGCCCCAGGTGAACGTGACCAGGCCATAGCGCGGCAGATCCATGTTAGCTTCAAAGACCTGCTGTTTAAGCTTAAGCATGTTCAGCCTCCAGCAATCCCGCCCGCGCCATACGTTCGCGCACCCAGTCCCGCGCTTTCACGACTTCGGCAGCCGGGTCGGCTGACGTTTCGCTCCACATTTCAATCAGGTAAGGCCCGCAATAACCCGTCTGTTTGAGCGTTTCAAAGCACCGTTCGAAATCCACCACCCCGGTGCCGAACGGAACATTTTTGAATACGCCAGGACGGGTATCTTTGACGTGCACCGCCACGATATGACCGACGCCCGCCTGCAGCTCCATCTGTACGTCGTTATCCCATGCCGACAGGTTGCCGATATCGGGATAAAGCTGGAACCATGGATTATTGAGATAATGCGCGTAGCCCAGCGCCTTGCTGATGGAGTTCATCAACGGGTAGTCCATGATCTCCATCGCCAGCGTGACCTGCGCGCGGCTTGCCATCTCAACGCTCTCTTTCAGGCCGTCACGGAAACGACGGCGCGTTTCATCGTTGGCTTCCTGATAGTAAACGTCATAACCCGCCAGTTGGATCACGCGGATACCGACATCCTGCGCAAAGCGAATGGCTTTACGCATGATCTCCAGCCCCTGCGCACGTATGGCATCATCTTCGCTGCCGAGCGGAAAACGACGGTGGGCACTCAGACACATGGACGGCACGCGCACGCCCGTTTCAGCAATGGCGCTCACCAGTGCGAGCCGCTGTTCACGGCTCCAGTCGAGACGAGAGAGGCGCTCGTCTGTTTCATCCACGGACATTTCGACAAAATCGAAGCCCAGCTGTTTTGCCAGTTGCAACCGCTCCAGCCAGCACTCCCCCGCAGGGAGTGCCTTTTCATAGATGCCAAGCGGGACCTGTTTTGACAACATACCCGCTCCTTAGCCCCAAAGCTGAGCGATTGAGCGTTTAAACTGACGCGCCGCTTCCACCGGAGACGCCGCATCACGAATGCTACGACCGGCAATAAAGACGTGAATTGGAATGCCCTGGAACAGCGGCAGATCTTCCAACGCCAGGCCGCCGGTAACGGTGACCTTGAAGCCCATATCCGCCAGACGTTTGATGGCGCTGATATCCGCTTCACCCCATGCCACGCCTGCAGCCTGCGCATCACGGCTACGGTGGTAAACCACCTGCTGAATGCCCGCGTCACGCCACTCCTGCGCCTGCTCCCAGGTCCAGAAGCCGGTCAGTTCAATCTGCACGTCGCCGTTAAACTCTTTTGCCACGTCCAGCGCGCCTTTCGCAGTGTTGATATCGGCACAGCAGATCACGGTGACCCAGTCAGCATTCGCTTCGAAGCACATGCGGGAAAGGATTTTGCCTGCATCGGCGATCTTGGCATCCGCCAGCACGATTTTATGCGGATAGAGCGCCTTCAGGTCGCGAACGGCGCGAACGCCCTCACCCACGCACAGAATGGTACCCACTTCAATGATGTCGACTTCTTCCGCGATCAGGCGGGTGGTTTCGTAAGCGTGGGACAGCGTTTGGTTATCCAGCGCAACCTGCAACATTGGTAATGACATGTTCAATTCCTCTTAGACTGCCGCCGCAGTGGCGTTATCAATTAAATCCAGCACTTCCTGCTCGGTACGGCAGGCGCGTAAACGGTCGAAATTGGCTTCGTCATCAAACAGATTGACGATCTGCATGATGCCCACCTCCTGGTGGGTGTTGGCATCCACGGCGGCCATGGTGATCAGGATGTCGACCGGGTCGTTATCTTCATGGTTAAACACCAGCGGCGTTTTCAGCGTCACAAGGGCAAAGCCGGTTTTTTTCACGCCCTCTTCAGGGCGGCCGTGCGGCATTGCCAGGCCAGGCGCAATCACAAAGTAAGGGCCGTGCAGCGCCACGCCATCAAGAATGGCCTGGTAGTAACGCGGCTCGACAACGTCAGCCTTAACCAGCAGATCCACGCTCAGCTTCACCGCCTCCTGCCAGGTGCTGGCCTCCGCCTGCAAAAGGATGGAGTTATTTTCTGCCAGCGAATCACGTAATTTCATGTTTCGTCCTTACTTCACGTCTTGAGGGAAGTGCTCTTTGATCACTTCCAGCAGTTTTGGGCCGAAATCCGCAGGCGACAGCATGTTGCGCACGCCCACCACATATTTGTTGCCCGTCACGGTGATCTCGCCGGCGATATGGGTAGAGGCGATGATGATGTCTGCGCCGTTCAGCTCACTTTTGTATTCGCCCACTGCGCAGCTGTTCACCGTGTGGTCGATGTTTGACTGGGTTAAAAACTGGTCCACTTTCATCTTCATGATCATGGAGCTGCCTTGCCCATTGCCACATACAGCCAGGATACGTACGGTCATAATCGAAACTCCTTAATGAGCAGACACTTCTGCTGTTTGTTTTTCCGCATCTTCTTCAGCTCGCAGCGAACGGCCAGCGAAGAACATATAAACCAGTGCAATCAGAATGATGACGGCCATAAAGACCAGTCCGATGGAGGCAAAGCCCTGCATCATCGGCGGGGCCAGAATTGACCAGTCCGCCATGCCCATCCAGGCGCTCATACCGGTGAGCTTGACCGCCCACACGCAACCGAAGATTTCAACCATGCCCATGACCAGGCAGATCTTGAGCGCTGCGCGCCAGCCGCCGAAGTGGTTAGCGAAGACGCCGATGGTGGCGTTGGAGAAGAACATCGGGATAAAGCCAGGAATAATCAGGATTGACGAGCCACAGCCGACCAGGATGCCTACTGCAATCAGCTGGCCGATGGTGCCCCACATAAAGCCCCAGACCACCGCATTTGGCGCAAAGCTATAGATAGCAGCACAGTCAATCGCCAGCACCGCACCGGGGATCAGGCGTTGGGAAATACCGTTGAAGGCTTCCGACAGCTCGGCGACGAACATACGTACGCCCTGAGTGATGATGAAAATGGCCACCGCGAAGGAGAAGCCGGTCTGCAGGATATAGACCGTCCAGTGGGTTTTACCCGCCATCGCCTGAACAACGTCAATGCCGAAGGAGAGCAAAATGGCGCCGAAGAAGATGGTCATCACAATCGCCGTTGAAACGATGTTGTCGTGGAAGATATTCAGCCAGCCCGGCAGTTTGAGGTCTTCAACGCTCTCTTCTTTTTTGCCCAGGTACGGCGCAACTTTATAGGCAATCCATGAGGCGAACTGCTGCTGGTGACCGATGGAGAAGCCGCAGCCGTCAGTCACTTCCTGGGTTGGCTTGTACATCATGTTGGAGGTGATACCCCAGTAGAGCGAAACCAGCACCGCGGTGCAGATAATCGTGGTCCACATTGGGTAGCCGAAGATATAGAAAGAAACCGCAATCAGCCCCGCCTGCTGGAACATGATATGGCCGGTCAGCATGATGGTGCGAATGCCGGTAATGCGGCGCAGCAGAACGTAAATGATGTTCAGGGCCAGGGCGAGCAGAACCGCATACCCCACCCAGCTATAGGCATCACCCATGCGGTCGATGGTCGCCATCATTGAGGCGTAGGTGTCAGAGATGGCACCGTTGATGCCATACACTTCCGACATTTTGGCGACGACCGGCTTAAAGGTGCTGGTCAGAATGCCTGAACCCGCCTGCAGCAACATAAAACCAATAATAGTTTTGATGGTGCCTTTGATAATCACGCTGACGCTTTTTCGCAGCAGGATATAGCCCAGGCACGTCACGATACCCAGCAGCAGCGGGGCGTTGGTCATTACCTGATTAAAGAACACGGTAAAGACGTTGTAGAGGATCTCCATAACTCTCTCCAGAAATGAGAACACGAGGGGCAATCCCTGTGTGGTTGGTGCCATCACTCTAGTAATCACAAACAATCACCACAAGATTGGATTTGATTGTTTGTGACGTATCACGCAAATTATTTCCATGGTGTTAGTAATGATTTTCACTACCGTACATGAAAAATAAATTAATCTTTATAATTCATGCAATTAATGATTAATACAGGATAGTCTAACAAGTAAAAAGCGGATAATCCGTGAAGTCGAACAGATAAAATCCACCATTTTTACCATTGCAAAACGCGTCAAATGATGCCAGCATCAATCACAACAAATCACATTGTGATTACTTTTGATTAAACCAGGAGTCAAAACGATGAGTAAAGTGAACACCATCACCCGTGAATCATGGATTCTGAGCACCTTCCCGGAATGGGGTAGCTGGCTGAATGAAGAGATCGAGCAGGAACAGGTTGCTCCTGGCACGTTTGCAATGTGGTGGCTGGGCTGTACCGGTATCTGGCTGAAATCAGAGGGTGGCGCCAATATCTGCGTCGATTTCTGGTGCGGCACCGGTAAACAAAGCCACGGCAACCCGCTGATGAAAAAAGGTCATCAGATGCAGCGCATGGCGGGCGTGGAAAAACTACAGCCAAACCTGCGTACCACACCGTTTGTGCTGGATCCGTTTGCGATTCGTCAGATCGACGCCGTCCTCTCGACCCACGATCATAACGATCATATCGACGTGAACGTGGCTGCAGCGGTGATGCAAAACTGCGCGGACGATGTGCCGTTCATTGGGCCGCAGACCTGCGTGGATCTGTGGATCGGTTGGGGCGTGCCGAAAGAGCGCTGCATCGTGATGAAACCGGGCGATGTAGTAAAAATTAAAGACATTGAAATCCACGCGCTGGATGCCTTTGACCGTACAGCATTGATCACCCTGCCTGCCGATCAGAAAGCAGCAGGCGTGCTGCCAGATGGTATGGACGAACGTGCGGTGAACTACCTGTTTAAAACCCCTGGCGGTTCTCTGTACCACAGCGGTGACTCCCACTACTCCAACTACTATGCGAAGCACGGTAACGAGCATCAGATCGACGTGGCGCTGGGCTCCTACGGTGAGAACCCGCGCGGCATCACCGACAAAATGACCAGCGCCGATATGCTGCGCATGGCGGAAGCGCTGAACACCAAAGTGGTTATTCCGTTCCACCATGATATCTGGTCAAACTTCCAGGCAGACCCGCAGGAAATCCGCGTGCTGTGGGAAATGAAAAAAGACCGCCTGAAGTATGGCTTCAAGCCATTCATCTGGCAGGTCGGTGGCAAGTTCACCTGGCCACTGGACAAAGATAATCTGGAATATCACTACCCACGTGGTTTCGATGATTGCTTCACCATTGAGCCTGACCTGCCGTTCAAGTCCTTCCTCTGATTGTGAAGTCAAATCGCCAGACCTTGTGTCTGGCGATGTCATATTTCTTTTAGTAATTTCACGCTATTTCAAATATCATCTTTTCAAATCAATTCTTATCGGAATAGCTCATGACGGAAGCGCAACGACATCAAATTTTACTGGAACTCCTGGCGCAAACAGGGTTTATCACCGTTGAGAAAGTGATCGAACGATTAGGCATTTCTCCGGCAACCGCCCGACGGGACATCAACAAGCTGGATGAAAGTGGCAAACTGAAAAAAGTCCGTAACGGTGCGGAAGCCATTAGCCAGCAGCGTCCGCGCTGGACGCCGATGAACATTCATCAGGCGCAGAACCACGATGAAAAAGTGCGGATTGCAAGAGCAGCATCACAGCTGGTCAACCCTGGCGAAAGCGTCGTGATCAACTGCGGCTCCACGGCGTTTTTACTTGGGCGGGAGATGTGTGGCAAACCGGTGCAAATCATCACTAACTATTTGCCGCTGGCCAACTATCTCATTGACCAGGAGCATGAAAGCGTAGTGATCATGGGCGGTCAGTACAATAAGAGTCAGTCCATTACGCTCAGCCCACAGGACAGTGAAAATAGCCTCTACGCCGGACACTGGATGTTCACCAGCGGTAAAGGCCTGACCACGGATGGCCTGTATAAAACCGATATGCTGACCGCCATGGCGGAGCAAAACATGCTTAACGTGGTAGGCAAGCTTGTTGTGCTGGTCGACAGCAGCAAAGTGGGCGAGCGCGCAGGCATGCTGTTCAGCCGTGCCGAGCAAATCGACATGGTGATCACCGGTAAAAATGCCAACCCGGAGATCCTCCAGAAGCTGGAAGATCAAGGGGTCAAAATTCTTCGGGTTTAAAGGTGCTGGCGGAAAAAGCTCACCGTGGCATCCAGCGCCGTCGGCGTAATACGGTGACGAACGCCCGCCTCCCAAAGGCAGGTTAAATTGCCGTCCAGCCCTTCATTCTTTAACGCCTGCTGTAAACGGAAAGTTCCGTCAGGCGGAACCACATCATCCGCATCGCCATGCCACAGCAGCAGCGGGCGATTGGCCAGGTGCGGTAACGCATGGGTGACGTCCCACTCCGCCAGCGCCGCGTCGATATCTTCTGGGTTCTGCGAGGGAAACAGCGTCTTCGAGAGCGAAGTGAAGTAGCCCGACCCCATCAGACAAGCGACGCATTTCACCTCCGAATGATGCGTCATGATCCCCAGCGCCGTCATCCCCCCCATTGACGCCCCAGCAACCGCCAGGCGATCGTTCTCCACCAGCCCGGCCTCAAAAAGCGCATCGCGCAGCCCTGCGAATTCCGTCAGGCTACCGTGCAAGATTTGCCAGAACTGGCCGAGCCGCGCCTGCTCGTTGCCCGAAAATCGCGCGCCATGATCCGGAGCATCCGGCATAACAACGCGGAATCCAGCCTGCGCCAGCGCCACAGCAAAATAGCTATAAACCAGTTTTGACGAGGTAAATCCATGATAAAAAACCACAACTGGCAGCGGCTGCTCACTTTTTCCGGTGGGGAAAGCATGTAATATTTCGCGGTCACCAAGGCGTCGCGTTTCGAGTTCAATCATTGTCGCTCCTGTACTGATGAATGATTCATAATGTTTGAGAGCTGGATTACGGTTTCTGGATATTTTCATTCGAAATCTTCGCCTCAGATAACACTTCGGGAACATTCCCCCAAAACTAAATTTACAGGCAACTACACTATGGCTATCAGGAAACGAGATATGGTTATGCGCAGGTTGGCTGCTTTATTGTTTGTGTTTCTGCTCAGTGGCTGTAGCGCGCTGCAGGGGACACCGCAACCCGCTCCGCCGGTCGCCGATCACCCACAGGAAATTCGTCGTAATCAGACTGAAGGATTACAGCGAATGGGCACTGTCTCCGCGTTGGTTCGCGGTTCCCCGGATGACGCGGAAGCCTCTATTGAAGCACAAGCCGCAGCCGCCAAAGCAGATTATTACGTCATCATTATGATCGACGAAACCATCATTACGGGACAGTGGTACTCGCAGGCGATTTTGTACCGTAAGTAATGGCGATCGTTTGAACGACATTTACACTGCTTTGCGTCCATAGACATTTTCCTGTCCACAATAAACTCCATGCCTGCACCAATGGAAGTGAGTTTATTTGCGAAGGATTGCCCGGCGGATACCGGAGACATGTGAAATGGAGCTGACGATGAAACGAACTCTTGCCTTGACCACACTGTTGCTCTCAGCAGGCCTTGTGAGCACAACCGCACAATCAGCTGAATTCGCCAGTGCTGATTGCGTGACTGGCCTGAATGAAATAGGCCAAATCTCCGTGAATAACATCTCGGGGAGCCCGCAAGACGTTGAACGTGTCGTTGCATTAAAAGCCGATGAACAAGGTGCTTCCTGGTATCGCATCATCCAGATGCAGGAAGATAACCATGTTGATCATTGGCGGGTACAAGCCATCCTCTATGTTTAGCCCCTCCCGATAAAAGCCACTTAATTTTAGTGGCTTTTCGTTTTTGCAAATCTTTTATCTTTTTCAAAACCATCCAAAAACAAACAAATAACATTTTGTTACATTAATAGCATAAATGTTATCGCTGCTCTGCCGTTGAACAGGCATACCTTTTCAATGATGAGCAATTTATGATCAATTCTTTCCGCCGTGCGGGTCTGGGCACTAAGCTATCGCTGCTGACCGGTATGAGTGTCGCCATTCTGTTTCTGCTTTTCACTTTTCTGCTCAGCCATAAAGCCAGCCAGCAGCTTGAAGATCTTGCCGTCGAAGATTTGCATAACCAGTCCACCGGCATGGTCGATATGGTGCAGATGTTTAATACCAGTCTGAGCGAAGAGGTCGAAAGCTATACCCGACTGTTTACCACTTTCCTGCCTCAGCCATTTACGGTCGATACGAGTCAGACCCGTACCATTAGCGGGATCAATGTGCCTTTGCTGAAAGGCGGTGAATCTGAACTGCATGAAAACAATGCTTTTTCTGACGACTTTCTCAATCGTACGGGCGCAATCTCCACGCTGTTCGTTCGCAGCGGTAACGACTTTATTCGCGTTGCCACCTCTCTGCGCAAGGAGAATGGCGACCGGGCGATGGGAACCCTTCTGGATACCACCAGCCCGGCGTTTGCGGCCGTCACCAGGGGCGAGGTTTACCGTGGCCTGGCACTGCTGTTTGGTAAACGCTACATCACCCAGTACCAGCCGGTTAAGAATGGTGAAGGCCAGGTTATTGGGATCATCTTTGTTGGGGTAGATATCACACACTCATGGAACGTTATGCGAGAGAAAATCCTCAACCGTCGGCTGGGCGAGAGCGGGCACTTCTATGTGCTGGATCGCAGCAACGGTAAAACGCGCGGGCAGTTCCTGTTTCACGGCAGTGAAGAGGGGCAACTGCCGAAGTGGGACAGCGCCACCCAACAGCAACTGCTGAGCGATTCCTCCGGCACGCTGGAGCGCGTAAGTGACGACGGCCGCACGCTGAAAATAGCCTATACGCCGCTGCCGGGCTGGAACTGGACGATCGTGGGTGAAGTGGATAAATCGGTCCTTCTCGCAAGCGTCAACGCCATGCGTGACCGGTTCCTGCTGGCGGGCGTGGTGCTTTCCGTGCTCTTCGCGGGCCTGTTTGTGGTGCTCATTCGTCGGATGCTGACCCGCCCGCTGCGTAACGTGATCGAGCTGGCCCGCCAGTATGCCGCGGGTGATCTGCGCGCCAGCCTGCCCGTAACGCGTCAGGATGAGGTCGGCCAGCTGGTTGAGGCCATCAACGGTATTGGCGATGGGCTGCAAAAAATTGTCCTGCAGGTGCGTGAGGCCGCGGGCGAGATCCATTTGGGCACCAATGCGCTGGCTTCTGACACCGGAGAAATCTCGGAGCAGATCAACAAGCAGGCCAGCAGCGTGGAAGAGACTTCCGCCAGCATGGAGCAGCTGGCCGCCACCGTGCAGCAAAATGCCGCCAACATGGAGCAAACGCAGCAGCTGGTGGGTGAAACCTCGCTCGCGGTTCATCAGGGCGGCGAAACGGTCACCCACGCGGTGTCGACTATGGACGACATCCGCGATGCCTCTAAACGCATTGAGGACATTACCCGCGTGATTGAGTCCATCGCGTTCCAGACTAACATTCTGGCGCTGAATGCGGCGGTCGAAGCGGCTCGCGCGGGCGAACATGGCAAAGGCTTCGCCGTGGTGGCGCAGGAGGTTCGCGCCCTGGCGGCACGCAGTGCCAACGCGGTGAAGGAGATTGAACACCTGATTGGCGATACGCTGAACAAGGTAAGCGAAGGCCACGCGCTGTCAGAAAAGACGCGTCTGGCTATGGACGCCATCATTGTTCATATCGATAACATCAGCCAGCTGGTTACCGAGATCAACCACGCTTCCCGCGAACAATCCGCAGGGATTGGGCAGGTGAATCTTGCCATGACGCACATTGGCGAAGCGTCGCACATCAACGCCGACCGCGTCTCGCGCAGCGAGCAGACCGCACACACGCTGCGCGAGAAAGGCTCACACCTCACCCAACTGGTCAGCCTGTTCCAGCTAAAAGGCTAACCGACTCTGCCCGTGGCGCGCAGCAGCAGGTCATTTTGCACCTGCTCGCTCATTAGCGTTCCGCCACGGGAATCCAGCATCATGCGGCACCACGCCTGCGCCACGGGCGGTGAAGCGTGTCGCAGCATCTGGCTTCCGGCACCCAGTAAAAAGAGCTGTTGAGCAATCTCCCGGCCCTGTGCCTCCTGCGGCTTACGCAGTTTTTGCTGCAGCTGGCGCCAGCTGCGGTCGAAGTGTCTGTCCTGCCCTTTTACCTGCGCAAACTCGTCTGCAAGCAGATCGTGGGTCCCCGGCTGCTTCGCCAGCACGCGCAGCACGTCCAGGCACATGATATTGCCCGATCCTTCCCAGATGCTGTTGACCGGCATTTCACGGTACAGACGGGGAAGTTCGCTCTCTTCGCAATATCCGATCCCACCCAGCACTTCCATCGCCTCCGCGACAAATGGGATGCCCGCTTTACACACGCTAAATTTCGCCGCCGGAGTGAAGAGCCGCGCCCAGGCAGCTTCTTGCGGCTCGGCACGCTTGTCCCACGCGCGGGCCAGGCGGAACAGCAGCGCCGTGTGCCCCTCCAGCACCAGCGCCATCCGGCTTAACACCTCACGCATTATCGGCTGGTCAATAAGATTTTTACCGAAGGTTTGCCGCTGATGGGCATGATAAAGCGCCACCGACAGCGCCCGACGCATCAGTCCGTGGCTGCCCAGCGCGCAGTCGAAGCGCGTCAGACCGCCCATTTTGAGTATCTGCCGTACCCCTTCACCTTCTTCCCCCAACAGCCAGCCGGAGGCATCGAGGAATTCCGCCTCGCTGCTGGCGTTGGAGCGGTTCCCGAGCTTGTCCTTGAGGCGTTCCAGGCGGACGGCGTTGCGTTGTCCGTCGGGTAAAAAGCGCGGCACAAAAAAGCAGGATAGCCCGCCCTTAGCCTGGGCCAGCACCAGATGTGCATCGCTTTGCGGCACGGAGAAAAACCATTTATGCCCCACCAGCCGGTAGCTGCCGTCGCTGCATTTTTCCGCTTTGGTGGTATTGCTGAGCACGTCTGAGCCGCCCTGCTTTTCCGTCATCCCCATACCGATCAGCAGGCCGCGCTTTTGCGCGCCGGGGGCCAGATGCGGATCGTAGCGATCGCTGAGCAGCGGCGTGAGCCAGTCGTGAAATATTTTGGGGAGCGCCTGCTGCAGCAGCGGCGTGGCGGCGAACGTCATGGTGACAGGGCACAGCGTGCCGGCCTCCACCTGAGCATGAAGTACAAAGCGCGCGGCCCGAGCGACAAACGACCCTTTACGCGCCTCCTCTTCCCACGCCAGGTTATGCACGCGGTTGGCGCAAAGCCCCTGCATCAGCAGATGCCATGCCGGATGAAAACGCACGTCGTCCAGCCGCTCCCCCGTTGGGTCATAGCGTAACAGCTCGGGCGGGTTGACGTTTGCCAACCTGCCAAGCTCCAGCGACTCCGCGGTACCTAATTGCTGCCCGATACTGGCGAGCAACTCAATATCCCACTCGGCGCCTTCACGCGTAACCGCATCGCGCAGGGCGCAGTCCGAGAGAAAAAGGTTGCTGTTGGAAAGCGGTGCCGGTTGATTGAAAACGGTGTGGGTCTGCCAGTGCATGCTGTCTCCCTCCTTCAGTGGCAATGACGGTAAGTATGGACAGACCGCGCGCACGCTGCATGGGAGGGGAATCACACGTTCACGATCCCGCTGATATCATTCGTGAAATAGCTCACATAACATAAGAATAAACTATTTCATCACTTCGCTTTTGTTGAATAATTTATTCTTACCCCTTTCAGTGAGGATCGTTATGCAACGGGACGCGCACAAGCGTGCATTAATTGCAGGCTCCATTGGCAACTTTATCGAGTGGTATGAGTTTGCGGTCTACGGTTTTCTGGCGACCGTTATCGCGAAAAACTTCTTCCAGCTTGAAGGAGAAGCGGGGCTTACCAGCCTGATCCTCACCTACGCCTCGTTTGCCATCGCCTTCTTCTTCCGCCCGCTGGGTGCGGTGGTGTTTGGCCGCATCGGCGACCGGATTGGTCGTAAGCCGACGCTAATCATTGTGCTGGTGCTGATGACGCTCGCTACCGCCGCCATCGGCATTGTGCCGGTCTACGCCAGCATCGGGATAGCCGCCCCGCTCATTATTACACTGCTTCGCATCCTGCAGGGACTGTTCGCGGGGGGCGAGTACGGCGGTGCGGTCTCGCTGATGACGGAGTTCGCCCCGCGCGGCAAGCGTGGACTCTATGGCGCGTGGCAGTCCTTTACCGTGGCGCTGGGGCTGCTGGCGGGGGCAGGCATCGTGGCGCTGCTCTCCGCCCTCCTCACGCCGGAAGCCCTCCACGACTGGGGCTGGCGCATTCCGTTCTTCCTGGCGCTGCCTATGGGCGTCGTTGCGCTGTGGCTTCGAGTCAGCATGGAGGAGACACCCAGCTTTGTGCAGCAGCAGGATAAACCGGCTGTCGCTCAGGCGGATACTGCCGCCACGCTCCGGGCCATCATGATGGGGATTGGCCGCGTGATGGTCTGGTCTGCTGCGGGGTATACCTACCTGGTGATTATGCCGACCTATCTGCAGTCGGCGCTGCACACCGGGTTTAACCAGGCGCTGCTGATAGCGGTGATTTCGAATATTGGCTTTGCGCTGACGATTATTCCGTCGGGGATCCTGAGCGACCGGATCGGGCGCCGCACGGTGATGATTATCGCCACCGCGCTTTTGCTGATCCTCGCCCTGCCACTGCTGAAAATCCTGCAGGCGGAGTCGAGTACGCTGGCGGTGAAGGCTGTTGTGGTGTTGATTGCGGGTGGTCTGGTCGGGATGCTGGCAGGACCAGGCCCGGCAATGCTATCTGAGATGTTCCCGACACGCGTGCGCTATACAGGACTAGGGCTGGCCTACTCTTTGTCGAACGCGATTTTCTCGGGATGTGCAGGGTTAATCATTACCGGACTGATTAAGCAGACGGGCAACCTGGATATTCCGGCGTATTACGTGATGGCGACGGCGGTAGTGAGTATTTTCGCGCTGATGACGCTGAGAAAGGATGACCATTTACGGTCGCTGGAGGAGTGAGGTTAATGCCCGGTGGCGCTGCGCTTACCGGGCCTACGGTACCGTGCCTTTGTAGGCCGGGTAAGGCGAAGCCGCCACCCGGCACAACAGACTACCCTCGCTGACGCACCGCTTCAAACAGGCAGATACCCGTCGCAACGGACACATTCAGGGACGACACGCTGCCCGCCATCGGGATGCTGATAAGCTCGTCACAGTGCTCGCGCGTCAGACGACGCATACCTTCGCCTTCCGCCCCCATCACTAGCGCCAGACGGCCGGTCATTTTGCTCTGGTACAGCGTATGATCCGCTTCACCGGCGGTACCGACGATCCAGATGTTCTCTTCCTGCAGCAGACGCATGGTACGCGCCAGGTTGGTCACGCGGATCAGCGGAACGTTTTCCGCCGCGCCGCAGGCCACTTTCTTCGCCGTCGCGTTCAGCTGCGCGGAGCGATCTTTCGGCACAATCACCGCGTGTACGCCCGCCGCATCGGCGCTACGCAGGCAGGCGCCGAGGTTGTGCGGATCGGTAACGCCATCGAGGATCAGGAAAAACGGGTTTTCCAGCTCGGCAATCAGATCCGGCAGATCGTTTTCCTGATACTGACGGCCCGGCTTCACGCGGGCAATAATGCCCTGGTGTACCGCACCTTCACTTTTCTCATCCAGGAACTGACGGTTTGCCAGCTGGATCACCACGCCCTGCGCTTCCAGCGCGTGGATCAGCGGCATCAGACGCTTATCTTCACGCCCTTTCAGAATAAAGACTTCCTGAAAACGCTCCGGTGCGCGCTCGAGAAGGGCCTGCACCGCGTGGATGCCGTAAATCATTTCACTCATTGATGGTTCTCGTAATAAGTATTTCCCCTCCCCCCCGTAGGGGAGAGGGTCAGGGTGAGGGGAGAATTTACTCCGCCTGCTTTTTCTTGGCCGCACGCTTCGCTTTGGTCGCGGCAGCTATTTTCTGCGTTTTAGCGGACGGTTTTTTTGCTGAGCGAGCTTCTTTCTTCGCCGCCTTCGGCTTCTGTTTCTTCTCGCCGCGGAACGCGCTGTCTGGCTCGAAGTTTACCTTCTTGCCCGCCTGACGACGTTTACCGCCGCCCGGTTTACCGTTACCGCCTTTTTTCGCTTTCTCACGCTCGGTTTTGCCGACGTTACGCGGCGCGCGCTCGCTGGAGATCAGGCTGAAGTCGATTTTACGGTCGTCCATATTCACGGCTTCGACCTTCACTTCCACACGGTCGCCCAGACGGTATGTCTGGCCGCCAGACTCGCCAATCAGGCGTTGTCCGACCTGATCAAAGCGGTAGTAGTCGTTATCCAGGCTGGAGACGTGCACCAGACCGTCAATAAACAGCTCGTCCAGACGAACGAAGAAACCAAAGCCGGTCACGCTGGCAATCACGCCTTTAAAGACGTTACCCACCTGATCGAGCATAAAGTCACACTTCAGCCAGTCCGCCACGTCACGTGTTGCTTCATCGGCACGACGTTCGGCCATGGAGCAGTGCTGGCCCAGCTGCAGCATCTCTTCCATCGAATAGTGGTAGCCGCCGGTTTCGGTGGTGTTCCCTTTGTGGCCCTGCTCCTGCGCCAGCAGATACTTGATCGCACGGTGCAGGGAAAGGTCAGGATAACGACGGATCGGCGACGTGAAGTGGGCGTAAGACTGCAGCGCCAGACCGAAGTGGCCGCGGTTTTCCGGATCGTAGATCGCCTGCTTCATGGAGCGCAGCAGCATGGTCTGCAGCATTTCTGCATCAGGACGATCGCCGATGGATTCCAGCAGCTCGGCGTAATCGCGCGGCTCTGGCTTGTTGCCACCCGGCAGCTCCAGGCCCAGTTCAGCCAGCACAGAACGGAATGAGGTAATGGCTTCCGTGGTCGGCTTATCGTGAATACGGAACAGCGCTGGCTCTTTGGCTTTCTCAACGAAACGTGCCGCCGAGATGTTCGCCAGAATCATACACTCTTCGATCAGCTTGTGGGCGTCGTTACGCTGGGTCTGCTCAATACGCTCAATGCGGCGTTCGGCGTTGAAGATGAATTTCGCTTCTTCGCTCTCAAACGAGATCCCGCCGCGCTCTTCGCGCGCCTGTTCCAGCGTTTTGTAGAGGTTATGCAGCTCTTCGATGTGTTTGACCAGCGGCGCGTACTGCTCGCGCAGATCCTGGTCGCCCTGCAGCATATGCCAGACCTTAGTATAGGTCAGACGCGCGTGCGAGCTCATCACCGCTTCGTAGAATTTGAAGCCGGTTAAGCGCCCTTTGGTCGAGATGGTCATCTCGCAGACCATGCAAAGACGGTCAACCTGCGGGTTCAGGGAGCACAGACCGTTAGAGAGCACTTCCGGCAGCATCGGCACAACCTGAGACGGGAAGTAGACTGACGTACCGCGGCTGCGCGCTTCGTTATCCAGCGGCGTATGCGGACGGACATAATAGCTTACGTCAGCGATAGCAACCCACAGACGCCAGCCGCCACCGCGTTTTTTCTCACAGTAAACGGCGTCATCAAAGTCGCGGGCGTCTTCGCCATCAATAGTGACCAGCGGCAGGGAGCGCAGATCCACGCGGCCCACCTTAGACTCTTCCGGCACTTCTTCGCGCAGGCTTTCGATCTGATCTTCAACCGCTTTCGGCCAGACGTAAGGGATCTCATGGGTACGCAGCGCCATATCAACGGCCATCGTGGTGCCCATGTTATCGCCCAACACTTCGACGATTTTACCTACGGCTTTGGTGCGACGGGTTGGGCGCTGGGTGAGTTCTACCACCACCACAAAGCCCATACGTGCGCCCATCACCTCTTCAGGTGGGATCAGAATGTCGAAGCTCAGGCGGCTGTCGTCCGGTACCACAAAGCCCACGCCCGCGTCGGTAAAGTAGCGGCCAACAATCTGGCTGGTTTTTGGCACCAGCACACGCACCACGCGCGCTTCGCGGCGGCCTTTACGGTCCGCGCCCAGCGGTTGCGCCAGGATCTGATCGCCGTGAATACACATCTTCATCTGCTCAGATGAGAGGTACAGATCGTCTTTGCGGCCTTCCACGCGCAGGAAGCCGAAGCCATCGCGGTGACCAATGACGGTCCCTTTCAGCAGATCGAGGCGTTCTGGCAGCGCGTAGCACTGGCGGCGGGTAAAGACCAGTTGCCCGTCACGCTCCATCGCGCGCAGGCGGCGGCGAAGGGCTTCAATTTGCTCTTCACCTTCAATGTTTAATTCAACGGCAAGTTCTTCACGATTGGCGGGTTTTTCGCGTTTTGTTAAGTGTTCAATGATGAACTCGCGGCTAGGGATAGGATTCGCGTATTTTTCGGCTTCGCGTTCCTGGAAAGGATCATGTGACATGTCGGTTCCTCCGTTGTCAGCTCCGGTGGAAATTTTCTTCATTCCACCAGCAATAATTTATAAAGCGGTTGATTCTCTTCAACCAAATCGGCCAGCGTGTAGTTATCCAGCTCCATGAGAAAACTTTGCACGGCCTTAGAAAGCGCCTGTTTCAGGCGGCAAGCGGGGGTAATGTGGCAGAACTCGCTGCTGCAGTTCACCAGAGACAACGGCTCCAGTTCACGTACCACATCCCCAACGCGAATACTCTGTGCCGGTTTACCGAGACGGATCCCACCATTCTTCCCGCGGACGGCAGCAACGTATCCGGCACGGCTAAGTTGATTGATTATTTTGACCATATGATTACGGGATACACCATAGACCTCTGTTACCTCAGAGATGCTGGTCATCTTTCCATCGGGTAACGACGCCATGTAAATCAGGGCGCGTAAGCCGTAATCGGTGAAACTCGTTAACTGCACATCAACCTCAGGGAAAAAGGGAAAACGCGGTGAAACCGCAGAGATATTCATTAATGATGATAAACCAGCCAGATAGTTAGGGGCTAATTTATTTGACAGACGGGGCGAAAAAGCGGAGATCCAGGAGCGGTCGCCGGATGGCGCTACGCTTATCCGGCCTACGGGTCTCCCCGCAGGCCAGCAGTCACGAAGATTATGCGTCGAACGGGTCGCGCAGGATCATCGTTTCAGTACGATCCGGGCCGGTAGAAATAATATCGATCGGCACTTCGGTCAGTTCTTCAATGCGCTTGATGTAATCCAGCGCCGCCTGCGGCAGGCCGCTACGCTCTTTCACACCGAAAGTGGTCTCAGACCAGCCCGGCATGGTTTCGTAGATTGGCTCGATGCCTTCCCAGTCGTCAGCAGCCAGCGGAGTGGTGGTCACTTCGCGGCCATCTGGCATACGGTAGCCAACGCAGATTTTCACTTCTTTCAGGCCGTCCAGTACGTCCAGCTTGGTCAGGCAGAAGCCAGACAGGGAGTTGATCTGCACTGCACGACGCACTGCGACCGCATCCAGCCAGCCGGTACGACGACGACGACCGGTGGTCGCGCCAAACTCGTTACCCTGCTTGCACAGGAACTCGCCAGTTTCATCAAACAGCTCGGTCGGGAATGGACCGGCACCCACGCGAGTGGAGTACGCTTTGATGATACCCAGAACGTAATCCACATAGCGTGGACCCAGGCCAGAGCCGGTTGCCACGCCACCCGCGGTGGTGTTAGAGGAGGTTACGTACGGATAGGTACCGTGGTCGATGTCCAGCAGCGTACCCTGCGCACCTTCGAACATGACGAAATCGCCACGCTTGCGCGCCTGGTCCAGCAGATCGGACACATCCACAACCATACCGGTCAGAATATCAGCCACCGCCATGACGTCATCCAGCACTTTCTGGTAGTCAACAGCGTCAGCTTTGTAGAAATTCACCAGCTGGAAGTTGTGATATTCCATCACTTCTTTCAGTTTTTCAGCGAAGGTCGCTTTGTCGAAGAGATCGCCCACGCGCAGACCGCGACGTGCAACTTTATCTTCGTAAGCCGGGCCGATACCACGACCGGTGGTACCGATCGCTTTCGCGCCACGCGCTTTTTCACGCGCAACGTCCAGCGCCACATGATAATCCAGGATCAGCGGGCAGGCTTCAGAGAGCAGCAGACGCTCACGAACAGGGATACCACGGTCTTCCAGACCTTTCATCTCTTTCATCAGCGCAGCAGGAGACAGCACAACGCCGTTACCGATGATGCTGGTGACGTTTTCGCGAAGAATGCCTGATGGAATAAGATGGAGGACGGTTTTTTCACCGTTGATTACGAGAGTATGGCCTGCGTTGTGACCGCCCTGGTAGCGTACAACATATTTAGCCCGTTCAGTCAGAAGATCAACAATCTTCCCTTTACCTTCGTCACCCCATTGGGTGCCCAGTACGACGACGTTGTTACCCATTTTTTTCAAAATCACCGTTTGCTTAAAAATGGATTCTACCATCGCTTTTTCAGATATACAGCACTTTTTGACCTCAAAATACGCCAATTGCGCCTACTTTTTGATCAGCCAATCGTTTTCTTCAACATGTAGTAGATAACGATACCCGCAACCACAAGACCGCCGCCAAAACGACGCAAAATATTATCCGGCAGTTGGCTCATCGTCGCGATCATTCGACGCCAGGCGCGCGGATAAAGCATCGGTCCAAGACCTTCAAGCACCAAAATCAGGGCCAGCGCGAGCCAGATCGTTGAATTCATTTTTAGTCCTTATAAAAGAAAACCACCGCTCCGTTGAGAGCGGTGGTTTGAATACTCAAACGGACCTGAGTTTATCGCGTTGCGTTAGTCGGCGTCTTCATATAACGGAAGAAATCGCTGTCCGGGCTGAGCACCATCACATCCTGGTTGCTCTGGAAGCTATTCTCGTAAGCACGCAGGCTACGGATAAAGGCATAGAAGTCTGGATCCTGACTGAAGGCATCAGCAAACAGCTTCGCCGCTTCGGCATCGCCTTCACCGCGCAGGATACGACCCTGACGTTCAGACTCTGCGAGCGTCTTGGTCACTTCGTAGTCCGCAGCGGCACGCAGCTTCTCAGCCTCTTCCTGACCCTGTGAACGGTGACGACGGGCTACCGCTTCACGCTCGGCGCGCATACGGTTGTAGATCGCCTCGGACACTTCCGCTGGCAGGTTGATTTGCTTGATACGCACGTCAACGACTTCGATACCCAGCGCGGCCATACTGTTCGGGTTGATCACCGGCACTTTACCGTTGGTTTCAGCCTGAACGCGTTCAGCGGCTTTAGCAATCGCGTCATCCGCTGCTGGCGTTTCTACTTCGTCTTCCGTGCCCGCTGTACCGGAGTTCAGCGCATCACGTACTTCCAGCGTCAGACGGCCACGGGAGTCGGTCACGATGTCTTTCACATCCAAACGACCGATCTCAGAACGCAGACGGTCAGAGAACTTACGCTTCAGCAGCACTTCTGCCTGAGAAACATCGCCACCGCCCGTTGCCAGGAAGTAACGGCTGAAGTCGCTGATACGCCATTTGATGTAGGAATCAACGATCAGGTCTTTCTTCTCTTTGGTCACGAAACGGTCGGCCTGGTTATCCATGGTCTGGATACGCGCATCAAGCGTTTTCACTGACTGAATGAAAGGCACCTTGAAGTGCAGACCCGGTTCGTAAATCACCGGGCGTTTGTCACCATCACGCACGACGCTGCTGAACTGGAATTTGATCCCACGCTCGCCTTCTTTCACCACAAAGATCGAGGTATACAGCACGACCAGTACGATGACGATGATCGCAATAACTGACTTACGCATCCTTATTCCCCCTGACGCTGGTAGTCGTTACGCTGCGCGTTAGCACGGCGTTGGTCCATAATGTCACCATCGTTCGAAGAAGGCGTTGTGTTCGCGCTGGCGTTGCCTGAAGAGGCTGGTGGCAGACGCAGCAGGTTATTCGCACCGCTGGTGTCTTTCGCAGCCGGTGCAGAACCGCCTTTCAGCATCTGATCCAGCGGCAGGACCATCAGGTTTCCGCCTTTGCTGTCGTTAACCAACACTTTGCGGGTGTGGCTCAGCACTTTTTCCATGGTCTCGATATACAGACGCTCGCGGGTAATTTCCGGTGCCGCTTTATACTCCGGCAGGATCTTCGCGAAGCGAGCCACTTCACCCTGTGCTTCCAGGATGGTCTGCGTCTTATACGCGCGTGCTTCTTCCAGAATACGCTGCGCCTGACCGTTAGCACGCGGCTGAACCTCGTTGGTGTACGCTTCCGCTTCACGGATGTACTGCTGTTCGTTTTCACGTGCAGCAATCGCATCGTCAAATGCGGCTTTCACCTCTTCCGGCGGACGCGCCGCCTGGAAGTTGACGTCCAGCAGGGTGATACCCATGTTGTATGGACGAATGGTCTCTTCCAGCTCGCGCTGGGTATCGCTACGAATAACGGTACGACCTTCGGTCAGAATACGGTCCATGGTGTACTTGCCGATCACGCCACGCAGGGCGCTGTCGGTCGCCTGACGCAGGCTGTCATCAGCGCTGGTCACGCTAAACAGATAACGCTCAGGATCGGTTACGCGGTACTGCACGTTCATCTCAACGCGCACGACGTTCTCGTCAGAGGTCAGCATCACGCCAGATGCCGCCAGTTCACGGACGGACTCCACGTTAACCGCGGTGACGTTGTCAACGAAGGTCGGTTTCCAGTTCAGGCCCGGTTCAACCAGATGGCTGAACTTACCGAAACGAGTGACCACGCCGCGTTCTGCTTCTTTAATGGTGTAGAACCCGCTGGCTGCCCAGATGATTACCACCGCAGCGGCCACAATGCCCACTACGCGGCCACCCATTGGCGGGCGCGGACTCTGAGTGGAATTACCACCCGAGCCAGAACCTTTTCCTCCGCCAAGGCCACCGAGCTTTTTGCTCAGCTTGCGGAAGATATCATCCAGATCCGGCGGCCCCTGCTCGCGACCACCTTTGTTGCCATTTCCCCCAGAGTTGCCGCCTTGATTATTGCTGCTTCCCCACGGGTCGCGGTCTTGTCCGTTATTACCGGGCTGATTCCACGCCATGTATATGCTCCATATTTGTTATGCAAGGGCGAATTATTCAGGCTTCCCCTTTCTGATCAGACGATATAGTCCGCCAGCGCAGGTTCTTGTTTACAGAGGCGACGCCAGTCAACGATCGGCATACGCACCTGCATCCCCACGCTGCCGTCATCCTCCATCCACTCTTTTTCTATCGCCTGAAGCTGATAAAACCGGCTGCGCAGCCTGCCTTCCTGTGGCGGCAATCGCAGCGTGTGCTGGGCGACCTCACCGGAAAGACGTTCTGTCAAAGCCTGGAAAAGCAGTGGCACACCGATACCAGTCTGGGCAGAAAGCCAGACCCGAATCGGTTTGTTCTCTTCATCTCTGTCGATACGCGGTTCGAAATCGTCCAGCATATCGATCTTGTTCATCACCAACAGCGTTGGGATTTCGTGGGCGTCGATCTCTTCGAGCACCACGTTCACCGCGTCGATGTTCTCCTGCACGCGTACGTCAGCCGCATCAATCACATGCAGCAGCAGGGTCGCCTGACGCGTCTCCTGCAACGTTGCTTTAAACGCCGCCACCAGGTCATGCGGCAAATGACGGATAAACCCTACGGTATCCGCCAGCACCGTCTCACCGACGTCTGCAACGTCAATACGGCGCAGCGTCGGGTCCAGGGTCGCAAACAGCTGGTCTGCGGCATAAACCTGGGCCTCGGTGATCTGGTTAAACAGGGTGGATTTACCGGCGTTGGTATACCCCACCAGCGACACCGTCGGGATATCGGCTTTCGTTCGCGCCCGACGTCCCTGCTCACGCTGTTTCTCAACTCTTTCCAGACGTGAGAGGATCTGGGTAATACGGCCACGCAGCAAACGACGGTCGGTTTCGAGCTGGGTTTCACCCGGGCCGCGCAAACCAATCCCGCCTTTTTGTCTTTCAAGGTGTGTCCAGCCACGCACAAGACGCGTTGCCAGATGGCGCAACTGCGCCAGCTCAACCTGCAGCTTACCTTCGTGGGTACGCGCACGCTGAGCAAAAATATCTAAAATCAATCCCGTGCGATCGATAACACGGCATTCGCAAAGGGCTTCCAGGTTGCGCTCCTGGGCTGGAGACAGCGCATGATCAAACAACACGACTGACGCGCCGGTTGCTTTTACGGCATCCGCAATTTCGACTGCTTTACCTTCACCAACAAAATACTTTGGGTGCGGCGCTTTACGGCTACCGGTAATCACCTGCATTGCTTCGACACCGGCAGAAGAGACCAGAGATTCAAACTCCTGGAGGTCTTCCATATCTTTGTCTTGCGAAAAATAGATGTGTACCAGCACCGCCTGCTCACCGGCATCATAACGGTCAAACAAGCGTAAACCTCTCTAAAAAGATCAGCGGGGAACGCAGGATCCCTGGCTCCCCGTGTGGATAACAGTGCGAAACCTTATTCGGTCTCGTCGCTGTCCTGCGCAGGCGTTGAAGAACCCTGCGCGTTGCTGCCATGATGGTAGTTACTACCAGTGCCGCCGCCAGCGTTATTGCTGTGATGAGATACCGGACGGGACGGAACAACAGTAGAAATAGCGTGCTTGTAGACCATCTGACTGACCGTGTTTTTCAACAGAATCACGAACTGATCGAAAGACTCAATCTGACCTTGCAGCTTAATACCATTCACCAAATAAATAGAAACTGGAACACGTTCCCGACGCAATGCGTTCAGGAACGGATCTTGTAAAGATTGCCCCTTAGCCATTCTATCTTTTCCTTATATGCTTGTTTTGTACTTAGAACCTTGCGATTCTGAAAAATTGCGCACGATACGTCTCAATTGTACACATTCAGTCAGCGATATCACCAACAACCTCAATCACTTCGTTTAACGCCTGTTGCGGCTTTTCACTGTCTAACCAGTGAACGCCCTCCCAACCGCGCAACCAGGTGATCTGGCGCTTCGCTAACTGCCTCGTGGCGCAAACACCTCGATAAACCATTTCATCGTATGAAATCTCACCTTCAAGATACGACCACATCTGGCGGTATCCCACACAACGAACGGAAGGCATATCCGTATGCAAATCTCCACGGGCAAATAGCGCCCGCACTTCTGCTTCAAAATCTGAAGCCAACATCTGATGAAAACGCTGCTCAATTCGTTGATGGAGCAGTTCACGGCTCGCCGGGGCGATGGCGAACTGATGCACCTGATACGGCAGAGCGTCTCCTGACGTTTGCGTCAGTTCCGTTAAAGTTTTACCCGAAATGAAAAAAACTTCCAGTGCCCGGGAAAGCCTTTGCGGATCATTCGGATGGATTCGCGCTGCAGCAACCGGGTCAATCTCCGCCAGTTGCTGGTGCAAAACGTCCCATCCCTGCTCTGCCGCCTGCTGTTCAATCCTGGCTCGTACGTCCGGATCTGCCGATGGCAGAGGCGATAACCCCTCCAGCAGCGCCTTGAAGTAGAGCATGGTTCCGCCAACCAGTAGCGGTATTCGTCCCGCAGCGGTAATGTCGGCCATCTCGGCTAAGGCATCGCGGCGAAAGTCTGCTGCGGAGTACGCCTGAGCCGGGTCGAGAATATCCAGCAAACGGTGCGGTGCCGCGCGCAGTTCGTCTGCGTCTGGCTTCGCCGTGCCGATGTCCATTCCTCGATAAATGAGGGCGGAATCGACGCTAATCAACTCTACAGGCAAAACTTTACGTAACTCAATGGCTAACGCTGTTTTACCGGAGGCCGTAGGGCCCATTAAAAAAATCGCCTTAGGCAGGCTCGCCTTACTTACGTCAATCATGTCTCAGGGCGGTCATTGCCGTTTTTAAATCAACAGGTTGTAATAATCCACCCGGCGGCGTTTTCACCAGATGTGGGCAAAGGCGTTCAACCTCTGCCAACACGGTAATCGCCTGCGCCATACTCCACGGAGAGTGTTCGCTGGCCAGATGGCGAGCGATCCACTGCGCGGTGTTGGCGGCATCAAACGACGTTTGCTGCGCCAGGTAGCCTATCAGTTCAGGAATCAAGTTTTGTAAATTTTGTTGGCGTAAGGGTAAAGGCACTGCGCGAATTGTCACATGCTGCGCTTCCAGCACGATTTCTATGCCCATTTCGGCAAGAAGCGCCTGTGCACGCTGCAAAACCCCTATTTCTTCAGGGGTTATTTTTAACCGCACCGGGATCAGCAACGGCTGTGCGCAGGCGGCGTTTTCCCCCGGCGTCAGCTGCGCCTGTTTAAGCCAGCGTTCCGCCACCGGCAACGCCAGTAGCATCAGTTTCCCCTCGCGTTCGAGCAATGCCATATCCGGAGCAACAATCGTCAGTACACGACCAAAGCTCTGGCTATGCCCGTCCAGTGAAGGTTGCGACACCTCGATATGCTCTTTACGTTCCACGGCGGGCGTATCAAGCAGTTTGCGGTACAACGCCCCCTGCTGCTTCTGATAACCCGGCTGAGCGTTGGGGTAGTTCGCCCCCGTAGGGCGAGGCGCGCTGCCCGCCGCGGAGAAACGCGGAGCCGACGGTTCGCGGGCAGCGGCGGGTTCAGCAAAGTGGTTGCGGCCAGCCGCCACCCGGTTTTCCGGCAGCGGACGCGGTGCCGGGCCGTCGTTTTCCAGCGGCAGCGTTGGCTCCGCCTGCTGCTGCAATACCGTGACGACACCCTGATAAATAAAGTCATGAACCAGACGTGACTGGTGGAAGCGCACCTCATGCTTCGCAGGATGGACGTTCACATCCACCTGATGGGGGTCGATCTCCAGATAAAGCACAAACGCGGGCTGTTGATCCGCGCCGAGTTTGTCTTCACAGGCCTGACGAATGGCGTGGTTGATCAGGCGGTCGCGCATCATGCGGCCATTCACGTAGCAGTATTGGATCTCAGCAAAGGCGGAGCTGCTCGCGTTCGGGTCTGCCACCCAACCGCGCAGCGCCAGATCGCCATGCTGCCACTCTATCGCCAGCGCTTTTTCAAGGAACGGCGTGCCGCAGATAGCCCCTAACCGGCGTTCCTTCTGCCCACCTTCCGCCACCGCACGATACTGACGCATCACCTTGCCGTTATGGCTGAGGTTGATGGTGACATCGAATCGCGCCAGCGCGATGCGGCGAATGATCTCATCGATGTGTCCGAATTCGGTCTTCTCGGTACGCATGAACTTGCGTCGGGCTGGGGTGTTATAGAACAGGTCCAGCACTTCAAGCGTGGTGCCGACAGGGTGCGCCGCAGGTTTGACCGTGACGTCCATATCGCGCCCTTCGGCGTAGGCCTGCCAGGCCTCCTGCTGTTCCGCAGTACGGGAGGTCAGGGTTAAGCGGGATACGGAACTGATGCTCGCCAGCGCTTCGCCGCGAAAACCAAGGCTGATAATGGCTTCCAGATCGTCCAGAGAGGCAATTTTACTGGTGGCGTGACGCGCCAGCGCCAGCGCCAGCTCGTCTTTTTTGATGCCACAGCCGTTGTCACGAATACGAATAAGCTTTGCGCCGCCGCGTTCGATATCAATATCAATGCGGGTTGCCCCCGCATCGAGGCTGTTTTCCACCAGTTCCTTCACCACCGACGCAGGGCGCTCCACCACCTCACCGGCGGCGATTTGGTTCGCGAGCTGCGGCGGTAGAACCTGAATCGGCATGAATACTCCTTAATTTGTGGCGGTCATCTCACCCGGCAGCGCGGCACTGGCCGTCTGGCCTGCACCGCTTTGCGGCGCTGACTGAAGCGGATGGGCTTCAAAATATTTACGCAGACCGTTATAAATCGCTTCGGCAATCTGCTGCTGGTAACTGTCGCTTCCCAGCAGGCGCTCTTCACCGTTGTTGCTGATAAAGCCCGTTTCCACGAGGATCGATGGAATATCCGGCGAACGCAGAACACCCAGGCTCGCATGCTCCGGACGGCGCTTGTGCAATGCCCCGATGCCCTGCAGCTGGTTCAGTACGTTAGTCGCGACATCATACCCGACGCGCTGGGAATGACCGAACTGTAAATCCAGCACCGCCTGGCTGAGATACGGGTCAGACTGGCTATTAGCCAGCACATCACCCGCACCACCTAACAGTTCAGACTGTTTCTCATGCTCTTCAAGCCAGTTTGCCATTTCACTGTTGGCGCGACGGTTCGACAGCACCCAAACAGAGGCGCCGGTCGCGCTACGATTCGGCGCGGCATCCGCATGAATGGAGACCAGGAAGTTTGCGTTTTGCTTACGCGCCACGTCCGAGCGTCCCATTACGGAGATAAAATAGTCGCCGTCGCGAGTGAGCACGCCTTTAAACATCGGGTCGTCGTTTAACAGCGTCCTGAGCTTGCGGGCTACCGCGATTGTCACGTTTTTCTCCCGCGTCCCCCCCGGGCCAATTGCGCCCGGATCCTGCCCGCCGTGGCCCGCATCGATGGCGATGATCACTTTGTCACCGCTGACCGCCGCGCGTCGTGCGCTGGCCGCCGGACGCGTCACCGTATTACTGCTGGTTGCCGCTGTGATACGATCGTTTTGCGACTTAAACGGATTACGGGCAGGTTCAGACGGACGCGGGGTATACACAGGTTCTTCCACGCGCTTCGCCACCACCGGTGCAGGCGGCGGAGGTGGCGGCGGTGCGTCGGCATTGATGGTAAAGACCACCGTATAGTTCGCCCCGTTTTGCTGCTTCACCGCTCGGGTTTTACCCTTTTCAGTCAGATCCACAACCAGGCGTAACGACTGGCTATCCTGCGGCGTTCCCGAACGAATACTTTTCACCAGGTTGTTACCGCTGAACCGCAGCGGTAATCCCTGGATTACGCCCGTTTGTTTGATATCCAGCGCCACGCTGTGGCTGTCTGGCTGAGAAAACGCATATTCAGGGTCGCCCATAAAACTGAACGTGATCCGAGCCTGAGTTTCCCCGTTCGACACCTGAATATCTGAGAGGCTCGCCGCCCCGGCCTGCGCGCACAGCAGCACCGTGGCAGCCAACAACCAACCTTTAACGCGATTTTTCATCCCGTCATCCCTACGCTTAACCGGCCAGTCGCGCCAGTAAGGAACTGCCTGATGAGGAAACAGCACTGATGCGTGCCTCACGCCCTTGTGCCTGGTAATCTAAGTGAATTTCGACATCCGGGTCAGGCAGCACACCCGCACCTTGTTGCGGCCACTCCACCAGGCAAATGGCGTCGTTGGCAAAATAATCACGGATCCCCATAAATTCCAGCTCCTCAGGGTCCGCAAGGCGGTATAAATCGAAGTGGTACACCATGAGATTTTCAAGGGTGTACGGTTCTACCAGCGTGTAGGTTGGGCTTTTCACATTCCCGTTATGGCCTAACGCCTGCAAAAAACCCCGGCTGAAGGTGGTTTTACCCGCACCTAAATCACCATAAAGATAAATGACGGTTGCCCCCTGACAGGCCTGCGCCACGCGCTTGCCGAGATCTAAAGTGGCTTGTTCATCAGGTAAAGGAATCGCTCGATTAGTCATTTTCTACGTCAATCACATCCGGGTTAACAACACGCCGTAGCGTGCAAAAAAGATCGGTGGCCAGCATACCGCGCGTACCATAGCGTGCAGCAAGCTGGTCAGCCGCTGCGCCGTGGGCCACACAGCCCGCACAGGCTGCATCATAAAGGGGAAGTTTCTGTCCGAGCAATGCGCCAATGATGCCAGACAACACATCACCCATGCCCCCGCTCGCCATGCCTGCATTTCCGGCATCAATAATACCCAGCGCATCCTCGCTGGCGATAACGGTTCCTGCCCCTTTCAAAACAGCAACACCTCCGTAACGTTTTACCAGACGCTGAGCAGAAAGTAAGCGATCGCTTTCAATTTCTGCCACGCTACAGTTAAGCAGTCGCGCGGCTTCGCCGGGGTGTGGCGTCAGGATGCGATTGTGACGCTTATCCGGGTTTATTGCCAGAAGGTTAAGCGCGTCGGCATCCCACAGCATCGGTTTACGAAAGTTCTCGACCTTTTGCAGGGCTTGTTTACCCCATGCCTGCTGCCCAAGCCCGGGGCCAATCACCACAACATCGGCCCATTCGAGGCTCTCTTCCAGCGTCTGCGGCGTGAGTTCATGCACCATTAACTCTGGTCGGGCGGTAACGATCGGGATGATATTGTCACTACGCGTTAACACCCGCACTAAACCGGCACCGCAGCGCAGAGCCGCCTCGCCGGTCATGCGGATAGCGCCCGCCGTGCCGTGGTCACCCCCGACTATCACCAGCCTGCCGTGATCGCCCTTATGGGACGTTGGACGGCGCGGCGGCAGCCATCCAGTCAGCTGTGAGGCGTCATATCGTGAAACTTGCGTATCCTGTCCCGCCAGCCAGCTTTCAAGCCCCAGCGCGTTGTGATGCAGTTTCCCCACCACATCCCGCGCTTTTCCGGTTAGCAGACCCGGTTTCAGGGCAATAAAGGTGACAGTATGTGACGCCTGAATCACCGCCCCCGGCGTCGCACCGGTTTGCGCGAGCAGTCCAGAGGGAATGTCAAGCGCCACCACCGGTGCGGGATGCGCGTTAGCACGCTCAATCAGCGCGGCAATGTTGTCGCGGGGCGCGCGCATCAGACCGGTGCCCAGCAGACCATCAACGACCAGATCCACACCTTCCGGCCAGAGGATATCTGACGCATGAATCACACCGCCTGCGTTCAGCCAGGCCTCTCGCGCCGCACTGGCTTCTTCCGGCAGCGGATGTTCGCTCTCAACGGCCAGTAACGTGACGCGAAGACCTGCCGCCACGGCCAGACGGGCGACGACATAGCCATCGCCGCCGTTATTACCGTGCCCACATAAAATGAGCCAGTGAGCGGCCTGCGGGTACACGTGGCGGGCAACGTTAAACGCCGCCTCACCCGCGCGTAGCATCAGTTCGTAAAGGGTAATGCCGAGACTATCTGCAGCCTCTTTTTCGGCGCGTCGGAGGTCATCCGCATGCCAGATGGAATGTGGTATACTTGCGGGGTTTTTCTTCACCGTATGGTCCGTCATGTCACAGCCCCTCGATCTCAATCAGTTAGCGCAAAATATAAAACAGTGGGGTGCTGAGCTTGGCTTCCAGAAGGTGGGCATCACCGACACCGACCTCTCCGCCAGCGAGCCCAAACTGCAGGCGTGGCTGGACAAACAGTACCACGGCGAGATGGAGTGGATGGCGCGTCATGGCATGATGCGCGCTCGTCCACACGAGCTGTTGCCGGGCACATTACGCGTCATCAGCGTGCGCATGAACTACCTGCCCGCCAATGCGGCCTTTGCGCGCACGCTCAAAAATCCCTCTTTGGGTTACGTCAGCCGGTATGCTCTGGGGCGTGACTACCATAAGCTTCTGCGCAACCGTTTAAAAAAACTGGGGGAAATGATTCAGCAGCACTGTGTTTCGCTGAATTTTAGACCCTTTGTGGATTCCGCGCCTATTCTTGAGCGTCCGATTGCTGAAAAAGCGGGGCTTGGCTGGACAGGTAAGCACTCACTTATCCTTAGCCGCGACGCCGGTTCGTTCTTTTTCCTGGGTGAACTGCTGATAGATTTACCGCTGCCGGTAGACGGCCCGGTAGAGGAAGGCTGCGGCCGGTGTGTAGCCTGCATGACCATCTGCCCGACAGGCGCTATTGTCGAGCCTTATACCGTTGACGCACGCCGCTGCATCTCCTATCTCACTATCGAACTGGAAGGGGCCATTCCTGAGGAATTTCGACCGCTTATCGGCAACCGGATCTACGGTTGTGACGACTGCCAGTTGATCTGCCCATGGAACCGCTATTCGCAGCTCACGGACGAAGAGGATTTCAGCCCGCGTAAGGCGCTGCATGCACCACCGCTTATTGAGCTGTTCACCTGGACAGAAGCCTGGTTCCTGAAAGTGACGGAAGGTTCGGCCATTCGCCGTATCGGTCATTTGCGTTGGCTGCGAAATGTTGCCGTTGCGCTGGGCAATGCCCCGTGGGATGAAGCGAATATTCAGGCACTCGAAAGCCGTAGAGGTGAGCACCCACTTCTCGATGAACACATAGAGTGGGCGGTTGCACAGCAAATTGAGAAGCGAAATGCCTGCGTGGTCGAAGTGCAGTTACCCAAGAAACAGCGGCTGGTAAGGGTGATTGAAAAAGGGTTAACGCGGGATGCCTGAACTATTCACAGCCTGTGTATAAAATTACAAACTCAGGCGCCATCAGGGCTGGCTAAGAGGTCAAGTGATCTCTCTAACATTTTGAAATGATATTTTCTTTTTATAAATCAGAATATTATAAAGATACTATTCACCCTGCGAAGCGTTTGGCACTAACAGTTCAGCGGCAGGTTCTGTGGATAACTCTGTTTACAAGAGTATTTCAGATGAAATAGAAAACGTCCCCAACGAAGCATTCCGCTGTGGATAATTTGAATATGAAGAAGAATTTGGAGCGGGAAACGAGACTCGAACTCGCGACCCCGACCTTGGCAAGGTCGTGCTCTACCAACTGAGCTATTCCCGCTTGGGTGTTCTGGTGCTGTGCGTATCTTGCGATACTTTCAAATTTTGGAGCGGGAAACGAGACTCGAACTCGCGACCCCGACCTTGGCAAGGTCGTGCTCTACCAACTGAGCTATTCCCGCTTGGGTGTTCTGGTGCTGTGCGTATCTTGCGATACTTTCAAATTTTGGAGCGGGAAACGAGACTCGAACTCGCGACCCCGACCTTGGCAAGGTCGTGCTCTACCAACTGAGCTATTCCCGCAAATCTGTACTGCTTTTGTTGCTGTCGTAACGTGTAATTCTCTGTCGTTACGGGAGGCGCATTATACGAGAAATCCTTTTAGCTGCAACCCCCCTTAAAGCGATTTTTTTGAAAATCCGTTCAAATGCTTAATTAATCGGCAAGCTGAACAATTTAACGACAAAAACCCGGCCACGCAAGGCGCCGGGTCGCAAAATCACAGCTTTATAAAGTTTTCGCGGTAGTACGCCAGCTCCGCAACCGACTCGCGAATGTCGTCCATCGCCTGGTGTGTTCCCTGCTTTTTAAAGCCGTCGAGAATTTCCGGTTTCCAGCGACGCGCCAGCTCTTTCAGGGTGCTGACATCCAGATAGCGGTAGTGGAAATACGATTCCAGCTCCGGCATGTACTTAAACAGGAAGCGACGATCCTGACCAATGCTGTTACCGCAGATAGGCGATTTACCCGCCGGAACCCACTGTTTCAGGAATTCAATGGTTGCCAGCTCTGCTTCGCGGTCGCCCTGGGTACTGGCCTTCACGCGCTCGACCAGCCCGCTGCCGGTATGGGTACGCACGTTCCATTCATCCATCAGCGCGAGTTGATCGTCAGACTGATGTACCGCGATGGTTGGCCCTTCCGCCAGAATATTCAGGTTGGCATCGGTGACCAGCGTTGCAATTTCAATAATGCGATCGCGCTCGGGATCCAGCCCGGTCATTTCAAGATCGATCCAAATCAGGTTGTTTTCATCCGCGCTCATGTTATTTTCCACCCTTCTCGCATAACCGGCAGTAGCAGGTTAACTAGTATTAATTAGAGTGTATCATAGAGGTTTTGCCCCTTACGGGCGACCAGGAGCCAGCGCGATTGAGTAAAAATAAACTCTCCAAAGGGCAGCAGCGCCGCGTAAACGCCAACCACCAGCGCCGTCTTAAAACCACTTCGGAGAAACCGGATTACGACGACAACCTGTTTGGTGAAGCGACAGAGGGCGTTGTGATTAGCCGTTTTGGTATGCATGCTGATGTCGAATCCGCCGACGGGGATATCCACCGTTGCAATATCCGTCGCACTATCCGTTCACTGGTAACCGGCGATCGCGTTGTCTGGCGTCCGGGTAAAGAAGCCGCTGAAGGGGTGACGGTTAAGGGCATCGTTGAAGCCGTGCATGAACGCACGTCGGTGCTGACCCGTCCTGATTTCTACGACGGTGTTAAACCCATTGCCGCAAATATTAACCAGATCGTCATCGTTTCGGCGATTTTGCCTGAGCTTTCGCTCAATATTATCGACCGTTATCTTGTCGCCTGCGAAACGCTGCAGGTTGAACCGATCATCGTGCTGAACAAGATCGATCTGCTGGATGACGACGGCATGGCCTTCGTGAATGAGCAGATGGATATCTATCGCAAGATCGGTTATCGCGTGCTGATGGTCTCCAGCCACACTAAAGATGGCCTGAAGCCGTTAGAAGAAGCGCTGACTGACCGAATCAGTATCTTTGCGGGTCAATCTGGCGTAGGTAAATCGAGCCTGCTGAACAACCTTCTCGGCCTCCAGCAAGAGATCCTGACCAACGATGTGTCCAACGTTTCGGGTCTGGGCCAGCACACCACCACCGCCTCGCGTCTGTATCACTTCCCGCATGGTGGCGACGTGATTGACTCGCCGGGCGTACGTGAGTTTGGCCTGTGGCACCTTGAGCCGGAACAAATCTTCAACGGGTTTGTCGAATTCCATGACTATTTAGGCGCTTGCAAATATCGCGACTGTAAGCACGACAACGACCCTGGCTGCGCTATCCGCGAGGCGGTAGAGAACGGTGAGATTGCGGAAACCCGCTTCGAAAACTATCACCGCATTCTTGAGAGCATGGAAGACGTAAAAACGCGTAAAAACTTTTCTGATTCTGATAACTGACAACTAAGCTAAGCATCGCTAAAATCGTCCCCTTTTTTTCAGGTTCCGGCGCTTTTCCGCCGGATCAGGAACGACAAAACAATGGCCTGGAGGCTACCTTGTTAAACTCATTCAAACTTTCGCTTCAATACATTCTGCCAAAACTGTGGCTCACTCGCCTGGCGGGCTGGGGCGCGAGCAAACGAGCGGGCTGGCTGACCAAACTGGTCATCGACCTGTTCGTGAAATACTACAAGGTCGACATGAAAGAGGCGCAGAAACCGGACACCGCCAGCTACCGCACGTTTAACGAATTCTTCGTGCGCCCGTTGCGCGATGAAGTGCGCCCGTTAAATACCGACCCTAACGTGCTGGTGATGCCTGCGGACGGCGTGATCAGCCAGCTCGGTAAGATTGAAGACGACAAAATTCTGCAGGCCAAAGGCCATAACTACACCCTTGAGGCGCTGCTCGCAGGTAACTACCTGATGGCAGATCTGTTCCGTAACGGTTCCTTCGCGACCACCTACCTGTCGCCGCGCGACTATCACCGCGTACACATGCCGTGTAACGGTATCCTGCGTGAAATGATTTACGTGCCGGGGGATCTGTTCTCTGTGAACCACCTGACCGCACAGAACGTTCCGAACCTGTTCGCCCGTAACGAGCGCGTCATCTGCCTGTTTGATACTGAATTTGGCCCAATGGCACAGATTCTGGTGGGTGCTACCATTGTAGGCAGTATCGAAACCGTCTGGGCGGGCACCATTACCCCACCACGCGAAGGCGTGATCAAGCGCTGGACCTGGCCTGCCGGTGAAGCAGAAGGCTCTGTGGCCCTGCTGAAAGGTCAGGAGATGGGTCGCTTTAAGCTGGGCTCTACCGTGATCAACCTGTTTGCACCAGGTAAAGTGAACCTGGTTGAACAGCTGGAAAGCCTGTCGGTGACCAAACTGGGCCAACCGCTGGCGGTGTCTACCGAAACCTTCATCACGCCGGACGCAGAGCCTGCGCCGCTGTCTGAAGAAGAGATCAACGCCGAGCATGACGCCAGCCCGCTGGTTGACGACAAAAAAGACGAAGGCTAACAACAGAAGGATCGCTGACGTGCGCCCGATTATCGTTCTACTGATGGCCTGGTGCCTCAGCATGGGGGCGTACGCAGCGACAGCCCCCGACGCCAAACAGATAACCCAGGAACTGGAGCAGGCAAAAGCGGCGAAACCCGCTCAGCCAGAGACCGTCGAGTCGCTCCAGTCTGCCCTGAACGCGCTTGAGGAGCGAAAAGGCTCCCTTGAGCGCGCTCAGCAATATCAGCAGGTTATCGACAACTTCCCCAAACTCTCTCAAACGCTGCGCTCACAGCTGAATAACCTGCGCGATGAACCGCGCGAGGTTCCTGTGGGCTTAACGTCGGATGCGCTAAACCAGGAGATCCTCCAGGTTAGCAGTCAGCTTCTGGAAAAGAGCCGCCAGGCGCAGCAGGAACAAGAGCGCGCACGTGAAATCGCCGACTCGCTCAGCCAGCTGCCGCAGCAGCAGACCGATGCCCGCCGTCAGTTGAACGAGGTCGAGCGTCGCGTCGGCACGCAAGCCGGTAATACGCCACAGAGCCAGGCGCAAAATCTTGGGCTACAGGCGGAATCCGCCAGGCTCAAAGCGCTGGTTGATGAGCTGGAGCTGGCGCAGCTTTCTGCCAACAACCGCCAGGAACTGTCGCGCATGCGCGCTGAACTGGCGCAGAAGCAGAGCCAACAGCTGGACGCGTATCTGCAGAGCCTGCGCAACCAGTTAAACAGCCAGCGCCAGCGCGAAGCCGAACGCGCGCTGGAAAGTACAGAACTCCTCGCGGAAAACAGCGCAAATCTGCCTGTCGGCATCGTCGATCAGTTCAAGGTTAACCGCGAGCTTTCAGCCGCGCTGAACCAGCAGGCGCAGCGTATGGATTTGGTTGCGTCGCAGCAGCGACAGGCGACCAATCAAACGCTACAGGTACGTCAGGCGCTTAACACCCTGCGTGAGCAGTCCCAATGGCTGGGGTCCTCCAACCTGTTGGGTGAAGCCTTACGCGCCCAGGTTGCCCGCCTGCCGGAAATGCCAAAGCCGCAGCAGCTTGATACCGAGATGGCGCAGCTGCGCGTCCAGCGCCTGCATTTTGAAGACCTCCTCAATAAACAGCCGCAAATCCGCCAGATCCGTCAGGCCGATGGACAACCGCTTACCGGTGAGCAGAACCGCATCCTTGAAGCCCAGCTGCGCACCCAGCGTGAGCTGCTGAACTCTCTGCTGCAGGGCGGCGATACGCTGATCCTTGAGCTAACCAAGCTGAAAGTGTCGAACAGCCAGCTGGAAGATGCGCTGAAAGAGGTCAACGAGGCGACGCACCGTTATCTCTTCTGGACGTCGGACGTGCGGCCAATGACCTTCTCGTGGCCAATCGAGATTGTGCAGGATCTGCGCCGCCTGATTTCGCTGGATACCTTCAGCCAGCTGGGCCAGGCCAGCGTGATGATGATTACCAGTAAGGAGACCATCTTCCCGCTGCTGGGCGCGCTGATTCTGGTGGGCTTCAGCATCTACTCCCGCAGGCACTTTACGCGCTTCCTCGAACGTTCCAGTGCGCGCGTCGGGAAAGTGACGCAGGATCACTTCTGGCTGACGCTGCGTACCGTATTCTGGTCGATTCTTGTTGCTTCACCGCTACCGGTGCTGTGGATGACGCTGGGATACGGCCTGCGCGAGGCCTGGCCCTATCCGCTTGCGGTGGCGATTGGCGATGGCGTCACCGCCACCGTGCCGCTGCTGTGGGTAGTAATGATTTGCGCCACCTTCGCGCGTCCAAACGGTCTGTTTGTCGCCCACTTTGGCTGGCCGCGCAGCCGCGTCGCGCGCGGCATGCGTTACTACCTGATGAGCATCGGCCTGATCGTGCCGCTAATCATGGCGCTGATCATGTTCGATAACCTCAATGACCGGGAGTTCTCCGGTTCGCTGGGCCGTCTCTGCTTTATCCTCATCTGCGGCGCGCTGGCAATGGTGAAACTCAGCCTTAAACGCGCCGGCATTCCGCTGTATCTCGATAAGACGGGCAGCGGCGATAACATGCTCAACCGCATGCTGTGGAACCTGATGCTCTCCGCACCTTTGGTGGCCATTCTGGCCGCAGCCGTGGGGTATCTGGCGACCGCGCAGGCGCTGCTGGCACGTCTTGAAACCTCCGTCGCCATCTGGTTCCTGCTGCTGGTGGTCTACCATGTCATCCGTCGCGGAATGCTGATCCAGCGTCGTCGTCTGGCGTTTGACCGTGCCAAGCATCGCCGCGCCGAAATTCTGGCCCAGCGCGCACGCGGTGAAGAAGAGCCAAACCACGTCAACAGTACAGAAGGGACAACGGATGCCGACGATGTCGAAATCGATCTGGATACCATCAGTACCCAGTCATTGCGGCTGGTGCGCTCCCTCCTGATGCTGGTTGCCCTTCTGTCGGTGATCTTCCTGTGGTCGGAAATTCATTCCGCGTTTGGCTTCCTGGAGAACATCTCTCTGTGGGACGTGACGTCCACGGTGCAGGGCGTTGAGAGCCTGGAGCCGATCACCTTAGGGGCGGTGCTGATTGCCATTCTGGTGCTGATCATCACCACGCAGCTGGTGCGTAACTTCCCGGCACTGCTGGAGCTGGCGCTGCTGCAGCATCTGGATTTAACCCCCGGCACGGGCTACGCCATTACCACCATCACCAAGTATCTGATCATGCTGTTTGGTGGGCTGGTAGGTTTCTCGATGATTGGTATTGAGTGGTCAAAACTGCAGTGGCTGGTCGCCGCCCTGACCGTGGGTCTGGGCTTTGGCCTGCAGGAGATTTTTGCCAACTTCGTTTCCGGTCTGATCATTCTGTTTGAGAAGCCGATCCGTATTGGCGATACGGTGACCATCCGCGATTTGACCGGTAGCGTCACGAAGATCAATACGCGGGCCACCACGATCAGCGACTGGGATCGAAAAGAGATCATCGTCCCGAACAAGGCGTTTATCACCGAGCAGTTTATCAACTGGTCGCTGTCAGACTCCGTCACCCGAGTGGTGCTGACCGTACCGGCACCGTCTGACGCCAACAGCGAAGAGGTGACGCAGATCCTCTACACCGCAGCAGAGCGCTGCTCGCTGGTGATCGACAACCCGGCACCGGAGGTATTCCTTGTGGATTTACAGCAGGGTATTCAGATCTTCGAGCTGCGCATCTACGCCGCCGAGATGGGGCACCGTATGCCGTTGCGCCATGAGATCCACCAGCTGATTCTGGCTGGCTTCCGCGAGCACGGAATTGATATGCCGTTCCCACCGTTCCAGATGCGTCTGGAAAGCCTCGGCGGGACTAAAACGTCAAGAACGCTGTCATCTGCGGGGCGCAAACGCCCGGCGGGAAGTTTGTAATACTCGCCCCTCCCTGTGGGGAGGGGCGTTTCACCCCTACGCGACTTCCGCGACGTACGCCACCGAGCGACGACGATAGTTCTCATAAATCCCCATCGCCAGCAGCGAGAAGAAGATCGGACCGCCAACCATCCACAGCGCGCTGTTCCAGTCATTTGCCTCAATGATGGGCTGGATCACGGTGAATATGTTGGCAAACGCCACCACCAAAACGACCAACGTGGTTGCCAGCAGCGTTGCTGCGCGGGTTTTGAAAATCACGAACGGACGCTCCAGCCCCTGCTTCGCCTTAAAGAACGGGAACGCGAGCGTCAGGAACAGATACGGGAGCGTCATTGAAACGTTCGCCATCAGAGTCAGCTTGTTGTAAAACGCTGACGCAGTGTCACCACCAAACGACACCAGCAGAATGAACACGCATACCAGCAGACACTGCATCCACATGGCGTTAGCTGGCATGCCGGTGGTATTCAACTGCGTCATGCGCGCTGGCCACAGCGCTTTTGGCGTGCCCTGAATAATGGCTTTCAGCGGAGAGTAAATCAGCGTGAAGAACGCGCCCGTATACGCAAGGAACATCGACAGCCCGGTGATGCGCGCAAACCAAACGCCCATCGTCGCCGCCGCGTCCGGCGTCAGGTTCATCGCCTGTCCCAGCGTCATGCCCAGACTTTTCATCAGAACATAGGTGATGTTCCCGAGGTTCGTGGTGTTGTTGCTCAGTACCTGCTGCCAGTTAGTGCTGACGCCCCAGAGGAAAATCGCCAACGAATAGCCAATCGAGATGACGATGGCGGCAAAAATAATGCCTTTGGCAAAGTTCTTTTCCGGGTTCTCGGTCTTATCGACCAGGCCGCCTACGGCTTCAATACCGCCGTAAGCAAAGATGGCAAAGACCACGAAGGAGAGCATGGCGAGGCCGGACTGATAGCTCGGGTTAGGGGATGAAACAAAATTCACCTCCTGCGCGAAATGGCCGCCGTTCAGACACAGAATGGCGATACTGACCACCAGCAGAACCAGGTTCAACCCCATGACCGAAATACCGCCCACAGCGGTAATACGGGCTATTTTGTTGATACCTTTAGACGCCACCAGCGTTACAACAACCATCCAGCAGACCGCCAGAATACCCACCACCTGCGTAGAGCTGAGGCCCGCCAGCGACCAGACCTGGGTTTTATCGGCACCGAACACAAACGTCGAGAACGGAACCCACACTTTCGCGGCCGTACTGACCATCCAGACGACGTAAGAGGAGAACCACATAAACGTGCCGATAAACGCATAGCGCGGGCCAACGCTGTTGTTCATCCACGAATAGATCCCGCCCTCTTCTTTGCGATAGGCCGATCCCATTTCCGCCATCATCAGCGCAAAGGGAATGAAGAAGAATAGCGCAGAGACGATATAAAACGGCGTCGCGCTGTAACCCATCAGGTAGAAGGCCGACGGGCTGTTGGCAAAGCCAAAGACCGAGGTAAATATCATCAGGATGAGCCCGGTGAGGGTCATCTTTTTGAGTGAGTGAGACATATAACCATCCGAAGGAGAATTAAGCTGCGCGGATGGTAGCAGATGACCAGACAGAAATTGTGGCTATGCGAGGCAAACTAAGAAAAAGACCCGTGTATAGAGAAATTGGCAGTTTTTAATGTTGTTGTGCGGAAATGGAAAGGTTAATTGACAGGAATGGTAGACCGGGTAAGCGCAGCGCCACCCGGCACTTTATCAGGCGCGATCGACCGTGAAGGCAATCACATCGCCAAGCTGCTCTGCGCCCAGCGCCAGCATCACCAGACGGTCAACGCCCAGCGCCACACCAGAACAATCCGGCAGGCCAGCTTTTAACGCCTCCAGCAGGTTGGTATCAATCGGCTGCTGCGGCAGACCGCGCGCTGCACGCTTGCGGTTATCCTGCTCAAAACGCTGCTGCTGTTCGCGCGCGTCAGTCAGCTCGTGGAAACCGTTCGCCAGCTCAATACCTTTATAATAAACCTCAAAACGCTCCGCCACGCGGTGGTCTTCGGTGCTGATCTGCGCCAGCGAAGCCTGACTTGCGGGGAAATGATAAACAAACGTCGGACGATCCTTGCCAATCTGCGGTTCCACGCCAAAGGTGAAAAGCAGTTGCAGCAGCGTATCGCGATCTTCCTCGGTATCCGCCACATTGCTCAGATCCAGTTTTGCAGCCACTTCACGCAGCTGGGCTTTATCCGCTGAAAGAGGATCGATTTCCAGACAACGCTGGAACGCCTGCTGATAGGAGAGCGTCTCCGCTTCTGAACAGTCCAGAACCTGCTGCAGCAGATCGTCCACCTCATTCATCAGGCGATACATATCATAATGCGGGCGGTACCACTCCAGCATGGTGAATTCCGGGTTGTGGTGACGACCCATCTCTTCATTACGGAAGCTGCGGCACAGCTGATACACCGGACCACATCCCGCCGCCAGCAGGCGCTTCATGTGGTATTCCGGGCTGGTCATCAGATACAGATTCATACCCTGAGAATGGCCTGGGCCAACAAAACGGGTTTCAAACGGCACCAGATGAATATCCGTTACCGTTGCCTGACTCATGCACGGCGTTTCCACCTCCAGGACGCCGCGGTCAGCAAAGAAGCGGCGGATCTCCGCCATTACTGCTGCGCGTTTTAACAGGTTTGGGATGGATGCGCTCGGCTGCCAGGTGGCCGTTTCGCTCATGAGTCATTCTCCGATTTCAGACAAGGGCACGAAGTCTACTCGTAAGCCGGGGCGGAGACAAATTTTGCGCGGTAAAAGCGCCTTTTTCATAACGAAGGAAAATAACGTAACGGAATTCATCAATAACGATGATAAATCACCGCACTGAACAGCAAAAAAATCGAACACGTCAAATTTCCCTCACATCCATACGGTTATACTGTTTTACCCATAAAGGAGCAGTGGAATCGCTTTCGCAATTTCCCGTTCGGACAGGTGAGCTACCTTTAGTTCAACGCGTTGCGGAAAAACAAAAATCTGGAGGAATGTCGTGCAAACTTTTCAAGCCGATCTTGCCGTAATAGGCGCTGGCGGAGCGGGATTACGCGCTGCAATTGCTGCAGCACAAGCTAATCCCAACGCTAAAATCGCACTGATTTCAAAAGTCTATCCTATGCGTAGCCACACGGTTGCTGCAGAAGGAGGATCCGCGGCTGTTGCGCAGGATCATGACAGCTTCGAATACCATTTCCACGACACGGTTGCAGGGGGCGACTGGCTTTGCGAGCAGGATGTCGTTGACTACTTCGTGCACCACTGTCCTACGGAAATGACCCAGCTTGAGCAGTGGGGATGTCCGTGGAGTCGCCGTCCGGACGGCAGCGTCAACGTTCGCCGCTTCGGCGGAATGAAGATTGAACGCACCTGGTTCGCCGCTGATAAGACCGGCTTCCATATGTTGCACACCCTGTTCCAGACCTCCCTTCAGTTCCCGCAAATTCAACGCTTTGATGAACATTTCGTTCTCGACATTCTGGTCGATGACGGCGAGGCGCGCGGCCTGGTGGCGATGAACATGATGGAAGGCACGCTTGTCCAGATCCGCGCGAAAGCCGTGGTAATGGCAACAGGCGGTGCGGGTCGCGTTTATCGCTACAACACCAACGGCGGCATCGTCACCGGCGACGGGATGGGCATGGCGCTCAGCCACGGCGTGCCGCTGCGCGATATGGAGTTCGTGCAGTATCACCCAACCGGTCTGCCGGGCTCCGGCATTCTGATGACGGAAGGCTGCCGCGGTGAAGGCGGTATTCTGGTCAACAAAAACGGCTACCGCTATCTGCAGGATTACGGCATGGGCCCGGAAACCCCGCTCGGCGAGCCGAAGAACAAATACATGGAACTCGGCCCGCGCGACAAAGTGTCTCAGGCCTTCTGGCACGAGTGGCGCAAAGGCAACACCATCTCCACGCCGCGCGGCGATGTGGTCTATCTCGACCTGCGCCACCTCGGCGAGAAGAAACTGCTGGAGCGTCTGCCATTCATCTGCGAGCTGGCAAAAGCCTACGTGGGCGTTGACCCGGTGAAAGAACCGATTCCGGTGCGTCCAACCGCGCACTACACCATGGGCGGTATCGAAACCGATCAGCAGTGCGAAACCCGCATCAAAGGACTCTTCGCCGTAGGCGAGTGTTCCTCCGTGGGCCTGCACGGTGCGAACCGTCTGGGCTCGAACTCGCTGGCTGAGCTGGTCGTCTTTGGGCGCATGGCAGGCGAACGCGCAATGGAGCGGGCGGCTACTGCAGGTGAAGCCAACGGTGCCGCGCTGGACGCTCAGGTCGCAGACGTTGAAAAACGGCTGAAAGATCTGGTGAATCAGGAAGGTAACGAGAACTGGTCTAAGATCCGCGATGAAATGGGCCTGTCGATGGAAGAAGGCTGCGGTATCTACCGTACGCCAGAGCTGATGCAGAAAACCGTCGACAAGCTGGCAGAGCTGCAGGAACGCTTCAAGCGCGTGCGCATCACCGATACCTCCAGCGTGTTCAATACCGACCTGCTCTATACCATCGAACTGGGCCACGGTCTGAACGTCGCGGAATGTATGGCGCACTCCGCGCTGGCGCGTAAAGAATCGCGCGGCGCGCACCAGCGCCTTGATGAAGGCTGTACCGAACGTGATGACGTCAACTTCCTGAAACATACCCTCGCCTGGCGCGATGCGGATGGCACTACCCGTCTGGACTACAGCGACGTGAAAATCACCACGCTACCACCGGCGAAGCGCGTTTACGGTGCAGAAGCAGAAGACGCCGAGAAGAAGGAGAAGGCGAATGGCTGAGATGCAAAAACTGAAAGTTGAAGTGGTGCGCTACAACCCGGAAGTGGACGCCGCACCGCACAGCGCTTTCTATGAAGTCCCTTATGACGAGCAAACCTCCCTGCTGGATGCGCTCGGCTATATCAAAGACAACCTGGCACCAGACCTGAGCTATCGCTGGTCCTGCCGCATGGCGATCTGCGGCTCCTGCGGCATGATGGTTAACAAGGTGCCGAAGCTGGCCTGTAAAACCTTCCTGCGCGAGTACACCAAAGGCATCAAGGTTGAAGCGCTGGGCAACTTCCCGATTGAGCGCGATCTGGTGGTCGATATGACCCACTTTATCGAAAGCCTGGAAGCCATTAAGCCGTATATCATTGGCAACCCGCGCACGCCCGATCAGGGGCCAAACACCCAGACCCCAGCCCAGATGGCGAAGTACCATCAGTTCTCCGGCTGCATCAACTGCGGTCTGTGCTACGCCGCCTGTCCACAGTTTGGCCTGAACAAGGAGTTCATTGGCCCGGCCGCCATTACCCTGGCGCACCGCTATAACGAGGACAGCCGTGACCACGGTAAAAAAGAACGTATGGCGCAGCTAAACAGCCAGAACGGCGTCTGGAGCTGTACCTTTGTGGGCTACTGCTCCGAAGTCTGTCCGAAGCACGTCGACCCGGCCGCCGCTATTCAGCAGGGTAAAGTGGAAAGCTCGAAAGACTTTCTTATCGCTACCCTGAAACCACGCTAAGGAGTGCATGATGACGACTAAACGCAAAGCCTATGTGCGGCCAATGCCGTCCACCTGGTGGAAAAACCTGCCGTTTTATCGCTTCTATATGCTGCGTGAAGGCACGGCGGTACCTGCGGTCTGGTTCAGCCTTGAGCTGATGTACGGGGTTTTCGCCCTCAAACACGGTCCGGAAACCTGGTCCAGCTTTGTCGGTTTCCTGCAAAACCCGATCATCGTTGTGCTGAACCTGATCGTGCTCGCGGCCGCGCTGCTTCATACCAAAACCTGGTTTGAACTGGCGCCAAAAGCGGCGAACATTATCGTTAAAGGCGAAAAAATGGGGCCAGAGCCGGTGATTAAAGGGCTCTGGGCAGTGACGATTCTGGTCACTGTGGTCATTCTGTTTGTCGCACTGTTCTGGTAAGGAGACACCTGTGATCAATCCAAATCCAAAACGCTCTGACGAGCCGGTCTTCTGGGGCCTGTTCGGTGCAGGCGGCATGTGGAGCGCCATCATCGCGCCGGTCATTATCCTGCTGGTCGGCATTATGCTGCCGCTGGGGCTGTTCCCGGGCGATGCGCTGAGCTACGAACGCGTACTGGCGTTCGCGAGCAGCTTTATCGGCCGCGTGTTCCTCTTCCTGATGATCGTCCTGCCGCTGTGGTGTGGTCTGCACCGTATTCACCATGCGATGCATGACCTGAAAATCCATGTCCCGAGCGGTAAATGGGTATTCTACGGTCTGGCGACCATCCTGACCGTGGTGACGCTGATTGCGGTAGTCACCATCTGACGCTTCTGGCCCGCCATCCGGCGGGCCTGTTATTTCTGCATTTTTCCCACCAGCCACTGCGCAAACTCACGCATTGCGGGGGTTTCTGCCCGCGACTGGAGTCGCGTCAGCCAGTAACTGCCCAGGTCAATCTGCGTCGCAAACGGCTGCACGATACGCTCGCTGTTCAGCAAATGGCTAAACATATCAACAGGCGCGATGGCAATTCCCACGCCCGCCTGAGCCGCCTCAAGCATGGTCACAGACGAATCAAACACCATCACCCGGTGCGTCGGTGAAGGAGGATGCTCACCCGCCGCCTGCATCCAGGCAGCCCATTCGTCGCGTCGGTAAGAGCGCAGCAGGGTAAATTTCAGGATATCTGCCGGGTTTTTTAGCACAGAGGCGATATCCGGCGTGCAAAGCGGAGCCAGCGGCGCAGGGCAAAGAAACTGCGCCTCGGTACCATGCCACGCGCCTCCACCATAGCGGATGGTGTAATCCAGTCCTTCGGCGGCAGGATCGACACGGTTGTTATGCGTGGAAAGCTGCAGATCAATGTGCGGATAGCAGCGACGAAAATCCTCCAGCTGCGGAAAGAGCAACCCCGTCGCAAAGGTACCCACCACGCCGATCTTCAGCTTCTCCATGGCAAGATGGTGAGTAAAGCGATCGAGCAGACCGGCGATACGATCGAACGAATCGTTCAGCACCGGCAGTAAATTCTCGCCTTCCGTGGTCAACGTCAGCCCACGGGAAACGCGAACGAACAGCTGGCAGTGCAGGTGCTGCTCCAGCGCCTTCACGTGTTGGCTAATGGCGGAATGGGTCACATTGAGTTCAATGGCGGCATGCGTAAAACTAAGATGCCTGGCGGCCGCTTCGAAAGCACGAAGCGAGTTAAGAGGAAGATAGCTTCGCGTCATCTGTCGTTCCATTAGAAAAATTAACAGCTAATGCTAAATTTAACCGTTTGTCAGCCACAGTCAAATCCCACAGACTACGCTCGTCTGATGGGCCCGGACACTCCCCTGAACCGTGATTATGGAAGATAACTGATGATCAAAAAATCCCTTTGCTGCGCCCTGCTGCTCGGCGTGTCATGTTCCAGCATTGCTGCGTCGATGTCAGACAAACAGCTGGCTGACGTGGTGGAAAAAAGCATTACCCCCCTGATGAAAGCGCAGTCCATTCCGGGCATGGCGATTGCCGTGATCTACCAGGGCCAGCCGCACTATTTTACTTTTGGTAAAGCCAATGTTGCAGCGAACAAACCTGTTACCCCACAAACCCTGTTCGAACTGGGTTCTATCAGTAAAACTTTCACCGGCGTACTGGGTGGCGATGCTGTTGCCCGCGGTGAGATATCGCTGGGCGATCCGGTTACAAAGTACTGGCCTGAGCTGACGGGCAAGCAGTGGCAGGGGATTCGCATGCTGGATCTGGCGACCTATACCGCGGGAGGGTTACCGCTCCAGGTGCCGGATGAGGTGACAGACAGCGCGTCGCTGCAGCGCTTTTACCAGACATGGCAGCCGCAGTGGAAACCTGGCACCACGCGATTGTATGCGAACGCCAGCATCGGTCTGTTTGGCGCACTGGCGGTTAAACCTTCCGGCATGGGCTTTGAACAGGCCATGACGACGCGGGTCTTTAAACCGCTCGGGCTCGACCATACGTGGATCAACGTTCCGAAAGCAGAAGAGGCACATTACGCCTGGGGATACCGTGACGGTAAAGCGGTCCACGTGTCACCGGGGATGCTGGATGCCGAAGCCTACGGCGTGAAAACCAACGTGCAGGATATGGCGAGCTGGGTGGTGGCCAATATGGCTCCGGATAACGTTCAGGACGCATCGCTGAAGCAAGGCATTACGCTGGCGCAGTCGCGCTACTGGCGCGTGGGGGCCATGTATCAGGGATTAGGCTGGGAAATGCTTAACTGGCCGGTCGATGCCAAAACCGTGGTTGAAGGTAGCGACAACAAGGTCGCGCTGGCCCCCCTGCCTGCGAGAGAAGTGAATCCTCCGGCACCTCCGGTAAAAGCCTCATGGGTGCACAAAACCGGCTCCACCGGCGGATTCGGCAGCTATGTGGCCTTTATCCCGGAGAAGCAGCTTGGCATCGTGATGCTGGCGAACAAGAGCTATCCGAACCCGGCACGCGTTGAGGCGGCATACCGTATCCTCGACGCGCTGCAGTAAAACATTGCCGGGTGGCGCTAACGCTTACCCGGCCAACAAAATCCACGGTATGACGCCGCACAAAAGCCACATTTTCCTTGCTGTCATCTACACTTAACAGAAAACAGTAAGGAAACACCTATGCGCATTCTGCCTGTTATCGCCGCGGTGACAGCCGCGTTTTTAGTGGTTGCCTGCAGTTCCCCTACCCCACCACCCGGCGTCACCGTCGTCACGCCTTTCGATTCACAACGCTTCCTTGGAACCTGGTATGAAATCGCCCGAATGGATCATCGGTTCGAGCGCGGTTTAGAAAAAGTCACAGCCCATTACAGTTCAATGGATGACGGCGGTATTCAGGTCGTTAACCGTGGTTACAACCCGGACCGGGCGATGTGGCAACAATCGGTTGGCAAGGCGTACTTCACCGGCGACGCGAGCCGTGCTGCGTTGAAAGTCTCTTTCATCGGCCCGTTCTACGGTGGATATAACGTGATTGCACTCGACAGAGAATATCGTCACGCGTTAGTGTGCGGGCCGGATCGCGACTACCTGTGGATACTCTCCCGCACCCCGACCATTTCACCTGAAATGAAACAGCAGATGCTGGACGTGGCGACCCGGCAAGGGTTTGATGTAGCGAAATTAGTTTGGGTTGAACAGCCGCATTAATGCGTGCTGAGCTTCAGGCCAACGATCCCGGCAACAATCAGGGCGAGGCTGGCAATACGCGCCAGACTCGCTGACTCTCCCAGCAACAGAATGCCGGTGATGGCCGCCCCTACCGCTCCAATTCCAGTCCAGACCGCATAAGCCGTCCCAACAGGCAGGGTACGCATTGCCCATGACAGCATGACAATACTGACAATCATTGCGGTAACGGTAATGACGCTGGGCGTCAGGCGGGTAAAACCGTGGGTATATTTCAGACCAATTGCCCAAACCACTTCGAGCAAACCGGCAATGAAAAGAATAATCCAGGACATTTCAGGCTCCTTAACTTAAGTACAAGTTGGGGCCGTCCCCGGTGAAAGAAGCGCTTACGGGTCGTCCCGAAAGGCAGAGATTACGCTCAATATTGTGGATAGAGTGCGCTTTTTTTTCAATCCCTTTGTGCTGAATATGTTAAGGCAAGAAATAGCCGCAGTATGGTGCGCAGTTCAGGCATTTATCACTCATCCGACTTCTCTATGATGATGTGCTTTCTGATGGCAGGAAGCCAAACCACTAGCCGACTGCGAATCCACTATGTTCAAAATTCTTTTGATTGACCGTTGCCACTTCACCCGTACGGGTTTTGAAGCATGGCTCAATCATTCTGGTCTTTTTCCGGGTCACTTCGTCGTGACCGGGTTGAATAACCTCTTCCTCGCCAGAGAGCATATCCTGCAGTGGAAACCGACGCTGGTTATCGCTGACTTACACGGTTTTCGACACGATTTTCATCATTTTCAGCAACTCTCTTCCCTGATGATTGCCAGCGAAACGCAGCCCTTTATTTTACTCCAGTCGGGCGAAGAACAAGACATGACAAACTACCTGACACAATTCCCGGTATGGGCTTCGCTGTTGAAAAATGCCGATTTAGAAGAAGTGGCGATGGTGATTAATGACGCGCTGACGTCATGCGCAAGCGTTGAAAGGCCGCAGATTGCCGCCCCGCTGCTGACTCGTCAGGAGGAGAAAGTGCTAACGCTGTGGATGGACGGCGCGAGCAACCAGAAGATTGCCAGCCATTTAAGTATTAACGGAAAAACGGTTTATACCTACAAGCGGAATATCAGGATGAAGCTGCATATGGACACGCGCTATTCCCCGTTTTTATCCCTGCAGGAAGCAGAGAATTGACGGTACGGTAAGAGTGGTGCACCGTACCGTCAGTGCGTCATTAGTTCTGAGCTTTAGTGGCTGCACCAGAAATAGCATTGCCACCATCGGAGATATCTTCCCCTACACCGCGGGTGGTATTACATGCAGTCAGTACAGAAGAGAGCACCAGAACAGAAAAGATCGCTGCAATTGTTTTCTTAACCATAATATCTTCCTTTTATAGCCAAAGTTGTTTTGTGTATAGCAACTTAAGGATAGACAAGATCCCGTCATTTGACGGCACAGGAAGCATTTTTAAGAAAATTAGACGAAATTAGCTGGCTGCATTAGAAATGACGTGGCCAAGATCTTTGATGTCTTCACCCACGCCGCGCGCGGTGTTGCATCCAGAAAGAATTGCGCTGTTCAGCGCTAACAGAAGCAGAATTTTAACGGTACGTTTCATCATCCCTGCCTGCAAAAATCAGGCGCAGCGGGCGCTGCGCCTTCAATCATGACGTAAATTACTTCACGCGGGACACGTATTCGCCGGAGCGGGTATCCACTTTGATCACTTCGCCAGTCTGGACGAACAGTGGCACTTTAACCACTGCGCCGGTAGACAGTTTAGCTGGCTTACCGCCGGTACCTGCGGTGTCACCTTTCAGACCTGGATCGGTTTCAACGATTTCCAGTTCTACGAAGTTTGGTGGGGTCACAGCGATAGGCTGGCCGTTCCACAGGGTCACGATGCACTCAGCCTGATCCAGCAGCCATTTCGCGCTGTCGCCTACTGCTTTCTCATCAGCAGACAGCTGTTCGAAAGTAGAGTTGTTCATGAAATGATAGAACTCACCGTCGTTGTACAGATAGGTCAGGTTCATATCAACAACATCAGCGCCTTCAGCGGAGTCAGTAGACTTGAAGGTTTTCTCAACACGGGTACCGGTCAGCAGGCGGCGCAGCTTAACGCGTGCGAATGCCTGGCCTTTACCTGGTTTAACGAATTCGCTGGCTTCAACCGCGTACGGTTCGCCGTCCATCATGATTTTAAGACCAGCACGAAAATCGTTGCTATAGTACGTTGCCATAAGGCCCTCTAAATTTGTTAACTGGTAGCTAAGCCACAAAATGGCGCATATTGTAACCCTAAACACCCCGTCCAGAGAAGATTGGTTATCGCAACTTGCCGATGTAATCACCAGTCCTGATGAATTGCTGCGTCTTTTAGACCTCGATCAACACGAAGAGTTGCTTGCAGGCCGCGAGGCAAAGCGCCTTTTTGCCCTGCGCGTTCCCCGTGCGTTTGTGGCGCGGATGGAGAAAGGTAACCCCGACGATCCGCTACTGAAACAAACACTTACTTCGCAGGATGAGTTTGTCACCGCGCCGGGTTACAGCACCGATCCGCTGGAAGAGCAGAACAGCGTGGTGCCGGGTTTACTGCACAAGTACCTCAACCGCGCCCTGCTGCTGGTAAAAGGCGGCTGTGCGGTAAATTGTCGTTATTGCTTCCGTCGGCACTTCCCCTATGCCGACAATCAGGGCAATAAACGTAACTGGCAGGTCGCGCTGGACTATATCGCCGCCCATCCCGAGCTTGATGAAATTATTTTTTCCGGCGGCGACCCGCTGATGGCGAAAGATCACGAGCTGGACTGGCTGCTGACGCAGCTGGAAGCCATTCCGCACATCAAGCGTCTGCGCATTCATAGCCGTTTGCCGATTGTTATTCCGGCGCGGATCACCGATGGGCTGGTCTCACGCGTTGAGCAGACCCGTTTACAGGTGCTGCTGGTAAACCATATCAACCACGCGAACGAAATTGACGATGAATTTCGGGCGGGGATGGCGCGTCTGCGTAAAGCGGGCGTGACGCTGCTGAACCAGAGTGTGCTGCTGCGCGGCGTAAACGATAGCGCCCGCGTGCTGGCAGATTTGAGCAATGCGTTGTTTGATGCGGGCGTGATGCCCTATTACCTGCACGTGCTGGATCGCGTTCAGGGCGCGGCACATTTCATGGTGACGGATGAAGAAGCCCGGCAGATTATGCGCGAACTGTTAACGCTGGTTTCAGGCTATATGGTGCCAAAGCTGGCACGTGAGATTGGCGGTGAGCCGAGCAAGACACCGCTGGATTTGCAGCTGCGGCAGAAGTAAAAAGGCAGGTGGCGCTACGCTTACCTGCCCTACGGGCTCCGGGCGCAGCGCCATCAGCAAGTTAACTCAGTTCGGGCACTTGTAGACCTGGCCATTCATCTGGCTGGCGGTCGGCACGAAGCTGGACAGCATCCCCTGCGTTGGGCTGCTCACGCCGTAAATCACGTTACCACCCATTGCCGCAGCCTGGTTACGCAGGGCATTCGCCGCACCGCGCATAGAGCCACCTTCTTCGCCATGCTGACCTGACATCCAGTTACTTTGCTCACCGGTTGCCGTGCCTAACAGCTGGCATTCACTACCCGGCTTATCTTCCACAAAGCGAACGCCCTGGCCCGCTGCCGACAGCTCATTGCTGGAGCTACAACCCGCCAGCAGCAATGCTGCCCCTACAATCCCTGCACAGACTTTTACGCGCATGTTATTCCTCGTTTTCAATAAGCTGGACAGTAGTTGTCCGTGTGTAAACCTTATACCTAAAAGATGACCAAAAGAAAAACCCCCGAGCATTTCTGCCCGGGGGTTTTTCACATTCTAAGAGGTAAAGCGCACGATTACATCATGCCGCCCATACCGCCCATGCCGCCCATGCCAGCAGCACCTAAGTCAGGCGCGTCGCCTTTTGGCAGGTCGGTCACCATGCACTCGGTGGTGATCATCAGGCCAGCAACAGAAGCCGCGTACTGCAGAGCAGAACGGGTTACTTTTGTTGGGTCCAGGATACCGAAGTCGATCATGTTGCCATATTCTTCCGTTGCCGCGTTGTAACCGTAGTTACCTTCGCCCGCTTTCACGTTGTTGGTCACAACAGATGGCTCTTCACCGGCGTTGGATACGATCTGACGCAGTGGTGCTTCCATCGCGCGCAGCGCAACTTTGATACCCACGTTCTGATCTTCGTTTTGCGCGGTCAGGCCAGCCAGTTTAGCGGCAACACGCACCAGCGCAACACCACCACCAGCAACCACGCCTTCTTCTACCGCAGCACGGGTCGCGTGCAGGGCGTCGTCAACGCGTGCTTTTTTCTCTTTCATTTCAACTTCGGTCGCCGCACCGACTTTGATTACCGCAACGCCGCCAGCCAGTTTCGCTACGCGCTCCTGCAGTTTTTCACGGTCGTAGTCAGAAGTCGCTTCTTCGATCTGCTTACGGATCTGACCAACGCGGCCCTGAATAGCGGCTTCTTCACCCACGCCATCGATGATGGTGGTGGTGTCTTTGTTGATCACAACGCGTTTCGCCTGGCCGAGGTCTTCCAGGGTCGCTTTTTCCAGCTCCATACCGATCTCTTCAGAGATCACGGTACCGCCAGTCAGGGTAGCGATATCCTGCAGCATTGCTTTACGGCGATCGCCGAAGCCAGGTGCTTTAACCGCAGCCACTTTCACGATGCCGCGCATGGTGTTAACCACCAGGGTCGCCAGCGCTTCGCCTTCAACGTCTTCAGCGATGATAACCAGCGGCTTGCCTGCTTTTGCAACGGCTTCCAGCACTGGCAGCATTTCGCGGATGTTGGAGATTTTCTTGTCAGCCAGCAGGATGAACGGGCTTTCCAGCTCAACAGCGCCAGTCTCTGGCTTGTTGATGAAGTATGGGGACAGGTAACCGCGGTCGAACTGCATACCTTCAACCACGTCCAGTTCGTCTTCCAGACCGGTACCGTCTTCAACGGTGATCACGCCTTCTTTACCGACTTTATCCATCGCTTCTGCGATCAGTTTACCTACGGTTTCGTCGGAGTTAGCGGAGATGGTACCAACCTGAGCAATAGCTTTAGAGTCAGAGCACGGTACGGACAGCGCTTTCAGTTCTTCAACAGCGGATGCGACAGCTTTGTCGATACCACGTTTCAGATCCATTGGGTTCATGCCCGCAGCAACGGCTTTCAGACCTTCAGTGATGATAGCCTGCGCCAGTACAGTCGCGGTGGTGGTACCGTCGCCTGCAGCGTCGTTCGCTTTAGAGGCCACTTCTTTCACCATCTGCGCGCCCATGTTTTCGAACTTGTCTTCCAGCTCGATTTCACGTGCAACAGAAACACCATCTTTGGTGATGGTTGGCGCGCCGAAGGATTTGTCCAGCACTACGTTACGACCTTTCGGACCCAGGGTCACTTTCACTGCGTCTGCCAGTACGTTTACGCCGCGGAGCATTTTTACACGAGCGTCGTTACCGAATTTTACGTCTTTAGCTGCCATGTTCTTATTTCCTCAAATTCGTACAGTTTCGTGCGTAAATTACGCTTCAACAATTGCCAGAATGTCGCTCTCGGACATGATCAACACTTCTTCATTGTCGATCTTCTCGGATTTCACGCCGTAGCCATCGTTGAAAATGACGATGTCACCAACTTTAACGTCCAGCGGCTGCACAGTTCCGTTTTCCAGGATGCGGCCCTTACCGACAGCGATGATTTCGCCACGCGTTGATTTGGCTGCCGCAGAACCGGTCAGAACGATGCCGCCAGCAGACTTGGTTTCAACTTCTTTACGTTTGACGATCACACGATCATGTAACGGACGAATACTCATTGATAGCTCTCCTTTGAGAAAGTCATTATCAGTTATGGATGACGCCGGGCCGCACGCGGTTTTCCGGCTAGTGCCCTGAGAGATGGGGATAGCTTTTTCCCCCTTCAAGGGGGAATCGAAAAAAAATTTGCGAAAGTGTTACCATCGCCTCTCTTTTGATGGTGGCAGGACGATGGAAATGAGTGGACTCAAGCAGGAGTTGGGGCTGGCACAGGGCGTTGGCTTACTCTCCACCTCCTTGTTAGGCACAGGCGTGTTTGCCGTACCCGCCCTGGCCGCGCTGGTCGCGGGGAATAACAGCCTGTGGGCGTGGCCTGTGTTGATTGTGCTGGTTTTCCCGGTGGCAATTGTCTTCGCCATCCTCGGGCGGCATTTTCCCAGCGCGGGCGGCGTGGCGCATTTTGTCGGCATAGCGTTTGGTCCGCGCCTTGAGCGCGTCACCGGCTGGCTGTTTCTCTCCGTCATTCCGGTTGGTCTTCCTGCGGCGTTGCATATTGCGACCGGCTTTGGTCAGGCGCTGTTTGGCTGGCATAACGCGCAGTTGTTGCTGGCCGAACTGGGCACGCTGGCTATCGTCTGGTGGGTGGGCTCGCGCGGCGCTAGCTCCAGCGCCAATCTGCAGACGCTGGTTGCGGTGCTGATTGTTGCGCTCGTTGCCGCTATCTGGTGGGCGGGCGATATCACAATAAAAGAAATTCCCTTTCCCGCGGTAACAGACGTCGACCATTCACAGCTTTTCGCCGCCCTCTCCGTCATGTTCTGGTGTTTTGTGGGCCTGGAAGCCTTTGCCCATCTGGCGTCGGAATTTAAGCAGCCTGAACGTGATTTTCCCCGCGCGCTGATGATTGGCCTGCTGCTGGCGGGTACGGTCTATTGGGCGTGTACCGTGCTGGTATTACACTTCAACGCGTTCGGTGCGGATCTCGCTGCCGCTGCATCGCTGCCGGGCATTGTGGTTGAACTGTTCGGTGTGAAAGCGCTGTGGATCGCCTGCGTCATCGGCTATCTGGCCTGTTTTGCCAGCCTGAATATTTATATCCAGAGCTTTGCCCGGCTGGTGTGGTCGCAAGCGCTCGACAAACCTGAGAATCGCCTCGCGCGCCTGTCTAAACGCCAGCTTCCGCTGAATGCCCTGAATGCCGTGCTGGGCTGCTGCGTCCTGAGTTCGCTGTGTATTTACGCGCTGGATATTAATCTGGACGCGCTGATCGTTTACGCCAACGGCATTTTCATCATGATCTACCTGCTGTGCATGCTCGCGGGTTGCCGTCTGCTGAAAGGTCGCTACAAAGCGCTGGCGGTCGTCGGGGGTGTGCTTTGCCTGCTGCTGCTGGCGATGGTGGGATGGAAGAGCGTGTACGCCATTGTCATGCTGGCAGGGCTGTGGCTGTTTTTACCTAAACAGCAGAATCCGTAGGCCCGGTAAGCGAAGCGCCACCGGGCAAAAACATCACCGATCGTCTTTATGATCTAACCGGTCGCGCTGGTCGTCCTTACGCTGGTACTCCCCTTCAAACGTATCGCCCGGCCCGGTGCTGAACCCGCCACCCGGCATGCGGCTGAAACGCAGATGCGGCAGCAGCTTCATGGTCAGGTGCTTCTGCACCGGCGGTAACAGCAGCAACAGGCCGAGGAAATCGGTAAAGAACCCAGGCAGGATCAGCAGCAGGCCCGCAATAATCAGCGACACGCTTTTGATCATCTCGGCTGCCGGACTTTCGCCCGCGGCCATCTTCTGCTGCATTAACAGGAAATTTTTGAAACCCTGATTACGCACCAGCGACATGCCGATGACGGAGGTGAAGATCACCAGAATCAACGTCAGCAGCACGCCCAGCACGTGGGCAACCTGAATGAAAATCGAAATCTCAATGTAAACATAGAGAAAGAAAGCAATAAACGGTATCCAGCGCACTGGCATCTCCTGTAGGGCAGGCGCCATCTGGCCCCTGTCTGAATGTGTTCGCAAAGCGCGTTTTTTAGAGATGGCGACGGTTAGCCAAAATTCAATCGGTTTGCACGGATATTTTTTTTGGAAATATTAAAGCGGTGACACATTTCACAGATTAATAATTATCATGGAATCGGGTCGATAATAAGTGATCCAGCTTACGGCAATTCGCTATCATCAGCATATGATCTCGAACATCAGGCCGATTGAGGGAATAATCGTCGGTCAGAAAATATTCAAAACCACATATATACTGTGTGTTTAGTACAATCCATCGGCAGCTTGAAAAGAAGGTTCACATGTTAAACAACATTCGTATCGAAGAAGACTTGTTGGGTACCAGGGAAGTTCCAGCGGATGCCTACTACGGTGTTCACACTCTGAGAGCGATTGAAAACTTCTACATCAGCAACAGCAAAATCAGCGACATCCCTGAGTTTGTCCGTGGCATGGTGATGGTGAAGAAAGCCGCAGCACTGGCAAACAAAGAGCTGCAAACCATTCCTAAGAGCGCTGCAAATGCGATTATCGCTGCGTGCGATGAAGTGCTGAACAACGGCAAATGCATGGATCAGTTCCCGGTTGACGTCTACCAGGGCGGCGCGGGCACCTCCGTCAACATGAATACTAACGAAGTGCTGGCAAACATTGGCCTGGAGCTGATGGGCCACCAGAAAGGTGAATACCAGTACCTCAACCCGAACGACCACGTTAACAAATGCCAGTCCACCAACGATGCTTACCCAACTGGCTTCCGCATCGCGGTCTATGCCTCTGTAGTGAAACTGGTGGACGCGATCAACCAGCTGGGCGATGGCTTCCAGCGTAAAGCGGTTGAGTTCCAGGATATCCTGAAGATGGGTCGTACCCAGTTGCAGGACGCAGTTCCCATGACCCTCGGTCAGGAATTCCACGCGTTTAACGTGCTGCTGAATGAAGAGACCAAAAACCTGCTGCGCACCTCTGAGCTGCTGCTGGAAGTGAACCTGGGCGCAACCGCCATCGGTACACGCCTGAACACGCCAGACGGCTATCAGCAGCTGGCGGTACAGAAGCTGGCGGAAGTGTCTAATCTGCCGGTAGTGCCAGCAGAAGATCTGATTGAAGCGACGTCCGACTGCGGCGCATACGTCATGGTTCACAGCGCCCTGAAACGTCTGGCGGTGAAACTGTCCAAAATCTGTAACGACCTGCGCCTGCTCTCCTCGGGCCCGCGCGCGGGTCTGAACGAGATTAACCTGCCAGAACTGCAGGCGGGTTCGTCCATCATGCCAGCCAAAGTTAACCCGGTTGTGCCAGAAGTGGTGAACCAGGTTTGCTTTAAAGTCATCGGTAACGACACCACCGTGACCATGGCCTCTGAAGCCGGTCAGCTGCAGCTGAACGTGATGGAGCCAGTGATTGGCCAGGCGATGTTTGAATCTATTCACATCCTGACCAACGCCTGCTACAACCTGCTGGAAAAATGCATTAACGGCATCACCGCGAATAAAGAAGTGTGTGAAGGTTACGTCTATAACTCCATCGGGATCGTCACCTACCTCAACCCGTTCATCGGCCACCACAACGGCGATATCGTCGGTAAGATTTGTGCCGAGACCGGTAAGAGCGTGCGTGAAGTCGTGCTTGAGCGCGGACTGTTGACCGAAGCGGAGCTGGACGATATCTTCTCGGCCCAGAACCTGATGCACCCGGCGTATAAAGCGAAACGATATACCGATGAAAGCGAACAGTAACAGTTCAGGCTAAGCTTCCGAAAGGCACGTCACTTGTGACGTGCCTTTTTTCTTTTTAAGCATTACCAATTACACAACATTTCAATATCAACTTGTTAATAAACAAGGAAGGCACTTATGTTTGGAGCAGAACTCGTCATCGTCTTGTTGGCGATTTATTTGGGTGCACGACTCGGGGGGATCGGCATCGGTTTTGCCGGCGGTCTCGGGGTGCTCGTTCTTACCCTTATCTTTCAGATCAAACCCGGCGCAATCCCTTTTGACGTTATCGAAATCATCATGGCAGTTATTGCGGCTATCGCGGCCATGCAGGTCGCAGGCGGTATGGACTACCTGGTGAGCCTGGCGGAGCGTATGCTGCGCCGCCATCCAAAATATATTACCTTCCTTGCCCCGCTGGTGACCTGGTTTATGACCATTCTCGCCGGTACGGGCCACACCGCTTTTTCTACGCTGCCAGTGATTACTGAAGTGGCGAAGGAACAAGGTATTCGCCCGTCGCGTCCGCTCTCTATTGCCGTCGTCGCGTCCCAGATTGCGATTACCGCCTCGCCGATTTCCGCTGCTGTGGTCTTCTTCGCCGGTATCCTTGAGCCGATGGGCGTGAGCTACCTGACGCTGCTGGCGATCTGTATTCCGGTGACGCTGATTGCGGTCATGATCACCGCCGTGCTGTGTAACTTCCTTGGTGCCGAGCTGAAAGACGATCCGGTTTACCAGGAACGCCTGGCGAAAGGTGAAGTGAAGCTGCGCGGCAGCCAGGTCTTCGAACTGAAGCCACACGCAAAACGCTCCGTGCTGCTGTTCCTGATCGGTATTGTCGCCGTGATGTTCTATGCGACCGCCATCAGCGACACCGTGGGCCTGATCCAGAACCCGGTCCTGCCGCGTAACGAAGCGATTGTAGTGTTCATGCTGACCATCGCAACGCTGATTAGCATCACCTGTAAAATTGACACCAGCGAAGTGCTGAACGCCAGCACCTTCAAGTCCGGTATGAGCGCCTGCGTGTGCGTACTGGGCGTAGCCTGGCTCGGTGATACCTTCGTGAAAGCGCACATCAGCGACATCCAGACCGTAGCCGGTGACCTGCTGCACAATTACCCGTGGCTGCTGGCGGTCGTGCTGTTCTTTGCTGCGACCCTGCTCTACTCTCAGGCCGCCACCACCAAAGCGCTGATGCCTGCGGCACTGATGCTGGGTGTGACGCCGCTGACGGCAATTGCCTCTTTCGCGGCGGTTTCTGCACTGTTCGTATTGCCAACCTACCCAACCCTGCTGGCGGCGGTTGAAATGGATGACACCGGCTCAACGCGTATCGGTAAGTACGTGTTTAACCACGCGTTCCTGATCCCGGGCGTCGTCGCCATTACGCTTTGCGTGATCCTCGGGTTTATCATCGGCGGCATTGTGCTGTAAACGGATTGCCGTTGTAAAAATAGTTAAAATCGGGCCGCTCGGCGGCCCGTTTCATTAATGACCAACTGCCTTGCGTGATATAGTGAAGACTTTCGTGATGAGGAGGTCGACTTGTGAACACGCCTGATGCTGTTGTCGTACTGTGCACCGCCCCTGATGAAGCCACTGCCCAGGATCTCGCCGCCAAAGTGCTGGCCGAAAAACTGGCTGCCTGCGTGACGCTCCTCCCCGGTGCCACCTCCCTTTATTACTGGGAAGGCAAGCTGGAGCAGGAGTACGAAGTCCAGATGTTGCTCAAAACCAATCCGGCGAATCAGCAGGCGCTTCTCGACTGCCTCAAATCTCATCATCCTTACCAAACTCCGGAACTGCTGGTGCTGCCAGTGGTCCACGGCGATAACGACTATCTCTCATGGCTCAACGCTTCCTTACGCTGATCCTGCTGCTGTGCAGCACGTCAGCTTTTGCCGGGTTATTTGACGCGCCCGGCCGTTCGAACTTTATTCCTGCCGACCAGGCGTTCGTTTTCGACTTTCAGCAAAACCAGCACGATCTCAATCTTACCTGGCAGGTGAAAGAGGGCTATTACCTTTACCGCAAGCAGGTGAGCATTACGCCTGCCCAGGCTAAGGTGGGTGCTTTGCAAATGCCCGCGGGCGAGTGGCACGAGGACGAGTTTTACGGTAAGAGTGAAATCTACCGCCAGCGCTTAAGCGTGCCCGTTACGGTGAATCAGGCCGATAAAGGCGCAACGCTGACGGTGACGTATCAGGGCTGCGCCGATGCGGGATTCTGCTATCCGCCGGAAACGAAAGTCGTGCCCCTTAGCGAAGTTAATGCTGCCGCCGCTATTCCCCCTCTCCCCTCAGGAGAGAGGGCCAGTGTGAGGGGTGAAGGTGAAGGCGAAGCCACGTCAGACCTTCCATTCTCTGCGCTGTGGGCCTTACTGATTGGTATCGGCATTGCCTTTACGCCGTGCGTCCTGCCAATGTACCCGCTTATTTCGGGCATCGTACTGGGCGGCAAACAACGCCTCTCCACCGCACGTGCGCTGCTGCTGGCATTCATCTACGTGCAGGGTATGGCGCTGACCTACACCGCGCTCGGCCTCGTCGTCGCCGCTGCCGGATTGCATTTCCAGGCGGCGCTTCAGCACCCTTACGTGCTTATCGGCCTGTCAGCGGTGTTTATTCTGCTGGCGCTGTCGATGTTTGGCCTGTTCACGCTGCAGCTGCCCTCCTCGGTGCAAACCCGCTTAACGCTGATGAGTAACCGTCAGCAGGGCGGATCGGCAGGCGGGGTGTTTGCGATGGGCGCGATAGCAGGGCTGATCTGCTCCCCTTGCACCACCGCGCCGCTGAGCGCCATCCTGCTGTACATCGCCCAGAGCGGCAACATGTGGCTCGGCGGCGGGACGTTGTACCTCTATGCACTCGGCATGGGCCTGCCGCTGATTCTGGTGACGGTATTCGGCAACCGTCTGTTGCCAAAGAGTGGCCCGTGGATGGAGACGGTAAAAACCGCGTTTGGCTTTGTGATTCTGGCGCTGCCTGTGTTCCTGCTGGAGCGCATCATCGGTGATGTGTGGGGCATTCGCCTGTGGGCAATGCTCGGCGTGGCCTTCTTCGCCTGGGCATTTATCGTCAGCCTGGGCGCAAAAAAAACGTGGATGCGCCTGGTGCAAATTCTTCTGCTCGCCGCTGCGCTGGTGAGCGTGCGTCCGCTACAGGATTGGGCGTTCGGCTCACCCGTTAGCGAGACGCAGGCGCACCTGAATTTCACGCAGATTAATAGCGTGGATGAACTCAACGCCGCCCTGACGCAAGCCAAAGGCAAACCGGTGATGCTCGATCTCTATGCCGACTGGTGTGTCGCCTGTAAAGAGTTTGAAAAATACACCTTTAGCGATCCGCAGGTACAACGTGCCCTGAAAGAAACGGTTCTGCTCCAGGCGAATGTGACAGCCAATAATGCGCAGGATAAAGCGCTGCTAAAACAACTTAACGTTCTTGGGCTGCCAACGATTCTGTTCTTCAATGAGCAGGGCGAAGAGCAGCCGATGCAGCGTGTAACCGGGTTTATGGATGCGACGGCGTTCAGCGCGCATTTGCGCAATCGCCAACCGTAAACAACACTTTAAACGGGACAAACCGTTGGGAATAACGGAGGAGAAAACCGTGCAACGTGAAGACGTACTGGGACAAGCCCTGCAATTACTTGAGATTCAAGGGATCGCCAGCACCACGCTTGAGATGGTCGCCGACCGTATCGATTACCCTCTGGACGAGCTTACCCGCTTCTGGCCCGATAAAGAGGCGCTGCTCTATGACGCCCTGCGCTACCTCAGCCAGCAGGTGGATATCTGGCGCAGGCAGCTGATGCTGAATGAAGAGCTCACGACAGAGCAAAAGCTGCTGGCGCGTTATACCGCCCTGACGGAATGCGTCAGCAACAACCGCTATCCGGGCTGTCTGTTCATCGCCGCCTGTACGTACTTCCCCGATCCTGGCCACCCCATCCATCAGCTGGCGGATCAGCAAAAACGTGCGGCGCATGATTTTACCCACGAACTGCTGACCACGCTTGAAGTGGATGACCCGGCGATGGTGGCGAAGCAGATGGAGCTGGTGCTGGAAGGTTGCCTGAGCCGCATGCTGGTGAACCGTAGTCAGGCGGATGTGGATACTGCTCACCGTCTGGCGGAGGACATTCTGCGCTTCGCACAGTGCCGTATGGGCGGGGCACTGACTTAAGCCAGCATTCTGCGTCGACGCACAAACCGACAGACTGCCGCAAAGTTAAGCAGTTGAATCGCTTTTCCCGAAATAGTGTTGACGATCGGGCGGGTTTGCGGTTTAATGCGCTCCGTTGCCCGGATAGCTCAGTCGGTAGAGCAGGGGATTGAAAATCCCCGTGTCCTTGGTTCGATTCCGAGTCCGGGCACCACTATTTAAAGAACCCAGCCTATGGCTGGGTTTTTGCTTTTCTGCACCTGAAAAAACATTCGCTTACCTCCCTTAAGATGCCTTCTTTGGTCAAACAGACGGTGCTTCCTCATCACGGTAACCCTGATGCAGAGATGCACGTGCCGCATTTACGAAAGTGGGGCATTCAGTCGTAATAGCAGCAATATTATTCTGAGTCAAAAAACATAAAGACATTATCCTTAATACCGAAACATTAAAAATTTTATTGGGAATTTTCTTACCACCCTGCGAGATTATAATTAGTATTTTTCAAAAGTTTTAGACATATCTATTTGACTTCTGCCCCATTGTTGCAAATAAAAATACCCCTTGTTAGAATGCGAACATAATTTATGTCGCTTTCTTTGATAAAAACCACTGATGATGTTTTTGCATTTTATCCCGTATAACCTGGCCATATTTTTCCAGCGGAAGAAGTAAGTGTCTAACTTTATAAATTGAAATACCGCACAGATCGGCAAGCTCCCTGGTGGAAAGACCGCGCGTGCTATGATCTTTCAATAAATTGAGAATCAACATTTGTTCCGGCCCTCTGATCGTCGCCAGACCACTTATTCCCATTTCCGCCGCTAACATCTGCAGATTGTCGTGAGGGGCGTTGTAGCCTGGATGTACAGCACCCGGGTTGTATGAACACTGTGAGAGTTTCATTGTCGACTCCTGATTTTTGAAGGCGTTAGCAGTATGAAATCCCTTGAGTCAACCAGCAACATTAGCTTTAGATGAAAGTAAAAACAGGATTTTTATCTGACTTTCATGCTGTTTTATCAAAAACAGTCGGTATGTGAGAGAAAAGTAAGGCTTAGGGAGGAGAGGGAAATGAGGTACGATATTGAGGGATTTATCACTTTTGATACAGAGGATGCATCTCTCCTGAATCTGCTGACCGGAGATTGCGTTGAATTATCCCAGACTTCTACGCGTCTGTTAGCAGAATTACTCAACCACCGCGGCGATATCCTTTCCAGGAGTGAAATTTTCCATTCGGTATTTGATCAATACGGTGCCAGAGCATCAAATAGTAATCTAAATCAATATATCTCTACGTTACGCAGAAACCTGAGCGACCTGGGCGTAGAAAAAGAGATCATTACTACCGTTCCGCGCATTGGTTTCAAGATTGCGGATGACGTCGTCATCCATAACGATCGCGAGTATCGAACCCCTTTTCTGGAAGAAAAAGCCCCCGATCCCACCCGCAACCTACCTTCTCCTTCTTTTTTTGAAAGGATTGCCCGAATAATGACGCTGGGTTTTGTATTAATCCTTTTGTTAATTAGGCCTCATAACGTCGATTCCGGGGAGGATATACATAAAATCGTTGACGACCAATGCATTATCTTTACCTCCCCCGCCCTGACGCTATGGGATGTCAAAAATAGTTTTAATTTTACAACGCAACCGTTCGACTGCTCACAGCCTAAAGAATTGTATCTTTACAAAAAGCAGATAAAAGGAGCGCTGGGGAATATTATACATTTGCTTCTGATTGAGTGTAATAACGGCAACTGCGAAAGTTTTTATTACAGAGAAAAAACCAATGTCTAAGCGCGTCTTTTTCCTGTTCCTCTGCCTCGGCCTCTCCCTGGCGGGGGGGATTTTTTCGTTTACCAGACCCTCTACTTTCTCATGTGAGTCGCAGTTTTCTGTTGTACAAAACATCAATGACGATACTATCCATGCTGAAGGTCTGATTTTTTTCAACATGTCGAACGATAATATATTTATCAATATCGATGGTTTACTTTCTCATAACAATAAAAACCAACTTATATCACGCACGCTAAAGATAAAATATAAACCGTTTAACGCCAGCGCACATTTATATCAAGTCACAAGCGTCCTCACCCTGCGCGATAGTACAGACAATATTGACGACAGTGTCGCTCTGAATTTATTGTTTGGCAAAGGGTCTGATGACAAGATAATTTACCTCGATAAATTTAATAATAATACAATACTCTTTGGTAACCACACATTCCCGCAGTATGGTTGCAAGCGAAATTAATTTGTGTGGTTTTCTTTAACGAAGCACAGCGTAAGTTAAATTTTCAATATCATGAATATAAACTTAATAGAATCACTGGCTTGCATTTCAAAAATAATAGACATGATCAACCCCCGACTTAACTTGCATCATGTCAGAACGGCGTATATTGCCTGGCTTCTGGCACGTGAGTCGCAGTTTACGCCTGCGCAATGTCGGAAAACACTGCTGGCAGCCCTGCTTCATGATATCGGAGGACTGAACGAAGAGTCTCGTCTCCAGCCCATGAGCTATTACGATAATGAACTCAATAATCACGCCGCTGTGGGGGCTGAATTACTGGCCAGTGTTCCTTTACTGAATCCATTACATGCAATAGTACGCTATCATCATACCCATTGGAAAAATGGTCGAGGCGCATGTGTTAATGGCGTAAAAACGCCTAAAGAAAGCCATATCATCTATCTGGCGGATCGTCTGGATGTTTTAATCGCACACTATCGTGCTGGCGATATCATCACGGCAAAAGAAGAAATTATAAAAATCATTGTCAGCGGTGAAAGTGAATTATTTCAACCAGAATATATCAACGCATTTCGAAGGGTCGCAAAAAGCGAACACTTTTGGCTAAGAATAAAATCAACCGCATTTGACGATTATATTAAAGAAGTCCCCCGCATTCATAACGACTTCATCTCTTTACATAACTTCCGTGATATCGCCGGTATGCTGGCGTTTATTATTGATGGCTTCAGTCAACATGGCGTTCAGCATTCTTTGGTGGTTGGGAGAATATCGGGATACCTTGCCAAAGAGATGGGTATTCCTCCTGTGCAGTGTCTGAAAATTGAAATCGGGGGGCTGTTGCATAATCTCCCAACGCTGGCCGTGTGCGCCGCACCGGCACATGCCGATGGGGGTAATACCGTGTGGGATGAACTCTATCCTATCGAAGCAATCCGAGACATTGCCGGGTGGTGTCAGATTCAGAAATCGGTAGATGCAAAATCAGCCTATCCCCCAGAAGTGACGATCATCAAAGCCAGTATCTGGCTGGCCTCCTTACTGCAGGGAGTCACGCTATCGTCGGAATTTAAGGCTCGCGTGGCTGAAACGGCGGAAATCACGCCCGAGCTGGCGGGGATCGTGCGGCAACACAGTGCTATTTTATTACAGATATTCCAGGAATCCGTTAAAGAACGACGCGCGCTGGTACAGCGAATTAATCAGCTGAGTTCGTCATGAGCCGCGAGAAGTAGCCCTTCTCGCGGTTGCCTTACCTCAGACTGACAAACCTCCGTCCAGCACCAGCGTTTGCCCCGTGAGATAGCGGCTCCCTTCTCCGACCAGAAAGGCAACCGCGTGCGCAACGTCCTGCGTTTGCCCCAGACGGCGTAAGGGAATATTCTGCCGCATAGCTTTCAGGCGGGCTTCTGGGATAGCCTCCACCATTTCTCCCTCAATGAGTCCAGGTGCCAGACAGTTTACCCGAATACCAAACCGCCCCATCTCCTGAGCCAGTGAACGCGTCAGGCCAATCATTGCCGCCTTACTGGCCGCATAAGCCGTTTGCCCGCTGTTGCCCTTTATTGCCGTGACGGACGACATGAGCACGATGGCTCCGCGCCCCTGCATCATCATGGCGGGCAAGAGAATTCGGTTCCAGTTCACGAGCGCAACCAGGTTGTTCGTCAGCACATCCTGCCAGTCGCGTGCCGTTTGATGAATATGCAGTGCGTCACGGGTCATTCCGGCGTTGTGAATAATCGCCGCGGGTGCGCCAAACTCATCAAGCAGCGACATCGCCAGTCGTTGAACATTCCCCTCGTCGCGACCATCGCAGCGGTAACCTTTAACCCAGGTTGACGTGTGCAGTTTGCGCGCCTGCGCCAGCGTGCGGCCAATACCGGCCTCACTGCGGCCGGTAAACACAATGTTCCAGTCTGGCAGCAGGTGGCTCACCAAAGCCTGACCGATTCCTCTGCTGCCGCCGGTGATCAACATCCATCTCTTTTCCATCTCAGCCGGCCATTTCCTGTTCGATGTACAGACTCAAATCGCGGAGGGTCATCGGCTGCTTTTTCATAAACATTTCAGCCGTGAGGGTTACATCAAACTCGCGTTTCGCCAGCACCATCAGTTCAACATAATCGAGGCTGTCGAGCTCCAGCTGCGGCAGCGTCGTGTCCGGCGTCAGCGCCTCCAGCGTCATATCTTTCGCATCGGCAATCATTTCACTGATTTTGCTGTAGATGTTTTCATACGGTTTCATTTGCATTTCCTTTTGTCAGCGGGCCGACTTTCAGCGTCACGGCACTGCTAATGTAGTGTTGTTGATAGCGGGTTTGCGCAGCAATTCGCACCACTGCACCCTGTAAAAGATCGCCGACCACCATGGCGGGTAATGTCTCGATCTCAAGAGGTTCCGGTAAAGGCACCGACTGCCAGGGCGCGAGCAGATGGCTGTCGAAAACAACCTCCTGATGGGTTTGCACAACGGGATAGCGGGTGAATAGGGCGTCCAGCGTGCGACCAGCCGGCACCAGCGATGCAATGACGTTCTGATCTAACAGCGCGGTATCCTGAAGAAGATGGCGAAACAGCAGCGCATCAAGAAAATGCCACTGCCGGGCGTCGGGAAGCAGAGGCAAAAAAGTCTGATGCAGCGCGGCAATCGTTGACGCGCCGAGTTCTCGCTGACTTTCTGCTTCTTCCACAGCGAAAAGACTCACCGGCACGATAGTGCATGAGAGGCAGACTTTCTGCGCGGTAAGATCGTGCACGGCGGCTGAAACGGGCTTATTTGAGTCGCGCATCAGGAGATAATCGGTATCCCGCCACAGCGGTCTGCGCAACCGCACGGTACACTTCAGAAAGGGTGAGCGGCGAACCTCCGGGCTTATGAAACGTTTAACATCCAGCAATGCGCGCATGCCGTGAACGCTGAGCCTGCTTCCGCCCTGCGATTTCACCCACGCCTTATCGAAATGCACCGGATTGTAATCTCCTGAAAATGCAGCCCACAACCGCGCATCCCGCTGGCTGTAATGCAGCGTCATCATGAATGTTTCTCCAGAATTAACGCCGCGTTTGCGCCACCAAACCCAAAGCTCAGGTTGAGCGTACGGCGGATATTCGCGGTACGATGCCCTTCCACAACATAGTCAAGGTCGCAGCGCTCATCGGCCTGCTGGAAATTGGCCGTTGCGGGAATCATTCCGTGAGCGATGGCCTGCAGGCAGACGATGCTCTCGAACGAGCCTGCCGCTGAAATTAAGTGTCCGGAGTAGGACTTCGTACTGGAAACGGGGATAGACCAGGCCGCATCCCCCAGCGCCATTTTCAGCGACTGCGTTTCGTTGATGTCGTTCAGCGGCGTCGAGGTACCATGAGCGTTGATATAGTCCAGGTGCCCGGGTTCAAGCTCCGCCTGCCGCAGCACGGAGATGATGGTTTGCACGCGCGCAAGGCAGTCTTCGGCGGGCGAGGTAAAATCCCAGGCGTCAGAGAAATTGGCGTAACCCGTGATTTCACCGAGAATAGTTGCGCCTCGCGCGATAGCCCCCTCGCGCTCCTCCAGACACAGCACCGCCGCGCCTTCTGACAGCACGAACCCATTACGGTGCGCGCTGAAAGGACAGCTGGCGCGCCGCGGATCCCGCGCCTCTTTGCTCAACGCCCCTAATACGTCGATATTCCAGATCGCACAGGGACTCGTCAGAGACTCCCCGGCACCTGCCAGCATCATCTGCGCCCTGCCGGTGCGGATCACCTCGTAGGCTTCGCCAATCGCGATCGTTCCCGTCGCACAGGCCGCCACAACGGTATTCTGAAAGCCGTTAAGCCCCCAGAACTGGCTGCAGGCGGCAGTGGTGACGCTCGGCATCGAATAAAAACAGTTAAAGGGCGAGGCGAAACCCGTTGCCGAAAAATCACGTTGCGCATCGTAACTTTCGTCCAGCCCTCCCCAGCCGGTGCCCATGATCGCTCCACAGTCTAGCGGGCTGTAGAACTCCTGCGGCGGCTGGTCACCAAAGGCCATCGCCATGGCCTGACGCGCCGCGCCAAACGTGAGCCGGGCAAACCGCGGCAGGCGGCGTCTGACGGCGGCCGGCACCCCGACCAGGCTGGGTTCGTTATCCACCAGCCCAAGAAAATGGGTTTTGATATTCTGCGCCGTGTAATCGACGTAACGATACCCAAGCCGGTAGTTCACGATCGCCTGCCAGCTCTCATCAGCCGTCACGCCAAGGGGTGTAACGGCGCCATAGCCGGTTACAACAACCCGCTTCTCTCCATGTTTAAGCTTCATCTTTCATTATCCTGTATTGCGTGTCGCCCCCTTGCGCCAGCCAGAGCTGCAGCGTGGCGTAGAGGTAGTCGTATTGGATTTGCGCGAGGGCGTTCTCTGTGGTCAACAGTTCGTCCTGCGCGTCGAGCAGCGTCTGGAAATCCACCGCGCCTGCGCGATAACGGTTTTCCGTGAGGGACAATCGCCGCTGGCTAAGGGCCTGCGACTGAAGTAGCCTGGCGCGTTGCTCATCTGCGCTTAGCCGGTTTTCCATGGCCTCATCCACTTCAGCGAGTGCGGTATAGGCGGTGGAACGGAAAGCGACCGCAGCCAGTTTTGTCGCTAAATCCGCCTGCTCAACGGTGAGCTGGCGGGTATTCCACTGGATAAACGGCAAGGCCAGCGCGGCCCCTGTTGTGAGGATAGGGTCGCGGAACCACTGACTGAAAACCTGGCTTCCGGCATTCAGAGACGCATCAAGAGAAAGCGTGGGGTAGAACTGCAGGCGAGCCGCGTCATAACCCGCGAGCACGGCGCGCAGGCGCGACTCGGCAGCCTGAATGTCAGGCCGCTGAGCGATCGTCCGCAGCGGCGTTGCGCGCGAGATGGGCACCTGCTGATGGACATCCAGCGCGATCGATTCATCCGCATGTTGCTCGGCTGGTCTGTTGAGCAGCAGCGCTAACGCATTGCGTGTGTTCTGGCGCTGCTGCACTAAGGTTCTGAGCTGATTTTTCCGCTCCAGCAGCGCCTGCTGTGCTTGCAGAACATCAAGCTGCCCTACTTTTCCGGCGTTAAACCAAGACGCCACCTGCTGTAAGGTCTGTTCCGAGATCGTCAGGCCGTCACGCTGGTTGCGGATCTGCTGGTTATACAGGGCGATACGCCAGTAAAGCTGGGCAGTGGTGCCAATAGTAGAAAGAACGGTCGCATGGTAATCCTGCTCGCTCGCCCTGGCCTGCCATTCACTCTGCTCACGGGTACGCGCCAGTTTCCCCCACAGATCCAACTCCCAGGCGATGGCAATACCGCCGCTGTAGCTCTCCTGTGCAGGTGTCCCGTGACGCACCGTTTTACTGTTGCTGACGGAACCGCTCGCCCTGACGTCGGGGGTCACGTTGGTGCGGGTTAGCCCTGCCGCAACGCGTGCCTGCTGTAGCGTGATGGCTGCCGCCGCGAGATCGTTATTGCTTTCCAGCACCTGTTCAATGACCCGAGACAGGCGGGCATCGTTAAAACGCCAGCCGTTTTCCGTTTCCTTCTCCGACGTCGTGGGCCACCCTGTCGGTAATGACAGCATTGGGCGCTGGTAGTCGCTGCGGGTCATCGCGCTACACCCCGCCAGGAGTAGCAGCGCGGCTAAAATGAGGTGTCTTGTCATTCGCGAGCCAGCGCCTCTGTGGGGTTAAGGCGTGCCGCACTGCGCGCCGGGAAATAACCAAACGCCAGGCCAATCGCTGCGGAAAAGCCGCAGGCCATCAGCACCGGGAAGACGGTAAACACCATTGAAAATGCATCCGTCACGAAGGCAAAAAATTGCCCCACCAGCCAGGCCCCTAACACCCCAGCCAGGCCGCCGAGTGCGCAGATCATCACCGCTTCGATGAGAAACTGATTCATGATGTCCGCGGGACGCGCCCCTACCGATAATCGAATGCCGATTTCATGCGTCCGCTCCGTCACTGACACCAGCATGATGTTCATCACCCCCACGCCGCCCACCAGCAGCGAGATGGCCGCGATCGCGGTAATCAGAAGCGACATGGAGTCAGAGGTTTTTTGCATGGCATTCGCCAGCCGGTCATCGGTTTGAATAAAGAAATCTTTCCGCCCATGCTCCCGCAGCAGATGACGCTCCACGCGCTCCGCGGCCTCCTGTGGCTCCAGCGGCGGCTGGAAACGCAGAACCAGCGACTCCAGCGGTATTTGCCCCGTCAGTCGCTGCTGCAGCGCGGTATGAGGCACCCACGCGGCCATGAATCCCCCCACCACTTTCGGCCCCGGACGGGTGGCGACACCGATCACCCGCCACGGCGCACCGGTAATCTGCACCAGCTCACCGAGCGGATTTTCCCCACCGGGGAACAGCGTATCCCGTCCGGTTTCATCAAGAATGATGACCGGTTCACCATCCGCAACGTCGCGCGCCGTAAAGCCAGTGCCCTGAACAAAGCGCAGCCCCTGCAGGGAGAAGAAGTCTTGCGAAACACCGGACAGCATCATGGAGGAATCGAAACCTTTGCGCACCGCAAGCGCCGTGCTGCTGACGATCGGCGAGACGCCCATCACCCACGGCAGCGTCTGCAAACTGCGCACGTCTTCCATCGACAGCGCATGCTCCATGTCCGGACGCGCGTTGCCCCACCCGGTTCCCGGGCGGATCTCAAGCGTCGTATTTCCCAGTTTGCCAATCTCATCCATGATTGCCCGCCGCGCGCCTTCCCCTACTGCCATTGATGAGACCACCGATGCGATGCCAATGATGATCCCCAGCATGGAGAGAAACGCGCGCAGCCGGTGCCCAGCCAGTGCACGCCAGGCCATACGAACAGATTCGCGAAGGCGCCGCGCCAGCGACGCTCGCCCGTTATCCTGTTCCGGCAGCGGTTTAGAGGGACACGCCTCGGCGTGCTGAACATCGCTGATGATTCGCCCGTCGCCGATCTCAATAATGCGCTGCGCCTGTCGGGCGACGTCGCGATCGTGGGTAACGATAATGACCGTGTGCCCGTCCGCATGAAGCTGATGCAACACGCCCATCAGCGCCTTACCGCTGGTGCTGTCCAGGGCTCCGGTAGGTTCGTCTGCCAGGATAACGTGCGCGCCGTTTATCAGTGCCCGACAAATGCTCACGCGCTGCTGTTGTCCGCCCGAAAGCTCCGCTGGCCGGTGCCGCAGCCGGTTTTCAAGTCCGAGCTGAAGGGCCAGTCTCCGCACGCGCGCCGTGCGCTCCCGTTCCGACATCGCGGTGTACAGCGCGGGAATGGCAATGTTTTCTTCTGCGGTCAGATACGGCATCAGGTGATAGCGCTGGAAAATGAACCCCAGATAACGACTGCGCAGATCGGCAAGGTAGAGGTTATCCGCGCGATGCACCGGCGTGCCATTGATCAGTACCTCTCCGGAAGAGGGCCTGTCCAGGCAGCCGATGATGTTCATCAGCGTGGACTTACCCGAGCCGGACGCCCCCACAATCGCCACCATTTCGCCGCGATGAAAGGTCAGTGAAATATCACTCAGCACCGCCAGCGTTTGCGTGCCCGCGTTAAATGTTCGGCAGACCCGCCGTAGAACGATAATCGGCTCCATCCGTTATCCTCCCTCCGCGTCTTGTGCCAGCACCACCTGGTCACCCGCCTGCAGCCCTTCAAGCACTTCGGCGTATTGACGGTCGTTAATGCCAATGCGGATAGTACGGGACTGTGTTTTCCCGTCTTCAACGGTGGTAATGGTGTAACGATCGCCGTCCTGCGCCTGGCCCAGCGCGGCAACCGGAACGCGCAGAACGTTACTGGCCCTGGCGATCTGAATAAAGACCTGTGCCGTCATTGACGTTTTGAGTTCACGACCGCCGTTCGGCACCTCGAACGTGCCGGTGTAGTAGACCGCCGCGGCCTGCGGGTTCCCGCCCATCCCTCTCTCGCCGGATGCTTCGATCGCGTCCTGCGGCGCAGGCTGCACATAGCCCATGGTGCTGGCGTAGCGTTTATCCGGGTTGGCAATGACATAGAAACTGAGCGGCTGGCCGGGATGAATTTTTTGGACGTCCGCCTCAGAGATACGCGTTTGTACCTGCATCGTATCGAGATCCGCCAGCACCAGGATGGTCGGGGCCGTTTGCGACGAAACGATGGTCTGTCCTTCACGGGTCACAATACCCAATACCTCGCCGTCAACCGGCGCGACAATGCGCGTATAGCTGAGGTTGGCCTGCGCCGTTTTCACCGCCATTTCAGCCTGTGCGATCTGCGCCTCGCTCACCTCAATCTGCTGTATCTGCACCGCGTATTGCGATCTGGCCTGCTCGAACTCGCTGCGCACGCCTGAGCCGTCGCGCTGCATCATGCGCTGACGATCCAGCTCCTGGCGGTAGCGCAGCAACGTTGCTTGCGCAGAGAGCTTTTGCGCTCGGGCGCTGGCGAGCTGTGCCTTTGTATTCCTGAGTTCCGACTCCTGCAACGTTGGGTCGATTTCCGCCAGCAGTTGCCCTTTTTTCACCCGCTCTCCCTGGCGAACATACAATTTACGCAACTGCCCGTTGACCTGAGCACCGACGTTAACCTGTACCGCTGGCTTCAGGATCCCCGTCACCAGCACCACCTTTTCGATGTCGCCGGTGCCGATAGTATCCACGGCCAGGCGCGCATGCGGTGAGGGCGAGTCCATCACCACCCAAAACCCCGCCATCGCGGCAGCAAGCGCCAAACCGCAGCCCAGCATGACCCAGCGGGAATCAAGCTTCATTGCCACCCTCCCGCAGGCTGAGCCTGCCGCCAGCCAGGCGGTAAACCTGCTGAAAGCCCGATAAAACCTGCTCGCTGTGCGTGACCACAATCAATGACTTTCCAGCCCTGCGGCAGTGCGCGTGGACCGTTGCCATAACGATTGCCGAGGTCTCGTCGTCAAGATTGGCCGTCGGCTCATCAAGGAGCAAAACAGGACGTGAGCTGTACAGCGCGCGGGCCAGCAACAGCCGCTGACGCTGGCCGAGAGACAGCGCCGCGTGGCTCTCGCGGATCAGGGCATCCAGCCCCCCCGGCAATGCACGCACCACGTCACCCAGCGCGAGAGCATCAAGCAGAGCCTCAACCCGTCCGCGGTCGCGTTCCCGGTAGTACGCGTCGAATAAGGTGATGTTTTCACGCACCGAGGCGTTAAAGAGAATGTCCTCCTGGCTTTGCAGGCAGACATACTGCGCCAGCTGTGCGGCAGGCAGCGCGTTCCCGCCTGCATAACATCCTCCCGCCTGTGGGGAGAACAGCCCGGCTATCAACCGGAGTAAGGTGCTTTTACCGGCCCCCGACTCCCCCACAATTGCAATCTGCTCCCCTGACCGGAGCGATAATGAGACGGATGTGAGGACGGGCATGGCGGGATCGTACCCGTAGCCTAGCGCGTTAAAGTCCAAATCAGGCGCCGCATCAGCTGGCGGTATTGTTGTTAGCGGCGCGCACGCACCGTCTTCCCGTGGCGCAAAAAGGGCATGCGCGCGGGTGTCGATCACGTGCAGCTGCGTTTTCTGAATGATGGCGTAGAAGATCCGCGTGACGTAGGAGGTAAAGATTTGCCGCAGGAAGCTGTAGGCAAAAAAATCGCCCAGTGAGATCAGCTTGCCGTGAACCATCGGCAGCACCACCAGCATAAACGCCACCATCTCCAGGCTGCCGCTCAGCTGATACAGACCCTCTTTTACCTGTTGATAGACCTTCTGGCGCTGTAAGCATGCAAACAGTTCGCGGCTTAAGGCGGCAAACTGACCCTGACGCTGCCCTTCCAGCCCGGCGGTTTTGACGGTCAAGATGCCCTGAATGGTCTCCATAAAAAAATCATTCAGCGCGGCGCTTTTCAGCTGCAACTGCTGGGTAAACCAGCGGTCGCGGATCACGGCCCAGACGCTGATGATCCCCATCACCGTCACGCCGATGGCGGAGATCGCCGCCAGGACCGGGGCGATCCAGAACATGATCGCCAGCGCGATCGCACCTATCACCCAATCGGAACGCAGACCATTATCCAGCTCGATCTTCTGCAGCAGGCCCATCTGCCAGGCGGTAAAGCGGCTGAAGATCTCCCCTGGGGCTCGTTTTTCAAAAAAACGTAGTGGGTTTTGAAGCAGACGAGAAAATCCGACGCCGCTGTGGATCAGCACAAACCGTTTGATGTAGCGTTCGCTGATCGCCCGAACGCCCAGAGCCATCAGCGACGAGACCACAAACGCCAGGATAAACCAACCGTACGGGAAGCCGCTGCTCTCCACGCTGGAGAAGGCCTGGTTGATGGCGCTACTGACCATAGTGGGCATCAGAAACAGCGTTAACGACACCAGGAAGGTCAACAGCATCAGCCGATAAATACCCGGCTCGCCCGCCGTCTCCTGCATGCTCATCACCCCTGGCATGGACTGTACCGTTGTCGGCAGCGCCAGCTCGGGATCGGCGGCCAGCACCTGGTCGGGTTCCACAATCAGGGCATAACCGCTGATCTCCTGCTTAAGCGCGGCAAAGGGCAGCCACTGCTCGCCAATCGCCGGGTTCATTACGCAGACGTGGTTACCTTTACGCCAGGCCAGCAGGACATAGTGGCTCGCACCGTAGTGCAAAATGGCCGGCAGCGGCAGTTCACTTAGCTCATGGTGCTCAAACAGCACGGGCGTCGTCGCAATACCCAACCGCGCAAGGATGGCCATCAGCGTGTCCAGCGAAGTACCGTGATCGGAGGCTGGAAAAATGCCGCGCAGCGTCTCGAGCGAGATCGTCTGCCCCTGCGTTTGCGCCAGCATCGCTACGCACGCCAGCCCGCACTCGTTGGTCTCTTCCTGAAAGATCAGATTCGGGATCGTGGTTTTCATTTTTATAGTGAGTGATTAATAAAGTAGAGAGAATGGCTGTGCCAAAGGAGCCACTCCTGCGGGTGCTTTCGCAGGGTAGATTCAATGATGACGGGCAGCACGCTGGCGACATTCTGACTGCTCACCGGCGGATGAATGTGGATGCGCAAGCCGTTGTCATAGCTGAGGTGATAAAACACGACCTGTGCGGCAATCGCGCCGGAAAGACGCACCAGACCGCTATGCAACTTTGCGCTGCGACCAAATAAACGACATGGCAGCTTCGCCACCCGCCCCCCTTCTGCCTGCGAGGTATAGTCGGGCGAGATATCAGGAAAAATAATCATGTTCTGCTGCCCGACGGCGACATCGGTGATGAGATCCATCAGGCCGCTGGCCAGCGTTTTGTTCTCCTGATGAATTGAACAGTAGGCGAGTGCAACGCCCCCAAGCGCACGGACGGGGGCGCTGTAAAGCTCAGCGCTGGAAGAAACCACCACGCTTGCTTTGCCCGGCGTGACGCTGGCACCGATAATGGCAGCCAGCACGTCAGATACCGTATGGAGCGGGGCCAGGATATAGGGCACGTTTTGCTGGTGCAGCGGTACGACCACCGCATCGAGATCCGCGGCGCAAGCACGAATTTGCTGAAGCAGCACCGGGTTTTGCCCCCAGGTGGCGGCCTCTTCCAGCAGGCGTCGCCGGACTGCCATCCAGGCCACGTCCAGCCGGGACGTTTGCCCAGTCAGGCAACGATAGTTTTCATTAGCCACCGCGTTTTGTAAGCGAAACGCGCGTCCGAGAAGCCGCGATGCGCAGAGTCCCTTCGCCACCACCAGCGTCACGGGGAGAGGCACGTATCGCATTATTTTTCGCAATAGAAAAATACCGCACTGAGAAAGCGTTCGCTGAATGACTTCAATTTTTCCCGCGCTATTTTTGACGCTAAACACGCTCCAGACAATGAATAATCTGATCACAGAATTATTTATCCTCTTTGAGCAGTTCCAGCATGCGCTGCGCAAACGCGGGGAATTCGCGGTCCTGCGCGACAACATAGCGTTGATTAATAATAAATATCGGCGTGGCGTTAATATCGTAGTAATCGGCAATAGCCGCCATTTCGCTGAGACGTTCTTTAACCTTTTTACTTTTCCTCAATGTCGTAAACTTGACGACATCAATATTATTTTTCGCTAACCAACCGTTCAGTTTTTTCTCATCCGTCAGATCGACGTTTCGCGTGATAATGGCGTTATACGCACTGTCGCGAACATCCCTTTCTATTCCCATCGCTTCCAGCGTGGCAAAGATCGGCGCATAGGCGGCAAGGCCATTATCCTCACCTGCAATATGAATAGAGGTAAATGTGGTGTCCGGCGGTAGTTTACGGGTAAGTTCTGCAAGGTTCTCTTCGTTTGCCGCACAATAATGGCAACCGTAAGACATGACCTCGATAATACTGTGCTCTTTTTTTATCGGACTTTTCGCAAGCTTTTCGGCGCTGACCTCTCGAAAAGCCTGCGTCGCGGAATCATCTTTGGCAAAGGAATTAAAAACAAAAATATGATAGAAAAGCACCGTAATCGAAACGGAAATAATAATCAGAAAGATCGAATAACCGATCGCTGTTTTGCGCGTTAATGGGTTCACTCTCGTTTTCTCACAGTAGAAAAGCCTGGGGCAGCACACCCCAGGCAGTGCCGATTTTAATAGCGGTTAGGGATCCCACCACATTTGCTTGAATCAGCATCTCTCATGCTGGTCGTGCAGCCATGCTTATCCGTACAGGTTGTGATCTGCTTACAGGAGGTGACGCCACCAACGGTGACGTTCTGATACGTGATTTCACAGGTCTTGCAGGTTCCCCCTACAACGCCAGCGGCTTCAAACACTGTCAGTTTTTTCATTTCCGTTTTCCTTACTTCGAGTTAATGACGTGCAATAATTTGCACCGTTAAATCGGTAATGCGTTCTACCGAAAGGTTGGCTCACGGATTCAGGGCATAATGCCTCTAAATGCGGAGAATAAAGCGATATTGCTTCTGATATTCAGCCTCTTCATTAAGTGGCGCTTGATATAGCTCAAGCGACGGATATCGACATTTACTTCGTCTGATATTTGCGATAATGATTTCCCTTTAAATAGCTCTTCCATCAACCACCACTCACTCCCTGAAATAGTGGGATCTCGGCTCCGGTCGTAAATTTTTTTTTGCGTATAGCTGACCAGCGATGCGCTAAAGCAACATCCCTGACGTTTTTTATCCAACAGACGCTGAAAAAACGGCATAATGCTCTCAATATTTTCATTTTTAAGCAGCCAATGCGCGGTGGGCAAAAGCGAATATAGTGCAAAAAAAAGAGGCATATTGTGTTTACTCAATAGCATAATCAGGCTTTTATTTTCATGCTGATAAAATTCTTTCATTAATTGCAGCGTATGGAGCCGCTCTTGCGGCAGGCTATCTAAATCACAGAGGATCCACATGCAACCCTCGTCGTTAACCTGACGCTGTAGTTGAGCAATCAGCTGATCGTAGTCATCCGTTAAGGAATATAAAACGTCCGTCTGTTCAGCAAGTAAGCTGGTAATAACCATTTTAATTCCTTGCGAATAAAAAATATTTTTATCGTAAAGAAAAAACTGATACCTCATGCTGCAGTTCCCTGTTAGCGCCGCTACTGATAGTTCAATGTATAATTTGCGGTGGCGGTAAAAGGCCCTGTCGTTAACGTTCCGTTTGCAATGGCATCGGGTTCCGCTTCAACAAAGGCCTGGAAGCTTAGCCGTAACAGGGTGTCGTTGATGAGGGTGGGACGCGTGGCGACATTCAAACGCACGGGCGTATCATCCTCCTCCAGCAATCCTATCCCCACCCCGCCCGCATTGCCTGGGGCAGTGGCGTTAATAGCCAGCCGGTCCGCCATGTTGCCGTTGGCGATGCCGCTGAACGTCACCGTCACCGCGTTAAAGACATTCGGATTACAGTCCTGCAAGGTAATAGTGAACGGAACCGGTGTTGTTTTTCCGTTTAGATACAATGACTTTGTTGATACCTCACCGAAATCGACCAGCACCCGCGCCGATTCTGGCGCAATACTGCAGGGGTAAGCCATTACGACGCCTTTAAAGCTAAGATCGCCACCAATCAACTCCCCTCGCGCCCAGGCGGGTGTCGCAGAAAATGCCGTCAAAAAACAGGCGAGGATAATTATCATGAGATGCATATTCCCTCCTTACTGGAATTCAGCCACAACCGTCGCCGATGCATGGAATTCACCTTCAGGGATAACCGAGGTGGCATTTTTGGCCACCGGCGCGGCGATCAGGTTCCAGTCACCCTCGTTGTGGGAAAATCCCGGCACGTTATAGAACGTGTTTGGCACCACGGGATTACCCTTGCTGTCACGCAAAGCGATGCCCAGTTCAGACCGGTCGGCGGTTCCCTGGGTGCTCAGGTATTTACCGTCAGTGAATGCCGGATTAGCCTGCTGGACCCCCAGCTTGATATTCAGTTCTCCCTGAGAAAAACTGCCGCCCTGGCATTTCACGTGAATCGGTACGTTTTGACTGTAATTGATGCCATCCAGCCTGCTGCCCGTTCCCGGAATGTTGCCGAAGTCGACGACGATGGGCGTCCCCTGATTAACGATGCATTTATCCGGTACGGTGATGACGCCGGAAGCGATGGTGACGCGCGACAGTGGCGTTTGCCCCATGGCACCCGGCCCCAGTCGACCATAAAGCGTTGCGATTTCGGAACCCTGTAAGTTCACCCCGTTGATAATGGGTTTGGTGATCATAAAGGTCACTTTTCCCTTCGCGCCGGAGGCAAACTGATTGTCCAGTATGGTGCTGGGGGGGTTGCAGTAGTTCTGATTGACGTTGTTGGAGACGTTATCGAACGGTACGGTTTTGTACTGCTGTAAATTACCGCCGATGTAGATCTCGATTTTAACGTCCATGTAATCATTGAGCTTGAGGTAACCCGCCGTCATTCCTGATTGGGTTAACGTTGCCTGCGACATGTAATATACCGGCTGGCTTATCATCGGCTGTGCGCAGTACGCACGGCCCTGAAACATCCCAGCCAGGTCAAATTCGTCGATAACAACGGCACCGACCTGGTTGCTGGTAATGTCATGATTGCTAATGTTAATCAGGTATTCATAGGTACCATTTACCGCCTTAATTTCACCGTCCACCACGGACCACGCCGCCCCGGAAAATCCGAGCGTGCACAACGCCAGAAGGGCTGCATAAGGAAAAGGGTTTTGCATTGTCAGGCTCCTTCCTGATTAGCCCTGCTGGGCGGGGGGTAACGCCTTGCAGGTAGTGCCTTCACACCGGAATTTCAGCTCCGGATGCCCGCCATAATCATTCACAAACTTCATCGAAAACTGGCTAACGCCTGCATCCGTCACCTCAAACTTCTGGCTCGATTTAGGCGCAACCATGATCCCCGGGAAACGGGTAATTTTCTGCCCATCAGCCCTGGTCAAGCTGAGGATGGTCACGTAGTAAGGCGTGGGATTCTGCACGGTCATCTCGCTGCCGCTTTTGTGGAATACCAGGCGATCCTGCCAAACTTCCCCCTTTGTCTTCGGGATCACCGCTTCAGGGCGATAGAACAACTTGATGCGTGACTGCATTGCCAGCTGCAGCGTGTTGGGTTTTTCCGGCTTTGGTGGAATTTCCCTGACGTTGAGGTAGAACAGACTTTCTCTGTCCTTCGGCAGTTTGTCGATGCCCGCCGTTTTAGTGACGCGCGCTATCCCTTTCTGCCCCCCATTAATTCGCTGCAACGGCGGGAGCACAATCAGCGGCGAGGCGATCTTATTGCCCTTTTCATCCTCTACCCACGACTGGGCCAGGAACGGAATATCCGGACTGGTATTAGACAGATTGGCGCTGGACGAAGACTCTTTCTCCGTAATGATGATGCGCGTCCGATCCAGAGAGACGCCTGCCTGCGCGTAGCCGTTCAACAGGCTCAGCGCACACGCCGCCACAAGATATCTGCTATGTCTGTTCTTGCTCATTTTTAGCCTTTAATTACAGTGAGATAACGCTTTACACAGGGATTAACGGCACGGCAGAAGCGTGTCCGAACGTCCGTTGTTCACGCCGGGCGGGATGGTCACTTTGCACTGCTGTTTGCCCGCCCACATGACATTCAGAGTTTCATTGGCGTTTATGCCCGCAAGCCATGCCTTGCCGTCCTCCAGCACCATGGCGACGCTTACGCCATCGGTGTTGTAAATTTCCGCCCCGAAAGGTGGGACGCTGTTATCTGCGAGGCGCAACGTGCCCATCATCTTCATCCCCTTCGCCATCCCAAAAGCCTGATAACCGATGGCCCCTTCCGTCAGGGTACTGGTACTGATGGCTCTTGCCGGTTCGATATCGCCATCCATGGCATCGACGTCTACGCGGGTGTCAAAGCTGTTGTAGCTCACCACATCCGGTACAACGGCAATACCGAAGCGGTTAGTCCGGGACTTTTCGCCATTGAGAGGGACGCCGCCAATGCCGTTGGTATCAACCATGACGCGTGCCGTGTTCATCGTTGCGCCGCTGTTATGCATCGCCGCGCCGTGCCGGGTCGCCGTGAAGCCGCCGCGCAGGGTGGTACTTAACGCCATAAACTCATTTTGCTGGTAGCTGGCGTTGGTATTAATTTCCGCCAATTGCGAACGGTGCAGGTAATAGCCGTCCACGCTGGCGTTGCTGTTCTGACTGGCACCCGCGCGAACGCGCCACAGATTGTTGAAATCGCTGTTGTCGGTGTATGACGCCATCGGGCTGGTTTTACCGTTGTTGGTCTGGACGTCCAGCCCTGCCCATTTGTTATCCCCAATCGGCACAGATAATGAGAGGGAGATGGAGTCGTCCTTTTGCCCTTTATAATCAGTACGGTAAGCGGAAAGATTGGCGGTGATACCGTTGATATCACCGATGCGGAAGACACGCCCCACGGACAGGCCGTATCGATCCTGGCTGCGTTGATTCCAGTAGTTTTGGTGGGTCCAGGTAAGAAAAACGGTTGTCGCTTTACCCGCTTCACCGGCCCAAAAGGTTTTACTCCCGGTGATGGTATAGAGCTGTTTTTCGCGCCCGACACGGTCATAACCCTGATAACGCTCATCAAGGTATTGCGCCATTGTGCGGAAGTCTTCCTGCGAGAAACGGTATCCCGCGAACGTAATTGAGCTGTTGTATTCGTCGAAGGTTTTCGCGTAGCTCAGCTTGTATGAGGTGCCTTTCAGACGTTTCCCGTCAGGCTCACGGCTCCACGACTCCGTGGCATCAATGGAGAGGGCTCCTAACGCGTTAAGATCGCGACCAATCCCCAGAGAGGTTGCGGTGTAGGCTTCACCCGACGACTGCAGGCCACCGTACAACGACCATGCATTACTGATCCCCCAGGAGAAATCGCCAGACAGGAACGTTGGCCCCTTCAGTGAGTGGTTATAGCGAGACGGCGTGCCGCCCGACAGGTTGTAACGGACATAGCCCGGACGCGTGAGATATGGAATGTTGGCGGTGTTCACCTGGAACATCGAGATTGAGCCATCCTGCTCCTCAACGCGCACGTCGAGCGTACCGCGCACCGAACTGCGCAAATCCTGAATATTGAACGGTCCGGCGGGGACGGTGGTTTCATAGATGACGCGCCCGCTCTGACTGACGGTCACTTTGGCATTCGAACGGGCAATACCGTGGATTTCAGGCGCATAGCCCTGTAGCGCCGGAGGCAGCATCCGCTCATCGCTGGCGAGGTTAATCCCGGTAAATCGCAGCGTATCAAAAACCTGCGAGTTCAGGTAAATCTCACCCAGCGTCAGTTTTGCCGCCATCATCGGCAATGGCCGGTAGGCGTAGATCTGATTCCAGTCGAAATTGGATTGATGGGTCTGGCTGTAGTAGCTCGTCTGATATTCACCGCGCATACGCCAGCCGCCGATGTTGGCTCCCGCCTGACCGTAGCCTGATATCGCGCTGTAGTTTTCATTGTCGCTGAACTGACGCGTCAGCTGTCCGTTAATGCTGTAGTCAAAAATCAGACCGGCGATACCTTCATCCCAACGTTCAGGCGGCGTCCAGTCAAGGTCGTTGTACTTCATCCATGCCTGGGGCACGGTGATATCAAGCACCCCCGCATAGTTACTTAATTTCGCCCCCGACAGACGCTGCAGGGAATAGCAGTTTTCATAGATTTGAGCGACTTGTGTACGTGCGTCTTCTTTCAGCGCCAGTTTGTCCAGCAGGTCGCCGCTGATACATGGCAGCGTACGATTGCCGTCAGGCGATTCCACATAACGGATTTTCTCCTGGCCTATCGACTGGCCGTTAATACGGATATCCAGCAGATAATCACCAGGTGTGACATAGTTATCTGTCGCAAAGCGTGACAGATCGATACGGGTACGATCCGAAGCATCCAGAACATCAGTATTAAACTCAACTCGCTCCTCCGCGCGCGCCGTTGCCGCATAGCAGCAATTCATCACCAGGAGAGCAATTATTGTTAGATTAGTATTTAATTTTACTGACATGATCCCCGTCCCGAACAAATCCATTAAAAGCGCCCTGCGTTCCACTGCGTTATAATTATTTTGTGGGTGTCGACAATTTAAAAACATGCACGAACGCCGTAACGCCTTCCGCTTTAATAGTTCGTCGCGACAGCGAAATAAATCGGCATTAAGAACACATTTTTATTTTCGTTCTTTAATAGTGCGGGAAATTTTCCCGCACTGACTACGCTCTGCGGATTACTGATAAGCAATCTCGAAGTTAACCGTTGACTGGAAAGAACCCGCCGTCACACTCGCGCTTGCGCTTTCTGCTTTCACATATGCCACGAACGGAATGGTGTTGGTGCCATCAACCAGTTGAACAGGGGTGGTTGCGTTACCCCAGACAACGTCCTGACTGGCGCTGTCACGCAGACCGATACCCGCACCAGACGCAGTACCAGAGGTGAAGGCTGCCAGAGACGCATCCGTTGGGTTTACGCTGGTTGGGGAGTAAGTTACTTCAGCAGTTTGAGCAACAGTGGTGTCACAGTGCTGCAGTTCGATGTTCTGATGTACGTTTCCGGCGCGCGCACCATTAGCCAGCGCAGAAACAGGAATCTGGCCAAAATCAACGCTTACCGGGCTGGAGCCTGGCGCCAGACCACATGCGGTATTCACCAGTTCACCCTGGAATTCAATTTGGCCATTCGTCGTATCAGCGAATGCAGACATTGAACCCAGAGCAGCGGTCAAAGCGACAGCCATAGCAACTTTATTCAGTTTCATAAAATATCCTGTTTTTACCAATATCCTGAGAAATAAAGAGTCGTCACGCTACAAAAATAATATACGCGAGTGAAATTAACTCTTGGTTTTGTTCTGGAAACGATATGCGAATAATGAAACTTGCAAATATTAAACATCACCGTTTCTTCGAACTAATTCAAATGCTACCAAATGAAAACTTCACCACAAAGCAATACATTTAATGTGGAATATATACGCATTGTTAACTCGCAAGGATACGAAAGCAGGGTTTTATATCTCGCAGAGTGACATGAATAGTCTTAAATTCATGATGCTTTTACCGCGTAAATAAATTTATAAAACAGGGGAAATTAAGATATTTCGTAGAAGGAAATGTGAATTTATTTAAAAATAAGGAGAAGAGTGGTGGGCTATTATATTACTGGGGGCGCTATTCTTTCTGACGCAGGGAGAAGGTGAAGATGAAGCACAAAGCAAAAAACCCCGCACCTTACGGTACGGGGTTCTTCTGATTGATGCCTGGCAGTTCCCTACTCTCACATGGGGAGACCCCACACTACCATCGGC
>OOBY01000041.1_pt1 | contig 168348 bp, 136 predicted proteins | sample 1671751 | NCBI WGS metagenome assembly OOBY01 (sample SAMN06348189, study PRJEB24527) | human gut metagenome | biome: human gut; feature: ankylosing spondylitis patient; material: feces | host: Homo sapiens | place: China | collected 2015-10
TCGGCCTACGGCCCATTTAGTAGGATGAGCGGCCGAGGATGTGGATAAGTCTCTTGCCTCAGCTCTACGCAGCGGCTGATCACAGTTAAAAAACTAAGCTTTTTGCGCTCAAGACAACGCAATCAAAGAACGATCGTACGGATTCGTTAGGGTTTTCTTGCCTTGACTTGCGCGGGTGGTCCAGAGATTAGTCGCGGGTTGTTTACGTCTACAAAAGGAATTCACGGTTGTTTTTGCGCGGACTTATGCAGCCGCATGTTCATGGCGATGAGCCACAGAGAGATTGTCAGAAGCCCGAAACCTGCAATTGCCAGATCGTAAAGTGCGCCGTTACCGAAGAGCAAAGGCACCAGCAATGCGGAACACAGCGCAAAGAAAATCGTCTGCACGAAGCTTTGCATGGATGCGGCCAGACCTCGGGATTGCGGCAAGAAGTCCATGGCAATCAGGGCCATGCCCGGACGAACGATACCGATGCCGATGGTGTAGATCATCAAGGGCAGAACAGCCCAGACGATGCCTTCGGGCAACAAGCCCGACATGGTGCACAAGGCAAAGACGCCAGCGGCAAACATCACGCAAAAGCCCACTCGGATTGTTCCTTGTGTGCTCAGACGGCCGGCAATGCGAGCCGAAATCCAGCTGCCGATGACGGTGCCGGAGACCATCGGCAAAAAGAGTTTCCAAAATTCATCCGGCGACAAATGCATGACTTCCACGCACCAGTCCGCCGCTCCGGCAATGAAAACGCCCTGTCCCAGAAAGGCTACGGCAAGCGCAGTGTTTGCTGTCATAAAGGCGCCATGTCGCGCCGCCGAGGCGTAGTTGGAAAGTAGTGTTACCAGGCGGGGCGACATGCGTTTTTCCTTGGGCAGCGTCTCGGGCAGAAAAAAGAGACAAAGAGCTGCAAGAACTGCGCTGATGAAGGTCAGAATATAGAAGTGACTTTCCCAGGAAAGGTGGGTGGCGACGATGCCGCCGATTACCGGAGCCAGCGCCGGGCCAAAACCGAAGACCATGGATACGTAGGCCATCAGCATCTGTGCTTTCGGCCCGCCGAAAAGGTCACGAATGACGGCCATTCCGATCACCATGCCGCAGCCGGCAAAAATGCCCTGACACAAACGCCAGAGAACAAGCATCGAGAGAGAATCGGAAGTGGCAGCGCCGAGACTTGAGGCCGAAAAACACAAGAAGCCCGTGACCATCGTGAGCTTACGGCCGAACATGTCCGAAATGGTTCCATAGAAAAGCGTCATGACGGCAAAACCCGCGAGGTAGGAGGAAAGCGTCATCTGGATACCCGCCAGATCGGAGCCGAAGGCTTGAGCCATTTGGTGGAAACTCGGCAGGTACATGTCGGTGGCAAACGGGCCGATCATGGAACAGGCCGCCAGAAGCCAGGAGAGCAGGTGTGTGTTGACTTTGTCGGGATTGTCGACCGGTTGGAAGGAGATGCGCATTTTCTTTTTGTTCTTCAGTAGGTTGCGCCGCATTGTATCGCAGTGCATTGGAGAAGAAGTTCGCAAGACTAGTGAAGGAAATTTCCATGCGGCAAAGCTCTGAAAGCCGCATAATCGGGAAGCTGAGCGTTTTTCAGGTCAAGAAAAGCACGGTGAGATAAAATCCGAAGGCTAAGTTGCGAGTCGTGGGCTTTTTTCAAGCGGCTCGCCCGACAATTCGAAAAAAAACGGAGATGGATACGGTGTCGTTTTCGAGTGAATTGTTCACCGACAACACCGCTTCTGCTATGACCCAGACTGCAAACGAGAAAACACCGACTTTTGAAGAGGCGATGGCTGAACTCGAAGCTCTTGTCCGCAAGATGGAAGAGGGCAAGCTTGCCCTCGAAGAGAGCGTGGAAGCCTATACGCGCGGAACCGAACTGGTGAATCTGTGCCGGGCTAAGCTCGAAGATGCCGAGACTCGCGTTCGCAAACTGGAAGCTCAAAACAACGGCTCGGGCGATACGACGGCTTTGCAATAGGGAGGTGTTGCTGTGATGGAAGCTGACAAGGCCGAATATGAGGTTTGGTCTCGGGAACAACGCGGGCATTTCGAAGGTGTCGCCGAAGCGGCGCTGGATGCGCGCGACGGCAGTCTCGGAACGCTCACCGAAGCGATGCGCTACTCTGTTTTGGACGGCGGTAAAAGAATGCGCGCCATGCTTGTGTACGCAGCCGGTCGGCTGACGCAAGCGCGGGAAAGCGATCTGGACGAACTAGCGCTCGCGGTGGAATACGTTCACGGATACTCTCTGGTGCACGATGATATGCCCGCCATGGACAACGATGTCCTGCGGCGCGGCAAACCCACGGCTCACGTGAAATACGGCGAAGCGGTGGCAATGCTAGCGGGCGACGCACTGCAGCCCGAAGCTTTCCTGCGCATTGCCCGAACGCAGGTGGCTCCCGCCGTCAAGGTCAGGCTCATGCAGGAGCTTGCCTATTCGAGCGGGCGCGATGGCATGTGCGGCGGGCAGGCAATTGACCTTCTGAGCGTAGGAAAGAGCCTCAACGAGGCTTCATTGCGCCATATGCACAGTCTCAAGACGGGCGCCCTGATTCTGGCTAGCGTTCGAATGGGTGCGCTTGCCGGCAAGCCGGAACTCTTTGCTGCCGCTGAATTCGAACTCAATCGTTACGCCAAGGCTCTGGGACTGGCTTTTCAGGTGATCGACGACATTTTGGACGTCACGGCCGACACGGCGACGCTCGGTAAAACTTCCGGCAAGGATGACGCCCACGACAAACCCACGTTCGTCTCGCTGATGGGGCTTGACGCGGCTCGCAAACTCGCCCGCGAAATGGAACACGAAGCCGGAGCGGCTCTGCAGACACTGGCTGCCAAAGGCTGTTTTGAAGATATGGCACTTCGTCTTTTGGCCGGCGCCGCCGCTTTTGTGACCAACAGGAAATATTGATGGATCAGCGAGATACGACGCAGGTGGTGCGCATGCTCACGCCTGACGAACGAAAGGAAATGCTGGAGTCGATCAATTCTCCAGCCGATCTGCGCAAGCTCCCCGTCTCAGAGCTTCCGGTGCTCGCGCGCGCACTTCGCGATTTCATGGTCGAAAGCGTCAGCAAGACGGGCGGTCACTTGTCGAGTTCGCTCGGTGCCACGGAATTGGCAATCGCGCTTCATTACGTTTTCAACACCCCCGAAGACGCCATTGTTTGGGACGTTGGCCACCAGGCTTATGCCCACAAGATTCTCACCGGCAGACGCGATGCGATGGCCACGCTGCGCCAGACCGACGGCATTTCCGGTTTTCCGAAGCGCAGCGAAAGCCCGTACGACGCCTTCGGTACGGCGCATTCCTCGACGTCAATTTCTGCCGCACTCGGTATGGCTGTTGCTGACAGCCTCAATGGCAAGAAGGACCGCTGGCACATCGCAGTGATCGGTGACGGTGCTCTTACGGGCGGTATGGCCGTGGAAGCGCTCAATCACGCGGGTGTCTACAAGAAGGACCTCAAGCTACTTATCATTCTCAACGACAACGACCACTCGATTTCGCCTCCGGCAGGAGCGCTGTCGGGTCATCTGGCCAAGCTCGTGAGCACGGCGCCCGTCTGGAAGGCTCGTGAGATCTCGAAGTCCATCCTCAAGCCCGTGCCGCTCCTGTGGGATTTTGCCAAGCGAGTGGAAAAGCAGACCGTCAATTTTCTGTCGCCGCCCTCAACGCTCTTTTCAAGTTTTGACATCAATTACTTCGGCCCGATTGATGGTCACGACGTGACCGGGCTTGTGAGCTTTCTCAAGAACCTGAAGGCGCTTGACGGTCCGATCGTTTTGCACGTCAAGACGAAGAAGGGAAAAGGGTATAAGCCTGCCGAAGACGATCCGACGCTCTACCACGGTGTGGGCAAGTTTGATCCTGTCGTGGGCATTCAACCGTCTGCCGCACCCACGAAGAAGACCTACACGCAGCTGTTTTCAGACTGGATCTGCGACACAGCTGAGCGTGACAAGACGCTCTATGCGATTACGCCCGCGATGCGCGAAGGCTCCGGTCTGGTGGAATTCGAAAAGAGATTTCCCGAACGCTACCGCGATGTGGCCATTGCTGAGCAGCACGCGGTGACGTTTGCCGCGGGGCTGGCCTGTGCGGGCATTCACCCAGTGGTGGCGATCTATTCGACGTTCGCACAGCGCGCCTATGATCAGATTGTGCACGACGTTGCTATCCAGGATCTGCCGGTACTCTTTGCGATCGATCGCGCGGGCTTGGTGGGTGCCGACGGACGCACGCACCACGGCCTCTTTGACATCGCATTCCTGCGGTCGTTGCCGAATATGACGGTGATCACGCCGAGCGACGAAAACGAAATGCGTTTGCTGTTGAACACAGCTTGGACGCTGCAAACGCCTGTGGCTGTGCGTTACCCGCGAGGAACAGGACCTGGGGTGGAAGTCACGGCTGACACAGAGACGGTCGAAATCGGCAAGAGCAAGACAGTGCGGACGACTTCGGCACCCAAGGGCAAGCGCGTGGCGATTCTGGCCTTCGGTTCCATGGTCTGGCGCCTGACTGAAGTGGCTGAGGTGCTTGACGCAACGCTCGTCGACATGCGCTTTGTCAAGCCTCTTGACGAAGCAGCAGTGCTCAAGGCCGCTGCCGAGCATGACTTGCTGGTGACGGCCGAAGAGGGTATCAAGGCGGGCGGCGCGGGTTCCGCCGTGCTCGAATTCCTGAGCGAGGCCGGTCAAACGACGCGTACGCTCATATTCGGCATTCCCGACGTCTTTATAGATCACGGCAACACCGAAGTGCTGATGACCCGCAGTGGTCTCGATCCGGCACACATCCGTGCCAAGATCGAAGCGGCTCTGTCCTAAGCGAAACCAAGTGTTTCAGGGGCGGGCATTTGCAAAAGTGCCATCCCGCTGACCGCCTATAATCGGGCAAAAGAAGATCGATCCATAGCAGATTGAGGGAGTTTTATGCCCACCGTTGAAAAGAGCGTCAGTCTTAAGTCCTACAACACGTTTGCGGTTGATGTCAGCGCGCAATATTTCGCAGAAGTCTGCACGCCCGAGGACATTCGCTCGGTGCTTGCCGATCCGCGCTACGGACAGCTTCCCCGTTTTGTGCTCGGAGGCGGCTCGAATACGCTCTTTACCAAGGACTTCGAAGGTCTTGTGCTGCACATGAAGGGCGGCACGATCGAGGTGACGGACGAAAACGACAGATTCTATTTCGTCAAGGTGTCGGCCGGCATCGTATGGGATGATTTCGTGCGGCATGCAATTGAAAGCGGTTGGTACGGCATTGAAAATCTGGCGGCAATTCCTGGCACGGTCGGCGGTGCGGCGGTGCAGAATATCGGCGCCTACGGCGTTGAAGTGGCCGAGCATATCGTTGAAGTCGAATGCTTCGATCCCGATCGCCGTGCCATGCGCGTGTTGTCAGCCGAAGACTGCGACTACGGTTATCGCGCAAGTCGCTTTAAGACGATCGAAAAGAATCTGATCGTCACTTCCGTTCTTTTTGCGCTCTCAAAGACGTTTAGCCCTGTCTACGGATACAAGGAGCTCGAAGCCATTTTCTGCGATCGCCGTCCCGAATCCGCCAAGGAACTTGAAGAGGCCGTGCGTGCGGTGCGTGCACGCAAGCTTCCCGATCCCAAGGTGCTTCCCAATGCCGGCAGTTTCTTTAAAAACCCGGTGGTTACGCGCACCAAGATGCTGCATCTGCTCGAAGAGACGCCGTCTCTTGTGAGCTACCCTTTGGGCGGAGCACGCGCCAAAATAGCCGCAGGCTGGCTCATTGAGGCATGCGGCCTTAAGGGAAAGCGTATGGGGCAGGCGGGTGTTTATGAACGTCAGGCGCTCATCCTCGTCAACTATGGCGGCGCGACCGGTGCCGAAATCAAGGCTCTTGCCGAAGAAGTGGCACGCAATGTCAAGTACCGCTTTGGTGTGGATCTCGAACCCGAACCTGTCATCCTTTGATCGGCCGGACATCATCCGAACGGATGAAATGCTTTGTTACCAACTGACGTTTTGACGTGTGCGTCGGTTGTCATTTATCGCTTCTAAGATTCGTTGAAGGCGTGAGATCGAGATCTCGGTCGGTTTCGCCCTGTGATTCAATACAACGAACAAGAAGAATTCCGATCATGTCAATCAAGGCGATGTTGACGCGGCCCGCCGGGGTCGCGCAGTACACCGTGGGCGAAGAAATCGCCAACGCGGTAACGCACGGCGTGGCGGCTCTGCTTTCGATTGCGGGGCTTGCCGTCCTGGTGGCTTTTGCCGTGTTGTATTCGGGCTCTCCCAAGGTTGTGGCTGCGGTGAGCATCTTCGGCGCGAGCATGGTGTTTCTCTACACCGCCTCGACCTTGTATCACTCCATTCCCAATCCCCGAGCCAAAAAGGTTCTGCAGTATCTGGATCACTCCATGATCTATGTACTGATTGCGGGCTCCTACACGCCGTTTTGCCTGATCACACTTCAGGGTTACACCGGCATCGCGCTGCTGTGCGCGGTGTGGCTTATTGCAATTGCGGGTATTTCGCTGCAGGCCGTACTGCTGCACAAGGCCGACTGGATCAACTGTCTGCTCTATCTCTCCATGGGGTGGCTAGCAGTCTTTGTCATCGACCCGCTCGTCTCAACGCTTGATTCGACCGGTTTGGCGCTGCTGGTGGCCGGAGGTCTTGCCTATACGGTCGGTGTAGTTTTCTACATTTTTGAACGAATTCCCTTTTCTCACGCGATCTGGCACACTTTTGTCTTTGCCGGCACGACGCTGCAGTTTTTCAGCGTCCTCTTTTACGTGATTCCCGGGGTGAATGTTTGAGCGCAGTGATTTCCGCTTGGCAGGATCAGGACTTTGAAGGCGTTGCCAAGCTTTTTGACGAACTGTGGGGCTGGGAGCTCGAAGGCTCCGAACAGGAAAAAAGGGATATTTCCGACTTGTACATTGCGGGCTCGGCTCTGGCCTGCAATCGGTTGCGCGTGATTCGCGAAAACGGCGACATTGCCGCCTATCTGGGGTCGGTGTTCTATCAAAATGCTCCGAAGGATCAGGGGCTTCAAGATCCGAGCGCTTTTCGTCAGGCTGCCGCCGTCATGGAATCGCGCCTGCGTAGCACGCCTTTCGGTCTGGAGTCCGTGGAGTTTAATGATCTCATCAACGAAGCCAACCGTAAGCTCAAGGCAGACATGATTGCCAAAGGCTTTAAATGGCAGGGCGAGCTTAAGCTTTTGATGACGTCGCCTTTGTACCAGGGTCGGGGTATGGCTCGCCTTCTGATTGACGACACGTTTGACGAAATGCGTCGCTGCGGCATCCGGGACGTGATCCTCTTCACCGATTCGCACTGCAACTGGCAGTATTACGAAAAGACGGGCTGGACGCTTGCAGCCGAGCATAAGTGGAGCTTCAGGGAGGAGCCCATTCGGGCGCTTGCCTACTGGAAAACGATTTGACGAATCGAAAAACCCGAGACCTGAAAATCTCGGGTTTGCGGTATCGGAAGGTCAGATTGCACTAGCGAGCCTGTCGCATCTCCAGATAGAACGGGCCGAGGATCTGCGCATAACTTTCCACGGTAAACGACAGTTTTTCGGGGTTGTCGATGTACTGCAGGGGATCGGTTGCAAGACTGCCGTCGTAGGCAAGCTTCAGGAATTCAGCTTCGCGCGTAGCCTTCTTGCCGTCCTTCCAGACGTAGTCGTTGTATTGTCCGCCGAGATCAAATCCCGAGCCGTCGCTCTTGACCACAAACTGCGCGCGGTACTTGATGTCATCAAACTCGAAGAGCTCACGCATACGCTTGATTGTGCGGGAATTTTCCAGAATAGTATTGTTGAGATCCAGTAAATCCTGAGCGGAACATTCGAACTGCACCACCACGGGCTTGCCGTCTTCTTTGATTTCAGTCCATTTCTGAGTTCCCTTTTTGCAGGCGGCCCAGACGTCGAGCACATCGCCCATATTGGCGGCAGGGCTGTATTCTGGAAGCACCGTATCGTGAACGAGTTTGGTGTTGACGGAGCTGCAGGCCGCAAGCGTGAGAACGGCTGCCGCAACGGGTACAAATTTCAGCAGTTGCATGGCTTTTTAAACTTAAGCGGAAGGTTCGGAATCGTCGTCTTTGGCGGGAAGTGCAAAGGGCATGCACTTAGGCCAGGCGGTAAGTTCGTTGTCGTCTTCTACGGTCTCAAGCGCGGCGGGACCGTCGTAAGCCGTGTTGACGGCGTAGTTGAGCTTGGCATAGGTAAGCGTTACTTCGTGCTCGAGAACGCCCTGGGCCTTGCGGGGATCTTCGCGAAGAAGACGAACTGCCTCTTCGAGGGTTTCGAGTGCGTCTTCAAGTGTGGCGGCAAACCATTCGGACTGAATGCGGTCTGACATGGGAAGGTTCCTGTTTGAAAAAAACTGTCAGCTCCGCAGTGTACCCGTGCAACCCAAAGCAAGCCTTAAGGCAACGGTTTCCGATTTGCTCTGCAACTTGCACGTATCGGGCACGCTTTTCGGATTATTCCAAAGACCTCGAACAAGTTCCGTACCTAGACTTCTCTCATCTGGATTCTTTTCAGGAGCGAGAGATGCAATACAAAAAACTCGGTCGCACAGGCTTGTACGTGAGCCGCTTATGCTTGGGCACGATGAATTTCGGAGACTGTACGGACAAGAAATCCGCCTTTGAAATCATGGATCGAGCTGCCGATTTGGGCATCAATTTCATCGATACGGCTGACGTCTACGGTGGTCCGCAGCGGCCGGACATTCCGCTCGGATACGGCATCTCGGAAGAGATCGTGGGCGAGTGGCTCGCTCAAAGCGGCAAGCGCAATGAAGTGGTGCTGGCAACGAAGCTCTATCAGCCCATGATTCCGGGCCCGAACGGCCGCCGCTTGTCGGCCTACCATATTCGCCAGGCCTGCGAGGACAGTTTGCGACGTCTGAAGACCGACCATATTGATCTTTATCAGTTCCATCACATTGATCGCGATACGCCTTGGGAGGAAATCTGGCAGGCCGTTGACGTACTCATCGAGCAAGGCAAGGTTCTGTATGTAGGAAGTTGTAACTTTCCGGGTTGGGGATTAGCTGCGGCGCAAGGCGAGGCAAAATGGCGTCGGCACATGATGGGCTTGGTTAGCGAACAGAGTCGCTACAGTCTTGCGTGCCGTTCGATTGAGTTGGAAGTGATACCGGCCTGCCGCTATGAAGACATGGGACTCTTAACCTACAGTCCGCTGGATGGAGGACTTTTGGCCGGAGCGCTCAAAAAGGCGACCGAGCGGTCTCGCCGCGGCAAACCGTCGCTACCGATCCGCGATCCTATGTTTAGGGAACGCGTTTCCGCTTATGAAGCCTTCTGCGAAAAGCGTGGCGTTGATCCAGCCGACGTTGCGCTTGCATGGGTACTGAGCAATCCGGTCGTCACATGTCCGATTGTCGGACCGCGTACGCTGGAACAACTGGAAGACTCAGTGCAAGCACTTAATCTGAAGCTCAAACCGGAGGATCTGGCAGAACTTGACACGATCTTCCCGGGACCGGGCGGCGAGGCACCCGAAGCTTACGCATGGTAATCCTCGCAAAATAGCTTGAGGTTCGCGAGAACCTCAAGCTTGGTCGAAGAGGGATTATTTTGTCTTTTTGGCGTTCTTCACAGCCGAGTCGCTCGCGAGCTTGGCGCTGGTGGCCACCCATGCTACGTTGGCGGCCGGAGCGGAGTCGTCGCCGTGCACACAGTTGGCTATTTCACCGGCGGCGTAGAGATTGCCGATGGGCTTGCCGTTCTTATCCAGAACCTGTAGCGATTCGGACAACTGCACACTGCCCATGGTCGTTGCGAAGCGAGGCTTTTGTTCGACGATGTAGTAGGGACCCTGATCCGAGATTGCGGCTTTCATGTTTTCGGGCTTGCGACCGAAATCTTCGTCTTTGCCTGATTTCACAAAGCCGTTATAGCGCTTGACGGTGGCCACGAGATTGTCGGCGTTCAAACCCGCGTTTTTGGCGGCTTCGGCCAGTGTTTTGCCGTGAGCAAAGAGCGGCGTTCCTTTACCGTTTTTGGCAAGCCAGGCGTCCACTTCTGCCGGGCTCACGCCGTTGTTCTTGATGCCGTCGCGGAAAATCTTAAAGGTCGGTTCGTCCATCACGAGATAGAGCTGGTTGCCTTCGGACTTCGACTGCACCGTTACGATGGAGCGCCCGGTGCCTTTTTCATCAACGACGCGTTTGCCGCTCTTGTTGACCATGATGGCGCCGAGAGAAAGCGCGTTGGCGTTGCCGGTTAAGGTGGACTTTGCTACGCCCGGAGCGACTTCCAGACCGTTGTAATAGATCTTGGCGTAAGGCATCAGCTGCATACCGGCACCGGCTTTCATTGCCATCTTGTGTCCGTCGCCGGTGGAGGAGACAGGACCGTAATAAAGCGTGGTCTTCAGATTGCCGGTGAGCATGTCGCGGTTGGCGCCGTAACCGCCTGTAGCGAGAATCACGGACTTAGCCTTGACGGTGTATAGCGTGCCATTGCCTTGAGCCTTGACGCCGGTGACAGCGCCGTTTTCAACAATCAGCTCCTTGGCTTGCGTACCAAGCAGCACCTGAGTATCGGTCTTAGCTACGAGGTCACGCAGGCTTTGGGCATAGCCGGGGCAGCCGCCCTTCAAAAGCAACAGACGCGGCGTCTTGAATTCGGCTCGCTTCTGAACGCCGCCTTCCGTACGAAGCTGGATACCTTTGCCAACCAGCCAGTCAACAGTCGGACCGACGTTTTTCGCGTAAACGTTCAAAATCTGCTTGTTATTGAGATTCCGACCGTTGCGCAGCATATCTTCGACAAACTTCTCAGGCGTATCGTCTTTGACGCCAAGATCCTTCTGTAGCTTGGAACCTTCGATAAGCATGCCGCCCGCGCAGATCGAGGAAGCGCCGCCCAGAAACTCCATCTTTTCCAGCAGCGTCACTTTGACGCCCTGATCGGACGCATTGATGGCAGAAATCATGCCGGCACCGCCGCCGCCCAGAATGAGCACGTCGGTGGTGATTGTTTTTTCCTTCAAAGCAGCCTTCTGTGTCGGCTTTTTGTCCCAGTCCTTCAAATTGAGACCGGCCTGGGTGATGGCTTCTCGAGTGGCTTTCTTAACGGCGTTGCTCGTGACAGTGGCGCCCGAGACGCCGTCGACTGCAAGACTCTGAGCGTCAAGAATGCGTTGGGCTACTTTGGGACCGGCAACAGCACCGATGCCGACCGTTTCTTTGTTCGGGCCGACTTCAATCCTGGTGACCTTGTTGTCTTTGACCGTCACAGAAACGGGAACCGGGCCGCTTTGGCCCTGAGCAGTAGCTGTGTAAACGCCGTCAGCGGCAAACGCGACGATGGAAAAAACGGAAGCGATGACTGTAGCTAGCAGCGACTTCTTTTGCATAAGCTCTCTCCTTGTTTTTGATCGGTTGATCTTGCAATGCCGATTCCCAAATTTTGCCCCGAGGCCTTCGCCTTGCCAATGGGGAAAAACGGGAGAGAGCGCAACAATGCGCTACTTGTAGAAAACAAAGAAAACAGCCATTACCAAGCAAACGAAGGCGGCCAAGTGGTTCCAGCCGAAGTGGTTCTGGAAAACAACGACGGAAAAGAGCGCAAATACCGTGAGCGTGATGCACTCCTGGATGATCTTGAGTTGAACGAGACTGAAAGGTCCCCCGTTGCCTTCAAACCCAATGCGGTTGGCCGGCACCATGAAGCTGTATTCAAAGAGAGCGATCGCCCAGGAAAAAAGCACGACCGTGTAGATCGGCCAGGAGCTGAAGTTGATGACCTTCATGGTCTGGAGCTTTAAGTGCAGATACCAGGCGCAGGTCATGAAAATGTTGGAAACGCAAAGAAGGCCGACAGCCAGAAGACCTTTGCTGAGCATAGAAACCTCGGGACAAACAGGCAAAAAAGAGTAGGCCGAACACATGATCGGGTTGCAAGACGCGGATTCTAGGACGAAAGGTCTTCAAGGAAAAGCGTCGGTGAGGCTAAAAATTACGACTGCGTCAGGTCGGGCAGACGTGTTTTGCGCTAAATTGAAAGCAACGCGCAGTAATGCGCATCCGTTGACGTTTTAATAGCGTACTCAATCATGTCAGGATCCAGTATCGGAAAGCTTTTTGTTGTGACAAACTTTGGCGAAAGTCACGGGCCGGCTATCGGTTGCGTGATTGACGGTTGCCCGCCCGGGATGCCTCTGAGTGAAGCTGACATTCAGCCCGATCTGGATCGTCGCCGCCCGGGACAGAGCAAATTTGTGACGCAACGCAAGGAAGCTGATGCCGTCAAGATCCTTTCGGGCGTTTATGAAGGTGTCACAACGGGGACTCCCATTGCTCTTTTGATTGAAAACACAGACCAAAGAAGCCGCGACTACTCGGAAGTGGCCAGACAATTTCGACCGGCTCACGCCGACTGGAGCTACTGGAACAAATACGGGATTCGGGATCCGAGGGGAGGCGGCAGAAGTTCTGCTCGTCTGACGGCGCCGACGGTGGCGGCGGGCGCCGTGGCACGCAAGTGGCTCAGTACCGAGCTCGGCATTACGATTCGCGCGCGCGTTTCCTCAATCGGTACGGTAAAGCTTCCCCTGGAAAACTGGGATGAAGTTGACAACAATCCGTTTTTTGCCGCCAATGTCAGCAATATTGCTGAGGTCGAGACTTATCTCGGCAAGATTCGAAAAGAGGGAAACAGCATCGGCGCCACGGTCGAATTCGAGGCCATGGGAGTACCGGCGGGCCTAGGCAGTCCTCTATACGATCGGCTCGATGCTCGGCTTGCCTATGCTTTGATGGGAATCAACGCCGTCAAGGCCGTTGAAATCGGCAACGGGTTTGAGGCGGCAACGCTCACGGGAGCCGAAGGCAACGACCAGATGACCGCGCAGGGGTTTGCGAGCAACAATGCGGGCGGCATTTTGGGCGGCATCTCAAGCGGCGCGCCGATCACCGGTCGTATTGCCATTAAGGCGACACCTTCGATTCTGACGCCCTTAAAGAGTTTGGACATCGAGGGCAACGAAATCGAAGTGGTCACCAAAGGCAGACACGACCCTTGCGTGGGCATCCGTGCCGTGCCTGTGGTGGAGGCTGCCATTGCCTTGGTGCTGATGGACGCTGCCCTGATGCAGCGCGCTCAGTGCGGAAATTTGGGTATTCGTCCGGAAGAGTTGTTCCGTTAACAAGGATCCGGGCAAGCAAACGCCGACCGTAGAGGTGCCAACGGTCGGCGTTTTTGCGTCAATCGAACGCTTAAGAAGCGGCAGCGACCGACCTTTGCATGGACGCCTGCCAGCGGTGGTAGCGGGCGTTGGAGGCTGTGGGCAGGAGGCTTCCGACAACCATGGCGCTGCCGGCGGCAAGGAAGCCGCCCAACACCGACGGGAAGACTTCTCCGAGTGGCGTGAAGGTGAGTACGGCCCAGACGGAGCCGCCCACAAAGATCGACATCCATGCACCCTGCGTCGTGGCACGCTTCCAGTAGAGCCCCATCACGAGCGGCCAGAAAGCGCCGACGACCGGGAACTGGTAGGCCATGGCCACCATGTCGTAGATGGCGGTACCTTCAAACCAGAGGCTGTAGGTAAGCACGGCCACCGCAAAGAACACCAGGGTCATGCGCATATAGGGAAGCTCACGGCCTTCAATGCGCACGAAATTGCGCAAAACGTTTTCGACGAACGTCGTGGCCGGGGCAAGCATCGTGGCCGAAGCCGTCGACATGACCGCGCTCAGGACGGCGCCGAAGAAGAGCACGCGCAGCCACCAGGGCATGTAGTCTCGAATGAGCGTGGGCAGCAGTCGCTGCGGATCGGTCGTCAGAAGCGTTTCTCCCACGCCCGGCATGGCGAGCACCGCCGCGCACACGATGAACATCGGTACGAATGCAAAGAGGATGTAGAACATGCCGCCGAGGATCGGACCGCGCACGGCCGTCTTAGCGTCACGCGCACTCATCACGCGCTGGAAGACGTCTTGCTGCGGAATCGAGCCGATCATCATCGTGATTGCAGCCGAGATCCAGAAGAGCCAACCGTTGAGGCTCATTTCCGGCCAGGGGTTGAAAAGATCGCGCGAAGCGGCGAAGGTCACCACCTGCCCGAAACCGCCCGCCATGTCGCTTGCGCAAACCGCCACGGCGATGAGACCTGCCACGATGATGATCATCTGGAAGAAGTCGGTCACGGCCACTGACCACATGCCGCCGTACACGGTGTAGAAAAGCACCACGAACGTGCCGATGGTCATGCCGAGCGAAACGCTCACGGCGCCTTCGGTGACGAGATTGAGCACCAGACCGAGCGCGGCGACTTGAGCGCCTACCCAACCCAAATAGGACAAAATGATGAAAATGGCGCAGGCAAGCTCAATCTTCTTTCCATAGCGCTTGCGATAGAAGTCGCCGATGGTCAGAAGGTCCATCTTGTAGAGCTTGCGGGCAAAGAACATGCCCACCAGAATGAGCGCCATTCCGGAGCCGAACGGTTCTTCGATGACTCCGGCAATGCCGCCTTCAATGAAGCGACCCGGAAGACCGAGCACGGTTTCGCTGCCAAACCAGGTGGCAAACGTGGCCGTGATCACCATAGCCAACGGAAGAGAACGCCCTGCCAATGCATAATCGGCGGTATTGCGTACGCGGCGAGCCGCCCACAACCCGATTCCGATCGAAACCAGCATGTACATGCAAACCAGTACGATCAGCTGCGTCATCGCACCTCTCCTTAAAAAAGCGTAACGACGAAGGATTTGTAGAGTAGCTGCAACCATCCGCGGTTTGCGTTGCCAGTGTGTTTCGGCCGCTTCGTTTTTTGCAGTGCGCGCAGTATATGGATGCACGAGGAAAAATGGGGCGCACGAAGAAAAAAATTTTTCCTCAAATGCGCCCGGAGTTAATCGAGATCAAACTTTGCGATTTTGAGATGGGTAAAAGTACCTAAAAATCGCGGGTTTCGAACTTGAAAAGTGTTGCAAAAAGTCCTCAGGTAAAAGTACTCATAAATCCTTGAAAGGCAAGGAAAATTCGAAAGATCTCAATATTGGGAAAAATGACTGTCAATAAAAAACCGCTTTGCGAAAAACGAGTCTCGCAAAGCGGTTTCAAGTACCGAAAAGGCAGGAATTAAGCCATGAACTTCGGATCGGTTTCGATCTGGGTCAGGGGGCCCTCTTCGATGACTTCAAGCACGGGGCGCGGGCGGCCGGCCACCGGCTTGGCTTCGTAGGAAAGCGGCGTCACAAGCGAGGCATCCGTTTCGACCTGTTCAAGACCAGCCTTGGCCAGATTCTCAGCGAGATTCTTGGCAATGTCAGCAATGGCTTCGACTTCAACCTTGACTTCATGGACCGTTTCTACAGCAGCAGCGTTGTTTACCGTAGTCTCACCGGTCGGAGCTTCGGATACAAACTCCGGTGCTTGTTCGACAGGAATTTCGGCAACCTTTTCTTCGCTCGGTTGATCAACCGGAGCGAGAGTCGAGGCTTGTTCTGCGGACGGCACAGCATGGACAGGTTCGACTGCGGCTCCCGTAGCGGTCACGACTGTGGTCTCGGCAGCATCGCTGTCGGTAGCGGTTAGCGATACGGTTTCGAGGTTCTTGGTCGGACGACGGCGACGACGCGGACGACGGCGACGGCTTTCGCTTTCGATCACGGTCGTTTCGTCGGATTCCGGCGCATCGGACTTCTCTTCCTGTTCCACACGCAGAATTTCTTCGTGCATTTCAAGAAGTGCATCAGGAACAGGAGGCAGTTCGTCGGTTACGGCACCGGCACGGATTGCTTCGAAGGAAGCCTCGATTGGCTCATCCGTTTCGGGACGCAGCTGACGCGCCTTACGGGAGCGGCGCGGCTTGAGTTCGCGTTCGGCTTCAGCTTCCGTATCAACGACGGCAGACGGAGCTTCAGTCGCGGCGGTCTCAACCACTGCTTCCGCAACAGGTGATTTTTCAATCGTTTCAACAGAGGCAGTTTCCGCTTTTGTTTCAATGGGGGCGACGGTGACGTCTTGTTCGGTCACGGCTGTCTGCCCCATGTCCTTGGCGGGCATATCTTCACGACGAGGTTTGCGCTGACGACGAGAACGACGTTCTTCGCTGCGAACTTCGTCGTCGCCGGCAACGGGAGCAGTGACTTCAGTCGTCTTGACTTCTTCGGTAAGTTGCTGGTTCTTCAACTGTTCGCGCTTGACGCGGCGCTGTTCGCTGCGTACCTTGTTGCGTTCACGCGGATCGCGGGTAGCCTTTTCTTCGCGCGCCTGACGCTCACGTTCCTTGAATTCCTTGATTTCCTTGCCCTTGCCGGAGCGGCGCGGCTTGCGCTTGCGATCGCTCTTGGCTTCGTCCTTGGTCACCTCTTTTTCGGGTTCAGTCTTTTCGTCTCCAAGACCGAAGAAAGCCATCAATTTGGCAAAGAAGCCCTTTTCCTGTTTGACTTCGGATTTTTCCGGAGTCTCTGCGACAGGCTTTTGTTCTTCCTTCGGCGTGTGCGTCGGGGCAACATCGCGCGGCAGGATGTTCTTGATTACCGGAACCTGCTTGGGACGCTGCTGCTCTTCCTTTTCGCGAGCCGACTTGAGCGCATAGGGGTCATCGGCGATCGGCGAGAGATCTTCGGCGCGCTTATAACTTGCAAGATCGTCGTCAAGGCGTTCGTCATCGAGGCGCAGGCGTTCGATGTGGTAATGCGGTGTTTCCAGCGAAATATTCGGGATGAGCACCACGGGCACTTTGAAGCGTTGTTCGATCTTGGCGATTTCACCACGTTTTTCGTTGAGCACGTAGGTGGCCACATCCACAGGCACCTGCGCATGAAGAGCGCCCGTACCTTCCTTGGCGGCTTCTTCCTGCAGAATGCGCAGTACCTGAATGGCGCAGCTTTCGGTGTCGCGGATGACGCCGACGCCGTTGCAACGAGGACAGGTGACGTGGTTACCTTCCGAGAGCGACGGGCGCAGTCTTTGGCGTGAAAGTTCCATCAAACCGAAGCGACTGATTCGACCGATTTGCACGCGGGCACGGTCCGGACGGATTGCTTCCTTGAGACGCTGTTCGATTTGGCGCTGATTCTTGGGCTCGGCCATATCGATGAAGTCAATTACGATCAGGCCGCCTAAATCGCGTAAACGCATCTGGCGGGCGACTTCATCTGCGGCTTCCATGTTGGTGCGCAAAGCCGTTTCTTCAATGTCCGCGCCTCGAGTGGCACGTGCCGAGTTCACGTCGACAGCTACCAGAGCTTCGGTGTGGTCAATCACAATGGCGCCGCCTGAGGGCAACGGCACGGTACGGGAATAGGCCGTCTCGATCTGGTGCTCGATTTGGAAACGCGAGAAAAGAGGCGTTTCTTCGCGGTAGCGCTTCACGCGGCCGACGAGATCAGGCATGACATGTGCCATAAACTGGCGAGCCTGATCGTAAATGTCGTCCGTGTCGACAAGAATTTCGCCGATATCGGGCTGGAAGTAGTCGCGAATGGCGCGGATGACCAGGTTGCTTTCCTCAACGATGAGGAAGGGGGCCGGATTGGCGCGGCGCAGCGGCTTGCCGTCGCGCACCGATTCGGTGGTGTAGTGCGTCACGGTACGGCCGCGGTCGTTTTCGCTGTATTCGTACTGCGGTACGGCGGCTTCCGAGATGGCGCTCCAGAGCTTCAAAAGGTAGTTCAAGTCCCACTGAAGCTCTTCGACCGTGCGACCGATGCCGGCGGTGCGGGCGATCGTGCTCATGCCGGAGGGCAGATCGAGCTGATCCATGGCTTCGCGCAGTTCCTGGCGTTCTTCACCTTCGATGCGACGGGAAACACCGCCTCCGCGCGGGTTGTTGGGCATCAGAACGAGGTAGCGGCCGGCGAGGCTGATGAAGGTGGTGAGTGCTGCACCCTTGTTGCCGCGTTCTTCCTTTTCAACCTGAACGATGAGTTCCTGACCTTCTGTGAGCGCTTCGCGGATGGTGGCGGTGCGAACGTCGACGCCTTCCTTGAAGTAGGCGCGGGAGACTTCCTTGAAGGGGAGAAAGCCGTGGCGTTCCTCACCGTAGTTGACGAAGCAGGCTTCGAGCGAAGGTTCGATGCGGGTGATGATGCCCTTGTAGATATTGGATTTGCGCTGTTCGCGGCCGGCAACTTCGATGTCGATATCGATGAGTTTCTGGCCGTCGACGATCGCCACGCGGGTTTCCTCTGCGTGGGTCGCGTTAAATAGCATGCGTTTCAATTTTCACACTCCGTTGCTGACGGTGTTACTGACGCGAACAACCGTCCGATCGGGCGCGTGCCGACACGAGTGTTTTTGAGACCCATACAAACGAAAAGGAAGGAGAGCTTAACTCAAAGCCTCCGGAACCTCTTTACGACGCGCACGACAAAGAGGCGCAGATCCCAAAAGCGGGATCCGAGCCGCGCGGCGGACAAAAGAAGTGAAGACGCACGGATTGTGTCGGTCTGCTGCGTTTGGCAGCCGGACGCGATGGGGAGAGCACGCGGGCGGACAGTGACAGCGCCTCATTCGCCTCGGCTTCGGCCGCGGCGACAGCTCGATCCCTCACAAAACCGGTTGGTCCTTTGGTGTTTCGGCGCGCAAAAACAGCCTCGCATGTCCCGAAGACGGGGGCAAGAAGCGAAAGCATCAATCGAACACAAAGCTCGCAGCGCACGACCCAAAAATCCTTACTCGTTTGAAGTCTTTCAAAACTTCACGTACCGGCAGACGTCTTGTACAAAGACGCCTTGCCCTGCTTTCGAATGTTCGGACTCATCGAAAAGGTTCGCGTGCCTTGATCAGGAGCTCGCACCCGATTATTCGTTTAATCGTTCCCCGGGGTCTTTGCTGTGATTCAGCTCGCCGGGGCGGGGCAGCTCGACTGGTCTGCAACGCCCAACCCGTCTTGCGACGCAAGTCCGAGTTTTCGAAAGCGCATTAAAAAATCAGTACCGGCGTCAATCTTCGCTTCAAGCGTGACAGACGCCCCAGACGTTAGAAATATGCGTCAACATACTTCAAACGGCATCAAAAGCGCGGGCTTTCGGCCTTAAAATGTGCAGACCTGAAAGCTTCGGCGCCTATAAATTCGCTACGCAGAAAGTGCCCTGCACTTCAACTGCACCGCGCAAGGCGCAAGTATAACTTTAATTGCGCCGCAATGCCGTGATGGTTGCGGTTGGAAATACAAAAGCACAATGGCTGAACTTGCAAATACCGCCGCACGTACCGTGACGGTTATCGACGAGTCCGAAGTCCGGGACTTCAATCGCGTCAACTATGTTCGGGTCTCAGAGCGTAGCGACGGACAGCGGCTCGACAACTTTCTGATGCGTGTTTTAAAAGGCGTTCCAAAGAGTCACATATACCGCATCGTGAGAAACGGAGAAGTGCGTATCAACAAAAAGCGCGCCGAATGCCAGACAAAGATTACGCTCGACGACGAAATCCGCATTCCGCCGGTGCGCACGGCCATCATGGCTGAAGCGGCGGCTCCTTCCGTCAAGCCTCTTGCTGCCGACGAACTCCCGATTCTGCGTGAAGACCGAGATCTCCTCATTGTGAACAAACCTTCCGGACTGGCCTGTCACGGCGGCTCCGGCGTGGCCTTCGGTCTGATCGAGCGCTTGAGAGCGTCTCGTCCCGAATGCAAGTTTCTGGAGCTGGCGCATCGGCTCGACCGAGACACTTCCGGAGTGCTGATCGTCTGCAAAACCCGCAAGGCGCTCGTTCGTCTGCACGAAATGCAGCGGCAAGGCGAAATCGAAAAGCGTTACCGTCTGCTGGTACAGGGCGACTGGGTCAATCAGCGCGAACACGTGCGTGCGCCGCTCACCAAATACACGCTCGCAAGCGGTGAACGGCGCGTGCGCGTTGACGAGGAAAACGGCCTTCGCTCGCATACGATCTTTACGCTCATCAAGCGCTATGGTGACGTTTCGTACCTCGAAGCTGAACTCAAGACCGGTCGCACGCACCAGATTCGAGTGCATGCCGCAAGCGTCGGGCATCCTCTCGTGGGCGACGCCAAATACGGCGACTATGCATTTAACGAAGCGGTGAGAAAGGGGGCGCTCGGGCTTCCCTTCGGGCGCCTTTTCCTTCACGCCGAGCGGCTCAAGTTCACGCATCCGGTGACGAAGGAACCCATGGTGGTGATTGCGCCGCTTGAGGCCTCGCTCAAAGCCTTGATCGACAACTTGAACGACCGGCAATGACCATGCAGTCCAAAAGCTATCAGCTCTACGTCTTCGATTGGGACGGCACCGTGATGGATACGACCGGGCTCATTGCCCGCGGCATGCAGCAGGCCTGCGTGACGCTTGGTTATCCGCAGCCCGATCTTGATGCATGTCGCGAAACCATCGGTCTGCCTTTTGCCGAGTCGTTTGCCAGAGTGGCGCCCGGATTCCGATACGAGCAGCTCGACGATTTTCTGACTGCGTACCGCAACTGGTATTTGCAGCGCGAGGCTCAGGTTGACGTCATGGCGGGTTTGGAGGATCTCTTTGACCGCATGACGAAGAATGGCCTTCGTCTTGCAGTGGCAACCGGCAAGTCTCGGGCGGGGCTTATTCGCGTGTTTGAACGCACGGGATTAGAGAAATACTTTGAAGCGACGGTTACTGCAGACGAAAGTTTCCCGAAACCCAACCCGGCAATGTTGGAAAAACTATCGGACGAAACGGGGGTGGACGTGCGCGAGATGGTGATGATCGGCGACTCGATTCACGATCTGCAGCTCGCACAAAACGCGCGATGCGACGCGGTTGCCGTAACCTGGGGTGCCGCACGCCTGCCGGAACTTCAGTCGTATCCGGCCGTGGCGTACGTCTCTGACGTCAAGGAATTGATTCGCGCCCTGAGCCTCTCGTATCTCTACGAGGAAAGCCAAAGCGCGTAATGCTCAGCGCTTGGCGGGGTGGCGGGCTGTGTAAGCCTTTACCGGCTTGTGCGGCGTCTTTTTGTGCCCTGCGCTCTTGAGGACTTTCACAAAAGTGGCCTGCACGGCAAACACCGTAGGCAGCTTGGGCAATTCATAGCCTTTTTGCTGCCATTCGCGCGCGGTAAGCGTTTCGATTCGCTCTTCGCGGCCCGTAACGTCGGTTGCCGCCGTGATGCGGGTGTCGGCAGCCAATGTGGTCGCGAGAGCCTCAAGAATTCGGTTGTTGCGGTATGGCGTTTCAATAAAAAGCTCTGTTTCTCCCGTGGTGCGGCTTTCCTTTTCAAGTGAAAGAATGGCTTGACGGCGCTCGTCTTCATGCACGGGCAAGTAGCCCAGAAAGCGAAAGCGCTGCCCGTTCATGCCGCTGGCCATCAGCGTGAGCAGAATTGAGGAGGGCCCCACGAAGGGGACGACCTCAAGCCCCAGGGTTTGAGCGAATTTGACCAGTCCCGCGCCGGGATCGGCAACAGCCGGACACCCTGATTCGGACACGATCGCCGTATCGGTGCCGTCTTTGACGGGGGAGAGCCATTCGGAAAATTTAGCCGGGTCCGGCTCATGACCGATTTCGATGATCTCGAGTTCGGCAATTGCCACCGGGTGTCCGCAGGACTTCAGAAACGAGCGGGCGCTCTTGGCGTTTTCAGCCAGAAAACGCTTGCAGCTGCGGGCGGCCGTAAGCGTCGAAAGCGGCAAGGTCTCGGCCGGGTCGCCTTCGGTGATCGGCACGGGAATCAGGTATAGACGGCCTTGAGCCATCGTTATTCTCCCAAACCGTCGATTACTTCGATGCCGGTCTTGAGCAACATGTCGGTGACGCGCATCAGCGGCAGACCGATGAGGCTCGTGGGGTCGTCCGAAGAAACGGATTTCATGAGCGCGATGCCGAGCTTTTCAATTTTGGCGCTGCCGGCACAATCGTAGGGTTCTTCGCGGCGGACGTATGCGGCAATCGCCTTAGCCGAGAGCGCGCGCATTTCGATGCGTGTGTCGCTCACACAGGTCTGTTCGCTGCCGTCGGCGCCGATCACACATACGGCGGTGTGAAATACCAGGGTGTTTCCCTGCATGTCAGTGAGTTGACGCACGGCGCCTTCGTAGTTGTGGGGCTTGCCGAGCGCTTTGTTGCCGAGCGCGCAGACCTGATCGGAGCCGATCACAACGCAACCAGGATTGTCTTTGGCAACAGCACGCGCTTTGGCAATTGCCAGACGAAGCGCAAGCTGTTCGGGTGTTTCACCTTCAAGCGGAGTTTCATCGACACTCGAGGCTTTCGTTGTAAACGGATAGCCCAAACGTTCAAGGAGCTCGCGGCGGTAGCGCGAGGTGGAGGCAAGAATAAGGTTAAGATTCGCTGTCATGCGACGAATTGTATCGAGCTTGCAGATTTTTCCCATCAAATTTTTTTTGACAAATGAAATACATCGACATTTTTGAGCTTTCCAGGGCGAAAACCGAAGAAAAGGGACACCTTACTATCGACGATTTGCCGGATTTAAAGGAGATGCTCAAGAGCGAAACACCCAAGGCCGATATCCATTGGAAGGCTACTGGTACAGGTCTGCGCCGCCGACTGGCGAGCGCTCTGTTGACGATCGATGCCAAACTGACGACGGATTGCGCGCGTTGCGGCAAATCGCTGGAGATTGAAATCGTCAAGGAAGTACCGTTTCTCTTCACGAAAACTGAAGACGAGGCCAATCGCCTGCCCATTGAAGAAGACGGCGATGACGAAATCGTGGTGGGTTCCACTAAGTTCGATGTGGCTCATTGGGTGGAAGAAGAACTCATTTTGTCGCTCGATCTTTTTCCTGCACACGAAGATTGTGAGCCGGACCCCGAGAGCCTTCAGAGCCAGGATGAAGAAGAGATTCCTGAGCGCGTCAATCCGTTTGCAGGTTTGGCCGACCTCATGAAAAAGAACAGTTGACGATACAGGCCGGCCTCACAGGGCCGGCAGTTTTTTCATGGCTTGGGCGATCTGCGATTCCTCGGGTGTCAGATAACGGCTTGTGGTGCCGATCGAGGCGTGCCCCATAGCGTTTTGCACGAGGTTTATGTCCATGGTTTTCAGGGCATTGGTGGCAAACGTATGGCGCAGCCAGTGAGTGGAACCGGCTCGCAGTTTGGCAGCATCGGCCGCAGAGCGTTCCTGTACCTCGGCTGCCGCCGCTTCAAAAAAGTCGCACAGCACACGGTAGAGTCCTGAGCGCGAGATGCCGTCGGATTGAGGTGCCTCGCTTTTTTTTCGGCGAATGGAGGACAAAAGAGGAGTGGCAGGATCGGCCGATGTGACGTCGGGGAGGTTGCGCAACGTAAAGTAGGCATTGATGTCATCGAGCGTTTCCTGGGCCAGAGGTAAGCGTCTGACCTTATCCCCCTTGCCTACGATTTCAATAACTGTGAGATCTTCATCGCCGATTCGCCGTACGGCAATCCAGTCGGCGCGACAGTGAATCATTTCGGAGGCGCGCATCCCGAGCCCTTTTCCGAGCGACAAAACAATGCGGATTCTCAGTTTGGCTTCGCCATCGGGCATCTTTTCCAGATGTTCAAGCACGGCCTTCCATTGGCGCGGTGTAAGTGATCGGTCGGCAAAGGCTTTTGGAGCGCCTTCTCCGGGCAGATAACGCACTTTGGAACTCACCTGATCGAATGGGTTAGAACGCAAATAGCCGGTTTTTGTCAGAAATCCGAAAAGAATACGCACGACCGTCAACGATGTCTTGCGGCTTGACACCGAAAGCGGACCGTTGAAAGGACGCCATTGAGCCGAGAGTCGTGGTGCGTTTTTAGGACCGACCCAGATTGTTTGCGGCAAATTCCATTTCTGTTGCCAGGTTCCGGGCTCGAGTCGTCCGAGTTCTTCGAGCCATCGGGGATAGAGAGCAGCATCTGACGCCGTAATGGAACTTAAGGCCTTTCCGCGTTCCATAGTGCACCACAGCAGAAAGCGTTCAGCTTCTTTGCGGTATTGCGAGAGCGTATTGGGATTGACGGCCCTAGCCTGCAGCCAGACTCGCACTGCAGAGAGATCGTCGTCGGCTTCAAGCGAATTGTCGGAATAGCCTCGATTGCTGCCTTGCGCCCCCGAAAGCGTCTCGGGCAAAGCGGCAAGTATTTGGTTATTTTCCGCCAACAGGGCGCTTATGTGCGTCGTTGCGACATCCGTACCATTGTTCCCGTAGAGAACCTGCGGGGAGTTATCACTGAAATTGCGTGCTGAGTCCGAAGGAGCACAGCCGCCTGGCCAGAACCGTTCGGTGACTTCGCCCAAGTCTTCGGCATGAGCGGCAAGCCAATTGACGAGTTCGACGGCGTCTTCGCGCTTGATGCCCTGAAAGTTGCGGTACCAGTTGCAGCCGACATTGGCGACGCACTCGTACAGATCCACAGCGCTTTCCACGCCCATCTCGGTCAAGGCAGGCAGCGTACGAGCCGCAAGTTTTGCAGGCAAAACGTCTTCTAACAGGCTCTCTTCGGTAACGGAGGCAGAATCATCGGAAATGGACATGGATAGTCGGTCGAAAAGACAGGTGGCCGGCGTGGCTTCGTGTATTGTTCGGGATGTGCGTAAGCTCAGCCTGGAAATTATGTTGAGTACGCTCCGGCATTATATTGATCAAAGGCGTCTTTGACGCGCAAAATACGTTTGCTTGCCGCCTCTCTAATGCAACGGCTATCAATGTCTCGGCGGCGATCGGACAATGGAGAGAAACAAAGTGACGTTAGCGGTATTTAATCTGGAATTTCGGGGATTGCCTCATCGTGAGGCTACTTCTGCTAATCCTGCCGTGGCGCATGCCGTAATCGGCATCGACACGCTTCTGACGCAGGCTTCCAAAGTGCTCTTCGGTCGCGTTGTCGAGCCTGAAATTGATGTTCGTGCCGGTGACGGCACAGGAGACTTTGAAGTTGACTTGGGTTTCCGTGTAGATGCCGGCAAAGCACACTGTGCTGCATTGGCGGGAGAATCTTTTTATGCCGATCCTCAGCCGGATGTGGTGCTTCGTGCGCTCGGCTTCGTGGCGATCAATCGCACGCCCGAGGAACTTGCGGCATTGCCCGAGGGATGGTGCGACGGCCTGGTTGCTTTGATGTTGCGCCTGGGAGGTCGCCAGCCCGAAAAAATTTATCTGACCGGAAAAAACGTTGATATTGACGTTGGTCATGAAGAGCGTTACGTGGTAGACAAGGCCACATATGAACTCTTTAAAAATCGTAAGGTGCGCGCCGGCCTTAAGGCCCTTGTGGATGCGCTTGCCGACAACGAGATTGCCGAAATCAATGTGTCTGAACGCGATGCACAGGAACCCGTTTTCGTGCTGCAGCCAGGCCACATTAACGCTTTTAGCGTGGGGGAACCACAGGAAGTGTTGCTGCTTGAAAAAGTGCGCACGATGGCTTTGACTCTTCAGGCTCCGATCTTCCGCAACGCACAGGCATGGTTCTTCAACAACGGCTTGCAGCACATTCAGGCGACGATGGGCGATAAGGATTTCCTTTCTTTGATTGACAGCGGCATTTTCGATTTGCAGTCGGGCGATGTTCTGGTGGCCAATGTGCGCGTCAGGACTTTGCATCGTCGTGATGTCGGTCTCGTGAGTACTTACGAAGTGGTGGGCGTGCTCGATATACGCCGTGCCAACACCGACATTTTGATGCCTGGAATCTGAGGAAGATTGCAGATGCGATTCGGACGCGCTTTTTTGACTTTCCTAATTTCGGCAGCAGGCTTCTTTTCCCAAGGTGCCTCCGCGGCTTCGTATTCTTTGGTACCTTCGGACGGCACGCGTGCGAGCGGCTCGGATCGAACCGTGACGATCTCGGTGCCTTCGCCTCTGAGTATGCCGCTTGATGTCAAGGTCAAGCACACCAAAGACGGGAAGGTGAGCGGTTATGAATTGTCGCGCCCGGCTCGCATTGGCGTTCAAAGCGAATTTGCCAACTATCTCGACGGAGGCCCATGGGAACAGACTCGCATGCAGCTTGTTCGCAGTTTGGGAGAAAAGAGCCTCGAGTTCGTCATTTTAGAGCGCCCGATTCTGGTTGAGGCCGTCAATAACGGCGCCATTGATATGGCGGTGACGGATGCGGGCAACTTCATTCCATTTGAGATGACGGGGCAACTGATCGGCCTTTCCAGTCTGTGGCCGGTGTTGGCCTCCGACCCTTCATACGCCGACGGCGTCTTGTTCGTCAAGCGAGCCCAAAGCAAGGAAATACGACGTCTCGGAGACGTTCGCAATCGCCGGATTGCGGCTGATTATCCGACAAGTTTCGGCGGATGGCTCATTGCCTTGCGCGAGTTTCAAAAGCACGGGCTGAACACGGACGTTATTACCGAAAACGCGCGCTTTTACGGCACCGATCCAGCCAATATTCTTCGTGCGCTGCAGCAGGAGAAAGTGGATTTGGCTGTGTTGCCGACCTGCTCGTTCGAGTCGCTCGCAAAGCGCGGAGTGATTGATGAAAATGAATTTGCCTTTGTCGACGTAAACGAAACCGAATTTTCCGTCTGCCGGCATTCCGGCGAACTTTATCCGAGTTTCATCATTTCCATGCTCTCGGGGACGGATTCACTTTTGAGCCGCGCCGTGATGACATCTTTGCAGCAGATGACCGGAGCATCAACGGGGGTGGACTGGGGCCCCGTGGCTTCCGTTCGCACGGTTCACGATCTCTACTATGCGCTGAAAGTTGGTCCTTATGAACATCTGCAGGCGTTTCGCCTGTCAACATTCATTCGCGAGCAGTCGGCCGGCGTGACTATTACTTTGGGCGTTGTCTTTTTGGTGCTTTTTTATGCCGGTTCGCTTTCAGTGCTGGTACGGCGCCGTACGGCACTGCTGAATCGTGCTTTGGAAGACCGCAAGCGTATCGAAGCCGAAGCCGCTGCCAGCCGCGACCACATTGCACACTTAGAGCGCACGGGCATCGTTGGCCAGATGTCGACGATGATCGCGCATGAATTAAAGCAACCTTTGGGCGCCATTACAAACTTTGCCAACGGGCTCTTGAGACGACTTAAACGCGGTGCGATCGATCCGAAGGTCTTTTCCGAAGCGCTCGAAGAAATCGTGATGCAGGGCACGCGCGCCAGTGAAATCGTCAACCGCGTACGCTCCTACGCCAAACAGCAGCAGCCGGTGCTGGAGTTGACCGATATGCAGGAAATTGTGCGCAATGCCATCAGTACGTTTGAGCGCTCGCGTCGCTCAAGTGCCAAAATCGAGGCCGATCTGCAGCCGTTTCTTTGGGCAGACATTGATGCTTGGGAAATCGAGCTTGCGATTCTCAACCTGTTGAAGAACGCGGCCGATTCCGTTGAAGGTCTGAGCGACGCCAAAATCCGTGTGCGTGTAAGAGCCGAAGACCGGTACTGGCGCGTTGAGGTAATTGACAACGGTCCCAAGATCACTCAGGAAGAAGTCGACCGCTTCATGATGCCGCTTGTTACGAGCAAGGCGGGCGGTTTGGGGCTGGGCTTGTCCATTTGTTCCAATATCGCCGAGCGTCACCACGGGCATATCAGCGGCTACGCCAATCCTGACGGCGGCGTGACGATTGCGATGGATATCCCGAGGGCTGCACTACCCGAACACACCGCCATGTAACCGTTGCCTGGTTTGAGTGAATCAGGCAAAGCTTTGACATTGTTTTAACTGCTGTCGAAACTGTCTTTTCGTATCATTTTTTTCACCAAAACACGGCCTTTGGCCTGGCAAGGAGAAAAAATGGCAATGACGAGACGAACGGTTCTGGTTTCGGCGGCCGCTTTGGCGACGATTTCCCGGGCAGGTTTTGCAGCGGCAGCAGGCAAAGGCAGGTCGATTGTTATTTTCTATTCGCGTACGGGGACGATCAAAGGACTGGCGCAAAGCGTGGCCAAACTGACAGGTGCCGAAACGCTTGAACTCACGCTCGAGCAACCGTATGCAGCTAATTACAGCGACATGACCTACATTGCGCGGGAAGAGCGTCAAAAAGGAGCGCGTCGAGAAATTGCTACGACGATTCCCGATTTGACTTCGTATGACACAATTTTCCTCGGCACACCTTATTGGTGGGGTGGCGTTTCGATTCCAATGCGTACATTCTTGATGGATTATCCGCTTGACGGAAAGACGATCGTGCCGTTCGTGGTCTCGGGCAGTTCTTCACCCGAAGGCGCCTGGGAAGACATCCGTACATACTGTCCGAAAGCAAAGATTCTCGAAGGCTTTCATCGTACGCAAAGCGAAGCGGCCGATTGCGAAGCTGATCTTAAGGCCTGGTTGCAAGATCTGAAGCTTATCTGAGGCATAACGGGCGGTAGACGGCTCAGGTAAGATTCGGCACCGACAACAACTGATCGCTTATCGCTCATGTCCAGTTACAACGTTCCTGATCTTGCGTCCGGAGAAATTCATCGTGAAGAAGAGGTGATTCGCCGTAGCCGTTTCATCGTTTCGATAGCTCGCGTGCAAGGTCCGGAACAAGCAAAAGCTTTTATTGACCGTATCCGAGCCGAGCATTCGGACGCAACGCATAACTGTTGGGCATTTCAGGCGGGGCCGGCCGGCAGTACCGCGTTTGCCGGCTGCAGTGACGACGGAGAACCTAAAGGTACGGCAGGCCGCCCCATGCTCACAGTTTTGCTTCATTGCGGCGTGGGCGAAATCGCTGCCGTGGTGACGCGCTATTTCGGCGGTACGCTTCTGGGAACGGGAGGGCTAGTGCATGCCTATCAGGGCATGGTAAAAAAAGGGCTTGAAACTCTACCCGTAACCGAGCGTATTGAAACGGCTCGAATTCTTGTTGAAATGGAGCATCGTTTCTATGAGCACGCAGTTTCCGTGATCGGGCGCTGTCAAGGGGCGATTCTTGAACGAAATTTCGCCGCTGACGTTACGCTTTTGGTGGAAACTGCAGAGGTACAGGCTGAGAAACTGATGAGCGCTTTGGGCGAGATCAGTGCCGGAAGAATCCGTACCAAAAGACAAAGCGACGCTTCTTGAAGATTTCTTCAAATTTTTCGGTTGATTTGTTGCCTTGTCCAATGACAAAGGCAGCTTTCGTAATCCATAATTAGCGGTTGAAGCAGGCAAGTCTCTTCGAAGGGGGAGACGGCCGCTTGCAAAGAATTCCGTGCGCCGGAAGTGTGGTTTGTGTCCGGCGGAAATTTTCGTTTTAAAGAGTGAACAATGTCTCAGACGATTCTGCAAAGCGTTCCCGTCGGCAAGAAAGTCGGCATCGCATTCTCGGGCGGCCTTGATACCAGCGCCGCACTGCGCTGGATGAAGAATAAGGGTGCATTCCCGTACGCATACACGGCTAATCTCGGTCAGCCTGACGAGGACGACTACGAAGCCATCCCTCGTCGCGCCATGGAGTACGGCGCAGAATCCGCTCGTTTGATTGACTGTCGTCCTCAGCTCGTGGCCGAAGGCATTGCCGCCATCCAGTCCGGCGCCTTCCATATCACAACCGCCGGTCAAACCTACTTCAACACGACGCCGATTGGTCGTGCCGTGACCGGCACGATGCTTGTAGCTGCCATGCGCGAAGACGGTGTGGACATCTGGGGCGACGGCTCGACCTACAAGGGCAACGACATCGAACGTTTTTACCGTTATGGTCTGTTGGTCAACCCCAATCTCAAGATCTACAAGCCTTGGCTCGATACCCAGTTCATTTCCGAACTCGGCGGTCGCGCGGAAATGTCGGCCTTCCTGAACGCCGAAGGTTTCGAATATCGCATGAAGGCTGAAAAGGCTTATTCCACTGACTCCAACATGCTCGGCGCCACGCACGAAGCCAAGGATCTGGAAAGCCTCGGCACTTCCATGAAGATCGTTGAACCGATCATGGGCGTCGCTTTCTGGGACGAAAACGTTCAGATTCCGGCCGAAACCGTGAGCGTTCGCTTCGAAGAAGGCCAGCCGGTTGCTCTCAATGGCAAAGAATTTGCCGATCCTGTCGAACTGATGATGGAAGCCAACCGCATTGGCGGTCGTCACGGCCTGGGCATGAGCGATCAGATCGAAAACCGCATCATCGAAGCCAAGAGCCGCGGCATCTACGAAGCCCCGGGTATGGCCCTTCTGCACATTGCCTACGAGCGTTTGATCTCCGGTATCCACAACGAAGACACGATTGAGCAGTACCACATCAACGGTCGCAAGCTCGGCCGTCTGCTCTATCAGGGCCGCTGGTTCGACAGCCAGGCCATCATGCTGCGCGAAAGCGCCATGCGCTGGGTTGCCCGTGCCATCACCGGGGAAGTGTTCCTTGAACTGCGCCGAGGCAACGACTACACGATCCTTGACACGCAGTCGCCGAATCTCACCTATGAACCCGAACGTCTGACGATGGAAAAGGGCGACTCGATGTTTACGGCCGTGGATCGTATCGGTCAGCTCACGATGCGCAACCTCGACATCACGGATACACGTGCCAAGCTTCAGACTTATGCCAAGACCGGTCTGCTCACCGGCGGCGAAGGCAGCGTTGTTCCGATGCTCACCGGCAGCAAGAAGGAATAACTTCTTTTATTGACTGGATCCGGGCCGCCCTGTAGGGCGGCCTGCAACAAAGCCTGCAAGGGCGCATAGAATTTTCTCGTGCGCCAGCGGGCTTTTTTGCTTTTGTTTTCTTGTAAACTGCGCGCGATTTTGACTTCTGAGGTCTATACGCTATGACAGTTGCCCGAATTGCCTCGCGCGCCGTTTTTGCTTTCAGTTCCGCCTTGCTTGTGATTGCACTCTGCGATCTTTGGCAATGGTTTTGGCATGCGCATATTCGAACCTGGCATCTGTCTTTGCAAGGTCTTGTGCTGCTTACTTTGATGGTTTCTCTTGGAGTGGTGACCTGGAAGGCGATGCGTGCGGCCCGAGAGTTTGCTGAAACGAACGGACAGAATGGTCTGGTGGTCTATTCCGGTTATGGCCATTTGGCTGCGGCCTGTGTGCCTACTGCGATGGTACTTTTCATTTCCGACGAAGGTTGGTTGCTTGGCTACAACGCAGTGCTGGCAATGGCTCTTATTGTTTGCGGTTGGCAGGCGGCGCGATACAACCGAGGTCTGCAGGTTGTCCGTTCGCTTCTGGTCCAGATCGTCTTTCCGTTCCTTTTTGTTTTTTTGGGTATGTTTGCGGCTGTGCACGCTTCCAGCGAAGAAAATCGTCAGGAAGAGGAAGTGCAAGGCTTCAAGGATCGCGGCGACATGGCCGGTCTGCGTGCGTTTTTGACTCAAAAGGAGGAAGTTGCCCGCAAGGCAGCTCGTTACGGGTTGGACGACTATGCTTCCGTCACGGGCGTATTCGGATTTGTGATGCCTCGATTTCTCAACGACGGTCTCGGACGTATGCTTCCGGCTCGAGAGGTTGTCGACGGCGTTTCGCTGATGGCTAGCGGCGGCATGCTGATTCTGGCGGTGCTTGCATACATGACCGTCTGTATGCTTTGTAACGGTTGATGCAGGATGGAAACTGCGAGGAGCGCCTGACCAGTGGCAAGCAGTGGCCTGGAAATTTCCGTTCTCGTAATGCTCTGTTAGCCTGAAAACAGGCTAAAGTTCGCACGACAAAGATGTTTGCCGACCGACTCGAATGGAAACGACAGGCCTGCGGACGATTTTCTGCGAACGAAAATGGAAATGAGTGGAAAAAATGATTACGCCGACCATTCGCGCGGCGATTGTAGCTACGATCATCGCGGCGAAGAAGTCAAACTTTCGGTTTTGGGGCTGGCAGTAGCACTGACGCTTGGCTTTTCAGCCGTGGAACTCTTTTTCGGTTGGATTTCCAATTCTCTGGCATTGATCGGCGACGCTGGCCACATGGCGACCGATTCCGCGAGCCTTTTCTTTGCGCTGGTCGCCAACTTCATTTCCCGCAAGGGAGTTGATGCCAATCACAGTTTTGGCCATGGCCGAGTTGAAGTTTTGGCGGCTTTTTTAAACGGCCTTGTCATGCTAGGCGTGGTGGGGTGGATTTTTTACGAAGCCGTACAGCGTCTTGACAGTCCTGCCCAGGTCGACGGTGGCTCTGTGATGATCGTTGCCTTTATCGGCATGTGCATCAACATTGCCGTGGCATGGACGCTTTCCCGTGACAAGAAAAACGTCAATACCCGAGCTGCGCTGCTGCATGTGATGGGCGACCTGCTCGGTTCCGTGGCAGCGATTCTGGCTGGTGCCCTGATTTATTTCTTCGGGGAGAAGTTTGCGATAGCCGATCCGATTTTGTCTTTTGTTGTAGGTGCGCTTGTTTTGCACTCCACTTATGAAGTGCTCAAGGATTCTTCTGCCGTTCTTCTCGATGGAGTTCCCGAGGGCGTCAACTATTACGACGTGGGGGATGCATTGAGTCGCATTCCCGGCGTAAGCCGTGTGCATGACTTGCATGTCTGGACGCTGGCACCTGGTCATGGGGCCGTTATGGCGCACCTGTGTGTCCAGGAAGGCATTGATTGGGAAAAGGTGCTTTCCGAAGCTCAAAAAATGCTTTTGACGGAATTCGGTCTTGAACACATCACGCTTCAGCCGGAGTGGCATTGCGCGGGCGGATGCAGCACGACCTGCCGACAGTGTCAAAAACAGCGCGAAGAGGCGTTGCGTCCGCAAGGTGAAGAGTCTGCAAGCGAAGACGGTAAAGCTTTCCATTCCAAGGAAGGCCTGAATGTGCTCGGGTAAAATCGCAAAACCATTAAAACTTGTGATTTTTGACAGCGGCAGCCATATCGTCTGATCGGTTGGCCGTCTGAGTGAGCCATGCAGCAAATACAGGATATTTTGATCAATTGTTCGCCCCGCGAAACACGCGTAGCGATTCTTGTCGACGGAGTGTTGGAGGATCTTCATATCGAACGCGCCGCCAGTCGCGGACTTGTCGGCAACGTTTATGTCGGTAAGGTGCTTCGGGTGTTGCCCGGGATGCAGTCGGCCTTCGTCGACATCGGGCTTGAGCGCACGGCCTTCTTGCACGTACTCGATATTGAAGGGGCTCGACAGGAAAATGGTGAGTATCGCCCGATTGAGAAGATGATCGGAGAGGGACAGCGGCTCCTCGTGCAGGTTGCTAAGGACCCAATCGGCACCAAGGGCGCACGACTGACCACTACTATCTCTCTGGCTGGTCGCAAACTCGTTTATCTGCCGCAGGACGATCACATTGGCGTGAGTCAAAAGATTGAAGACGAAGCGCGCCGCGAATCATTGCGCGAACAGGTGATGCGACTCAAAAAGCCGGAAGATAGGGGCGGCTACATCGTGCGCACCTGTGCCGAAGAATCTGCGACCGACGAGGAGTTGCTCGAAGATATGCGCTATCTGGGCTGTTTATGGCAGGAAACCAGTAAGAAGGCCGGCGTGTCGCCTGCGCCGAGTTTGCTTTACGAGGATCTGTCGCTGTCCAAACGTGTTCTTCGTGACATGGTGCAGGCTGAAACACGCAGGATCTTCGTTGACAGCAGGGAAGTGTTCGACGAACTCAAGGAATTCGCTCAGGCCTATGCACAGGGAGCTTTGCCGCTACTGGAGCTTTACACCGGAGAGGAACCGCTTTTCGAAACTCAGCAGGTGGAAGCGGAACTGCAGAGGGCGCTTGATCGCCGCGTGCCGCTCAAGAGCGGAGGCTATATTGTGGTGGATTGCACTGAAGCCATGACGACGGTCGATGTGAATACGGGCGGTTTTGTTGGCAAACGCGACTTCTCCGAAACAGTTTTCAAGACCAATTTGGAAGCGGCTAAGACCATTGCCCGTCAGTTGCGTTTGCGCAATCTCGGCGGCATCATCATCATTGATTTCATTGATATGCAAAATCCCGCCCACAAGGCGGCCGTGCTTGAAGAACTGCGGCGGGCGGCATCAACCGATCGCACGAAACTTACAATTTCGGAATTCACTGAGCTGGGACTCGTCGAGATGACGAGAAAGCGTACGCGAGAGTCGCTTTCACACACGCTCTGCGAACCGTGTCCGTTATGTGGCGGCAGAGGGGAAATCAAGACGGCGCGGACTGTCTGCTACGAAATCATGCGTGAAATCGTGAGACTGTACCGTCAGTATGAAAAGGCCGATTCCTTCAAAATTTTGGCGTCCCAATCAGTAATTGATTTCTTCTTGGAAGATGAAGCGTGCGCGCTTGAGCTTCTTCAGAGTTTTGTGCAAAAACCAGTGCATCTGGAAGCCGAACCTGCCTATACACAAGAGCAGTACGACGTGCTGATTGGTTGAGGCGACAAGCAAAAATGCAGACAAACGAGATGCTCTCGGGTATCTCGTTTTTTATATAAAAAAAGACCCAACCAACAACGGGTCAGGTCCTAGAAATGCAGCAAACTACAATGCTCGCTTTCGAAGAGGGAGGGCTTCGAAAACGGCCCCTCGGGAGTTTGCTGCACAGGGAGGCAATTGAGGCGCAGATGCCTTATTGCGGTACGTAATTTAGCCTAGTCCTAGGCAATTGATAATAGGGGTTCTCACTTAATTCGAAGCAAATTATTTTTCAAGTAGAAATTTTGAGCTCGTATTGGATTAAATGCGGAAGAAGTGGCCTGCTGATGGTCCAAAGATGTACGCATTGGATGTTGGCGACAAATTGTTTCGAATTTCGAGCTTAGGTACGACATTGAACGAGAATTTGAATTGTCGGACCTCTTGATTTTCAAGGCTTCCAAACGGACATCCACAAGATGTAGTGTTAAGTTTGGAAGATGGGAACGAGAACCTGGGCTTTTGGTCTATTGCCTCGAGAGTTGCAATTGACTAGACTCAGGCGTGTTGCGTTGCATATCGACTCTCTGAAAAAAAGACGCCTTCTGAGGCGTTTTTTGGTCTCTCAAGCAGTTTTCATGCTGTTGGAACAGAGGTGGCGAGGCAGCTGCTCGAACAACAATCAAATTACAACAACAAAGGTGCAAAGGAAATGGCAGTAGAGATCAAGCACATCATCAAACGCGACGGTTCTGTCAAGGATTTTGACGTTCACAAAATCGTCTACGCCATCGAATGCGCCGGCAAGGCTACCAATCAGTTCGGCCGCGAACGCGCTCAAGAAATCACCGACACGCTCGTGATACCGCGTCTGCGCGAGCTCAGCGTAGCAACTCCCCATATCGAGCAAGTGCAGGATGCCGTCGAACACGCGCTCTACGAAGCGGGGCATTTCGAAACGCTTCGCGCCTACATCGTTTATCGCGAACAGCGTGCGCGCAACCGAGATGCAAAAAAAAGCTGGGTGGATGTTGAAAGCTCTATCAACGAATACCTCAATCAGTCTGACTGGCGCGTCAATGCCAACGCCAATCAAGGCTACAGTCTGGGCGGCTTGATTCTCAATGTCTCTGGCAAGGTGATTGCCAACTACTGGCTGAATTTCGTGTACACGCCCGAGATCGGTCAGTGCCACCGTCAGGCTGACTTCCATATTCACGATTTGGACATGCTCTCGGGATACTGCGCAGGCTGGAGTCTGCGTACTCTGTTGCAGGAGGGCTTCAACGGCGTTCCCGGCAAGGTGGAAGCAGGCGCTCCCAAGCACTTTTCTTCGGCCACGGGGCAGATCGTCAATTTCCTCGGCACCATGCAAAACGAATGGGCGGGCGCTCAGGCCTTCTCATCGTTTGACACCTACATGGCGCCTTTCATTCGCAAGGACAATACGCCTTACGAAGAAGTGCTTCAGGGCATTCAGGAACTCATCTACAACTTGAATGTGCCGAGCCGCTGGGGCACGCAAACGCCATTTACGAATCTGACGTTTGATTGGACTTGCCCGGAAGACCTCAAGAATGTCCATCCGCTGATCGGTGGTGAGGAAATGCCTTTTACCTACGGCGAACTGCAAAAAGAGATGGACATGATCAATCGAGCCTACATTGAGGTCATGACCAAAGGTGACGCCAAGGGCCGAGTCTTTACCTTTCCGATTCCAACCTACAACATCACGCCGGATTTTGATTGGGACAGCCCCAATGTGTTGCCGCTTTTTGATATGACGGCGCGTTATGGTCTGCCATATTTTCAGAACTTCATCAACTCCGAGCTTAAGCCCAACATGATTCGATCAATGTGCTGCCGCTTGCAGCTTGATTTGCGTGAGCTTCTCAAGCGTGGCAACGGGTTGTTCGGTTCGGCTGAACAGACGGGCAGTCTTGGTGTGGTGACAATCAACTGCGCTCGCCTGGGGTACCTTTTCAAGGGTAGTGAAAAGGCCCTCTTTGCGCGCCTGGATCATTTGCTGGAGCTTGCTCGCGATTCGCTGGAAATCAAGCGCAAGACGATTCAAAAGCACATTGATCAGGGTCTTTTCCCGTACACCAAGCGTTATCTCGGTACATTGCGTAACCATTTCTCGACGATCGGCGTTAACGGCCTAAACGAAATGATCCGCAACTTCACGGACGATGCTGAAGACATCACGACAGCAAAAGGGCACGATATGGCCGTGCGGCTGCTCGATCATGTGCGTGCTCGCATGGTTGAATTCCAGACGGAAACGGGGCATATGTATAACCTCGAAGCAACGCCTGCCGAGGGTACGACGTATCGCTTTGCCAAGGAAGACAAGAAGCGCTTTCCAGACATCCTGCAGGCCGGCACACCGAGTCATCCGTATTACACGAACTCGTCTCAGCTGCCCGTGGGCTTTACGGACGATCCGTTCGAGGCGCTTGAAATGCAGGAAGACCTGCAGCGCAAATACACCGGCGGCACCGTGCTTCATCTTTACATGAACGAAGCCATCAGCTCGGCCGAAGCTTGCCGTGACCTGGTGCGTCGTACGTTGACGCGCTTCCGTTTGCCTTATATCACGGTGACGCCAACGTTCTCGATTTGTCCCAAGCACGGTTATCTTTCTGGGCGACACGACTTCTGTCCGAAGTGCGATGCTGAACTTTTGGCCGCCAAGAAAGCTCGTCAGCTTGAACAGGTCGCTTGACACACTTAATTGACGATTGCGTGGCTTTGCCAGGCAGCGTTGAAGGAGGAAATGAAATGACAGAAAAGACCAATGAAACAATCCAACTCAAGGACAGCGAACGTCAGCCTTGCGAAGTGTGGACGCGCGTGATGGGTTACCATCGTCCTGTTCAGTCCTTCAATATCGGCAAGAAGGGTGAATTTGAGGAACGCAAGTACTTTGTCGAATCGAAGTGCGGTTGCGGCACTTCAAAGTAAACTCCAATCTCATTGCCCGCTTTCACTCATCGGACAAGTGCTCAATTTCGACGTGCTTACTCCCGCCGCGACGTTACGCATCGCGGCGGTAACGCCTTTTACAAGCATTGATTTTCCAGGCAAGCTTTCCGCAGTCGTCTTTCTGCGCGGTTGCCCTTGGCGTTGCTCCTATTGTCACAACCGCTGGATGCGCTCGCGTCGCAGCCAAGAGGGTGACCCCAATTGGGCAGGTATTGAAGCGTTGCTTAAGAAACGTAAGGGGCTTCTCGACGGTATTGTTTTTTCAGGCGGTGAACCCTGTATGGATCCAGCGTTGCCGTCGGCTGTTCGTCTTGTTAAGGACGAGGGGTATCTGGTCGGGCTGCACACTTCAGGAGCCTATCCCCGGCATCTGAAGGAATGCATTGGTCTGGTGGATTGGGTGGGACTTGATGTCAAGGGCAACCCTGACAACCCCCAAGCGTTTGATGCGATTGCGGGCATCAGCGGTGCGCACAAAGCTTTTATGGAAAGCTTCGAGATCATCCGTCAAGCCGGTACAAAATTTGAAGCCCGTACAACGGCGCACCCTGACTTTCTCAGCGAGAATGATCTGATAGCGATTGCCGGCTGGCTCAGAAAACGCGGCGCCGACACCTACGCGATTCAGATCTACCGCAAAGCTCCGGGCGTGGAAACAGTATATGATCCCGTGCCCGAAGCTTGGCCATCGGCTGCCACAATTGAAGCCGTCAAAGCCATCATTCCGCACTTCACTTTGCGTCGCGAATAACCGAATCTATGCGCCAAGCATGAGGTCTACCTTGCCGGCCGATCGCATCAGGCGCAATCCCCAAGCCACCACAATGAGGCACACACCCGTGTCGGCAAAGACAGCCATCCACATTGTGGCGTAACCTGCGAGCGCCGCGATCATGAAACAAAACTTGACGCCGAGTGCAAAAGCGATGTTCTGAATCAGCGTGGTATGCGTTAACTCCGAGAGCTTCTTAAACCAAGCTATTTTGGCGATGTTGTCGTCCATGATGGCCACGTCGGCCGCCTCGATTGCCGTATCGGCCCCTTTGATACCCATGGCAAAACCGATGCGTGCTCGAGACAACGCGGGGGCGTCGTTGATGCCGTCGCCCACCATCGCTGTTGGCGCTTTGGATTCAAGTTTTTCAATGACTTCCAGTTTTTGCTCAGGCAAAAGTTCGGCTTTGACGTTGTCAATGCCGACGCTTTGCGCAATAGCTTGAGCTGCACGCGTGTTGTCACCTGTTAACAACCAGGGTGTAAGCCCGACCTTTTTCATCAGAGAAATCGCCTGAGCTGAGTTGTTCTTTAACGTATCGGCGACCGCAAACACTGCAACAACGCCGAACATATCGCTTAAGGCTACGGCTGTCTGCCCTTTGGAATGTGCGGCCTCAAAGGCAGCGGTCACGTCAGGTGCCACGGCGCCGCGGCTGGTAAGCCAATTGAGATTGGTCAGGAAAAAGAGAGAGCCGTCAATGACACCCTGCGTGCCGCTGCCCGGTAATGCTTTAAAGTTTTTCACCGGCAGTGTCGAGCGGTTTTCCGTTGCGAAATGCTCGGCAATTGCACGACTGACTGGATGCGAACTCATGGCCGCGAGGCTGGCGGCGATCAAAAGAGCTCTGTCTTTCGCCACCGGACTGGTTAGCGTGATGTTGTTCAATGAGGGCTTGCCTTTGGTGACAGTCCCCGTTTTGTCCAGACAGACGTGTTTCAGGGTGCGGCCGGCTTCCAGATAGACGCCACCTTTGATGAGTATGCCGCGGCGGGCGGCTGCAGAAACGGCCGACACAATCGTCACCGGCGTGGAGATCACCAAAGCGCACGGGCAGGAAATTACAAGGAGTACCAATGCGCGATAAATCCAGACAGTCCACGGTTCACTGGAAAGAATCGGACCGAGAATCGCTGTCAAAATGGCAAGCGCAAACACTGTAGGGGTGTAGCGGGAGGCAAATTTGTCAACGAACCGCTGCAAGGGCGCCTTTTTTTGCTCAGCTTCTTCCACGGCTCGGATGATGCGTGCGCTCATTGAATCAGCCGAAGCTGCCGTGGCTCTCACGGTAAGCGTACTTTCCAATGCCAGCGTGCCGGCAAAAACTCGTGAACCGACAGTCTTTGATGCGGGCATTGATTCTCCCGTGATCATCGATTCGTCCATGGAACCGGCACCGTCTTCGACCATACCGTCCAAAGCGGCTCGCTCGCCCGGCTCGATGCGGTACAGAGATCCTGCGGGGACGGCCTCAGCCTTCATACGCTTCCAACTCTCACCCACTTTGACGGTGACTTCGGTAGGGGCCACGTCCATGAGCTTGCGGATGGCGTTGCGAGCCCGGGTCATGCTCATGTCCTCAATGGCTTCGCCGATCTCATAAAGCACCATTACCATGGCGGCTTCAGGCCAGGCCCCCAAGCAAACGGCACCGATCACGGCGACGCTCATGAGCGTATCCATGTTGAAGATCAGACGAAAGAGAAAGCCCAGTCCCTTAAAAATCGTCTGAAAACCAGCAAGCAAAATCGCTATGGCTGCACACGCCATGATCGCCCACTCGGGCAGAGCGTGCGTCAGTTCAATGGCCTCAGCTGCCGCAGCAAAGACAAACGCAATGCCCAGTCGCGTCCAAGGAATCGATTCGGTAACGTTTTGTCTGGAACTTGTCTTGTTTGAGGCAACGACAACCGCGTCATATCCGGCTTGCTGCAGCTTTTCGAGAATGGCAAAACAATGTTCTGCGTCCGAGTGAAATTTCACGATTTTGTTGATCTTGTCGACCGCACAGTCAAGCCCAATGAGGTCAAGAATCTGCTTGATGTCGGCTTCGGTTTGCATGGCACTGATGCGAATCGACATTTCCGAGAGAATCGTCTCGCGTATTTCGCTTGCCTGCATACCCACCGAGTCAACGACGGTGATGAGCATTGGTGCGGTGACGTTCTCATTGGCCGGAGTGAAAATTGCGGTTCGCGCAAGCGTGTCGAAACGGACGTCCTTGATAAGGTCGCTGCCTTTGAAGGCTTTTTCAATCAAGGCGGTTTCAGCTCCGCAGCACATTTCCGGAATGTAGAGCTTGATGCAAGGGAAAGAGGGTGTCATGGCTCAGACGAATACGGATAAAGGGTTCCTAGACAGGTATCATTAGAAACCCTATAGTCGCTACAGTGTCAAGAATTTTTTCTGGAAAAGGACAACGCATGCGCATCGGAGAATTGGCTCAGCGCTCGGGTGTGGCCGTGGAAACCATCCGCTATTACGAAGCGCAAGGTTTGCTGCCCGCGCCGCTGCGCTTGGACAACAACTACCGCAATTACACACGCAAACATCTGGCAAGACTTCACTTTATTCGCCATTGTCGGTTGCTTGACATGAGTCTTGAGGAAATCGCCAAGCTCACGAACCTTGAGAACGCACAGCCTCGCGATTTCGAAGTGGTGCATGAGACGATTGGTGCGCACATCCGAGACATCGACAACCGCATTCGAGAATTGATGGAGCTCAAGCAGAAATTGCAAGCATTAGAGTGCCACTGCACTGGGAATCACGAGGGTAAGTCATGCGGCATATTGCAAGAGCTTGAGTCGTTTACTGATTCCTGTGACTGTTGTCGCGAATTCGAGATCGGGTGCTGCTGCGGACAAGCTCACCGCAAAATCAAGTAACACAAGCGAGCTTCAGTTCAAGCGCCCAGGTGCTTCTCTTTTGCTAAATTGCGAAAACTCTTTTTTGAACGGAACACACCAATATGCATTTGTTCGGGGGTATGATCGGCTGGCTTCTGGCGGCGGCCGTGGTTTTGATTCCTACTTTTTTTGTTGGCCGTTACGCTCAGACGCGACCGCCGCTTTTGACTTCATCGCGTGCCAAAAGTGGTTTCGGTGGCGTTCTGTGGCTCTTTCTGGCAGGGCAAATCGGTTGGCTTTTGACGCTCGTCTGGCAGACTGTCTATATGACGAGTGAACTCTGGTTTATGCTGGAACGCAATTCGCAGACCATGCTGGCTGCCTTTGTAGCGGTTGTGCCAGGTCTCGTTTCCATCTGCATTGGAGCGTGGGTGATCTGGCAGATTGCGGCCAAGCGTTCTCCCAATGCGGTGGCTTTTGCTGTGGTTGGCGTTTGGCTGATGGGACCTTGCGCGGCCATGTTGCAGAGTTGGTATTTTGGTCTGGCACTCACCGAAATGAGTCTGATCCAGCTCTTTGGATGGAGTATCGGATGGAGTCTGTATTTTGTGTTGTCGCCGCGTGTGGCGCTCACATACGGAACGCCTCGAGGCAAGCGCATTGCTGAAGGTCTCGAAAAGTAAGTCGTGGGCATCGACACAATGAAAAAGGACGCGTCCGAAAAGGATAGCGTCCTTTTTTCCCCGAGATGCAATGGCGGATCAGAATGTCACGTGATCCGGATCGAGACCTGAGAATCCCGTCTGCGGCATATTGTCGAGCCGCTGCATTTCTTCCGGCGACAGGCTGAAGCTGAACAAATCCGCATTCATTCGGCGACGTTCGGGCGACAGAGACTTCACGACGGCCGCAACGCCGTGTTGCAGACACCAACGCAGGCAAACCTGACCGGTCGAGACGCCGTGATGGTTGGCGATTTCGAGCAGAACAGGATTGCGTACCAGGGCTCCGCGCGCCAGCGGCGACCAGGCAACGACCTGAATGTTGCGGCTGCAGCAGAAGTCGAATGTACTGGCTTGACGATAACCGGGGTGAAATTCAATCTGGTTGACCATCGGAGCGATGCGGGCGCGAGCAAGCAATGGCACCAGATGGTGCGAAAGGAAGTTGCTCACACCGATGGCTCGTACAACTCCCTGCTCGTAAAGGTCTTCGAGGGCTCGCCAGGTGCCGGAGTTGATGCTTTGCCAGGTCATCGGTTCCCCTTTGGCGGCAGGCCAATGAATGAGGAACAAATCCAGATAGGACAGATCCATTTTTTGCAGGGTGTTATCAAAGGCTCGCATGGCGGCATCGTATCCGCGATCTGCATTCCAGAGCTTGCTTGTGATGAAAAGTTTCTCACGCGGAATGCCACAGGTACGAACGGCTTCGCCCACACCGGCTTCGTTGCCGTAAATGAAGGCAGTGTCAAAGTGGCGATAACCGATGTTGATAGCGTCGTGAATGTGCTCAATCAATTTCTCGTCGTCCGGAACCTGCCAGGTTCCAAGGCCGACACAAGGAATTTTGACGTTATTTGCAAGACGAAAGCCGCTGGCAATGGTGGGCAAAGTGAAACTCCCTAAGTGTTTGGAACAGGCCTGTTCCGTTTATAACCGGATGGAACCGGAAAACGACGGCCGATGATTTTTAGTTTGACGCATTGTATCAGGGCGTCTTTTCAATGTTACGGGCAAAAAAAGAATCGATTCAGAGACTTAGCGAAAACGAGGAGACAGATGTGTTTCGCTGGCACGCTAAAGCCTCTACATACGCATAAAATCCAATGTTTCTCGGGCGTTTTCAGTAGGCGGCAGGGGCACCGAACGGACTACAATCCAAGCAAGAAAGCTTTTCTTTCGGATCGCCAAAGATGCAGCAAGAACTATCCGGTGTTTTTCTTTTATTAATGGTTGTTGCGCTCGTGGCGCTGGGCTTTATCCTGCGTCGACTGAGCAAAGAGGGAGGCGGCAAGTCGACCGCCAAGACAAAGCATATTCAGAGCGGACGTCCCGTGCCTAATGAAAACCCGGCGCGCGGTGCGGTCAAAAAGCCGCCAGAAGTGCAGGAATTTGATGCCGTCAATGTCCATCGCCCGACAATGTTGGCACTCACGACCGTGCGTGAAAATGCAGTTTCTCCCGAAGTGTTTATCCAACGTGCTTTCAAGATTGATCGCGAGCATTGGATGGAAATCGAATCGACCGAAGAAACGCGGCGGAAACTGGATGTACTTTTTGCTCATGTTTGCCAACTTGCCTGGGTGCCGGGAAGTGCTTTCGAACGTCACATCTATTCGGTGAGTTTTGCGCCAGCGCTTGAGGCTGCTCTCCAAGAAGGGATTTTCCGTACGGATTGTTCGGCGGGCGTTGTCACTCATGTGTCAGCTATCGATGAAACGGGTGAGGCGCTGGGTGACCCCATGAAGATGTCTTTGGCAGCTTCCAAGCTGGGGCTTGTGGCTGCGTTGTGGTCAGCGTTCAATCCCAAAGGAATGCCTCACGAACTGCGTGCCGAGCTCGATAAGGAAAATGCGGAAGTTGCCAAACGCTTGTCAGATTTGCCTCAGCATGTCGCATATGAAACGGTGGCAAGCTGGACGATGCGCTACGCGAGCCTTTCGGCGGTAGTGGCCGCCGTCAAAAGCGGAGTGACAGCCGAGCAAGTGCCGGAATATTTGAACGAAATCGACTTGATTTCCAAGGATATGCATGAACAGGCTGATCGTATTGACGAAGCCATTGAACAGCGTGCGGCAAAGGTCTTTAACCTAGAAGACGCTGATGACGCATTGATTCACGCGATCGCTTATATGTACGTGCGAGACCTCACGGTTCGCTTCATGCGCATCTGCTCGCTATTGCGCGTGTCAATCGGCGATTCTTTTGAAGAAGAAGTGCGTTGTGCCAATGCGGTGGCTGGTGATGTCAACCAGTTTACGGACGTACGCGCGCTTATTGCCGCCGCTCAAAAGGTGGCACATGACAAGCTTGATCCTTCGCGTATGCGGACAGAGGGCGAACACGAAATTTCGCGCGCTACAGCTATTTCAAAGCATGCGCAGGAACTTACAGAAATTCACGACGGATTCCTTGCCGATCTTCAGAAAGAGGCTCGCAAGGTGCAGGACGATATTGATCAGGCTCTTTTGCGCCAGGCTCGTTTGCATCGCTATGCTGTGCGCGTGAGTGACGAGGGTTTGGTAGAAAAGTTCTTTGTGCTCAATGCTTGAGTGATGGAAAACGTGTGAAGCTCGACTATTGAGCCGACAAAAGAACGCCGCCGGAAAACCGACGGCGTTTTTGTTCGGTACAGCTTTTAGCGCTTGATGATTACGCCGGCTTGTGGCGTAAAGGTTGCCTGCAGTTCAGTGCCGACATCAATGAGTTTGGTCCCGGGCAGGAACGGAACAGACATGCTGTAGGGCTTTGCCTGGTTCGAGTTCGGAATCTGGACGTGATAGTCGATTCGATCACCCTCAAAGAGGCGATTGACGATCTGCACGTTGAAGCTCTCAGAGCCAGCCTGAAGATGCAGGTTTTCGGGGCGCACCACCAAATAGGCGTTTTCACCCACTGCCGGGGGATTTTGTTTGCCCATGCGGGCGCGCAGTTTCTGGCCAGCCACGGAAATAACGCCAAATCCGTCGGCTTCGATTGCTTCCAAGCTGCCTTCAATGAGGTTAGCCTGCCCGATGAAGTCTGCCACGAAAGGTGTCGCGGGATCTTCGTAGAGCTGCATCGGCGTGCCGATTTGTTCGATCTTGCCGCCGTGCATGACCATGATGCGATCCGACATCGTGAGCGCTTCTTTCTGATCGTGCGTCACGTATAGACACGTGATGCCGAGTTTTTGCTGAATGCGGCGGATTTCAGTGCGCATGTGCAGACGAAGCTTGGCATCAAGGTTCGAAAGTGGTTCGTCCATCAAGAGGAGCTTGGGACGAAGAACGAGCACGCGGGCAAGTGCCACACGTTGTTGCTCACCGCCCGAGAGCTGACTCGGATAGCGTTGTTCGGCTTTGGTAAGACCAACCAATGCAAGAGCCTCGCGCACTTTGGTGGCCATGGTTTCTTTCGATTCGCCGCGAATCTTAAGACCGTACGCGACATTGTCAAAGATCGTCATGTGCGGGAAAAGCGCATAGTTCTGGAACACGAAGCCCAGTCCGCGTTCGTTGGCAGGAACGTTCGTAATGTCAACGCCGTCGACGAGGATCTGGCCCGAGCTCGGGGTTTCGAAACCTGCGATCATGCGAAGTGTTGTGGTTTTGCCGCAGCCCGACGGGCCGAGGAAGGTCAAGAATTCGCCGGGCTGCACTTCCAGATTGACATTGTTGACCGCCAGGAACTCTTCGTTGTCCTTGATGAAACGGCGGCAGATGTTTTTAAGACTGAGAGAAACGGACATTTAGCGTGCTCCAATGGTGTCGCCGTTGCGGCACAGTACGCGGGCCAGCAGCGACATGGCGCCGGAGGCCAGGAAGACGAGAAGAATCAGCACAACCGAGAAGGCGCAGGCCTGCGCAAACTGCAGTTCGGTCATGCATTCCAGAATGCGGGTTGTGATCAGAGTCCAGTGAACCGATACGAGGAAGATCGTTGCGCTGATGGCTGTCATGGAGTGGATGAAGAGGTACTTCATGCCCGACAAAATTGCCGGTAGTACAAGCGGAATCGTGATGGACGTGAAAGTCTTCACGGACGAAGCTCCCAGGCTGCGGCTGGCTTCTTCGATCGACGGATCGATTTGGGAGAGCGCGGCAATGACATTGCGGATACCTGCCGAAGAGTAACGGAAGACATAAGCCGCAATCAGAATGTAGATCGTGCCGGTTAGAACGATCGGCTTGTCGTTGAAGGCGATGATGTAGGCGATACCGACCACGGTGCCCGGCAGCGTGTAGTTCAGAAGCGAGGCCGTTTCCAGAGTTTTGTGACCGCGCACCTTCAGGCGAGTCGTCACGTAGCCCACGAGAACAGCAAGCAAACCACCCAAAGGCGTACCGATGCAGGCGATCAGCAGCGTGTCCTTGATGGCTTTCATGCCGTGGGTCATGACGTATTCGTAGTTGGCGAAGGTAATCGAGTTGTCGACGCCCCACACCTTGACGACACTGCCCAGAACGATGACCGAGTAGATAGCGATGATCAGGGCGATTACGGCTGCGATGACCACGGCCATGACGGTCGTCACGAGCGGCCCCGGGCCGTGAATCGAGCTGCGTCCGCCGGCTTTACCGCTCACTGTCACGAAGTTCTTGCGGCTTACCCAGTAGTGCTGCAGTAGGTATACGGCGAGAGCCGGAATGAGCAGCATGAAAGAAAGCGCTGCGCCGCCCTTAAAGTCGTACATGCCGGTAATCTGCAGATAAGCCTGTGTCGGGAGCACCGGGAAGGAGTGTCCGCCCAAGACCTGAGGCGTTGCGAAGTCGGCGAGCGAACAGGAGAAAACGAGAAGAAACGCGTTGGCGATGCCGGGAACGGCAAGCGGCATCGTGACCGTACGAAAGACCGTAAGACTCGAAGCGCCCAGAGAATAGGCAGCGTCTTCCAGGATCGGATCGATGCGCGAGAGAATGGTCGAGAGCGTCATGAACGCCACCGGGAAAAAGGTAAGCGTTTCGGAAATGAAGGTGCCCCAGAAGCCGTAGAAGTTGAAGTCCTCGATGCCCAAAAGCGTGAGGATCATGCCGTTGGGACCCAAGAGAAGCGTGAGCGCGATACTGCTTGTAAAGGGAGGAGAAATCAGAGGCAGGATCGTGATTGCGCTGATGATGAATTTCACCCAAGCGGGCATGCGCAGACGCGTGACGGCAAAGGCGAAGATAAAGCCCAGAACGGTACCGGCCAGGCCTACGGAAAAGCCAAGCAGGATGCTGTTGACAGCTGCCTGCTGGTCGTACCAGCTTGAGACGAAGGGCTTGAGATTTTCAAAGGTAAAACCGCTCTCGCCCCAGAAGGTCATGGCAAGAAGCCGGCAGAGCGGATAAAGCACGAAGACGCCGATCAAAAGCCACAGCATCGCCACGGTGAGACGTGTCGTGGCGTCTCGTCCCGTTGCACCGGAAGAGGTCGTCATAGTGGTTCGATAAAAAAGAGAAGAGGGAGGCCGAGCAAATGTCAGCCTCCGAACGCCGATGAAAAAATAAGTATTGCCGGCGAGCGCCGCCGTTAAACAAATTGCCGGACGGCGTTCGCGTGAGACGAAGTCTTACTTGATGACTTCGTTGATCCAGCGCTGGGTGTATTCCTTGCGCTTTTCGCCCTTCCAGGTGACGTCGGTGGGAATCATCTTGATCTTGGTGAGATCGAGAATGGGATTGTCCGTCTTCACGTCATTGCGGGTCGGAACGTAATTGATCTTGTTGGCGACGATAAATTCGGCAAACTTCTTGGAAGCGGCCCAGTCGACGAACTTTTTGGCTTCGGCGTTGTTCTTGCCACCTTTGATGACGCCCGTGGCTTCGATGCCGTAGCTCACGCCGTCTTCAGGATAGGTAATCACGACCGGATAACCCTGCTGCTGGATGTCCAAAGCGTCGACAATGTAGAAGATGCCCGAAGCGCACTGACCGGTCGCAATCGGCATGGCGCCGCCCGCACCGCTCTTGGTGTACATCTGGATGTTGCCGTTGAGTTGCTTCTGGAACTTGAAGGCTTCGTCTTCACCCATGATCTTCACGAGCGAGAAGATGCGTTCGGTGGCGGTGCCGGACGTACGGGCATCGGCCATTTGCAGATTCTTCTTGTAGCGCGGATCAAGAAGGTCGGCCCACTTCTTTGGCGGTTCCATGTTGTTCTTCTTCAGGAACTTGGTGTTGGTGAGGAAGCACAGCGGAATGACGCCGATGCCGGTCCAGTAGTTGTTGGGATCGCGCAAGGAGGCGTCGATCGCGTCGGAGTCGGCCGGACGATAGGCTTCGAAGATACCTTCCTTGCTGGCGGCGGCATACATGTCGGCAGGACCGCCCATCATGATGTCGACCTGCGGGTTGCCCTTTTCTGCGGTCAGACGAGCCAGTGCCTCACCAGTGGAAAAGCGAAGGAAGTTCACTTTGATGCCCGTGTCCTTGGTGAATTCGGCGAAGATGCGCGAAGCGTACTTCTCCGGCATCACGGAGTAGGCGTTGAGTTCGGCAGCGTTAACGCCGAGGCACAAAGAGGCAAGACCTGCGAGCACGGTCAGAAGTTTTTTCTTGGACATGTCCTTTCCTTCCTTGGATTAATTTTTCGCGTTGCTCTGCTTCTTTGAACCGTTCGCGTGAACAGCCGGCGCGGATACTATGGGCTTCAAAATGCCGCCTTGCGCTCTTTGCGAGCGCAAAAAGGAAACACGCCAACGCGTCGGAAGGAAATTGTACCCAAAAGGTCTCGGGTATCTACTAGATTTTGCGAACCCAAAAGGAGATTCTGCAGACTTGATGCATAGCCTAAGAAACTGAACGCCGCAGACGAATGCATCTGCGGCGCTCAATCAAATTCTCTGCTCAGAGGCGATGATTATGCTTCGGGGTCCGGGCGGCTCAGGCGCATTGTGTTGAGTATTGCGGCGGCAGCCGGCGCAATATCGCTCGCCGTAAAGCCCGCGGCATATTCTTCACTTGCCTTGCCGTGCAGATATACGGCGGCAAGCGTGGCGCTTACGAGGTCGTAGCCTTGCGCAAAGAAGGCACCGAGCATGCCGCTTAGCACATCGCCAGAACCGGCGGTGGCGAGCATGGCGTTGCCCGTGGGATTGATCCAGGTGCGCGAGCTGCGCAGCGTGATGACGCTGCCGGCACCCTTCAGAATCGAAATGGCACCGGTCTGAACAGCGAGTTCTCGGGCTGCACCAATACGATCGGCCTGAACTGTTTCGACGGTGCTGCGGATGATGGCGGCAGCTTCACCCGGGTGCGGCGTGATGACCGTGTGAGCCTTGCGGGCTAGCAATGCGTCCTGCAGTGACATGTCGTCGGCAATCATGCGAAGTGCGTCGGCGTCAAGAATCAGCGGAACCGGTGCGGCGATGGCGTCGGTTAGGCGCTTGCGGGCTTTGTCGGAAAATCCCATGCCGCAGCCCACGACGTTGCAGGAGGTCTTCGTGAGGTCAACTTCGCCGTCGGCGACCATGAGTTCCGGATAGATCGTGTCAAAAGCCGGGGCCTTGTCGCTCATAAATTCGACCGTGACGCGGCCAGCGCCTGTTACTATGGCCGCACGGGCCGCCAGAACGGCCGCTCCGATCGTACCGGTTTCGCCGCCCACCACGGCCACATGACCGTAGTTGCCCTTGTGACTGTTGCGGCTGCGTTCTTCGAGAACATGGCGGAAGTCGTCAGGTTCGACGAGACCGATTGTGGAGAGGGGCACGGAAACGCCGAGTTCGTTCACTTCGACGACACCGGCGGCATCGGCCCCTTCGCACATGAAACAACCTGCCTTCGGTGCGAGCATGGCAAGCGTAATGTCGGCCATGCAGCCCTTAACGCCTCCCACCCAGCGGCCGGTCATCGGATTCAGACCGGAGGGGATGTCGACACTGATGTGCAGAGCCTGACGTTCGTTAAACCACATGGCGGCGTCTTGGAAGTCTCCTGCCAACGGCTTTTTCATGCCCGTGCCGAAAAGCGCATCGATCACGACTTCGGCTTTGTCGGCGTTGTAGGGGTCGCTGATCACGACGCCGCCTACGTTTACATAGGCGTTGTACATGGCAAGTGCATCTTCGGTCTTGGGCTTGTCGCAGCCGATCAGTGCCACCGTCACACGATACTCACGATCAAGCAACAAACGCGCGGCGGCAAAGCCGTCGCCGCCGTTGTTGCCGGGGCCGCAGATAAAGACAACATGCTTGCCGGGTTCAAGCGACTCACAGACGCGATCGGCGATTACAAGGCCGGCGCGGCGCATGAGTTCGGCGGCGGGAAGCTGAGACTGATAGCGGTGTTCGAGCGAAGCAAGTTCGTCAAGATTAAGGATTTGCTGAGCCATGGTGAATTATGCAAACTCGGTGTCGAAAAAAGATGCGCAATTGTACGCCGCAGGTTGCTTAATCGTTTTTTACCATCTTTTCCTGAGGCATCTGCGAGAAGAGCCAATCGACAAAACCGCCGCGATTACGTGAGCAGACGTAGAGGCGTCCTTTGCCTGAAAATTTGAGAACAATGCCTTCGCCGGAGGTTTGGCTGTGGAAAATTTTCCCAAAGAAGCCCTGTTTGGCCGTATTGAGTGCCAGTTCATAGTCAAGCTCCGTATCCCATGCCACCAGGTGCCCGTTGTCGACGTACACGGAGCGGCTACCGTCCAGATCGATGGCGCGCATGGAACCGAAGCCGCTCACAGCCACTTCACCCTTGCCGTTTGTGCGGATGACGAAAAAACCGCCGGAGTCGCCTAATAATGCGCGCCCCAATCCCTGTGTCTTGGCATCGAGTTCAACATCCTCGGTGCTGGCCAAATAGGCGCCGTCGGCGATCATGTATTGACGCCCGCCCGTTTGCAACACGGCAATGTCGCCAGGCAGAGTCGGCGTGAGCAGCACTTCGCCCGGACCGTCGACCGCTTCTATCTTTTGCTGAAAAAAGCTCTCGTCGTTGAGTACTTTACGCGAGAGCGCAGAAAAGAATCCGCCTTTGGCACGCCCCGTCAGAGCGAGGGTGGCATCCATGGATACCATGGCGTTTCGCTCGGCAAAAATGCTTTCACCCTTGTTGAGAACAACGCTCAGCAGCGGATCAATAGAACCTGAAACAGTGATGCTCGGCATGACGGAATTCCTTTGAAGTTTTAAGAATGGACAAAGAGTAGTCTTGGTGATTTAGTCCATTGTACTTGCACCATTTCGTCAGACTTCCGCAAATCGGATTGCGTTCGACAGAACAAAGTCCGGGACCGTTATAATTCATAGATTCAATTGCCCGTGCGGCGCCGTGTCGGCGGGCTTTCTTTGCAATTTCAGCGGTTGAATTTCTAAGATGTCACAGACCTCCGTTCTTCGCATTCCCGGCTCTTGCGCGTTATCCGAATTCCGTGCTGAGCGTCTTCTCAAGCAGTTGCGCGGCGTATGCCCTGCCGTTCAGGCCGTTGCGGGCCGCTACCTGCACTTTGTGCATGTTACGAGGGATTTGACCGAAGATGAAGCGCAGCGTTTGGCCGCGCTTCTTGATTATGGAGAGCCAGCAAACGAAAAGACCGGCAATCTTCAGTTCTTGGTTGTTCCGCGTCTGGGCACCATTAGCCCCTGGGCTTCCAAAGCGACCGACATCGTGCACAACACGGGCATTGATGCTGTGGCTCGCGTGGAGCGCGGCGTACTCTACACACTGGCTGTCGAGGGCGATGTTGATGAGACAGCCGTCGCCGCTTTGTTGCACGATCGCATGACCGAAACGGTGCTTGCCGCCGACGCGGATCCCGCCGTTCTTTTCTCCGATGTGCAAGGTCGCGAGATGCGCACCGTTGATATTCTCGCCGGCGGCAAGGCTGCGCTTGAGGCAGCCAACGTCGAAATGGGGCTTGCGCTTGCTCCCGATGAAATTGACTATCTGGTCGAGGCCTTCACTAAGCAGCAGCGCAATCCGACTGACGTGGAGTTGATGATGTTTGCTCAGGCCAACTCCGAGCATTGCCGCCACAAGATTTTCAACGCAAAGTTCACTATTGACGGCGTGGATCAGGAAAAGACTCTTTTCGGAATGATCCGAGAAACGCACAAGGCAGCGCCCCGCGGGACCATTATTGCTTATGCCGATAATGCCGCCGTTTTTGAAGGACCGGAAGTTGATCGTCTCTATCCGCGTCCTTCTGCCGAAGATCGCTTCGGTTCGCACTACGAAGAAATCAAAGAGCCGACGCATACCGTCTTTAAGGTGGAAACCCACAACCACCCGACGGCCATTTCTCCGTTCCCGGGTGCTTCGACGGGTTCGGGTGGTGAAATTCGAGACGAAGGCGCAACGGGGCGCGGTGCTCGTCCAAAGGCAGGCCTCTGCGGCTTTACCGTCTCGGCGCTGCACTTGCCTGGCAAGATTCAGGAGTGGGAAAACGACAAGAACACTGCGGCCGACTGCGACTGCGGCAAAGACAAGGTTTACGGAGCTCCTTCGCGCATCGCAACGCCTTTGTCCATCATGACCGAAGGCCCGATCGGTGCGGCAAGCTTTAACAATGAATTCGGCCGAGCCAATATTCTCGGTTACTTCCGCGCCTTTGAGGCACGTGTGGGCGAGACTCGGTATGGCTACCACAAGCCCATTATGCTTGCGGGCGGCATTGGCAATATCCGTGACGATCAGACGAAGAAACTGGAATTGCCGGCCGGAACCCTCCTCATCGTGCTGGGCGGTCCGGGTATGCGCATCGGGCTGGGCGGCGGTGCTGCAAGCTCCATGACGTCTGGTTCGAATGCCGAAGCGCTTGATTTCGACAGCGTGCAGCGCGGCAATCCTGAAATGGAACGTCGTGCTCAGGAAGTGATTGACCGTTGTTGGTCCTGCGGCAAGGACAATCCGATTCTCGCCATTCACGATATCGGCGCAGGCGGTCTGTCCAACGCCATGCCTGAGCTTGCCGATCTTTCGGGTCACGGCGCACGCTTGTCCCTTGACAAAGTGCCGGTGGAAGAAAAGGGCATGAGCCCGTTGGAAGTCTGGTGCAACGAAAGTCAGGAACGTTATGCGTTGGCGATTGCGCCAGAGTCTCTTGAGAAGTTTGACGACTTCTGCCGTCGCGAACGTTGTCCGTATGCTGTTCTCGGCTCCATTTCCGAAGACGGAGAGCTGATTGTCGAAGGCCGTAAGGGTGAAGACCGGGCTGTGCAGATGCCCATGGAAGTTCTCCTTGGCAAGCCCCCGCGTATGCATCGTAATGTGACAAGCGTCAAAGCTGATTTGGCCGGTTTCAAGACCGACATCTCGCTCAAGGATGCACTCTACCGCGTGCTCAAGCATCCGACCGTGGCAAACAAATCCTTCTTGATTTCGATTGGCGACCGGTCCGTGGGCGGTCTTGTGAGCCGCGATCAGATGGTTGGTCCCTGGCAGGTTCCGGTGGCCGACTGTGCCGTAACCTGTGTTTCCTTTACGTCTGAAGCGGGCGAAGCTATGGCGATGGGCGAGCGCACACCTGTTGCCGTGATTGATGCCGCCGCCGCCAGCCGTATGGCCGTAGGTGAGGCACTGACCAACATTGCTGCCGCCGATATTGATCTTTCGTTGGTTAAGTTGTCTGCCAACTGGATGGCTGCGTGTGGTGCTGCAGGTGAAGATGCCAAGCTCTTTAGTGCTGTGGAAGCTGCAAGCGGTATTTGCCAGAAGCTTGGTATTTCGATTCCCGTGGGCAAGGACTCCTGCTCAATGCGCACCGCATGGAAAGATGGGCAGGAATCCAAGTGTGTGACGAGCCCCGTTTCGCTTATTGTGTCGGCAGCCGCTCCTGTGGGCAACGTGCGTTTGACACTCACGCCTGAACTTCGTAAGGATACCAAGAGCGTGCTTCTTGCCGCCGATTTGGGTTTTGGTAAGAATCGCATGGGTGCTTCGATTCTTGCTCAGTGCGTGCAGATTTTCGGTGACACGGCTCCCGATGTGGATTGTCCCGAAACACTGGCAAAGTTTGTGCGCATGATCCGTAAGCTTACGCTTGCCGGTTGCGTCCTGTCCTATCATGACCGCAGCGACGGTGGTTTTGCAACGACGGCAGCGGAAATGATGTTTGCTTCGCATTGCGGCGTGACGCTTCATGCTGATAAGTTGGGGACGAACGCTCTCGAAGGACTTTTTGCCGAAGAGCTTGGCGCTCTGATTCAGGTTCCTGCCGATCGAATCGACGAAGTGATGGCCGAAGTCCGGGCTGAAGGTCTTGAGGAGGTCTTTAAAACCGTCGGCGAACTGAACGATGAAGATGCACTCGTGGTGTATGAAAACGGTCAGGAAATTCTTCGCGAAGCCCGCACGGATCTCACGCGCGCCTGGTGCGAAGTCTCAAACGCCATCGCCCGCAACCGCGACAATCCTGTATGCGCCGACAGCGAAACCGACTGGATGTGCGACAAGGATGTCAAGGGCTTATTTGTGAAGACCTCTTTTGATAACAACGAACGCATCGCGGCTCCTTACATTGCAACGGGCGTGCGTCCCAAGCTTGCCGTGTTGCGTGAGCAGGGCGTCAATTCGCAGACCGAGATGGCGGCAGCCTTCACTCGTGCTGGTTTTGAAGCCTATGACGTGCACATGACCGATCTTCTGACCGGCCGCATCACGCTCGAAGACTTTGTTGGGCTTGCCGTTTGCGGCGGCTTCTCCTATGGTGACGTGCTGGGAGCTGGCGGTGGCTGGGCCAAGACTATTCTTCACAACGCCATGCTTTCGGATATGTTCTCGGCCTTCTTCAATCGTACGGATACCTTTGCTTTGGGTATTTGCAACGGTTGCCAGATGATGAGCCGCTTAAAGGGCCTCATTCCCGGCGCAGAAGCCTGGCCTCAGTTTGTTCGTAACTGTTCCGAACAGTTTGAAGCGCGTTGTGTAGAGCTTCGTATTGAAGACAGTCCCTCGATTCTTTTCCGCGGCATGGCCGGTAGCTGTATGCCGATCGTGAATTCGCATGGTGAAGGTCGTGTGCAGTGGGATCGTCCGGAAGACGCTCAGGCAGCTCATATTGCGGCGCGTTATGTTGACGGCAACGGGCAACCCACCGAACGGTATCCGTTGAACCCCAACGGATCGGTTGGCGGTGTGACGTCCGTGACTACGACCGACGGTCGATTCACGATTATGATGCCTCATCCGGAACGCAGCCATCGCACGGTGCAGCTTTCCTGGCATCCGCGAGAAATGGGGGCCTTCTCGCCGTGGATGCGTATGTTTGAAAACGCTCGCGTTTGGGTGGGTTAAGCCTCTGGCGTAACGCTTGACATACAGGCCTGTTGGAAACTTCGCTTCCTTCGGGCCTTTTTTTGAGGGTTTTGTCCGGATGGATGTTGCCGTACTGCTTTCGTTTGCTGCTGCCAGTCTGGTGCTTGCTGCTGCACCTGGTCCTGACATTCTCTACGTATTGGCTCAGTCTGCGCAATCTGGTGCACGCGCGGGTTTGACGGTGGTCATAGGCCTTATGGTCGGTTGCCTGATTCAGACAGCAGCCGCGGCAGCGGGGCTGGCTGCTGTGGTTGCGGCCAGCCCATGGCTCTTCTGGACCATTCGTTTGGCCGGAGCGGCATACCTTTTGTATCTTGCGTGGGGAGCCTGGCATGCGCCGACTTCAGCGCAGACGGCGCGTGCTACAGTGATTGATCGCTCCGCGTTATTGCGTCGGGGGATCATTATGAATGTAACGAATCCCAAGGTGCAGATTTTCTTTTTGGCTTTCTTTCCGCAGTTTGCAACCAGAGGAGCGACCGGCTGGCAGATGGCCATGGAAATGGGGCTTCTTGGGGTGATTTTTACTGTTTGCGCATTTGTGGTCATGGCTGGTTGCGCTCTTTTTGCTGGGGTGTTGTCGGACACGATCCGTTCGCCTCGGGTGCAGATTGTTCTTAACAAAGCCTCTGCGTTCATATTCATCGGTTTGGCTCTGGCCGCTGTCGTTTCTTAGTAAAAATTTTTCGGGTTATGAAACTCGAAAGTTCTTCCAACTAAGATGTCCTGCCTATGCAAGGCAGTCGCCGAATCGGTACCATTCGCCCATGCTCGAGCGCTCCTCGGGAGAGCCTCTTTTATCAGCAATAAAGAAGAAAGAAAAAATGCTGTTCTCAAATACCGCCGCAGATGATACGAATCGTGTCCGCATCAAATTGTGCGGACTGACGTTGGAAGACGATGTATTGACCGCCGTTCAATCGGGTGCTGATGCTGTGGGTTTCGTGTGTTATCCGGCAAGCCCCCGGTATGTCACGCCGTCCCGGCTCATGTGTCTTTTGAGCATGGTGCCGTCTTCGGTGACCAAGGTTCTCGTGTTTGTTAATCCGACAAGCGAAGAGGTGCGGGAGCACCTGGCGATGTTCCCGGACTGCGTGTTGCAATTTCACGGAAACGAATCGCGCGCCTTCTGTGATCAGTTTCATGTGCCCTATGTTAAGGCGGTGTCGGTTAAGCAACCTGAAGATCTGCTCAGGGCGCAGGACGAATATCCTATGGCCGTAGCGTTGTTGGCCGATGCTGCAACGCCTGAATTTGGCGGCTGCGGGAAGTCTTTTGATTGGGAAGGGGTCGGTAAGATTCGCGATCAGATCCGTAAACCTCTCATTGTGGCCGGAGGTTTGAAGGAGCAAAACGTAAGCCAGGCTATACGCGTTATGCGTCCTTGGGCGGTGGATGCCGCCAGCGGGGTTGAAACGGCCCGCGGTATCAAGGATCACGACAAGATTCAAAAGTTTATCGAAGCCGTACGACGCGGCGGCGAATGCGAAGATTCGCTTCTGCAAGCATAAGAAAGCAAAGAAACTGCGCCATCATCAGAGCCCGTCGAATTCTGCGGGCTTTTGTGTTTTTATGCCTAGCGCGGCAAGTCTGCGTCCTGAGCGAAGTACGTTTTTGTCCTTTGTAAAGAGAAAGTCTGCTCGACTTTCAAACGCAAGGTTCAGAAATTTCTCGTCGTCGGCGTCTCGACAGCGCACGACGCCTTCAACAGAAGTGCGTGTAACGAGGGTGAGAGATAAAACGTTTGTGAGTAGCCTGTCCTGCTCTTCTTCAGAAAGCGCGAAATGAGGTCGGGTCAGTACGACGGCAAATTCCTTCAGACAGCTTGGTGTTGACACCGGACGCAGTCGGTTTTCGAAAATGGCCGATTTGAGTGCCTGCGCATCCTTGTCGTTCCAGTACCAAATGTCGAAAAGAACGTTTGTGTCAAGAACGACCAACGGTGTTTCGCGCGGGTGTGTGGCAAGCTCAGAGGCCTCAATCGCAGGCAGGTTGTCGAGTCGAGTGAGGATGAGGGATAAGCGCGGTGTCGCATCATGTTGTAGAGGCGAGTTTTCGGTCATAGTTCTGCAGGAAAAAACAAAACACCGCCTGGAAGTCTACCGAAGCGGTGTTTGAACGGCTGTGCACGGCAGATCTGCTCTTGGAGAAACCTGCCATTTCGCGAGGTGTTAGAGAAGGCCTTGAACAGCCTGAGCTTCAGCGATAAGCTCGCCCACGGTCTTGTCGAGTTTTTCCTGACTGAAAGCGTCGAAATCAAGTCCTTGTACGATTTCGTAGTTGCCCTGACCGTCACAGATGCAGGGCATGCCGCAGACGATTCCCTCCGGAATGCCGTAGCAGCCGTCGGATGGAACGCCCATCGTGACCCAGTCGCCGTTACTGCCGAGGAACCAATCGCGCATGTGATCAATGGCGGCAGAAGCGGCCGAAGCGGCAGAGCTGGCACCGCGAGCTTCGATGATGGCTGCTCCGCGCTTGCCGACGGTTGGGATGAAAGTATCACGGTACCAGGTCGGATCCACGCAGTCAGCGGCGGCTTTGCCGTCAATCGTGCAGTAACGGATGTCCGGGTACATCGAGGGAGCGTGGTTGCCCCAAACAGCCATCTTATGCATGGTCGTTACGGGCTTGCCGGTGATGCCGGAGAGCTGGGAGAGAGCACGGTTGTGATCCAGTCGGAGCATAGCCGAGAAGCACTTGGGCGAGAGCGACGGAGCCGATTTCATAGCGATGTAGGCATTGGTGTTGCAGGGGTTGCCCACAACGAGCACCTTGACGTTGCGGCTGGCAACAGCGTCAAGTGCTTTGCCCTGTTCGGTGAAGATGGCACCGTTGGCAGAGAGCAATTCGGAGCGTTCCATGCCTTTGGTGCGCGGACGGGCACCCACAAGAATGGCGGCATCGGCATCCTTGAATGCGATCATCGGGTCGGCCGTGGAAGTCATGTCTGCCAGAAGCGGGAAGGCGCAATCAGCCAATTCCATCATCACGCCCTTGAGTCGAGCAGCGCTTTCCGGTGTATTGCGTTCGAGCAGCTGCAAAATGACAGGCTGATCGGGGCCGAGCATGTCACCAGCGGCAATGCGGAAAAGCAGAGCATAGCCAATATTGCCAGCAGGACCGGTCACGGCAACGCGAACAGGTTTCTTCATGGAATTCATCTCCTTGATGCAAATTAGTCTTCGTTCAATCGCACACATCGTGCTCGGACGACAGTGTGCAAGCCGATCAAACCTTGGACGGGTCGAGGAGGTCGTCGGCGGGCGGATCGGGCACTTTGACTGCAATCCTAATGCTAATGACAGCTTCTTGTGCGTGAAAAACAAGCTTGCCGGGATCGTCAATTCGCATGAGGAAAAGAGTTTTGCCGGCAAGTTGCGATATGTAACTGACTGAATTAAAAGAAAAATTATTCAAAAGAACACAGGAGGGAAAAGAGGGACTTAACGGTTCGAAACGATTTGATCCGAATCAAATAAAAGTTAAAAGGCAATAAAGATAATAGTATCCATAGCGATCCGCTTATGAACAAGGCCGACGAAAACAAAAAAGCCGACTTTGCGAAACAAAGCCGACTTTCGAACTTGCAGAACCAATGCGATGCGTCAAAGGCTTTTCGAGACACCCTGCAAGTGGAACTTGGCGACGATTGTCGCGGCAATTTCTTCAATGGATTTGGTGGTCGAATTGAGCCACTCAATACCGTTGCGAGTCATCAGCGCTTCGGCGTTGCGGATTTCTTCGCGGCAGTTCTCAATGCTGGCGTAGCGAGAGCCCGGGCGGCGTTCGTTTCGGATTTCCGACAATCGTTCCGGTTTGATGGAAAGACCAAATAGCTTGTGGCGCAACGGCAGAAGGATGTCGGGCAGACAGCCGCGGTCGAAATCTTCCGGGATAAGCGGATAGTTGGCGACTTTGATGCCGAATTGCATGGCAAGGAAAAGTGACGTCGGCGTTTTTCCGGAGCGGGAGACGCCCACGAGAATGACTTCGGCCTGATCCAACCCGCGGTTTGTTTGACCGTCATCGTGTGAAAGGGTGTAGTCAATGGCGGCAATTCGCTTGTTGTAGCGCTCTTCGTCGCGAATCTTATGTGTGGCACCAATCGTGTGTTCACTCTTCATGCACAACTCGTGTTCGAGTGGTCCGACGAAGGAACGGAAGAGTTCGATTTGAAAACCCTCATTGCTGCTGATGAAAGCTCGGGAAATGACCGGATCAACAAAAGTGGAGAACACCAACGGACGCACACCGGTGCGATGTTGAACGGCGTTGATGCGTTCAGCCGTCTGCTTGGCCTTTTCAACCGTATCGATAAAAGGAATACGCTCTCGATCGTAACTGAGGTTGGGAAACTGCGTGAGGACGGAATGAGCCAACGTTTCGGCTGTAATAGCTGTACCGTCGCTTACGATAAAAACAGGACGCCAGTTTGCTTTGGCGGGGGTTTCGGTCTTTTGTTCTTCCTGCATGGGATGTGCTCAATGACATAGGTCGGTGAACGCGTTGTCCGTCAACGCGTCATGCAGAGACAAAGTGTAACAAAACAAGGCCCGATCCAGAAAAGATTCTCAGAGAAGACTGAAAGGAATAACTTGTTGTCCGATCTTCGGAAACGTCACTCAGCTGTTCATGATATCGATATGTTCCGGTTTGAACTCAGCAATTCGAAAGCCGTCTTCAATATTTTGAACAAGTTTGAGACATGGTTCTTGAAGGCGGAAGCCAGTTTTTTTCTTGTGCTTGTTTTGTACTTTCAGAGCTTTCTCGAACACAAAGTAGGTATGGACAGCGCTACTGTTCAGAGAGGCGTAGTATTGCCGAAGCGAGTTTCGTTGCAAATTGCTACTATATTCTGCCTAGACGGCTGGACCGGCTCTATTGGTATGGGCACGGTGGAGTCGTTAAAATACGTATGTTTTTTACCAACAAACTGCCCGGGCGTAAATATTCCGGGTGAAAAAGAGGATCAAATGGTTCAAGGCCGTTATGTATTTCCCTTCAGCCAGCTGCGCATGACCGACGTTGATCGTGTGGGCGGCAAAAATGCTTCTCTGGGCGAACTGCTCAGTCAGCTGACCGATGCTGGTATTCGTGTGCCGGACGGCTTTGCCACGACGGCTGAAGCGTTTCGTCTGTTCCTGAAGGAAGGAGGCCTTGAAGACCGCATTGCAGCGCGTCTGGAAGGTCTTGACGTTGATGATGTGAACGAACTTGCCAAGGCCGGTGCAGAAATTCGTAGCTGGGTTGAGGCAGCTCCGTTCCCTGCCGAACTTGAAAAGGAAATTCGTGAATTCTACGAATGGCTCAAGGACGGTCAGGAAGAAATCTCCGTGGCAGTGCGTTCGTCGGCTACCGCCGAAGATTTGCCTGATGCTTCCTTTGCCGGTCAGCAAGAAACTGTTTTGAATGTGGTTGGCATTGACGCTGTGTTGCATCATATGCGTGAAGTGTTTGCTTCGCTCTACAACGATCGTGCCATCAGCTACCGAGTTCACAAGGGCTTTACCCATGTTGAAGTGGCCTTGTCCGCCGGCGTGCAGCGTATGTGCCGTTCTGACAAGGGTGCTGCTGGCGTGATGTTCACGCTTGATACCGAAAGCGGCTTTGATCAGGTTGTGTTCGTGACGGCCAGCTACGGCCTTGGTGAAACCGTTGTGCAGGGTGCCGTCAACCCCGATGAGTTTTATGTGCACAAGCCCATGCTCGAACAGGGCAAGAAGGCGATTGTCCGCAAGACGCTCGGTAGCAAACTCATCAAGATGGAATTCGATACGGAAGGTACGAGCGGTCGTACGGTCCGCACAATTGATGTGCCCGACGAAGATCGCCGCCGCTTTGCCATTACTGACGAAGACGTGATGGAACTTGCCAAGTTCGCCTGCATTATCGAAAAGCATTACGGTCGTCCGATGGATATCGAATGGGGTAAGGACGGTCTTGACGGCAAGATCTACATTCTTCAGGCTCGTCCGGAAACGGTTAAGAGCCGTCAGGCCAACGCCGATGTGCAGCAGCGCTATACCTTGAACGCCAAGGGCAAGGTGCTCGTCCAGGGCCGCGCTATTGGACAGAAGATCGGTGCGGGCCCCGTGCGCATCGTGAACAGCGCTGCTGAAATGGATCGCGTGCAGAAGGGCGATGTGCTCGTTACCGACATGACGGATCCCAACTGGGAACCTGTGATGAAGCGTGCCTCGGCTATCGTTACTAACCGCGGCGGTCGTACTTGCCACGCTGCCATTATTGCCCGTGAGCTCGGTATCCCGGCCGTAGTCGGCTGTGGCGATGCTACCGAAGTTCTCGTGGAAGACCAGCAGGTCACCGTTTCCTGTGCTGAAGGCGACACAGGCAACATCTACGACGGTTTGCTCGACTTCTCGGTTGAAGAAGTCAAGCGCGGCGCTTTGCCCGAAATTCCTGTCAAAGTGATGATGAACATCGGCAACCCGCAGCTGGCGTTCGAGTTCTGCCAGATTCCAAACAAAGGCGTCGGTCTGGCTCGTCTTGAATTCATCATCAACAACAACATCGGTCTGCATCCGAAGTTGGTGCTCGACTATCCGAATATCCCGAGCGAACTGCGCGACACGGTGGATCGTCTTTCGCAGGGCTACGAAAGCCCGCGCGAGTTCTTCATCAGCAAGCTTGCCGAAGGCGTGGCCACCATCGCGTGTGCTTTCTGGCCGCGCAAAGTGATCGTTCGTATGTCCGACTTTAAGAGTAACGAATACAAGAAGCTCATTGGCGGCGCGTGCTACGAACCGGATGAAGAAAACCCGATGCTGGGCTTCCGCGGTGCTTCTCGTTACATCGCTCACAGCTTCTCGGATTGCTTCGAAATGGAATGCCTCGCCATGAAGCGTGTGCGTGATGAAATGGGGCTTACCAATGTTGAACTGATGGTTCCCTTCGTTCGCACGATCGGCGAAATTAAGGCCGTCACGGAAATCCTTGCCAAGCATGGTCTCAAGCGCGGTGAAAACGGTCTGCGCCTGAACATGATGTGCGAAATTCCGTCCAATGCCATCCTTGCCAACCAGTTCCTCGACTATGTCGACGGCTTCTCGATCGGTTCCAACGATCTCACGCAGCTCACGCTGGGTCTGGACCGCGACTCCGGTCTTGTGGCAAGCAGCTTCGACGAACGCGATCCGGCCGTGAAGGAACTTCTCAAGATCGCCATCCGCACATGCCGTGAACGCGGCAAGTATGTCGGCATTTGTGGTCAGGGTCCCTCTGATCATGCCGATTTTGCTGCCTGGTTGATGGAAGAAGGTATTGAGTCGATTTCGCTCAATCCTGACACCGTTGTCGATACCTGGCGCAAGCTCGCTACGATCGCCGGCAAGTAATCGACTGTTCGATCTGCTGTCCTGCTCCGAGCAAGGAGCAGGACAATAAAGAAGAGCCTTCCGAGTCTTCTCTTTTCGAGGCGATGCGGGAGGCTTTTTTGTGCCTGAAGCTGATTTTCAGTTCGGACCGAAAGCGGCGAATTTGTCCCTGAGAACAAAGCCGATGCGGGAAACGGCTGCAAGAAGCTGAGCGGGCGGGAAGTGACCGAAACCCATGATTAGGCCCTTGTAGAGCGGTGTACCGATTGAAAAGGATGAAATAGAGCGAAGTTCAACGCCCTGCTGACGGCACAGGTCGGCAACAGCTTCATCGTTAATATCCGAATTGTTGAAGACGAAAGTCAGGTGCATACCCTGCCCGGTGGCGATGAATTTGCCCCAGTCGCCGAAGTTTTCTTGTACCGCTTGAATCAGGTAGTCACGCCGAGCCTCAAAAATGCGGCGCATTTTGAGGAGATGCGTTTCATATAGTCCGGTCTTGATGAATTCGGCCACAGCCATCTGCAATATTTCATTGCTTTGGCGATCAATCAGAAAGCGCATACCTGAAAAAGGTTTGACCAACTCCTCCGGGACGACCATGTAGCCCAGTCGCAACCCGGGAAAAAGCGACTTTGAAAACGTCCCGACATAAATTACGTTGTTGCCGGAATCCATCCCTTGCAGACTTGGATAGGCGAGGTTGCCTCCGTAGCGAAGTTCGCTGTCGTAGTCATCCTCAACGATCCATCCGCCCGATTCACTCGCCCATTGAAGAATGTTGCGACGGCGCTGGATGCTCATCAGCATGCCGAGAGGACACTGATGTGAAGGAGTGAGAAAAACTCCTTTCGCGTTCGGCTCCAGAGCAAGCGCCGTTTGCAGATTGAAGCCTTCGTTGTCGACCGGTACATAAACCGGAACAATATCCTGGGTCTTGGTTGCCGCTCTCAGCAGAGGATATTGCGGATCCTCAATCCACACTTTGTCGCCGGGCGAAAAGAGGATTTTGAGGCACATCAAAAGGCCGAGCTGGCTTCCCGATGTGACGATCACTTGTTCGGGGCGTGCTCGTACGCCGCGCAGTCGCTGCGCAATGCCGCAGATCGCTTCCCGCAATTCTTCGTTGCCTTGAGGATCGGAGTAGACGAGCTTGAGCGTGTTTTGCTGAACGTGTTTGATGAGAATGTCGGTGAATTCTCGACCGGGACTCGCTTCGCGTGAAGTACTTGCTATGGCCAGCGGAGTAGAAGTTTGCACTGCGAGATCGTCGAGCGCTTGCGCACAGAAGGCGGCATGGCGCCCCAAACTCTTGGTTTTTACCTGCGTAACGTTTGGCAAGTTGCAGGAGACGACGTCGAAATTGGTTTGCAGGGGCAGTTTTGTGGAAATGAAACTGCCGCGGCCACGCGACGTCTCTAAATATCCTTCAGCAATCAGAATGGCGAAAGCGGAGTCAACCGTGGCGCGTGCAACGCCCAGATGTTTTGCCAGCAGACGAATTGGTACGATGCGGTCGCCTGGCTGAAGCAATCCTTTTTGAACGGCTTCCCGCACCGTCTGTGCAATCTGACGATCAAGGGAAATAGGGCTGGTTCTGTCAAGGTGAAATTCGACTCGTAAGTGCGTACCGTTCTGGCGAAACATATTGAGATTCAACTACTCTTGTTCGTAAATTCTAGAATTTGACCGACAATGGAGTGTAGCGAAACGCGAAAGTGCCAATGTGCAAAGAACTAATGGATTACATGGTGTTTTTTTGAGAAAGGTCAAACGCTCAGTTGCTATACTGCCCTTTAGTTGTCCTGCTGAGTCGACAGCAAGCAAAAAAAAGAAGATCGAGATAACCGTGGATCCCCAAAATCTTTCTTCCGAAGAACTGGAAATTGCCATGCGAGCTCTGCCGCCTCAGGCGCGCATTGCTCTCGAAACGATGGCGCAGATGCAGAAACGTCCGGCTGAGGATGTGCTGCGTGATGAAATACGCCAATACATTGCGGGGCGCTTGCCGATCGTCAATATCGACGCAGCCATTGAAGCTATTCAGGCTACAGCCCATACGGCGGGGTATCTGATTGGGCGACTGCGCCGGTTTGCACGCGAAATAAACAACGAATGAAACTTCCAAGCATCATAAGGAGCTAATTGCCATGAAGAACACGCTTGCTGCAACGCTTGTTGCCGCCTCCGCTTTGACCGTGACGGCCGTACAGGCCGCCACTCCTGAAGTGGAAGCCCTTCTGCAGGCCGCGCAGAAGGAAGGCGCCGTCTATTCGGTGGGCATGCCCAACACCTGGGCAAACTGGGTGAAAACCTGGAGTGATCTGCAGACGAAGTACAAGATCAAGACGCAGGACACGGACATGGCTTCGGCCGAACAGATTTCGAAGTTTATGGCCGAGGGCGAAAACGCGACTTCTGACATCGGTGACGTGGGTTTTGAATTCGGTGAAATCGCCAAGAAGCGCGGCATCACGATGCCGTACAAGCCTTCGACCTGGGATCAGATTCCAGGCTGGGCAAAAGACCCGGACGGTCATTGGTGCCTTGCCTACACCGGCACGGTGGCCTTTATTATCAACAAGGAGCTTGTGAAAGACATTCCGCGCACGTGGAGCGATCTTCTGAAGGGTACCTACCGTGTTTCTGTGGGTGCTGTGGGCTCGGCTGCTCAAGCTAACTATGCCGTGCTGGCCGCGGCGATTGCTTTCGGCGGCGATGAAAAGAACCTTAATCCCGCTTACGACTTCTTTGCCAAGATCGCCAAGCAGGGACGTCTCTCGATGGTTGACCCGGTGGTGGCCAATCTCGAAAAAGGGGAAGTTGAAGTCGGTATGCTGTGGGATTTCAATGCGCTCAACTACCGCGATCAGATCGACCGCAACCGCTTTGAAGTCGTGATTCCTTCGGAAGGCAGCGTAATGAGCGGCTATACGACGATTCTCAACAAGTACAGCAAGCATCCGAATGCCGCGAAGTTCACGCGCGAATTCATCCTCTCCGATGAAGGTCAGATTAATCTGGCAGGAGGCTACGCCCGTCCGATCCGCATTGATCACATCAAGTTGCCCGAAGACGTGGCTGCTAAGATGTTGCCGAGCGAACAGTACGCCAATGCCCGACCGGTGAAGGACTTTGCCGTTTGGACGAAGACCACCGCACGTCTTTCGCGCAATTGGCAGAGCAAAGTTTCGATCCACATGAAGTAATCCATCTCGGATTGCTTCATCGGCTATAGCGAAAGCGGTTCCCGGTTTGTTGCCGGAGCCGCTTTTTCTCTGGGTGTGATGACTCAGTGCGTTTGATTGTCGTTCTCCTTGGCTGAATTCTGGGGCTATACGGCCTGTGCTGTAAAATCCGAGACGAACTGGCAATTCCTTCCGAGGCGCGTTGTGCCGGGTGAGTTCTTGCCGTCCGGTAGAAATTTTTAGTCAAAGTATGAAAACTCTGTCAGATCGATGGTCGAACATCGGACGCTCGCTTTTGCTTGTGCCTTTTGCCGTCGTCTTTTTTGCTTTCCAGATCGTTCCCATGATATGGGTGCTCATCAATTCGTTCTGGGTTGAGGAAGATGTCGAGTGGGGACTTACAAACTACACCGAACTTATTGGCGATGCCTTTTATGCGCAGGCCTTTACCAATTCGCTGTGGTTGAGTTTCGGCAGTGCCTTTGTGGGACTACTGATTGCTTCTTTTGCTGCAGCCAGTCTCCAAAAGGTTCCCGGGACTTTGCGTAACGCGATGGTGAGTTTTACCAACATGACGAGTAATTTCTCGGGTGTTCCGCTTGCCTTTGCATTTATCATTATTCTGGGTTTCAACGGTGCCATCACTTTGCTGCTCAAGAAGTGGGGCATCATCGACAACTTCAATGTTTACGGGATTGAAGGGCTCTTTCTCATCTATACGTACTTTCAGATCCCGTTGGGTACCTTGCTTCTTTTCCCGGCCTTCGGTGCTTTGAAGCCGGAGTGGGAGGAGGCGGCGTTTACCATGGGCGCGAGTCGCCTCCAATACTGGTGCCGCGTGGCCATTCCGGTGATGTTGCCTGCGCTTGCCGGTACCTTTACGATTCTTTTTGCTAATGCCATGGGTGCTTATGCAAGCGCTTATGCTCTTACTGTCGGCAACTACAACCTCATCACAATCCGCATCGGTCAGCTTGTTGTGGGCGACATCTTCTTCCAGCCCAATCTGGCGGCGGCTCTGTCGGTGCTGCTGATTTTGATTTTAGGTTTTGTCACGGCGCTCTACCGTTTCTTGATCCGGAGGTCTTACCATGCCGCGTTTTAATCTGCAGGATAAAAGCCGCGGTTGGCAGCTCTACCACAAGACCGTGATCGGCGTGACGGCGCTCATTTTGTTACTTCCGATTGCAGCGACTGTGATTTACGCCTTTTCTTCGAGCTGGGGCGCGACCATTCTTCCTGACGGTCTCACGACGCGATGGTTTGAGCAATTGTTGTCTGACCCGCGCTTTATGGCGGCCTTGGGCCGAAGCTTCTTCATTTGTCTGGCAACGCTTGCTTTTTCGACGCTCCTTGTGCTGCCTGCCGTATTTGCCGTCTTCTATTACTTCCCCAAGCTCAAGGACTTGATGGAAATTCTCATCATTTTGCCCTTTGCGGTGCCGCCCGTGGTGAGTTCCGTGGGTTTGCTGCAGATCTATGCCGGTGAACCTTTCGAGATTGTGGGAACGCCCTGGATTCTGGTGGGCACGTATTTCACCATCGCGGTACCGTTCATGTACCGATCGCTAGCCAACGGACTTGAAGGCATCAATCTTAAAGACTTGATTGACGCCGCGCATCTGCTTGGAGCCAGCACTTTTTCTGCCTTCATGCGCTGCATTTTGCCGAATCTCAATCGAGCGTTGCTGGCCTCGCTTTTCCTGAGCTTTTCGTTTTTGATGGGCGAATTTGTTTTTGCCAACATTCTCGTGGGTACACGCTTTGAAACGCTTCAGATTTATCTTTACACCAAGCGCATGACAAGCGGACATTTAAATGCGGCCATTGTGGCGACATATTTCTTCCTCACGCTGATTCTCACGTGGATTGCCATGTATCTGTCTCGTCCCAAGCGGGAGCGCAGCAAGGAAGCTTCCTGAAACACTACCTCGAGCTAACCGATACCGAACAAAGAAAGCAAGTCATGGAACAAGCAAACCACTATGTTGATGTGAAAGGCCTTAGCAAGCATTTCGGTGCGTCCAAGGTTTTCGAGGATCTTTCCTTTGCGATCGAAGAGGGAGAGTTCATTACGCTCTTGGGCCCTTCGGGATGCGGTAAATCAACGCTGCTGCGCTGTTTAGCCGGTCTCGAGACGCCGGACGAAGGCAGTATCTTTGTCAATGGTGAAGACATCACGCATGTCAAGCCGCAGAAACGCGGTATCGGCATGGTGTTTCAAAGTTACGCTCTGTTCCCCAATATGACGGCGGCTGAAAACATCGCCTTCGGCCTCAAAATGCAGGGGCTCGCCAAGAGCGAAATATTGCATCGCGTGGCGCAGGCTATTCGCACGGTCGAACTTACCAACAACGAGAAAAAGTATCCCAACCAGCTCTCAGGCGGACAGCGTCAGCGTGTCGCGCTTGCGCGCGCTTTGGTTGTCAAGCCCCGCATTCTGTTGTTAGACGAACCGCTTTCGGCGCTTGACGCGAGAATCCGCCGTAATCTGCGCGATGAAATCCGATCGATTCAACGTGAAATGCAGCTTACGACGATTTTCGTGACGCACGATCAGGAAGAAGCGATGACGATGAGCGATCGCATTTTTCTGATGAACAAGGGACAGTTTGTGCAGACAGGTACCCCCGAAGAGGTATATTTGTCTCCTGCATCCGAATTTGCCGCGCGTTTTATCGGTTCCTACAACCTTCTGAGCAAAGAGCAGGCGTCAGCGATCTTTGATGTGCAAGACAAAGGACTTTACGCCGTGCGACCGGAATCAATCTATGTGCAGGAGGAAGGCGGCATCTATCCGGGCACATGCTCAAGCCCGGTGCAGGGAACGGTCGTCTCACACCAGCTTCTCGGCAACGTTATTCGCTACCGCATCGCAGCACTTGGCACCGAACTCACTGTTGACGTGATGAACCGTTCAAGCAGCCGCCTTTATGCCCCGCAGACGGCGGTTCGACTCCTGTTCAATCTTGCCGAAATCAAACCGCTTGCTCACTGATTTCCATCAAAAAGCAAAAAACCTCACGGGTCACGTAAGACCTGTGAGGCTTCTGCCAGCCGAAACGGCGAATTGGTAGGCCCAGAAGGACTTGAACCTTCGACCAAGGGATTATGAGTCCCCTGCTCTAACCGACTGAGCTATGGGCCCGGTCGTTTGCGGATAAACCGAAAACGAGTGCGCCATTTTACTAAAAACTCGTCGAGTTTTGGGAAGTTTTTTTGCGATTTGCGATCAGATTTTGAAGACGTTTTCGCGATAAAACTTCATTTCGGCAATCGAGTCGTAGATGTCGCTCAAAGCTTCATGTTTGGAGGACTTCTGGTACTGACTCATAATAGCCGGATTCCAGCGACGTACGAGTTCTTTAATGGAACTCACGTCAATGCTGCGATAGTGGAAAAAGTCTTCCAGACGTGGCATCCAGCGAGCCATGAAACGGCGATCTTGACCGATGGTATTACCACACATTGGCGACTTGCCGGCGGGCACGAAGCGAGACCAATGCGCCAGGCAAATGTCCGTGGCTTCCTCTTCGGATATTGTGCTTTCCAACACGCGCTTTGTGAGGCCGCTCCGACCGTGCGTGGCGGTGTTCCAGCTGTCCATCGACTTCATGACGGCTTCGGACTGATGAATGGCAATAACCGGACCTTCGGCGAGAACGTTGAGTTGGGCGTCCGTGATGACAGATGCAATTTCGATGATACGGTTGACTTCGGGCTGTAGGCCCGTCATCTCCATGTCCAGCCAAATCAGATTGTTTTCGCTGTAGTGCGGGTCTTTTTCGATCGTTTCCGACATTTGTGCTCAGTAAGTGTAAAAAAAGCGCATTTCCTGCGCAACGCCATTAAGATTAATAGGTTATTGTATCCGCTTCGCCTCGTAATCGTTTTTTCATGACCGACATTGCGTCTGTTCTCAGTATTCTGTTTGTCCTTTTGATCGCCTTTTATGTTTGCGTTCATACGGCGCTCACCATTTCCGAGGTCAAAAGCGCCGAGGCGGGGGCCAATGTCGTGCCGGCCGCCTTTCGGCCTCGCGTCTCTTTAGCTGAACATCGTAAGGCGATTGATTACACGGGCGAAGTCATTCAAAGTGATCTTGTTGCCGCTTTGATTGGCGCGGGCATAGCATTGCTTTTGACTTTCGGCGGCGGTTTTACTGTGTTGCTTGCCGGTATCACGGCTTTGTGCGGGCAGGGGCTGGCCGCACACATCACGCTGGCGCTTTTAATCAGCTTCGTGTTGGCGCTTATTGATTTTCCGTTGTGTTGGTGGAAGGAGTTCCGCATCAATGAGCGATACGGTTTTGAGAAGACGCCGGCAAAACAATGGCTTGTCAAAGCGCTCAAGGAACTGATTCTGGGGTGGTGTTCGCTTGCGCCGGTTCTTGTAGCTGTGCTGGTTATTTGTGAAAGCGCCTCGTATCACTGGTGGTCGTTTGCGCTGATGCTGACGGCGGCTTGGTATATCTGGCGCATTGCGCTGGCCCCCAAAATCATCGGGTTCTCGGCTCAAGCCAAACCCCTGAGAGAAGGCTCGCTTAAGGAGCGACTTACGAAGCTTCTGCGGCGGTTGGAACTTGACAGTGCTGAGATCTATACCATGGCTCGTCCCAAGAGCTGGCGCCATGGCAACGCGATTTTCGTCAAACGCCGCGGTAAGTTCCGTCTGGTGATCTTCAATCATGTGCTGGCTCGTTTGACAGATGAAGAAATTTGTGCGGTTGCTGCCTGTGCTATCGGTCGCATCAATCGGTGCCATAACGCTGCGCGATTGTTTTTTTTCATCGGTCTGTCGACATTGTTTTGGTGGGGACTCGCATTTCTTTCAGAAAAGACGTGGTTTTACGCTTCGCTGAATATCGAACCATCGCTGGCGATTCCCAACGGTGCCATCAATCCGGGACTTCTTTTTGCAATTTGCATTGCAGTAGTTCCTGTGGTGCTTTATCCGGCTGTCTTTCTGGTACACGCCTTTACCCGTTTGCTCGACTACGACGAAGATGCCTACGCCGTAGCCCTGGTGGGCTCCAAGCCGTTGGTGCGCGCAATTGCCAAGTTGCACCGCGACTACCGCAATTCGCTTGTGCCCAATATTCTCTATTCGCTTGCTAATCATCGTCGTCCGCACGTGACCCATCGTATTCGTGCCGCTTTGCTAGTCGAACAGCGTGATCGTTTCAATCAGGCTTCGGCCGTTAACGATGAACGTCGTACACAGGCCACGCGCTTTAACATGGCGCTCGAACGCCGCCGCAAGCTGCGTGATGAAAAGCTTGATGCTCGGTTACGCCGCAAAAGCGAGATTTTGCGCGAGGCCAGTGCTTTGCGTCATCGCGATTTTTCTATGCAGCAGGCATAAGTTATGGCTCGTCAGCGAAAGGTCACACAGCAAACGGTTGCCGATGGTTCGCGACTCACCGGATGCGTCACGCGTACGCACGGTCGTCACCATTACGTCACGACAGAAGATGGCAATATTTATGAAGCTCATCGTCGCGGCAAAAAGTCAGACGTGGTGGTAGGCGACATTGTGACCTGCTCGCAACCATCTGGTGGTGTTGTGGCTATAGAAAGCATCGAGCCGCGTGTCAATTTGCTTTACCGAAGTGATGAGTGGCGCATCAAGGAGCTTGCAAGCAACCTGACTTTAGTTGCTTGCGTCTTTGCCTCCCGTCCGACTTTCAATCCGAAGTTTGTCTGGAAGGCGATTGTGGCGGCGCAGGCGGCTGATATTCCGGTGCTGGTGATTCGCAACAAAGCCGATCTGGCCGACAAGGCGAAAGAGGCGGAAGATTTTTTGTCCTCACTTCAGCTTTTAGGTGTGCATACGCTCAGTGTTTCGGCACTGAGTGACCCGGAAAACGCTCGTAAGCTATTGTCAAAGAAATTTGCCGGCGAGCGTGTTCTTTTGATGGGACAGTCCGGTATGGGCAAGAGCACTATTCTTAACGTGCTTTGCCCCGAGGCGCAGGCCCGCACGCAGGAATTTTCCGAAGCGCTCGATTTGGGCAAGCAAACCACCACCAACACGACGCTCTACAGTGCCGTGTTCGAAGGTAAAGAAAGCGCGCTCATCGATAGTCCGGGGTTTCAGGAATTTGGACTTGCGCATCTCACCAAGATTGATGTTTTGCGCGCCATGCCGGATATTGCCGATTGTGTGGACGGTTGCCGCTTCTACAACTGTACGCACACTTCTGAGCCCGGCTGCTCCGTGAAAGCTGCGCTTGCAGAAGGGCGTATCCAACCCGAACGCTACGCTTTCTACTGCGAGCTTGTCGCTGCGTGCGAAAAATAGGGTCATAACCTTTTCGACCTCTTTTTGCGATCTTTTTCGACAGCGACGGTCGTTGACGCAAGCGACTGTACGATGCTCGCAATAGAAATAAAAAGAAGAAGAGGCCAATCGGATATGGCACGCAGGACGTCACTTAGCAAACTGTACAGCACATCTCAAAAAAACATTCGACCTCTGGATGCTGCGTTTGCTTTATCGTGCCGATGTCAGGAAAGACATCGATACGTGCAGTTTCGGTGACAGCGATGAATTCGGCTGCTGTTTCTGGTTCAAGCCGGGGAATTGGGCTGCCGTAGAACGACAAAGCCGATTTTGGCGTTGCGCTTCGCCGAAGACTTTGTCGCTCGCCTAGAGGAAGAACTCAAGGTCAAAGGGGGCCGTCGGCTCGAAAAAATCCTCTTCTGCTAAGAGATTGACTCGATAAGCACTTTCTCGACGAAGCGAATGCCAGCAATTTCTTTCCATGCGGCAGCCCAGCCGTCGAGTAGAACGGTGTCGTCCATAATCGCTGTCAGACGCCAGGCGCCATCTGGCAATTCCTCAAGGGTTTGGGTTCGATTAAAGGGAGTTTCTTCAAGAATCGTCTTGGTGGCGGGGTTTGTGAATTCCACGGTGAAACGAACCTTGCGGCCGTTGCTGTAGTTGACGTGCCGCTGAGAGATATATTCCTGCAGCCTGAAGTTCTTCGGCCGATCGGCCGGGAAGTCGAGCACTTCAACCGTTTTGATGCGGTGCAGGGCCAGATGACGGATGTCGTCATAACCATCGAACTTGCAGATCAGGTAGAGACGGTGCTCCTGCTGAACAAGCCCCAGCGGGGAAACGGTGCGTTTCTTACATTCGCCGTTGACGTTTTGATACTCAATGTCAAGCTGAGAGTCGCGATAAAGACCTTCGCTAACACCTTCAAAGATACGTGTGAGAATCCTGGGCGGCATCAGCGAGATCGAGTCGGGTACGAATGCGACCTTTTGCATCCAGGCGCTTTGTCGGGCGGAGGTGCCTTCTTCCTTGAGTGATCGTCTGGCGGAGTCAAACAGGGGCGCCAGAGTCTTCATGATAGAGGTGGGCAGTTGATATTTGAGGTGTTCTTCGGCCAGACGAAGCAGGAGACTCTCGGGAGCCCGCAGTTTGTCCGCTGCCAAATCCGAGTCGGGCATACGGCGGCGATAGCCGTAGGGTTTCCCGGAGGTGTTGCATTCCACATACAAATCGTCGCATTTGTGGATGTCGCGCAAAATACGTTGCAGACGACGAGGTTCGACGCTGTAGCCTAATTCTTCAAGCGCCTGTTTGATTTCCGTGGTGGAGATCCATTTGTTGCGGGGAATGAGCCTAAGGATGGTGATGACGAAAAGAGCATCCCGGCTTGCGGATTCAATAATGGCCATGACAAACGCCTCCGGAGTTTTGATGCTCCAAAGTCTAGCGCATGCCCAGTTGTTGCGACAATAATTGACGGACGTTTGGAGCTGGTCAGGATCCAACCGCTTGGGTGTCTTCGCGAGAGTGTTTGATAAGACGCCCGAGCAGGAAAGCTAGCAAAACCGTGATCGTCAGAAGTACCGGTACGGCGCAAAGGGCGGTGTGCAGCCCGAAGTGTTCGGCAGAAAGGCCGAAGGCGGGGGGTGCAAACAAAAGTCCGGCATAAGCGAGAAGCGAAACGAGCGATGTGGCGCGGGCGGTGGAAACACCTTTGATGGCACCGGCGCGGCTAAAGGCAATCGGCACGATCGGGGCTTGGCCCAGTCCCATCATTGCGTAGCCGATCAGGCAGATGGACCAGCTTGAGGAAGAGAGTACCGTCAGCATGCCGGCAAGCGCAAGCGTTGCGCCCGCCGTGCTGACCAAAAAGTCACCGAAATTGTTGCGCAGACGATCGGCAACCAGGCGGCACATGAGCGAACAGATGGAAAAGCCGGCGAAAACCAAAGCGGCGATTGACTCGGGAGCGGCTTTTTCCTGATGAAGATAGAGACTTCCCCATTCGCCGACGCTGCCTTCGGAAACATAACAGCATACACACAGCAACCCGCAGACCCAAACCAGAAACGGCAGGCGCTTTTTAGGTTCGACCGATACCAAAGGCGATGATTCGGATCTTTCTGGTTTTTCGAGGTTCTCCGTGACCAATCGCGGCTCAGCCCACCAGAGCATGCCGGCCATGATGGCAACGGGCAAGACAAAATTCACCCAGACGCCAAAATTTGTGGCGGCAAATATCGAGCCAGCACATGCAGCAGCGGCGGCACCGATGTTGTAGCCTGCGTGCAGGATGTTCATGGAACTCTTTTTGTAGGCGCGTTCGACTTCGACGCCTTGCACGTTCATGGTGACGTCGCACAAGCCCATGCAGATGCCCAGCAGCGCCATCGCGATGCCGAAGAACCACACTGAAGATGAAAAGGACACCAAAACGACGAACACCATGCAGGCGAGACTCGAAGCAAGAAGCGTCGTTTTGGCGGAGATTTTTGCGATCAAACGCGGCGCAAATGCCAGACCGATCAATGCCGATAATCCGAAGCAAAGCAGAATGATGCCGAGTTCACCTTCCGTTGCCCCCGTCATGTTCTTAAGAGCAGGCATGCGCGAGGTGACAAGACCGTAGGCCAGGCCCGGCGCCATGAAGTAGAACATGCAGGCCAGGCGTGCGGAGGCGTAGGAGAGGTAGGGATTCTGCATAACGGAAAGCAGTTAGACAAGAAATTCTCGCGCCAGAATCGAAAAGGCGCTCACAACCATCAGCGCAACCAGCACGTTGCGAAACATTGTGTCGGTGAGTCGACGAAAAGTAGCAACTCCCAGGCGAGAAAAAATGAGCGTGACGGGAAAGGCGATTGCGGTAAAGATCCAGGTCATAAGCGAGACATGACCCGCAGCGAGATACCAAATGAAGGCCAACGTCAAAATAACGACGTTGTAAGGACGCAAAACGGCACTCGTCTGAAACTTGTCCCAAGGTTGCAAAGCACACCACATTGTGGGAACAACGCCCGATAGAGAAGCCGCGCCGCCCATGACGCCACCTGTGAATCCGGCCAGCCCGTCGCAAAATGGACGCTCTTTGGTAAACGCTTTGGCAAGCTGTCCGCGTAGCAGGAAAAACGCCGTATAAAAGAGCATGAAAAAGGCGACGGCGAGTTTCAAATGCGCGGCGTCGATCCAATTGAGAAGCCACGCTCCCACCGGCAAACCGATCAATGCGGGAACCAGAAAGCGGGGCAGACGATGCAGCCCCGTCTTGACGCCTTGTCGTGTGAGCCAGAGACTTTGCACGCCGCTTACAACGCTCATAGCTGCCACAACCGGGACGGCTTCTTCCACACTCATCACCTGCAGCTAAATAGAGCAAGAGTTCAAGCGTTATGTTTTCCATGGCGCGTCACTGCCTGCAAGATTGTCCGTTGCGTCGAGATCCTCTAGGAGAGTTCCTTTTCAGGCCAGCGACACAGATCCGAGATCGGACACTTCGAACATTGAGGCTTGCGGGCCGTACAGCAGTATCGGCCATGCAGCAAAATCCAGTGATGCGCTCCCAGTCGGAACTCTTCGGGCAATAGTTTTTCGAGTTTATCACTGCATTCGTTGGCTGTTTTGGCTTGAACGAGACCGGTGCGTTGACATACGCGAAATATATGTGTATCAACCGGAATGAAAGGTTTGTTAAAGGCGACGTTCAAAACCACTTTGGCCGTTTTTTCACCAACGCCGGGTAGTGACGTGAGTTCCTTCAATGTTTGGGGCACTTCACCGTCGAAGCGCTCGAGCAAAGCTTTTGCAATACCCACGGCGTGCTTTGCTTTATTGCGGTATAGGCCGATGGTCTTGATGAAAGGCTCGATTTCTTCGGGAGTTTTTTGCGCCATCGTCGCTGCGTCGGGCATCGCGGCAAAAAGAGCGGGTGTAGCCAGATTGACGCTTTTATCGGTGGCTTGCGCCGAGAGCATCACGGCGATCAGAAGCTCGAAGGCGTTTTTGTGATTGAGTTCACTCTCAGGCTCGGGGCGTTCGGCCTTGAGCCGCTCCATGATTTGACGACGAGTTTGTGCGTTCACAGCTGGACCTCACGATTTCTTGAGAGATTTGGCCTTCAAAAGTGCTTGCATGAGCACGGCGCTCTTGTTGTCGGTTGCTTTTTCCAGTTGCGCGCGGCGTTGCTCGGCACTTGCCTTTCGGCGAGCGTTGGTGCGCTCATAGTCGGCTTTTGCGCGAGCAGCGTCTTCAGCTGTCCAAACATGTCCGTTTTCGATCATTTCAACCGCGTTGACAGGGCACGCGCACACGCACAGACCGCAGCCCGTGCAAGAGGATTCGATGACGGCAAAAAGATGCTTGGGCAGTCCTGAAACGGCCCCAACGGGGCAGGCGCTGTGGCAGAGGCGGCATCCAATGCAACGTTTGGGATCAATGCGGGCCACGGCAAAGGGCAGTTCCCGTCCATATTCCGAATCAATCTCGAGAGCTGGATGTCCTGTAAGTGCGGCAAGCTTTTCGACGCCTTTTTTTCCGCCTGGTGCACAGCGGTTGATTTCAGCTCGGTCCTCGGCAATGGCGCGGGCGTACTGCGCGCATCCGTCAAAGCCGCATTGGCGGCATTGGGTTTGGGGCAAAAGACGGCAAAGCGCCTCAGCGAGGCGCTCTGTGGTGTTTGGTTCAGACATCGCAAACATCGGAAGAAGAAGCTGCCGATATTCGCGTGTTTGGAAATCGGCAGCAGGCAAGAATCAGAGCCAGAAGTTTTCGGCGAGAAGCTGTCCGGGTTCGCCGTTTCTCGGACTGACGATGCCGCGGGCACGCATACTGGCTCGAACAGCCTTGACCATGGCGGGGTTGCCGCACAGCATCACACGGCTTGCTTGCGGCGTGAGCTTGGCTTCCGCCGTGGCTTCGAGCAAACCACTTTCGAGAGCATCGGGAATGCGGACATCAATCACGGCGCCTTCGTCACGCGTGACGGATGCCATGACGCGCAATTTGGGTTGCAGTTTCAGCACATGTTGCAGATATTGCGTTTCGTTCCAATTGCGCACGCCGTGAACCAGGAAGACGCGCTCGTATTTGTCCATGATCGAGTCGTCGGAAACGATAGCCACGAAAGGTGCCACGCCTGTCCCCGTAGAAAGCAGCCACAGATCGCGGCCGCCCGGCTGCAGTCGCGACTCAATCAGCATACCGTTCATTTCGGTATCAAGAAGAATTGTTTCACCGACCTTGAGGTTGCACAGGCGCGGACTGACCGCACCGCCCTTGACGCGGGCAATGAAGAAGTCCAGCGTGTCTGCACCTGCTTTGCTGGCAATCGAGTAGCAGCGCCACTGCGGTTCGTTCGTCGAGGGCATCGCGATGCGAGCAAACTGACCGGTGACCCATTGACAACCTTCAGGCACGGCCAATTTCAGATGCGTGACGTTGTCGGCAACGGCTTGCGCGTGCACAACTTTGGTTTGGCAAATCGCCATAGTGCAACTCCTCAGCTGGGAAAAAAGTCTTTGCGACTGAGAAAAGATTAACGCTTCAGGTACTGGCGTTTATTGGGAACGTTGACCCATTCGTCAGCATCGTCCGGATAGGGCTTCTTGCGGGTGATTGACGGCCACTGGTGTGAGAGTTCGGCGTTTATCTGAATGAAATCGAGCTGGTCAGCAGGAACGTCTTCTTCAGCAAAAATGGCGCCTTCGGGGCATTCAGGTACGCACACGGCACAGTCAATGCATTCGTCGGGATCGATGGCCAGGAAGTTGGGGCCTTCGTGGAAGCAGTCAACCGGACAGACGTCCACACAGTCGGTGCGCTTGCAGTTGATGCAGGCTTCGCAAACAACGTGAGTCATTTTCTTTCGTATCTCGTATGGGTTTAGAAATTCGGTTCAATTCATCCGCAACGCGCGTGAGCCGGTGGCTCAATCTTCGAGTACGCGGACTGGCGCAAAAGACCAACAAATTGAATCGAGTATTGTAGCGAAAAGTTTTTTTGGCGAGAAACACCGAAAAAGACGACTTTGCTTCTTTCCTAGCATTCAGAGCACAAGTGCGCGGTAAAGCAAAAACGCTGCCAGCAGCAGGAAGACGACGCCCGAAATGCAATTGATCACGCGAGGCCCCCGCGGTCCGCTCAAAAAGACGCGGGCGTGGGCTGCCAAAATCGCATAGGCCATCATCATCACGAAAACGATCAGGGCGTAGATGGCAATCATTACCGCTGATTGCACAACGTAGGAAAGCGTCGGATCAATGAAGGACGGCAGCACAGTAAGACCGAAAATGATGGGTTGCGGGTTGGCCGCAGAGATCGCCGCACATTTTATGAACTGCGAAAAGCCGCTTTCGGTTTGTTCGTCACTGCGGCCAATGAGGGAGGCATGCGAAGGTTTCTTAAGAATCGATCTCACGCCGAGATATACCAGAAAGGCTGCGCCGATGAGCTGAATTACCGAAAAAGCTGCCGGATGCGTTGCGAGCACGGCACCGGTGCCGGAAAGAGCGATCACGAAAAGAAAAGCAATGCCGATAGCAATTCCCAAACATCCTGGTATGGCCTTTTGCCATCCCAGGGAGAGCCCAAGATTAACGGCCATAACGGCACCGATGCCGGGAGTGGCAATGTTGGCAAAGCTTGTGACCAGAAACAGCGTGAAAAGCGGCGACATGACAAAACAACCGGCCGGATCTATTCCCGAAGTTTAGTGCTTGCGGCGGTAGATGCAGAAAGTGAGCGCCGGGCGCTTGTCGTTGGCGGGCAATTCCGAGAGAACTTCGCGATTCCATTCTTCAAGGCTCAAAGGACCGAAGAAGGCGTCACCCGGATACTCAGCTTGAATTTCCGTAATCCAGCAGGTGTCAACCGACTGCAGCGCTTGAGCGTAGATTTGCGCGCCGCCGATTACAAATGCCAGTTCACTTTCCTGGACCATGGCGGCAGCCTCTTCAAGAGATGTCGCCGTGAGGCACCCTTCGGGGCGGTAGTCGGGATTGCGGCTGATGACGATGTTTTTGCGTCCGGGCAGGGGACGGCCGATTGATTCGTGCGTGACACGTCCCATGATGACGGGGTGCCCCATGGTGACTTCCTTGAAATGCTTGAGATCTTCAGGAAGGCGCCAGGGCATATTGCCAGCAAGTCCGATCGTACCGTTTTGCGCGTGAGCAACGATGATTGCAAGTTGAGCCATAGTGTTGTCGAAAAAAATTTTGTTCGTCGAAATACGGTAATCAACGAGGCGAAATCTAACAAATTTCACCGGAAAAAATCGTGGTAGAGTCGAAACCGCGTGCCGACGGCGACGAGCCTAAAGACAAAACACATCGATAAGGATCGAACACAAATGATGAAAGCCGCAACCAAGCAAACAATCAAAGCTGTTGTAGACGAGGCCTGGCAGGGCGGAGCTCTTAACGAACTCAAAAACTACGTTCGCATGCCGTGCAAATCGAAGGATTTCGATGTCGATTGGGAAGCCAACGGTTTTCTGTTGCAGGTCTGCCGCAACGCGGCTGCTTGGGGACGGCGTTTGTTTCCTGAAGCTGTTTTTGAGGTTTTGACCGAACCCGGCCGTACGCCGGCGCTTTTCTTTGACATTCCGGCAAGTGGTAAAGATAACGAAAAGGCCGTTTTTTTCTACGGTCATTTCGACAAGCAGCCTGAAGGGGAAGGCTGGAGCATAAACCGTAAGCCTTTTGAGCCGACGTTGGAAGGTGACCGTCTTTATGGGCGCGGCGCGGCGGACGACGGTTACAACTTCTACGCGGCAATGGTGGCGCTTTTGTCACTGCGAGGGGCAGGAGTTCCTCACAGTCGTGTCGTGGGACTCTACGAGACGGACGAAGAATGCGGTTCGCGAGATTTTGAGTATTGGATGCAAATCTGCCGCGGGCGGTATGAAAGTGTGGGCTTGGTCGTGGTCATGGATTGCGGCGGCGCTGACTATGAACATCTCTGGTCCACGGTAAGTTTTCGCGGCGCGGCGGTTTTGACGCTCAATGTTCGAGTCGCCGAGCACGGCATGCACTCGGGACTTGTTTCGGGTATTGCGCCGAGTTCCTTCATGATCGCACGCGCACTGCTTGATCGCATTGAAAATGCACAGACAGGAGAAATGACGGCTGAGGCGCTTAACGTCGAAATTCCGCCTGTTCGTCTTGAGCAGATGAAGCGTTATGCCGAAACGGTTGGCGAAGGTGTTTTTGCAGATATTCCGTGGGCCGGCGGCACGCATGCAAGAAGTTCGGATCCGTTTGAGACGGTGGTGATGAACACATGGAAGCCGCAACTGTGCGTGACGGGTGCCGAGGGTATACCTCCCGTGGAGAGTGCCGGCAATGTGTTGCGTGCTTACACGAAGTTAAAGCTCTCTGTGCGACTGCCGCCTACGGCTGACGGAGCACGGGCGCTTGAGTGGTTAACTGAAACGCTGACCGCTAAGCCGATGTTCGGGTGCCGTGTGACAGTGGAGAATGCGCATGCCGAAGGCGGATGGAACGCACCACAGGAAACGTCTCGATTCAAGCAGGCTGTTGCCGAGGCAGCACAAGACTGTTTCGGCTCGGACCCGGTCTATTGCGGCTGTGGAGGATCAATCGGCATTTTGCCGCTCTTTGATAAGTTCTTCGGTTCGCCGCAATACCTGCTCACAGGAGTTCTTGGACCGGAATCCAACGCGCACGGGCCCAACGAGATGCTGAGACTTGACTATCTCAAGAAACTCACGCGGGCCGTGGCGCAAATCGTCGCGGCTGTCTGAATGACTCTGAGGTTCAGACGGCGATCGGAGCCTTGATATGCGGCCAGGGATCGTAGCCTTCGATTACGAAGTCTTCGAACTTGTAGTCGAAGATGGATGCGGGCTTGCGACCAATCACCAGCTTAGGATAGGCGCGCGGCGTGCGCGAAAGCTGCAGTTCGACTTGCTCGAAGTGGTTTTTGTAAATGTGGCAGTCGCCGCCTGTCCAGACGAAGTCGCCGACGTCCAAATCACACTGCTGAGCAATCATGTGCGTCAGCAATGAGTAGCTGGCAATGTTAAAAGGCACGCCAAGGAAAATGTCGCAGCTACGCTGATAGAGTTGACAGGAGAGTTTGCCGTTTGCCACATAGAACTGAAAGAGACAGTGGCATGGCGGCAAGGCCATCTTGTCGACTTCGGCCGGATTCCATGCAACAACCAGATGACGGCGGCTGTCGGGATTCTTCTTGATGCCTTCGACCAGATTCGTAATCTGGTCGATTTTGCGGCCGTCGGCAGCCGGCCAGCTGCGCCATTGTACTCCGTAGACAGGGCCCAGATCTCCGTTTTCATCGGCCCACTCATCCCAGATCGACACGCCGTTGTCGTGCAGATATTTGATGTTGCTCGAGCCCGAAAGAAACCAGAGTAGCTCATGGACGATGGAGCGGATGTGAAGCTTTTTGGTTGTGACAAGGGGAAAGCCCTCGGCAAGATTGAATCGCATCTGATAACCGAATACGGAACGCGTACCGACACCGGTACGGTCGTTTTTGTCGACACCTGTTTTGTAGACGTGTTCGAGAAGCGTTTCGTATTGATTGCTGGGCATGGTTCAATCCTTGCAAATCCGGCTTGTTTGACTTCAAACCTCCGGCTGATCGTGTTATTTCTAAGCACGAGGAACAGTGGGTTCCTCAAACAAAAAGCGCAGGACTCTTTGACGAAAATCCTGCGCCTGAGAGTTTACAGCGTAAGCGGTCAGTTCATACTTGGAAAGTGAGCGAAGTTCTGGAAAATCAGCGTCAGGTGATAAAACACGGGCGCAGCGAACGTAAGCGGTGCCAGGCGTTCGATGATGCCCCGTCCGATATAAAACTCACTTTCCCAGGACTTGGAGCCGAGACTGCGCTTCACGGAACTGATGACCATGTCGCCCATTATGCAGGAAAGCACGATTGCCAGCGCGTAAAGAGCCGTTTGAAGGATCGAGAATGGCGTGAGCCAATAAAGAGCGATGCCTGCAATCACTGCGAGACACGAGCCGACAGTCAGGCCTTTGACGGTCTTGTTCGGGTTCATCTTGAGCGCTTTGCCGCCTAAGGCAGAACTTGCGAGCACCGAAAAGAGGTCAGCGAGAAACACGATGATAAGGAAGAAAAGCAGCATCAATTCACCCGATGTTTTGCGGCTTTCAAAATCAAGCGTGGCGATGGCAGGCGCGTGACTGACGCAAAAGACGCAGATCATCAAACCCCACTGAACTTTTGCAACGCGCTCCAGATAGCGCTCTGTGTCATGGCTCATGGCGGCGATCACAGGCAACACCAGGAAGAGGTATACCGGAATAAAGAGCGTAAAGACGTGAGTGAGGTTGAAATACACCAATGCATACTGCGCTGGGATGGCCAGGTAAAACGCCACAACCAACACCCAATGGTCGGTGTGTCGAATCGGAGTCAATGCGATGAACTCTCTTAGCAGGAAAAAGGAGAAGATCGCAAAGAGCACGACCAGCGAAGCCATGCCCCACCACCATGCCACCGTAAAGACGATGATCAGCCACCACCCCATGCGCACGCGCGAGTTGGCAACGGCCAGACGGCGAACGGCTTCGGGTGTAGCGGCGCGTCCCTGCGCCCACAGCCCGTAGATGGTGCCTGCGCCTTGTAGGACAATGAGCGTGGCCAGAATGATCAGATAGCCTTCCTGGAGGCTGATACCGAGTCGCATCATTTTTTTTGCCTCCTTTATTGCTGTTGCGCGAGGTCGATCACGGCCTGGCGAGCGCGGGTGAGGAACACTTCCTTGGGATCTTCGGGGCTGTGTTCAAGCGGAGCGCCGAAGTGGACGGAACAGATGGTGGGCACCGGAATGTATACGCCTTTGGGCATAGCGCGGTGCAGGTTTTCGATGTATACCGGGATGAGTTCGACTTCGGGAAATTCACGCATCAGACGCCAGATGCCGCTTTTGAATTCGCTTGGCAACGGTTGCGGACGACGGGTGCCTTCCGGGAAGATGATGAGCGAATCACCGGCGCGCAAAGCTTCCTTTAAGGGACCGAGCGGATCAGCGTGTTCGGTGCGCTTGCGATCAATGAGCACGACGTTCAATTCTTTCATGGCGATGCGCTTGCGAAAGAGGCCGTGATCCCAATAGTCCTTGGCGGCGACCGGGCGCGTATGACGGCGCAGGATGCTCGGCAACGAAGTCCAGATCACGATCGTATCAAGGTGACTGGTGTGATTGGCGAAATAAATGCGTTGGCGCTTTGAGGGCTTGCAGCCTTCCCACTGAGGATAGGCGCCGACCAAAAGTCGGGTGAGCCACACAATGGGCGTCATCAACTGAAACTGAAACACTTCTCGTACCTTGTTTTCTGGGGACGTCAAGACGCAGCCCGCTCGAAATGAGCGCGCCGCTTTTATCGAAATTATGCCGCGAGAGCGCTCGTTGCGCTGTCAAAAGGATGCAAGCGCACGTAACACGACAGCATTTTGTTGGAATTTCTCGTTTTCCCGCTTCGGGTTCCCATTGTGTATCGGATATTGACTACTTCCTTTTGCTGATGCTGAAAACAAAAGGTGTGTCTAAAATGCAACGACTCTTTTCGGCCCGATCTGCTGAGTTTGCCGACAGACAAGAAAAGACAATTTTTGATCGCGGCCGCGTTGTTTTGTTTACGAGTGTAGAGATGCTTTCAAGAGTTCTTATTTTTCTTTTTGGCCTGGTCGTGCTCTCACTGGGCATCGCCACCGTGACCCATGCAGGACTCGGTACCGGTACTGTGAGTTCCGCTGCTATTGTTCTGAGTCGCCAAACCGGACTTTCCATGGGCTTGTTTGTGTTTCTCACGAACGTTTTCTTTTTTGTGCTTCAGTGTCTGGTTGACCCGAAGAATCTTCTGATCAAAGCAGTGAAGCAATTGCCCGTTTGCGCCTTTTTCGGTGCGGTGTTTGACGTTGCCATGTGGCTCACGAGCTTTATGGATCCCACCAACTACGGCTGGGCTTTCATGCAGGTTTTCTTGGGTACGTGTCTTACCGGTCTCGGTGTTTCGGCGATGGTCTTTGCCCGTTTGCTGGTGTTGCCGCCGGAAGGTTTTGTGATCGCTGTCATGCATCGCTTCGGCGGATCGTTCGGCACAATCCGCACGACAGTCGACGTGTTTCTTGTGACAGTGTCCGTCATGATGAGTTTGTTCTTTTTCGGTACGGTCTACGGTGTTCGCGAAGGAACGCTGATTTCCGCGCTTTTTGCGGGACGTATGGCCAACGGATTTCTCAGAAGATGGGGGCGGCTGTTTCCGCAGCACCGTCCGATTGATTGACGCGACAAAAAATTTTGTGAGGGACGTGCAAAAACGCCAATCTTTTGTTAAGATGCGCCCCTCAAAATATGACAACGACCCGCACGGAAGGGTGGCAGAGTGGTCGAATGCGCCGGACTCGAAATCCGGTATACGGTTATACCGTATCGTGGGTTCAAATCCCACCCCTTCCGCCATTGATGCATAAACCCTTGATTTTCAAGGGTTTTTTGTTATCTACGGTGGTCGCCTGTCATCAATTGACGCATGCAGCAAAAGAACACCTCTGTGCCCTTGTCAATAATGAACAACACCTGTTGATGTCGGGAATGGCCAGACCAGGGCTTTATAATTTTGCGGAAACAAACAGTTTCCGATCGAGGTCCGAAAGAAACACAGAGTTATGAACGTTTGCTGAGCAGAAGTGACGGTCGAACCCGCTTTCAGCAAACACAGTGCCATACGAGGAGCATTAGAAAAGATGGCTAGCGCAATCAATGAACAGGTTCTTAACACGTTTTTAGCGGCTCACGCCCGCTTGGCGACCGCTATGAAAGGAATTTCCGGTCAGCTTGGCGGCAAAACGCCGAAGGTTTCTCAGAAGGATTTCCAGGAGCTCATTGATTCGGGCGCTGATCTTCTGAAGGAATCGGTGAAACTTGCTGTTTTGCTTGGCGTCAAGCTTGAAGCTTCCGAAGAGAAGAAGACTGCGGCTAAGAAGACGACTGCAAAGAAGGCAGTTGCCAAGAAGGAAGAAGCGGCTGTTGAAGAAGAGGTTGAAGAGACCCACGCCAAGAAGGCGACGCGCAAGTCAGTTGCCAAGACTGAAGAGGTAGCCGAAGAAGAGAAGAAGCCTGCCGCTCGCAAGACGACGGCGAAGAAGGCGACGACCAAGAAGGCTGCTGAGAAGGAAGAACCGAGCGAAGAACCTCAAAAGCCTGCTCGCAAGACCACGACGCGTAAGACGACGGCCAAGAAGTAATCTCCGATCCGTCGATCATTGGATGGACTCGCGGTTTCGACCCATTTGGCTGTCGAGGCCGCGATTTTTTTGACAGCGATGAGTTTTCAGAAATCTCTTCCTCAGGCAGGTGTCAGTGCGCCGCATTTTTTGGCCGCACGAGCCGGACGTCAGATTCTTGAAGCGGGCGGCACGGCGCTCGAAGCGGCGGTTGCGACGGCCGCAAGCTTGGCCGTCGTGTATCCGCACATGAATTCTATTGGCGGCGACAGTTTTTGGTTGATCAAGAAAAAAGGGGAGGCCCCCGTCGGGGTACTTGCCTGCGGACAAGCTGCCGAACGAGCTTCTGTGGATTTCTACGAGACTCGCGGCCTGGCTGCAGTGCCGCCCAGAGGTGCATTTGCCGCTGTCACTGTTCCGGGAACCATTCGTGGCTGGCAGGCACTCTTGAGCCTTTCCGGCCATCCGAGGCGCTTGACGCTCAAGGATATTTTGGCGCTGGCCATTGAATCTGCAGCCAACGGTTTTCCGGTTTCTGCGAGCCAAGAACGAACGACGATGGTTTCTGTGGACGGACTCAGGGACTGTCCGGGTTTTGCCGAAGTTTTTCTTGATGAAGGCAAACTGCCGTTGAAGGCGGGCGTTATTTTGCGTCAGACGGCGCTTGCCCGAACACTGCAACAACTTGCTGATGTCGGATTGGATGACTTTTACTCGGGAGAGATCTGTGTGCAGATGGGCCGGGAGCTGGCCAGTGAGGGCAGTCTGCTGGAGTCATCTGACTTTAAAGCCTGCCGAGCTCGAATCGTTAAGCCCTTGCATTTGAGAGCATTCGGTCAAGATTTTTACAATCTCCCGGAACCCACGCAGGGAGTGTCCTCTCTGGCAATTCTGGGGTTGATGGAAAGATTCGGTCCCAACCCAGATGATGCGTCGGCATTTGTGCATGCGGCAGTTGAAGCGACGAAATTTGCTTTTGCCTGGCGCAATAAGCATCTGGGAGATCCGCGCGCAATGAAACGCTTGCCCCAGGACTTTCTGTCCGCACAATCGTTGGACACTCTTGCGAAGTCCTTTGATCCCGATAAGGCATGCCGTTTTGAAGAACAGCAGGCCATGGGGGACACGGTTTGGTTTGGCGTTGCCGACAAGGACGGGACGGTGGTGAGTTGTATCCAGAGTGTCTATTGGGAGTACGGCAGTGGCCTTGTTCTTAAAGAAACGGGTGTGACTATGCAGAATCGGGGTTGCGCTTTTAGTTTTGACGAGACAAGTCCCAACTGTTTGCGTCCGGGAGCATTACCGTTTCATACGCTCAATCCGGCGATGGTGGTCACAAATGATGATCGCGTCATTGCCTACGGAACAATGGGCGGAGAAGGGCAGCCTCAAACGCAGGCCGCGGTCATTCTCCGGCATCTTGCCGGTATGCCCTTGACCCAAGCGATTGCTGAACCTCGTTGGCTCATCGGCAGAACGTGGGGAGACAATACGGCGAAGTTACGTCTGGAGCCTCGTTTTGATCCGAGCGTTGTTAAAGCCCTGTCGGAGCGAGGACATGATGTGGAAGTTCTTTCCGAAGCTTTCAGTGACACGATGGGGCACGCCGGAGCGGTCAGCAAAGCTGCCGACGGCTCTGTCTCAGGATCCTCGGATCCCCGATGCGACGGCTGTTTTGAGGCAATTTGAGCTTTTTGCAAGAAATTTTCAAAAAAGACTTGCATAAGTCGAAACCAGGCGATACAATGCGCCCCGCTTCGCAGAAAAGCGAGGCGGAAATATCTGAGATGTGCGCCAGTAGCTCAGTTGGATAGAGTACCTGGCTACGAACCAGGGGGTCGTGGGTTCGAATCCTGCCTGGCGCACCATCCGCACAAGAGAGGCTTCCGAAATCGGGAGCTTTCTTTTTGCCTTCAGCTTTCGTAAGTTGTTGATTTTATTGAATAAATCAATTAACAAAAGATTTGAAGACAGATTTTTTGCGGTTTCGGTGTCTTGATCTGTTTCCCTTGGTTTAGCCGGGAAAAAACGAGGTAACTGAACTTCGATATTCCCAAACAGGGGAAACCATCGTCGCATCGCGGCTGGTTTTTAGTAAGATTCCAACCGCTGATAACGAAGACGTCGGCAATCCGAGCAACGGATCGAAGAAAGAACAGTGCGACGCTTCATTGAGTACCTGACATTCCGGTACCGCGCAATTGGAGTTCCGGATTACTTTGACGACTGCATACGCAAACAGTGTCGGCAAAGCAAAAGAAATTTTTTCCAACCGTGTCGAATTCGATTTTGCTAACCTACGCTTCAAAAGCGTAGCGGCGGGCACAGGACTTTCGTATTGCGGTCGAATTCTGAACACGATCAACACGAAACGACTCAACCGTGGCAGACACATTGCAACCGTGTTACGTCATTGAAGCGGCGCTTCTGACGAGTCCTCAGCCTTTGACGCTTGAGGATCTCTCGCGTCTGTTCGCCGGACGCCTCACGCAGACGGAACTGCTTGAGGCTATGAACATGCTTTCCGAACACTGGAAAGAACGCGGCCTGCGTTTGGTTGAATCTGCAAGCGGCTGGGGGTTTGTAACGTCAACGGCTGTGGGTGAGTATTTGTTGCGCATGAGCGATCAGAAAATGCCCAAGTATTCACGTGCCGTGATGGAGACTTTGGCCATCATTGCCTATCGACAGCCGGCAACGCGCGGAGATATAGAAGACATTCGCGGTGTGGCGGTCAATCCCAATGTGTTGCGGCAGTTGCAGGAAAGAGGATGGGTTGAGGTTGTCGGTCGGCGTGAGTCGCCCGGTCGCCCTGAGCTTTTTGCCACGACCCGACAGTTTTTAGATGATTTGGGACTGAAGTCCCTTGCGGATCTGCCGCCCTTATCGGGCGATATGCCGCAAAGCAAAGAATTTGAATTGGTGTTCGGCGACGAGCCGTCCGAAGAGAAAGACAAAACTGCAGAAAGCGCAGAGGGCGTAGCCGACAGGCTACAAGAAAGAGCCGAAACCGAATAACGAAAAAGACAGCAAGACAGTTAGCGTTATGACTACAACACGAGAAGAAAGCCAGATCGAAACCCCGTCGGAACTTCCGGCCGAACCGAAGAAACGGGTGGTGCGCCGCCGTACGGTCCAGACCGATGCGGAAGGAGTTGAGGCTGCTCCGGCCAAAAAGCCTCGTGCTACACGCACGCGCAAGGCCAAAGTTGAGGCTGAACCGCCTGCGGCCGAACCGGTTGCAGAAGTGACTGCGCAAGAGGCTGATAAGCCCAAGCGCAGGGTGGTGCGTCGACGCAAAACCGAAGAGTCTGAAACTCCTGTTGTTGTTCCGGTCGAAGCAGCTGAGGAAGAACAACCTGTGGCGAAGCGCCGTACGGTAACTCGCCGCAAGAAGGTTGAGAACGTTACCCCTGAATCGACGACTGCCGCAACCTCCGAGGAAGTCCCCGCTGAAGCCGAGCTTCCTGCGCGGCCGAAGCGCACGCGTCGCACGGTGAAAGCGGATGCGGTTACTGAGCAAGAATCCGCTAAGAAACCCCGTACGCGCAAGATAAAGGCTGAACCGGAAGCAGTTGAGGCGTCAGAACAGATTGAACCGCAGGGGCAGCCCGAGGCACAAGCCGAAAGTGTTGCAGAAGAGACCGATGTGAAAACGGATAGACGCGCCGAAGGTCGGGGCAAAGTTCGCCATACCAAGCGCGTGCGAGATTTTCAGCCCGAAGACGAAGGCATGGCCGTTCCGGAAGACGCGCCGGCCATTGATGCAGAACTCTGTGCCGCTCAGATGTTTGATCCGAAGGTGCTTGCCCAGGGGAAGGCCGCTAAAAAAAGCGAACTTGTCAAGCAAAGCGAAAAACTGCACAAGGTTCTTGCTGATCTCGGCTTGGGCAGTCGTCGCGATATGGAGCAGTTGATCGTTGAAGGCCGTATCTCAGTCAACTCAGAGCCTGCCTTTTTGGGGCAGCGCGTCATGCCCGGCGATATCGTTCGTCTGAACGGTCGCATCGTCAAGCGCATGGCTCAGGGTAAGCAGCCCAAAGCTCCGCGCGTGCTGGTGTATCACAAGCCAGCCGGTCAGATTGTGAGTATGCGCGACCCGCAGGGACGTCCGAGCGTCTTTGACAACCTTCCGAAGATTTCCGGTGCTCGCTGGATTGCTGTTGGTCGTCTTGACTTCAACACGGAAGGTCTGTTGCTCTTTACGACGAGCGGAGAACTTGCCAATCGTCTGATGCATCCACGATATGAAATTGAACGCGAGTACGCAGTGCGTGCTGCTGGTGTGCTGACCGATGAAGCCAAGGAACTGCTGACTACGGGAGTGGAACTTGATGATGGTCCCGCTCACTTCTCGATGCTGGAAGAAAAAGGCGGAGACAATCTCAACCGCTGGTATCTGGTCCGCATCAGCGAAGGCCGTAACCGTGAAGTGCGTCGCATGTTTGCGGCGGTGGGGTTGACGGTGAGCCGACTGATTCGCGTGCGTTACGGCGCCGTTCGACTGCCTGCAGATCTGCCCCGCGGAACGACGCGCGAACTCAAACCTGATTGGGTGCAGGCTTGGATGGCACAGCTCAATTCCGTCACGACGACGGCAAGCGGCAAAAAGCCTGTTGCCAAGAAGGGGTTCGGTGGTAAGAAAAATGCCGGACGCAATTTCAACCGCAAGTCTGAACGTATTCCGGATCCTATGCTCAGTACCGTTAACTACATTGCAAGCGGCAGTCTTGGCGCTGCGCAGGGAGCCTACGGACGAGCACTGGCTCGAAGCGACGATGTCATGCCGCCTCCGTTTAAAAAGAGCGGTGGCAAATTCGGCAAAGGCAAGGGTAAAGGCTTCGGCAAGCGTCGATAAAGAAAATTCAAGGATTTGACGGCAAAAATTTTGTCGAAAATCCTTGAATTTCAAAGAGAAAACTGTATAATCCGCGACGCGCCTTCGGAGTGAGAAATTTATGTGATTCTCTTCGGGGGCCCTCGCTATATTGTCTGCTGCGATCGGACGTTAAAAACGGCTGAAATGCGGCAGGCACCCATGTTGGATGGGGTTAGGGATGGGCATTGCGCCCATTTTTTTTTGGATTTTTTCTACAAACGGATACATGCAGAAATCAACTGCTGAAATCACGCGAATCGTTGAAGAAACGGTGCAGGGGCTCGGGTACGAATTCGTCGACTTTGAGCGCTTGCCTCGTGGGCTCATGCGCATCACGATCGATAGCCAGGCCGAAGGTGGCGTGGGTGTGGACGATTGCGAAACCGTGAGCAACCAAATCACGGCCCTCTTTACGGTTGAGGGAATCGACTATGAGCGACTGGAAGTGGCCAGTCCCGGCGTGGAACGCCCGCTCAAGCGTGCTTCCGAATGGGGCCGCTTTGTCGGTCGCCCGGCGCACGTCGAACTTTATGAACCGATGAAGGCAGAAGGCTTTCCGGAAGCCGGCCGTCGCAAGCTAGACGGCATCATTCTCGGCATCGAGGGTGAGCCCGGCAACGAAGTGATTTCGTTTTCGTTTGAAGAATTGGATATTGCACGCACGCCGAGCCAGGCTGCCAAGTCCCGTCAGTCGGGCAAGGCTGCCAAACCCAAGGCCGATCCGGTGCACGTGACGTTCGGCATTAACGATGTCGATCGCGCCAATTTGATTGCTGAACTTGACTTTAAGGGGAAACACGAATGAGCCGCGAAATGCTCGATATGGTCGACGTCCTTGCACGCGAAAAGAACGTTGAAAAATCCGCCGTTTTCGGCGTACTCGAAATCGCGCTGGCAAGCGCAGTGAAGAAGGCTCAGTTTCCCGGTGAGGATGCTGACGTTGCCGTTCGTGTCGATCCCAACACGGGCGACTGGACTGCCGTTCGCCGCTGGGTGATCGTGAGCGACGATCAGGGCCTGCAGCAGCCCGATCGCGAAGAAATGTTCTCGGACATCCATGACGATTATCCTGAACTCGAAGTGGGTGACTACATCGAAAAGCCGATTGAGAATATCAATACCTCCGGACGCCGCTTTGCCCAGGACGCCAAGCAGGTCATCCTGCAGCGCTTGCGCGATGCCGAACGCGAACAAATTCTCAACGAGTTCCTGGCTCGCGATGAAAAGGTGATCTCCGGCCAGGTCAAGCGTTCCGACAAAGAAGGGGCCATCATCGAAATCGGCCGCTTGGAAGCTCGCCTGCCCAAGAGTGAGATGATTCCGCGCGAAAACTTGCGTAACTCCGACCGTGTGCGTGCTTATGTCCTGCGCGTGGACGAAACCAACAAGGGCAAGCAGGTTATCCTGTCTCGCGCATGCAACGAATTTATCAAGAAGCTTTTTGAGCTCGAAGTACCGGAGATCGAAGAGGGCACCGTTGAAATCAAGGCTACAGCCCGTGATCCCGGCTCCCGTGCCAAGATCGCAGTGATGAGCCACGACAAGCGCGTCGAACCCGTGGGTACCTGCATCGGCATTCGCGGTTCGCGCGTGACGGCTGTGACCAATGAACTCGCCGGCGAACGCATTGATGTGGTGCGTTGGGATGAAAATCCGGTGCAGTACATCGTCGAAGCTCTCAAGCCCGCTAAGGTTTCCAAGGTTGTGGCCGATGAAGAAGCCCGTAGCATGGACGTGACGGTTGACGAAGAAAACCTTGCCATTGCCATTGGCCGAGGTGGTCAGAACGTGCGTTTGGCAAGTGAACTCACCGGCTGGCAGATCAACATCATGACGGCTGAAGAAGCTAATAAGAAGCAGGAAGAAGAAGACCGCGTTGCTTGCGAAGAGTTCATGAACGAACTCGACATGTCGCAGGACGATGCTGTGGCTCTTATTCATGACGGCATCTACAGCTTGGAAGAACTTGCCTATGTGCCCGAGCAGGAAATTGTGGAACTGGGCATTTTTGACGAAGCCACCGTTGCCGATCTGCGTGAGCGTGCTCGTCGCGTTCTGTTGGCCCGTGCTCTCAAGCGTGAAGAAAATCTGCGTCAGGCCGATGCCTCGCTTCTCGAACTCGAGGGCATGGATCACGACCTCGCCAGCCGCCTTGTGAGCGAAGGCATCAAGACAGCCGATGAATTGGGCGATCTGGATACCGAAGAGCTCATGGAAAAAGGCGGTATTGCCGAAGAGAAGGCTCGTGCCCTGATCATGGCTGCCCGTGCTCGCTGGACTGAAGAATAAGACAGAAGTCAGAACGAAAACCAAACCAATTAGAGCCGCCCGCGAAACGAGAAGTACACAAACGTTCCAACTCTCTAAGGACGCTCTCGCAAGCGGCGGCAGGAGAAATTAGACACATGGCAAACAACACTGTTACTGAATTTGCCCGCGAACTGAAGGTTTCCGCTGACACACTTTTGTCCCAGCTCAAGTCTGCAGGCGTGCAGGTAAGCACGGTCAACGATGAAATCAGCGATGCTGACAAGCGCCAACTTCTTGATAGTCTGCGTCAGGAGCGCGTTGCCTCTCCCCGCAAGATCACCGTGACGCGTCGCGAAACAAGCACGATTCGCCAGAATGACGGTCAGGGCGGAGCCCGTACGATTGAAGTCGAAGTACGTCGTCGCCGCGTGTTCGTGAAGAACCGCGCAGCCGAAGCTATGCGTGCTGAAATCGAGGCTCAAGCCAAAGCTCAGCTTGATCGTCAGTTGAAGGAAAAACAGGAAGCAGAGGCGGCTGAGGCTGCCAAGCGCGAAGCTCAAGCCAAGCTCGAAGCTGAAGAAGCAGCCAAGAAGGCCGCGGAAGAAGCCGCTGCCAAGAAGGCTGCCGAAGAAAAAGCCGCTGCTGAAAAAGCCGCGGCAGAAAAGGCTGCTGCCGAAGCTGCCGCCCGTCAGGCCGAAGCAGAAAAGCTTGCTGCCGAAAAGGCGGCTGCGGAGAAGCTTGCCGCTGAAAAGGCCCGTCAGGCCCAGATCGAAGCCGAAAAGAAAGCTCAGCGTGAAGCCGAGGCCGCCAAGAAAGCTGCTGCGGCGAAAGCCGCTGCTGAAAAGGCAGCCGCCGAGAAGGCCGAGCTTGAAGCTCGTCGTCAGGAAGCTCGTCGTAAGGCCCAGGAAGAAGCCGATGCCATTCGTGCGATGCTCGCCAAGCCAAAGACTGTTTTAAAGGCCAAGGCCGATCGCGGCGACAAGAGCGATCGCAATGAAGAGGCCAAGAAAACTCAGCAGCAAAATGCTCAGCAAAAAACCGCTCAGAAGAGCCAGAAGGCCGATAAGCCCGCAGCCAACAAGCCTGAAAAGAGCGAGGGCAAGTCGGTTGGTAAGGGTCGTAATAAGCAGTCTGGAAAGGGCAATGATCGTTGGGGGGACGAGGACCGCGGTGGTCGCCGCGGCGGCATGAAGACTCGCGGTGCTGTCGACAGCGACGAGTCGAGTAGCTGGCACAGCCGTGGTCGCAAGAACCACAAGCACGAGCAGCGTCAGGTTCAGATGCCGACCGAACCTGTGGTGCGTGAAGTGACCGTACCCGAAACGATTTCGGTTGCAGATCTTGCTCACAAGATGAGCGTGAAGGCGACTGAAGTGATCAAGACCCTCATGAAGATGGGCCAGATGGTGACGATCAACCAGATGCTCGATCAGGAAACGGCGATGATTATCGTCGAAGAAATGGGCCACAAGGCGCTTGCCGCCAAGGCCGACGATCCTGAATCGTTGCTCGGCGAACTTGAAAGTAATCTCGAACAGTATCCGGAAGTGCCGCGTCCGCCGGTTGTGACTATCATGGGTCACGTCGACCACGGCAAGACCTCCCTTCTGGACTACATCCGCCGTGCAAAGGTGGCTGCAGGTGAAGCCGGCGGCATTACTCAGCACATCGGTGCATACCATGTCAAGACGCCGCGCGGCATCGTGACCTTCCTCGACACCCCGGGCCACGAAGCATTTACAGCCATGCGCGCTCGCGGCGCTCAGGCAACCGACATCGTGATTCTGGTGGTGGCCGCCGACGACGGCGTGATGCCTCAGACCAAGGAAGCTATTGCACACGCCCGTGCCGCCGGTGTTCCTCTGGTGGTGGCGATCAACAAGATCGACAAGCCTGAAGCTAACATCGAGCGCGTTAAGGGAGAACTTGTTCAGAACGAAGTTTTACCGGAAGAATACGGCGGCGATGTGCCGTTCTGCCCGGTGTCCGCGAAGACCGGCAAGGGTGTGGACGAGCTTCTCGAAAATGTGTTGCTGCAGGCCGAAATGCTTGAGCTCAAGGCTGCCGACAAGGGGCCCGCCAAGGGGCTGGTGATCGAGAGTCGACTCGACAAGGGGCGCGGTCCTGTGGCTTCCATTTTGGTTCAGTCTGGTCTGCTTCAGAAGGGCGACATCGTTTTGGCCGGCCAATGTTTCGGCCGCGTCCGCGCGATGATCAACGAAATGGGTAGTCAGGTGACTTCGGCCGGTCCCTCGATTCCTGTGGAAATCCAGGGCTTGTCCGATGTGCCTTCCGCCGGTGACGAACTGATTGTTGTTCCCGACGAACGCAAAGCTCGCGAAGTGGCGCTCTTCCGTCAGGGCAAGTACCGCGAGGTCAAGCTTGCTCGTCAGCAGGCACAGAAGCTCGAAAACATGTTTGCCGATGTGGAGCAGGGCGAAGTCAAGACGCTCCCGCTTATTATCAAGGCCGATGTTCAGGGTTCAACAGAAGCACTGGTGCATGCACTTACGAAGCTTTCCACGGAAGAAGTGCGCGTTCAGGTCGTCCACAGCGCCGTGGGTGGCATCACGGAAACCGACGTCAACCTGGCAGCCGCTTCCAAGGCCGTCATTATCGGCTTTAACGTGCGCGCTGATCAGCAGGCCCGCAAGCTTGCTGAACAGGAAGACGTGGATATTCGTTACTACAACATCATCTACGATGCTGTTGATGAAGTCCGCGCGGCCATGAGCGGCATGCTTTCGCCCGAGAAGAAGGAAACGGCGTTGGGTCTCCTGGAAATCCGTCAGGTTATCCGCGTGCCCAAGGTTGGGCTCATTGCCGGCTGCCGTGTTCTCGAAGGCGTGGTACGCCGCAATGCCAGCGCTCGCCTCTTGCGCGACAACGTGGTGATCTGGACCGGCGAACTCGCCAGCTTGAAGCACTTCAAGGACGATGTGCGTGAAGTTCAAGCCGGCAGCGAATGCGGTCTGAGTCTCAAGGGCTACGATGACATTAAGGTTAACGATCAGCTCGAAATCTTCGAGGTGACCGAAGTCGCCCGTACGCTCTAACGACAATTCGGCATGGGGCTCGATAGAGCGGCGTGCCGATGTAACCATTCAAGCAGCAAACGCCTCCGGCAGCAATGTCGGCGGCGTTTGTGAAGTTAAAAAAGGACGAAATTTTTATGCAAAAAGCCAAGCCCGGCCGCGGCCAACGTGTCGCCGAGCAGATCGCCCGAGACCTTGCGGAAATCATTCCGCTCGAGGTGCGTGACCCCCGTGTGGGTCTGGTGACGATCACCGGCTGCGAAATCACGCCCGATTACGCGCATGCTCGTGTATTTTTTACGGTGATCGGCTCCGATCCCGCCCAGTGCGAGGCTGGTCTCGCTGCTGCCGCAGGCATGCTTCGCAATAAGATCTTCAAGAAGCTTCGCATTCACACTGTTCCGACATTGCACTTTGTGCACGACACCAGCGTGGAGCGTGGTTTTGAAATGGATCGCGTCATCAATGAAGCCATGCGACAGACGCGCGCGGTTGAAACCAACGAAGCCGACGAGGAATCCAAGTAATGGGTAAGAAGGGCGACGCAATCGACGGCGTGCTGCTGTTGGACAAGCCCGAGGGGATGAGCTCTAACTGGGTTCTGCAGCTCTCGCGACGTTTGATCAACGCACAGAAGGCCGGCCATACCGGAACCCTCGATCCCTTTGCAACGGGACTGTTGCCTTTGGCTTTCGGCAACGCCACAAAGTATTCGGCTGATCTTTTGCATGCTGACAAGCGCTATGAAGCGGTGTTGCGTTTCGGTTCTTGCACCGACACGATGGATAAGACAGGTGAAATCACCGCGGTGTCGGACATGCGACCGACACGTGAATCGCTTGAGGCGTTGCTGGCTGAATTTTCCGGCGAAATCGAGCAGATTCCGCCGATGTACTCGGCCATCAAACGCGACGGCAAAAATCTGTATGATCTTGCGCGACGCGGCATTGAAGTTGAGCGCCATCCGAGAAAGGTCAAGGTGCATCATCTCGAACTGATGGAGTTTGACAGCGAGACGGCCAAAATCGATGTCCGGGTGAGTAAAGGAACCTACATCCGTGTGCTGGCTGACGACATCGGTCGTAAACTTGGATGCTTTGCCCATTTGGAAAGTCTGCGGCGCACCGAAGTCGGAGACTTGAAGATTGCCGACGCGATCCCCTTTGCGGTGATCGACGACAAAGAAAAAACGGTTCAAGAGCGCCGTGCCCTTCTCAAGGGAGCGGATTTTCTGCTTCAGACGCTCGGCAGCGTCCGGCTTGATGCGGTACAGACTGAACGCTTGAGAAACGGTCAGCGGCTGCCTCTGAAAGACACGCGCCACGGCGAACTGTTGCGAGCATACGGCTCGTCGGGCGAACTATTGGGAACGGTGAAGGTGGATGCCAGAGGCACTTTGCACCCTCATCGCTTGATTCGATTTGTAGTAACTGAAAACCTCGAAACGAACGGGGACGAGTAAAACATGACTAGAGCAATTCGCAACATTGCCATCATTGCGCACGTTGACCACGGCAAGACGACCATGGTCGACAAGCTTTTGCAGTGCGCGGGCACTTTCCGTAGCAACCAGCAGGTCGACGAACGCGTGATGGACAGCAACGCGCTGGAAAAGGAACGCGGCATCACGATTCTTGCCAAGAACTGCGCCGTTGAATACGAAGGCATTCACATTAACATCATCGACACCCCGGGGCACGCAGACTTCGGCGGTGAAGTCGAACGCGTTCTGTCGATGGTCGACGGCGTGTTGCTGTTGGTCGACGCCGTTGAAGGCCCGATGCCGCAGACTCGCTTTGTGACCCGCAAGGCTCTTGCCGCCGGTCTGAAGCCCATCGTCGTGATCAACAAGATCGACCGTCCGGGCGCTCGTCCGGACTGGGTTATCAACGCTACGTTTGATTTGTTCGACAAGCTCGGTGCTACGGAAGATCAGCTTGACTTCCCTGTGATCTACGCTTCCGCCCTGAACGGCTACGCGGGTCTCACCGACAATGTCGAGGAACTGCAGAAGATTGGCAACATGCGTGCTGTGTTCGATGCCGTGATCAAGTACGTCCCGGTTCGTGAAGACAACGCTGAAGCACCGCTGCAGCTTCAGATCTGCTCGCTCGACTATTCGAGCTACGTGGGTAAGATCGGTATCGGCCGCGTGCACCGCGGTACGCTCAAGGCAGGTCAGAGCGTCATGATCATGAATGGTCCGGACGACACGCCCAAGCCCGCCAAGAACAATCAGATCATGCAATTCGAAGGCTTGGACAAGAAGATCGTCGACAGCGCTCAGGCTGGTGACATCGTTCTCGTGAACGGCATTGAAGAACTCAACATCGGCACCACCATCACCGATCCGGCTCATCCCGAAGCATTGCCGATGCTCTCCGTGGACGAACCGACGCTCACGATGAGCTTCATGGTCAATACCTCGCCTCTGGCAGGCCGTGAGGGCAAGTTCGTGACGAGCCGCCAGATTCGTGAACGCCTGGAACGTGAATTGAAGAGCAACGTGGCCATGCGCCTGCGTCCGACCGCTGACGAAACCTGCTGGGAAGTATGCGGCCGCGGTGAATTGCACCTTACGATTCTTCTTGAAAATATGCGCCGCGAAGGCTATGAACTCGCTGTCGGTCGTCCGCGTGTGCTCTTTAAGGAAGTTGACGGCGTCAAGCTTGAACCGTACGAACTTCTGACGGTTGACGTTGAAGAAGAACACCAGGGCGCTGTGATGGAAGAACTCGGCCGCCGTAAGGGTGATCTCACCGATATGCAGCCTGACGGCAAGGGTCGCGTGCGTCTCGAGTACCGTATTCCGGCTCGCGGTCTGATCGGCTTCCAGTCGCTCTTCATGACGATGTGCCGCGGCACGGGCATCATGAGCCACGTCTACGATGAATACGGTCCGATCAAGCAGGGCGATGTGGGTGAACGCCGTTCCGGCGCCATCATCAGCCAGGACGACGGCGCTGCCGTGGCATACGCTCTCTGGAAGATCCAGGAACGCGGCCGTCTGTTTGTGAATCCGGGCGATGCTCTCTACGAAGGCATGATCATTGGTGAACACTCCCGCGAAAACGACATCGTCGTAAACCCGATCAAGGGTAAGCAGCTCACCAACATCCGTGCTTCCGGTACCGACGAAGCCATCCGTCTGGTCCCGCCTGTGCGTCTGACGCTCGAAAGCGCCGTTGAATTCATCAACGACGACGAACTCGTGGAAATCACGCCCAAGAGCATTCGCTTGCGCAAGCGCTGGCTCAAGGAATTCGAACGCCGCCGTGCCTCCCGTGCTGAACGTGACGAAACCGCTTCCTAAAGAATTTGACGCCCGAGTGCGTTGATTCCGCGAAAAAAGCAAAGCCCCGGAACTTTCGAGAGTCTCCGGGGCTTTTTGCAGACCTCAATAAGCGACTGGACGCGTCAACCGTTTTCGGCGCTCATGTCCTTTCGCACCGGTGCGCTCCCTGTGAGCGTAACGGCAAAGACAGCGCCCGTTGCCCAACTCAGTTTCTCGCTGCGATCGGTCTGATCAAGTAGCCGGATTTGCCAGCCCATTCGTTCGCAAATGCGAAGCGCAATCGAAAGTCCCAGTCCGACATCCTCAGGCAAAGCCCGGCGCAGGTCTATGCCTTGGAAGATCTGTCGCATCGCTTTACGTTTGAGGGCAAATACAGCCGAAAGGTACGCAACCTGCTGAGCAAATGGGTCAGAGGCACGATAAAGGATCGTTTTCTCTTTAAGGCGGCCAAGGCGGGCGTACAGGTGGTGTTTGTGCCGGCGGCGTATTCCTCGCAGCATTGCCCGGAGTGTGGTTACACTGCCATAGAAAACCGCAAAGGAGAACACTTTGAGTGCAAGCACTGCGGCTATAAGGCGCAGGCCGATCAAAACGGAGCGCTGAATCTGCTTCTCAGGGTCAACGATCCGGAGTACAAGCGGTACATGACCAAGGAAGCCGTCAAAAAGCTGGAACGGGGCCGATACGAAGAGTGGTGCCAAGCCAGACAGGAAGAGCCGATCAAAGAAAGTGTGAATCGAAAGCGGCTGAAAAAAGCAGCGTAAAAATCGACAGAAACAGACAAGAAACGAACAACAAGCTCAACAAAAGGAGAACGAAGAGAAATTTAAAACCGCTGAGGCGCCCACAGGGAGCCCGGAGAAGAGGAAGAAGACAGGGGCGGCGAAGCCGGAGACGGTCTAGTCGCGAAAAGCCCGAAGGGTCGAGTCGACAGACCTCACCGAGGACGAAAGTGGAGTGCTGAAAAGAAAAAGGCGCCGTTGGAATCGAGAGAACCGTTGGGCGCCTGACTGACCTCACGGAGAAATCTGTGGGTGCTCAGAGCGAATAAATGTCAAAAGGCGTGTGCGGTAGATTTGGCGCTTTTTGATAAACGGTCGCACGGACCGGCCTATCATCTGCGCATCCCCAAGGATCAGAAGAAGTGGCTGTCGGAGTGCACGGCCAACGATTTGGGCAGTTGCTCGGAAAAAGAGCTTGGCAACGCTTATGACAATTCCGTGCGCTACACCGATAAGGTTCTTGCCGGCATTATTGATACGCTCAAAGGTGCTTCCGGCATGAACACCGCGATGCTGTACGTATCGGACTACGGCGAGAGTCTGGGAGAGAAGGGACTTTATCTTCACGGAGCGCCCTATTGGATGTCGCCCGACGAGCAGGTGCAGGTGCCGATGGTGATGTGGATGTCGGATAACTTTGCTCAGGACTACAAGGTGGATCGTGAGAAACTTGCCGCGACGGCAAAGAGCAAAGTTACACACGAAAGCCTCTATCACACCGTGCTCGGCCTGCTTCAGGTTTCGAGTACAACCAAGGCTGATCGTTTCGATCTAACCAAACGTTAAAAATTCGGTTGAGGAGACCGCGCACGCTTCGTTGCAATAGAGGCCGTAAAGCCCCTGATTTCAGAGGAGGAACTCAAAGCAAGCCTTTTTCGTACTTCTCGGCCAATTGAGCCAGGAACTGTTCGCAATCGGCTCGCTCGGCGGAGCGCTTGCGGTATTTCACGCCGTTGTAGGTGACTTCGGCGCGAAAGGAGTTGTGACGCCGCGTTTTGAATTTCGTGACGCCTTTCTTGCTGGTGTCAAGGTAAATCGTGCCCTTGGTCGGCTTGGGCATTTCTTCAAAAAAGAAGAATGTCAGCTGTTCGGGTTTTTCGCGGTTGGCAGTCATCTCTTAATTTTCCAGGCAAAGAAACAGGAAAAGAACCGACTTCAAAAGGCACTTTTGCTTGCGATGCAGACTCTCACAGAATCTTATAGCCGAATATTTTTTCCGGAACGGTTTCCACAGACGAATTGTTAAACTTCTTTGTTGCCTCATTAGGTGATATTGACAACCGTCGCGGGTTGTCCATCGTAGCCGTAACGGCGACGGTTGCGAATCACGAGTGTTGCGCTCAATATCAGCGTGAGAAGCTCAGCAAGCGGTACGGCAAACCACAGACCGATTTCTCCGACCGCGAGTGGCAAGCATTCGATTGCCAAGACGGTGAACAAAAACGTTCTGCAAAACGACACGATCGCCGCGCGTTTTCCGTCGCCCATGGCCGTGAAGAGATAAGCGGCAAACATGTTGGGACACAGAAGCAGAAGAGACAGCGCAAAGTACCCGAAGTTGGCAAGCACGAGTTCAAACACATGCGAATCCTGCGGCGCAAAAAATCCCAGCACCGGTGCGGCAAAGAGAACCGATAATCCGTAGGCTGCAAGAGAAAAAACGGTCATGATGATCAGACTGTTGCGGAATACGCAAGCGAGTTCAGTCCAATTTTGTTCGCCGTACTTGTAGCCGAGAATCGGGGCGGTTGCTTCGCAGAAACCGTAGAAAATCGAATTGAAGACATAGGTGGAATAGGAGGCGATCGTGAGCGCAGCTACGCCGTCAACACCGAGCCAATACATGAAAGCGGCGTTGAAAAAATAAAGCGTAACGGACGAGGATAGGCTGCCGACCATTTCCGAGACGCCGCTTGTGCAGGCTCCTTTAAGAGCCTTCCAGTCCGGGCGCGTGCAAATGATGCGAATCGGAGCTTTGCGGCGGCAAAAGAAGGCAAGTCCGGCCGCAACGGCTACAGCCCATGAAATTACGGTGGCCAATGCTGCTCCGTGCATCCCCCAGCCCAGTGGGCCCATGAAGAGGATGTCCAGAAAGACGTTGGTAAGCCCTGAAGCCACCGAAACGGTCAGTCCCAGCTTGGGATACCCCGAGACGGTGAAGAAGGTCTGAAAGAGCACGCTCAAAAGAAAGACCGGCATGAACGCCAGCCAGACAACCTGGTAATCGTATGCATACGCGTACTGCTCATCATTAACGTGCAGGAAATCAAGCAGAAGAGGGAGCACCAGTATTCCGAGCAAACCTACTACAAGACCGAAGGCAAATTCGGCATAGATGACGGTACTCAATGCACGGTCGGCGCCTTCCGAGTCGCCCCTACCCATACGCCTCGAGACGACCGATCCGCCACCAGCCGAGAGCATGATGCCCACAGCTCCCAGGAAAATGGCGAGCGGAAAGATCATGTTGAGTGACGCAAGCGCCACCGTTCCCATGTAGCGGCTGATCAGAACGCCGTCGGCCACCATATAACTCATGATAAAAAGGGACATGAGCATGCGCGGCAGCGTAAACCGCAGCTGCCGCGCAATTGTGAAATGTTGGCCAAGAATAGAGTTCGTCGGACGCATAGAAAAGCGCAGAATGGTCTGACCTCCGGAAGAGGTAAGTTCTCTGTCTGCTACTTTAACGAACTCTTTGGTTTGCAGCTAAAGGTGCGCTTGGATTGAGACGATAGAGCAAGGAATCAATCCCGGTTTCGGTGTGAGTCTCTCAAAATCATGTTCAAACCGATTTCAGCCAGGTTCAGATCACTGTTTTCACAAGCTGCTCAGAGTTGTCTCAAAACTCAATGGTTTGTCCGTCATTGGGGATGAACAGGCGATTCAGATTATTTTCACGGGCAAATTTTCGCAGCAAGGGGCGAGTGACTGTCGCATGCGAGACGCCTTCGACATGCGTGGCGATAACGTCAATTTCGGGAAAACGCCGCATAAGGGAACGCACGTCGTATTGATTCATGATCAACAGATGTCCAAGTGGGAATTGGGCGCCCGCGGCATTAACCGCGACGACTCCGGGCGTGTATTTTTCTATTACGTCGACAACGTATTGGCAATAGATGGTGTCTCCGGCGAGATAAAAACGCGTTTTTTCAAGGTTGCTTTCAAAAACGACGCCGGAAGCTTTTTCGCTGACACCGCAGTCCCGGTAGCTGTCCATAGTTACAAGATTGCTTGAGCCATGATCACAATCGGTACGAAAAAGACGAATGCCGTTGAAATCCGTACCGAAATCTGCAAGAACGCGTACGTCCGTAAAGCCCAAACCACTGAGAATCTTTGCCTCCTGAACGCTCTGAGAAAACAACGGAAGTTTTTTTGGCAGTAATTCAGCTGCAGCTTTGTCGAAATGATCAAAGTGAAGATGGGTCACAATGACGGCATCAACGTTAAACAGATCTTGAATCGGGCAAGGCAGATCGCAATCCGGATTGCCGCGACCAGTGCTGGTGGTGTCTGGGACAGCCGGATAGGTACCTTGAGCTGAGAGCATCGGATCAATCAAAAAACGCCGGTTGGCAAATGTCACGATGCTGGTGGCGCTGCGAATTTGTTGAAATTTCATGGTGTTACTCCTACAAAAGAGTTGCCGGTATTGGCAAGAGACATCATAAAATCTATAGTTACTGTAGCTTCAAGTATTGTGGAGAACGAGATGAAAATCGGTGAATTGGCGCAAAGGACGGGATGCCCTGTGACCAGAATTCGCTTTTATGAACAAAAAGGTCTATTGCCTGAACCAAGACGCAGTATGGGAGGACAGCGCAACTACTCTCAGGAAGCGGTAAAACGGTTGGAATTTATTACGACTTGCCGCGCCAACGGCATGAAGCTCGAGTGCATCGAGCGCTTTATTGAGTTTGAACAGGAACCGTCCAAGGGAACAGAGTGGCTTCTTGAACGCGTAGACGAATATTTGGAACAGGCAAAGGTGTATCGCGAGCAGCTTGACCGAGCGGAAAAGTATCTTCGACACTTACGTGAACAGTTTCCCAAATCTGTACTGGCAGAAAAGACGCACAAACACACGCGTGCCGCCAACACGAAAGAGGACACGCGTGAGACCAAGCCGCAAGACGAAGTGATCAAAGTTTTTTGACAAAGAGAGCACGAATTGCATTCAAGATAGCAAGAATCATGACTCCCACGTCAGCAAAAATTGCCATCCACATGTTGGCCAAGCCAACAGCTCCCAGCAAAAGACACAGGACCTTGATGCCGATAGCCAGCCAGATGTTTTCCTTGACAATGCGAAGACATTTACGAGAAATCTTGATGCCTTTGGCAATTTTTAGAGGATCGTCATCCATGAGAACGATATCTGCAGCTTCAATGGCAGCGTCTGATCCCATGGCTCCCATCGCAATGCCGATATCGGCGCGGGACAAAACGGGAGCATCGTTGATACCATCGCCGACGAAAGCCAGTTTCCCGGAGCCGGTTCGTTGCGCCAGCAGTTTGTCAACAGCGGAAACTTTATCCGAGGGCATCAGTTCGTAGCGCACTTCGTCTATGCCTAACTGTGAAGCCACTGCTAGGGCGACACTTTTGCGGTCGCCGGTGAGCATGACCACTTTGTTGACGCCGGCTTTTCTCACAGCATCAATCGCTTTGATTGCATTGGGTTTCAGTTGATCTGCAATCACGATGTGGCCGCAATAGTTTCCGTTGACGGCAATGTGGACGATTGTGCCGATACTGCGGCAGGCGATGAACTCTATTCCGAGTTCGGTCATGAGTTTTTCATTGCCGACTGCAACTTCCTGTTCGTCGACACTGGCGACGACACCTTTACCCGCAAGTTCACGGATGTTCGTGACGCGACTCCGATCAATTGCTTTGCCGTATGCTTTCTGCAGGCTCTTGCTGATCGGATGCGAGGAGGCACTTTCGGCAAGAGCCGCCAATTCGAGGAGGCGGTTTTCATCGATCGTGTTGTGGTGAACTGCCGTTACCTCGAAAACACCTTGCGTCAGCGTTCCTGTTTTATCCATGACAAGAGTTGAAGTCTGTGAAAGAGCTTCCAGATAATTGGAACCTTTCACAAGTATTCCTTCTTTGCTTGCTCCGCCGATGCCGGCGAAAAAAGAAAGAGGAATGCTGATCACAAGAGCGCAGGGGCAGCTGATAACCAGGAACACCAAAGCGCGATATATCCAGTCATCCCATTGAGCGTCTGCTCCCATTGCAAAAAGCCGCACTAGCGGAGGGACGAGAGCAAGCGCCAAAGCGCTGAAAAACACAATCGGCGTATAGATTCGGGCAAAACGAGTAATGAAGGCCTCCGATTGCGATTTGCGTGAAGAGGCATTTTCGACCAATTCCAGGATTTGAGATACTGTCGAATCTCCGAAGAGCCTGGTTGTACGCACATAAATAACGCCGGTCAGATTGATGCAACCGCTGGTGACGCTTTCCCCCGGGGCAACGTTCTTCGGCAGACTTTCCCCCGTGAGAGCGCTGGTGTTGAGACTCGTTTCGCCGCGTATAACGATGCCGTCAATGGGAACCTTTTCACCGGGTTGCACGACAATAACGGTTCCGACCTCAACAGATTCGGGAGCGACCTGTTCAATTTTCCCGCTTCTTTCAATGTTGGCGTAATCGGGGCGGATGTCCATCAAATCGCTGATGTTTTTGCGGCTTTTGCCCACGGCATAAGCTTGAAACCATTCACCGATCTGATAAAAGAGCATCACGGCAACGGCTTCCGTGTAATCGCCGGTATCGTCGTAAAGTGCTATGGCAATGGCGCCCAAAGTGGCAACGGTCATCAGAAAATTTTCATCAAAAATACGGCCGTTTCGTATGCCTTTTGCTGCCTTGAGCAAGATGTCATAGCCGACAAGAAGATAGGGGATAAGGTAAAGCGCCAATCTCAAAGGTCCCGTGACCGGTGCAAACGCGAGACCTACGAGAAGCGTTGCTGCAAGGATGATGCGTATAAGCATCTTTTTTTGCTTTGTCTTCATTTGTTGCAGAGTCCGTCGGTGATGTCTTGAGCTTAAGTTGATATAAAAATTAAGCAAAGTTTGAATTAAAGAGAGAAAAAAACGCCGTCGAGCAGTGCTCTGGCGGCGTTTTCGACATCAGAGAAAAATTTCGCAGTCGGGTTCTACTTTTTTGCAAGCTTTAAGCACTTCAATCATGACATTGTCGGGATAAAACCCATCACGGAATTCCACGACCATTTTTTGGGCCATGAAGTTCACCGTTACCGATTGCACACCGCTGATTTTTGCTGCCGCTTCTTCCATTTCGCGGGCGCAGTTAGCGCAATCAACTTCGATCTTGTAGGTCTTTGTCATTTTGGTTACTCCTATCGGTTACAAAATTAAGCAATTGCTTAATCGACCGATTGCACTATAATCCGGTTGGTGTTGGATGTCAAGATTAAGCAAGAATTTAATTGTCTGATATGTCTGTCACAACAAATCTTCCGCATCGGCATAAAGAGGGAAATTTTTTTGCACTTGGGCAATTGCCCGAATCTTCAAGCTTTGAACCTGTGGCCCAGGTTTTCAAACATCTAAGCGATGCGGCCCGCTGTCGGATTTTTTTGTTGTTGTGCCATTCCGAAGAGTGCGTGCTCAACGTTGCTGCTATCATGGAAATGAGTAGCCCCGCCGTAGCACACCATTTGAGGCTTTTGAAGGTTGCCGGACTTGTAACTTCTCGTCGAGTGGGGAAGGAAGTCTTCTATCGAGCCGCCGATACGGAGCTTGTCCGAGCCATGCATCGGATGATTGAAGAAGTGATGCATTTGTCGTGCGTGCAACCATCTTCCTGAGTAAGTCTGCGTATAACGGCAGAAGTCAATAAGCTGGCTCGCTTTTAAAGAGAGAATCCCGAAAACTGGTAGCCGATCCGGTTAGGCTCATCCTCAAAATACGCAAGAAATTCCTGACTGCTCTGCGTCTCTTTCTGCTTTGACAGCTTGGCACCGACACCTTTGGGTCAACCGCGTTGGCCACCCGCCATAGCTTGTTCTTAGGTTCTTACTGTTGCATTACAGTTTTGCGCCGAGAAAGCCCCGGATTTCAATCCGGGGATGAGAGGCGCGTCCCTGTATGATTGAGGTTATGAAAACCTACAAGTTCAAGCTCTACAGTGCGAAACGCAACAAGAAGCTGCATCGACAGATCAATGTGGCGGCTTTGGCGTGGAATCACTGTGTGGCACTGACTCGCAGGTACTACAAAAGGTTTGGGAAGTCGCTGCCGAAGTTCAAACTTCAAAAACATCTAACCAAACTGAAGACTCGCACGCCGTATGTGTACCTCACAGAAATAGGCTCGCAGGCGTTGCAGGAAGTCACCGACCGGCTCTACAAGAGCTACGAGCGATTTTTTGAAGCTAGAAAGAACGGAGAAAAATACGGTCTTCCGGGATTTAGAAAAGTACGCAAGTACAAATCCTTCACCCTCAAGCAGGCGGGCTACAAATTGCTGTCGGGCAATGAGGTGGTGATTTGCGGTCAGAAGTACAAGTATTTCAAGTCCAGAGAGATTGAAGGCAAGATAAAGACTCTCACGGTCAAGCGCGACTCGGTAAACGATCTATGGCTCTGTTTTTCGGTTGAGGCGGAGGTACCAAATGTTGTCAATTCACGGCCGGGTCATCCGGTTGGCTTTGACTTCGGTTTGGAAACATACCTCACCGGCTCCGACGGACAGCGCATTGAAAGTCCCGAGTTTTTCAAGCAAAACCTCAAGGAAGTCAAACGCCTCAATCGCATACTCTCGCGCAAGCAGCAGGGATCGAACAACCGAGACCGTGCAAAGCGTGATGTGGCGCGTCTGTACAGACGCATCACCAATCAGCGCAGTGCCTGGCAATGGAAGATCGCCCGGGAGCTTGTTGAGCGTCATGCATTCATCGGACTTGAAACACTCAATATCAAGGCAATGCAGCTACTGTGGGGACGAAAGATCGGAGACTACGGTTTTTCCGATTTCGTATCCATCTTGCAGTACGCTGCTTCCAAGGTAGGCACACAGATTGTGCATGTCGACAAATGGTATCCGTCAAGTCAGCTTTGCTCGGCTTGCGGGTACCGATTTAACGGCACGAAAGATCTGAGTGTGCGTCGTTGGATATGTCCGCACTGCGGAGCAGAACATAACCGCGATGTCAATGCTGCGTGCAACATCCTGACGGAAGCACTGTGCATTGCAGGTAAACAACAACGGGCGGGACGATCGTCCGTCAAGGTGAGTCAGTGTTAGACCGGCAACTGCCGGCATCTGGCGTTTGAACCAAGAATCCTTTGTCTTCAGACAAGGGAGTACGTCAAGGAACCATCTTTTGAGATGTGGTTGCTCAACAGCTTCAGCTTGTTGTGTCTTCATCTAGAAAATCTCGGCCACGAAATCAAAGTCATCAGCGGCTGGACTGTTTCAATGTGGATCAACACCCATTTGTCAGGACAGAAGACCGACCTCAATGATGCGATCGCGTTGGCCAGACTGGCTGTTTCTGATGCCGAGCTGACTCCCATTCGTCACAAAAGCATCACGGAGATCCGCATTCAGACCGTACAAGCAGTGCGACAACAACTTATGTCGCAGCGCTCAAAGAGCATTGTCAGTTTCAAAGCTTTAGCTCAACAATGGGGGATACCCTGCGCAGCCGGGCACAGAAATTTGAAAAAACTTCGTGAAAGCATCGAAGACAAAGTGGGTTTGATTACCAGACCGGTTGCCAACGACATGTTGTTTTTGCTGGACGCGGTCAAATCCTTTGATCAACAAATCGGACAATTGAATAAAACTCTGAAAGAGTTGGTGATGTCTGACGAGCGTGGGTGTTTGCTTCCAGGGCTAAGAAAAAGATTAGCGCTTGACTGTTTCTTGAGCAGAAGTTGTTTTCAGAAAGTTTTTTCACTGATGAGAATCGCTCGGTTGATGGGCGCACCATAAAAACGAACCCCCTGACTATTGAAGGAACAGGGGGCGAATCGCGAAGATCTATTGATGTCCCTGGTGACAAATTTTGCAAGGAACGTCACCGGACTTGAGTGCGGCATGTTGGGGATTAGACCTGATTAATGCGTCCTTGCCGCCGTGGCAGGCAACGCATTTATTAGAGTCGGCCAAAGGCATTTGAGTGTGGCAGGCTTCGCAAGGTAGCCCTTTGGCCTGATGGCTTGGACCAACTGGAGCCGCGAAAACGCCGGATGCGAGCACAAGCGCCGTGCCGGCCAAAAGAATGTGTTTTTTCATGATTTTCTGGTCATATCAGGTGCCGACGGATCGCTACGGCGCGTGCCCCAGCGATCCGCAACACTGTTCACATTAGGCGTTCTTCGGAATCACGATCATCTTGCGGTTGATGTCGGTAACGCGCTGAGCCCCGGTAAGCGTCATGGCAACAGCCAGTTCGCTTTGCAGACGGTTGGCAAAGAGCTTGACACCATCAGCCAGACCGCCGTGAGCGGCACGCACGAAGTGGCGGCCGGCGAGCGTGCACTGAGCACCCAAGGCAAGATATTTTTCAACATCGGTTCCGCGGGCAACCGTACCGTCAACCATGATGTAGCAGCGTCCTTTGACCACGTCGGCGATCTGCGGGAGAACGGCTGCCGTCCCCGGGGTGTCGGCAAGCGTACGACCGCCGTGGTTGGAGACCACGATGCCGGCGGCGCCCGCCTGGATGCAGAGCTCAGCTTCATCAGGGGTCATGATGCCCTTGAAAAGAAGCGGCAGGCGGCTTGCCTTCACAAGTTCCTTGAGCTGTTCGAGCGTCTTGGGTTCTACGGTCTGCCCCTTTGTGGCGCGTGCGGCGCGGCCTGCACTGTCCAAGTCGATCGTCAGAGCGACAACACCGGCTTTTTCAGCAAGACGCATGCGTTCGATGATGTCTTTGTTCAGGCGCGGCTTAAGACCGACAATAGCCTTGTAGCCCAGACGCTTGAGCGTATCGAGACGCTTTTCAAAGACGGGCAGGGGATCGCCGATGCCGTCGGCGACAGCACCGAGCGTACCGGCCTTCGAGCAGCCTTCGCAAATGGCGGTCACGAATTCTTCTTCCGTGAGCTTGCCTCCCATGTTGTAGGTCGTGCCGCCGGTCGGTGCTGCAACAACCGGCATCGAGATCTTTGTACCGAAGAAGTCAATGCTCGTGTCAGGCACATGTACGCCGTGGACGACACGGCTGTTGAGCTGAACGGCAGCAAGTGAATCGTAGTTGGCTTGGAATCCGCGGTTGGCACCCATGCCGCCGAAGCCCGGTACCTGACCGATGCAGGGACCGCGACCGTTGCATTCAGGGCAGACGTAGCAGCGAGGCATCATCATTTCGCGGGCGCGGTTTCGAACTTCTTCGTAAGTCATTTTGCCGGTGAGCGGACGGATTTTCTTTTCCGTCTCGGCGGCCTGCGCCACGGAGGTCAGAACTGGAGCTGCACTCGTCAGCCCCGCAGCAAGCGTTGTCTTAAAAAGGTTGCGGCGTGTAAATTGGATTTTGGATTCCATTTTTGTTCTCCTGATTGGTTGCTCGACGTGTTATCCGTCGTTTGCAATAGGAATCTTATTCATAACTAACTAGATGTAAATAGAAATAAAATTCATATATTGGATGAGAAAAGTCGCTCGATTCGGAATAAGATGACAACATCGAGTCATGCTGTAACGCCAACAGGAAAACACAGATGTCGCAAATCAAGATCACCTACGCAATGTCTGACGCCGATGCTGACGACAAGAAACTGCACAACCGTCTGATTGATCTGTTGGAAGCGGTTGATCGGCACGGTTCACTGGCAGCAGCGGTGGAGGCTGAATTCGACTCCTCGTATCGTCACGTTTGGAATGAACTCAAGAGTTGGGAAGAAAAAATAGGGCAGCCGCTTTTGGAGCGCGGTCGTGGTAGGCCCGGGCAACTCACGCCGTTTGCCAAGAAATTGCTCACGTCGGTCAAAGCGATTCATGCTCGCTACAAGCCGCACCTCGATTCGTTGCGAACCGATCTGCTGCAGGCGTTTGCCAAAGCTCTCGACGATGCTCGGCCTGTTCTGACGTTCACTGGTTGTCCTGATATTGCCGTGATGCATCTTCGCAAGGCGGCCCTTAAAAGCACGTTCTTTCTGGACGTGAATTTCAACTCAAGCTCCAGAGGCTTGGAAGACCTGCACGAGAATCGTACCCAGCTCACCGGGTTCAACTTCCCGATCGGCGCCGGATCGGAAAGTTCTGCCGCGCAAGCCTTCCGTCATTTCCTTGAACCGGGAAAAATGAAGCTAATTCGGTTTTGTACCCGCATTCAAGGAATTGCCGTGGCCAAAGGCAATCCGATGGGTATTCACTCTCTGTTGGACGTGGGTTTGAAAAAAGCACGCTACGCACAAAGAGCCAAAGGATCCGGCACACGCGTGCTTTTTGACGATCTGCTTCGTACAAGCGGCATGACAGACGGTGATATAACGACCTGCGCTCGCACGGCGAATTCACATACGGACGTTGCTGCGATGATTTCGCAATCGCAGGCTGATGCGGGCATTTGTCTGGCCAATATTGCCGCCGATGCAGGACTGGATTTCATCCCGATTTCCCGCGAGATTTACTTCATGGCTTGTCAGAAGGAGCTTTTGCAGACAAATGCTGGACAAGATTTTTTGTCCTTGCTTGGGTCGACCGATTGGAAGGAAGACGCTGAGAAGCTCTCAGGGTATGACTTTTCGGATTGTGGCAAAGTGATGGAAATTCAGTCTGCGATTCCATGGTTCTAATTGTCCCTAACCACAAAAGGTCGCCTATTTATGTACGACCACTGGTGAGCGTAACTCCCGAAAACTAGTCCAGTAATCGTTTGACATTCATCGAATTGAAATGGTGGCTGATAAAGCCCAAAGAATCACCCCTCGTTTTTTGCCTTCGCGAATGATCTTGACGGTATTTTGTACATCGTTGTTGGCGATGATGGTGAGGTTGTTAGATATAACTACGATCAGGTTGAGCGAAATGTGAGAAGCTTCGCTCGAGACGGTGTTGAACCAGCCATCTCTCAACTGGTACAAGTTAGACGGCAAGTTTGGGACGGTAAAGTCGTGGCTTCTGTTCTGGTTGCATCCGGCAGCAAGCGTCCTTATGCTTTCCGCGGGAAAGTGTTGACGGAAGGCGGCGTTTTTATTCGAGTTGGCGGGCAGTCAACTGCCGCTAGGCTCGGTGAAGTTATAAGAAGCGTCCAACGCGGTATCTTGCAGTTGCGAAGGATTGATGCAGATGCCTCGTTGTCACTCAATATCTCTTGATATGAGCAGTGTGTAGATTTGATGTTTCAAACCAAGTCAACCCATCATCCTGTCCATCATCCGAGTGCCGGCTTGACACGAATCATCACAAACGTTCAAGAACGATATTTTATGGTACAGAATTGTTTTCAAAGGGAAAAATAACAAAAAAACCGAACGGGTGCGAACCGCTCGGTTTTGTAGGTTGGCGCCTCTGCCGGGACTCGAACCCAGATCTAACCCTTAGGAGGGGCTTGTTCTATCCAGTTGAACTACAGAGACGCACAGTGTTCAAACTTTCCGTTTTTGCCTCGGAATGTCTGTCAGGCCCGCAATTGTAGCAAACCGACAATTTTGTTCGAGCAAATTTTGATAGCATGAGCAAGGATGTATAAACAACGGCTGATGACTGACTTCCTATGTTTAGTTTCCGTGACAGCGTCGATCTTTGGCTACGAATCGGTTTCGGCGCTCTGATTATTCTTGGTTGCTACTTTGTAATGCAACCTTTTCTCACGGCCATTTTGTTGGCGGGCATTCTGGCTGTCGTCAGCTGGCCGTTGTACGAGCGGGCGCTCACGAGCTTCGGCAATCGTTCGACGATAGCGGCGACATTCATGGTGTGCGTCGTGATCGTCACGGTGCTCATTCCGTTGTCGATCATTACGGGCGTTCTCGCGCATCAGATTCCGCAGCTGATTCATTGGGTACGCGACTGGGTGGCCGGCGGTATGAAATTGCCCGATTGGCTAATTGCCATTCCCTACGTCGGAGAAAGCATCAACGAAGCCTTTCACTTAGGTTTTGATCCCGCCGCCCTCGGGGACTTCATTCAAAAGGCTATCGACCCCGTCACCAAGTGGGTGCTGAGTGCGTCAGTCGGCATCGGCAACGGCTTGTTCCAGATGGCGCTCGTTGCCTTTATTGCATTCTTCTTCTATCGCGACGGCAATTCGCTCGCGCGCCGCGGTCGTCTGTTCCTAAAGCGAGTCTCGGGCGATCTTGCTGATGAATACACCGGCATTTTGGTCAACACGACCCGCTCGGTGGTCTTCGGTGTGCTCGGTACCGCCGTGGGGCAGGGTGTGGTGGCGGCCATCGGCTTTATCATCGCTGATGTTCCGGGTGTTGTGATGCTGAGTTTCGCCGTTTGTGTGCTCTCCGTCGTGCCCGTTGGTCCGCCTCTGGTGTGGGGTTCGGTTGCCATTTGGCTCGCCGCAACCGATCAGATCGGTTGGGCGGTGTTCCTGGTTTTGTGGGGAACGCTTGCGGTGAGTTCGGTGGATAACTTCATCAAGCCCATTTTGATCAGCCGCGGTACGGCATTGCCTCTGGCGCTGGTTTTCCTAGGCGTCTTGGGCGGCATCATGAGCTTCGGCATGCTCGGCGTCGTATTGGGGCCCATCTTCCTGTCGGCGGCCATCGCTATGCTGAAGACTTGGCTCAAGCATCCCGTCAAGCGTCTGGTCCCCGTTGCGGTTGTTCCCGGTTCAGAAGTGAAGGCTGCCGCGGAGCCTGAAGAGCAAGTGCAGGTCGAGGAAGACGATTCTTCCGAAGACGATAGAAAGCCTGCCTCGGCCGTGCAGGATACGCCGGACGAAAATCGCCGCTAAAATCCGTCTCGAGTTTTACAGTTTGCGCCCGTCACTTTCGACGGGCGCTCCTTTTCCGATTGTGGTCAAAGTAAGCGCCCACAGGGCCTGATTCCGAGAAATGGCAGTTCGCAAGCGTCCGTCTGATTATCAAGAAAATTCCATTCGCGTCTTAAAGGGGCTGGAGCCCGTCAAAAGCCGTCCGGGTATGTACACCCTGACGGACAATCCGCTTCACATTATTCAGGAAGTGCTCGACAACGCGAGCGACGAAGTGCTCGGCGGGTTCGGCGACACGATCACGCTGACGATGTGTGCCGACGGCAGCGTTGCCGTTGAAGACAACGGCCGCGGTATTCCGGTGGGTATTCACCCCACGGAAGGCATCCCGACGGTGGAATTGGTGTTTACGCAACTGCACGCAGGCGGTAAGTTCGACAAGGCCTCAGGCGGCGCCTATAGCTTTTCGGGCGGTTTGCACGGCGTCGGCGTCTCGGTGACCAACGCCTTGAGTCGGCATTTGAACGTCACGGTCTGGCGCGACGGCAAGCAGTACGACATCGGCTTTGCTGACGGTTTCGTATCAGAACCTCTTACCGAACAACCTTCCAGTCGCGGCAAAAAGTACACGGGTACCCGCGTTCAATGTTTGCCGGATCCCAAGTATTTTGATTCGCCGACGATTCCGGAACAACAGCTCATCTGTCTGTTGCAGAGTAAGGCCGTTTTGCTTCCGCGTTGTACGGTTCGCTATGTCAACGAAAAGACGGGTCAGGAACTGTCCTGGCGCTATGACGGAGGCTTGCGAGAATATCTGTTGGCCGAATTCACCGAGCCGCTTCTTTTTGATCCTTTCGAAGCGCAGGGGTGGGCTGAAGAAAACGACGAGACGTTTGCCGTGGACGAGGGTGCACACTGGGTGGTGTGCTGGAGTGAAACCGGCACACCCGTGCGCGAGAGCTACGTGAATTTGATTCCGACTCCCGCCGGCGGCACGCACGAAGCAGGCCTTCGCGAGGGTTTGTTTCTGGCGCTCAAGTCCTTTATGGACGCGCATGGCTTGATGGCCAAGGGCGTGAAGCTTCTGACCGACGACGTCGCAAGCCGCGCCAGTTTCGTGCTGTCGGCCAAGGTGCTCGATCCCCAGTTCCAGGGCCAGACCAAGGAAAAGCTCACAAGCCGCGATGCCATGCGATTGGTGAGCAATTTCGTTCGGCCGCAGTTCGAGTACTGGCTCAACGATCATATTGAAGAGGGCAAGAAACTTGCCGAACTGGTGATTCGCCAGGCGCAGGCGCGTCAGCGCCGCGCTCAGAAGGTCGAAAAGAAGAAGTCTTCGAGCGTGGCAGTGTTGCCGGGCAAGCTCACCGATTGCGAATCGACTGACATCAGTCGCAACGAAATTTTCCTCGTGGAAGGTGACTCGGCAGGCGGCACGGCCAAGCAGGGACGCGACAAGGAGCATCAGGCGATTCTTCCGTTGCGCGGCAAGGTACTCAATACCTGGGAAGTCGACAGCGATCGTATCTTTGCCAGCCAGGTGATTCACGACATCGCGGTGGCCGTGGGCGTCGATCCGCACAAGCTCGACGACGACACGGATCTCTCGGGGCTTCGTTACGGCAAGGTCTGCATTCTGGCTGACGCCGACGTTGACGGCAGCCACATCCAGGTTCTTCTTTTGACACTCTTTTATCGTCACTTCCCTAAACTGATTTCGGAAGGGCACGTCTTTATCGCTCAGCCGCCGCTTTTCCGCGTTGACGTTCCGAAACAGGGGAAAAAACCGGAAAAGAAAATTTACTGTGCCGATGATCGCGAACTCAAGCGCACCTTGAGTAAACTCGAGAAAGAAGGGCTGCCGCTTGAAAAGCTCAGCATCTCCCGATTCAAAGGTCTGGGTGAAATGAGCGAAAAGCAGCTTGCCGAAGCCGCGTTTCATCCCGACACCCGTCGTCTGCTGCCCGTGACGCTCGGTGGCATCGAAAAGGCGCAGACCGACGCCGTGATGGGATTGCTGATGGGCAAGGGCGAAGCAACCGGACGCCGCAGCTGGATGGAAATGCACGGTGACGACGTGGAGGTGGATGTCTGAGTAACCAATCGTCGTCGCGGTTGAAATCGCTTTTGAAGGAGAGAGAGTGATGGATTCAAAAGGTATTGCACAAAGCGTGATTGTGGCCGCGGGTCTGATCGGCGGTCTGGGACTTTTGGGCAGTCAGCTTTCCGACGGCATCAACGCTTTTGTCGACCGCGATCGCGTGGTGACTGTCAAGGGGCTTGCAACGGCCTCCGTCATCGCCGACGAGGTGCTCTGGCCGATTTCCTTCCGAGTGCTTGGAAACGATCTGCAGGAGGTCTATCGTCAGGCCGAAGCCCAGATGCAGATTGTCAAGGAGTTTCTCAAGTCGGGTGGCATCAAGCCTGACGAAATCACGGACGCCAGCCCCAAGGTTGACGACGCTCAGGCCAATATGTATGGCGAAAACAAGCGCGCGTACCGCTACATTCTGACGCCGTCAGTGACCGTCTCGACGAAGAACGTGGACGCCGTGCTTGCTCTTCAGCGTTCGATGAGCGAGCTGATTGCCAAGGGCGTGACGCCGACCGAAGACTACAGCTTCCGCACGATCTTCAATTACACGAAGTTAAACAGCATCAAGCCCGCGATGATTGAGGCGGCGACGGTCAATGCGCGCGAGGCGGCCGAGAAGTTTGCAAAAGACTCCGGTTCGACTTTGGGCAAGATCCGCCGCGCCTCGCAGGGACAGTTCCAGATCTTTGATCGCGACGCCAACACGCGCTGGATAAAGAACGTGCGTGTCGTGACGACTGTTGAGTATTACCTTAAGGACTAATCGAGAATTTCGAGCAAGCTTTTGCTCGTTCCGTGTGTTCCTCAAGAGAGCCTTTTCGGCATCATTTGTGTCGAAACAGCCCGCTGCCTTTTTTGGGTTGCGGGCTTTGCAATTTTTTAGGCGTGGATCATGCATATCGTTTGCCATATGGCCGCGAGCGTCGACGGCCGTCTGCACCCGAGCCGCTGGAGTCCGTTTGTCGAAGACTGTTCGGTGGGCGGCGTCTACGAAGAGGTGGCAAATCAGTACGACTATGTCGGCTGGATGATCGGCCGCGTGACGATGGCCGAATACAGTGAGGCCATTACGGAGAGCGAACCCGCAAAACTGCGACCGGCTGAGGCCGCACCCGCGCAAGGCATTAAGGTTGACCCGAAGGGCCGCAAGATTTCGGTTGCGTTCGACTTCAAGGGCAAGCTTCACTATGGTCAGCCCGTGCAGGAAACGGGCGAGCAAATCGTGGCGGTGGTGAGCGACCGCGTCTGCGACGAATACATTGAAGAACTCCGTCAAAGCGGAGTGGGGGTCGTGGCGGTTCCCGTCAACGGCAATGAACTCGTCTTTGCCATGGAGCAACTTGCCAAGGACTACGGCGATGGCGTGTGGATGCTCGAAGGCGGCGCCATCATCAATGCGGCCTTCATGCAGGCGGCACTTGTCGACGAGGTGAGTACGGTTGTTTATCCGGCCATTGACGCGACCAAAGAAAGTCCCGCAATCTATGAAGCCGCGCAAGAGGGGGTGTTCCGTTTATCAAAAAGCGCCAAATCTACCGCACGCCTTTTGACATTTATTCGCTCTGAGCTCCCACGGATCTCTCCGTGAGGTCAGTCAGGCGCCCAACGGTTCATTCGATTCCAACGGCGCCTTTTTCTTTTCAGCACTCCACTTTCGTCCTCGGTGAGGTCTGTCGACTCGACCCTTCGGGCTTTTCGCGACTAGACCGTCTCCGGCTTCGCCGCCCCTGTCTTCTTCCTCTTCTCCGGGCTCCCTGTGGGCGCCTCAGCGGTTTTAAATTTCTCTTCGTTCTCCTTTTGTTGAGCTTGTTGTTCGTTTCTTGTCTGTTTCTGTCGATTTTTACGCTGCTTTTTTCAGCCGCTTTCGATTCACACTTTCTTTGATCGGCTCTTCCTGTCTGGCTTGGCACCACTCTTCGTATCGGCCCCGTTCCAGCTTTTTGACGGCTTCCTTGGTCATGTACCGCTTGTACTCCGGATCGTTGACCCTGAGAAGCAGATTCAGCGCTCCGTTTTGATCGGCCTGCGCCTTATAGCCGCAGTGCTTGCACTCAAAGTGTTCTCCTTTGCGGTTTTCTATGGCAGTGTAACCACACTCCGGGCAATGCTGCGAGGAATACGCCGCCGGCACAAACACCACCTGTACGCCCGCCTTGGCCGCCTTAAAGAGAAAACGATCCTTTATCGTGCCTCTGACCCATTTGCTCAGCAGGTTGCGTACCTTTCGGCTGTATTTGCCCTCAAACGTAAAGCGATGCGACAGATCTTCCAAGGCATAGACCTGCGCCGGGCTTTGCTTGAGGATATCGTTTAGCGCCTTGTTGACGGTGTTTTGGATTTCCGTACGGATGCGCTGCAATTCCTTTGTGAACTTCTTTGAGCCCAGATTGCAGCGCAGCATGCGACGTCGCTTGGCCTTACCCGCTTTCTGTGCCCGAGCCATAAGCTTATTTCTCTCCTTGAGCTTGGCATCGAGATATTGGGCATAGCCCGTGAGCTTTTCACCCAAACATGTACCGAAACGGTTTCCCGCATCGTCCGTTGCCACTTCCGTTAATCCAAGATCAAGCGCACGGCAATAAAGCTTTCCACGGGAAGCTTTCGGTGAATCAATCGGACGGATATCCGCCTTGCTCAGGGATTTCTGCACATGCAACGCCATGGTCCCGTCCGGGTGCTTGACCAGCTTAAGCGTACTCGACACCGGTACGTTTCCTTTGACATAGAGCGTCAAGCGCACACCGGGCGTAAGCGACATCAAATCCAGCCGCACTTGATCTCCGACAACGACAGCTTTGTAGCACGAGCAGTCAAACCAAACGCTTGCGTCCCTGCCGTGTTTCGGTCTTTTGCCTTGCTCGTCGTGAATCGTGCGCACCATCGCTTTGCACAATCCTTTGCGGCTGGCGACGAACTCCTTCTCAGTGTCCGTCACGACTGAGGGACATTTGCCGTCAAGCATCGTGAAGAAGTCTTCGGAAAGGGAGCCGAGAAGAAAATGCACGTAGCGCTGCTCGAGCTTGTTGAGACGGGCAAACCAAGCCTTTCTGCGAATTCGGCTCAAAGCGTTGGCTTGCACAAGACGCCAATAGTTGGAAACGGTGGTCGCTGCGGTTTGAAGCGCCATCTTCCAATGACGAGCTTGCAGACCGTAGCAAGAACGGTATTTCTCCATCACCAAGGCGTCTCTGAGCTTGCGCCAGCGGTTGCCGATGCAAAAGGCTCGGTGATCGCGTGTGAAAAGAAGATCGATGAAGTGTTGGCGTTCTTTGCCGAAGGCTCTCAGAAGCGCTTCCAGCTGCTCCCGGTTCTTTTCAACCGAGACTTCGTCCAGGCAACGGACCATGGTGCGGTAAGCGGGAAGCTCGGCGGCGTTGCCAAGTTCCTTGATGCGCTTTGCGTCAACAAAGTGGGGATCGGCCAAGTCGGTCTGTTGCATGGTCGGCTTCTTCCGGTACTGCTGAGAAGGAACGCCGATCATAGCTCAAAGGCTTCGATTTTTGTTCTTGTGACTACGTTTTCCGTATAGACGGGCACAGAAAACAGTCATCAGCGTCACGACATCCTTGGCCAATTCTTTCTCGAATGTTTTGAGGGAAGCTTCTTGCAAGACACGCAAACCGGTACCTGTTTTGCGGCACATCAGCCGAATCAAGGCAGTTCCGAAACGTAGCAGCCGATCTTCGTAGACGACAGAAAGCGTATGAACGTGGCCTTTCAGGATGCGGTTGAGAAGTGCCCTGAGACCGGGCTTGTTGCAGTTAAGACCGGAGCCGATGTCGGTGATGACTTCCGTGCAACCGACTGCCTTGAGACGTTCGACCTGACGAAGCAGATCTTCTTTCTGATCGTGGGAAGAGACGCGGGCATAACCAAGATGCTTGCGCTCAACACCGCTTGCCACCGGATTCAATTGCAGATCGAATCGACGGTGACCGCCAAACGTGCGGCAGGCTACGGCAAGAAGGCCTTTCTCAGCCCAACGTCGAATGGTGCTTGGCGACACGCCGTAATGTTTGGCAACGATCCCGATGGAGTACAGCGTCATGATTGCCTCCGCTGACTTTGAGCGAGTTCGTCTCTTCTTTTTCCAAGTTTAACGTTGCCATGGAACCCGTTATGGGAGATTTGGTAGATTTTTTGTCAACTAGTAAAACCCTGCCCCCGGAGCAATCCGGGGGTAAAATTTTTTGTCCTCAGATGCACGCAGGCCCCGGAAGCCGAAGAGCCCGAGGCCTTTTACTTACGCGCCTAGCAGAGTAAGAACAGGATCAAGAAAATCAGGATTTTCAAGACCCGCCTTGCTATACTGGCGGAAGAAGATTTGTGTTCCATTTATCAATCTTCCTTTAAGCGGCTCGGTGCTACCAACACCTGAGCCGTTTTGCTACGGTTTTGTCCCGACGACTGGATGGCTACCGCAGCAAAACCACCCAATGCATGCCGAGTAATGGAACGAACCTCGGACAGACAATTTTCGAAATTCTACACAGTCCCCTAACCTTCCGACATACTATCGAGTCGCTTGGCAATGTCCTCCGACTTCGGACGATAGTAGCGCTGCAGCATTTTCAAATTTTTGTGCCCTGTTTGCCGAGCAAGGGACAGAAGGTCAAGACGCGGAACGCCCGTCTTCGGATCCGGACTCGCAGCCCACGTCGCAAAAGTCGCGCGACTGTCGTGGAAATTGAGTCCTTCTCGGATGACTCGACCGGCGGAATCGAGCTCCGGACCAAGCCCGCCAAAAACCTTAGCCCGCGGTTTAAGGAGTCCAAAATCCTTTCGGGCGGCGCTGTTTGGCTTAATTACGAGGTCGTACCGGCGAAGTGAGGTAATACCGCAAGAATTCGGCTGGTTTTGTTCTCTCAAACGGACGCTTTGCCGTGTAGGGCGAGGCGTCCGTGTACAATCGAAGAATCATTGACAAGACGAAGAGCCTGACGACTCCAGGGTGTCTTTGTCTGCACACTTGGGAGAATAGACCAATGAAGAAGTTTTTCACGAGCGTTGCCGTTTGCGCGGCGGCTGCCATTGCATTGACCGGTTGCGGTGACGATAAGGCGAAGGAACCCGCAAAGACGGCTTCGGCTGACACGACGATTACCGTGGGTGCTACCCCGGTTCCCCATGCCGACATTCTCAACTTCATCGCGCCCGAGATGAAAAAACAGGGCGTGACGCTCAAGGTGTTGGAATTCTCCGACTACGTCAAGCCCAATATGGCTCTGGCTGACAAGGAAATTGACGCAAACTTCTTCCAGCATAAGCCCTATCTGGACAGCTTTGCCAAAGAACGCGGCCTGAAGCTTTCTTCGCTCGTTGCCGTACACATCGAGCCGATGGGCGTGTACTCCAAGAAGTTTAAGGACGTCAAGAGTGTTCCCGATGGCGCCAAAATCGCCATTCCGAACGACCCGACCAACGGCGGCCGAGCGTTGCGTGTTCTGGCTGACGCCGGCATCTTTGGTCTGAAGGACGGCGTGGGTGTCAATGGTACTCCCGCTGACATTGTCAACAATGCCAAGAACGTGAAGATTCTTGAAATGGAAGCCGCCGTGTTGCCGCGCACGCTCGATGACGTTGATTACGCTGTCATCAATTCCAACTTTGCTCTGAGCGTGGGGCTCAATCCCACCAAGGATTCGCTTTTTACTGAAGCCAAGGATTCGCCGTACGCCAACATTGTTGCGGTTCGTGCAGATGACAACCGCGAAGTTTTGCAGAAGCTGAAGTCCGCCATTACGTCTCCTGCCGTTCGCGACTTCATTCTTGAGAAGTACAAGGGCTCTGTGGTGCCGGCTTTCTAACAGGTTAAATACAGATCTTTAAAAAATTGAGAGGGAATTCTCTGAATTCCTTATCTCATAGGGCAAAAAGCGAACCTCCCGTTTCCGAATCTCCTTCAGGTGATCGAAAAAACGGGAGGTTTTTTATGCTGTTAGGGGTAGATAACAGTTTGTAAGTGAACTGTAATCAAGTTCTAGTCAACGCCCGTCACAACAGCAGGAGTCACTGGATTCGACTTTTTCTTTTCCGTCGAGCGGTTGCATGGAGCAGTCTGGGGAGATGCCGCGCGACTGAAGGTAACTGATACCCCATTCATAGATGCAACTCAGGATCGGCCGAAGACTTCTGCCGAGATCCGTGAGCGAATATTCCACCTTGGGCGGCACCACCGCGTATGCCTTGCGGGAAATCAGACCATCGTGCTCAAGTTCCTTAAGTTGTTGCGAGAGCATCTTGGCATTGGCTTGCGGCACGGCTTTCTGCAACTGAGAGAAACGTTTCGTGCCGTCAAAGAGATTCCAAAGAATGAAGGCCTTGTGCTTGCCGCCGATGAGCGCGAGCGTGGTGCGCACAGGGCAGTGCGCGGGTTCGGAAACGGGGTTGTCTTTGAAGGAGGGCATACGTAATTTCTATCATAGTTACTTTTTAGAAAGTATATACCTTAAAGGTACCTTCTTCCCAAAAGAAAGTATTCGATTAGAATCATTCTCACCATGGGAAGGCGAGGCCTTCTTCGCCTAACAGAATTCAATTGCCCACAAGATGCAGAAACTTCACTTTGATGTCACGGGAATGAGCTGCGCGGCTTGCTCGGCGCGCGTGGAAAAAGCCGTCAAGGCGCTCGACGGCTGCTGCAACGTCACGGTCAACCTTCTCAAAAACGACATGACGCTGGAACTCGATGACGCCAAACTCTCGCAGGATGACGTAGTCAAGGCAGTGACGGCGGCCGGTTACGGCGCCAGCCTTCGGGATAACGACTCGAACCCCTCGGGCAAGGCCAAGACTCAAAAGAAAAACAGCCAAGCAGCGGTCCTGCAGCAGGAATTGACGGCCACGCGCAAGCGCCTCTATTGGAGCCTCTTTTTCTGCGCGCTTCTGATGGTGATCACGATGCTGCCGATGGCTGGCATCACGTTCTCCTTTTTTGAGGGAGCACAAAAAGCGCCGGCCTTTGCCTTCACACAGCTCTTGCTGACGTTGCCGGTGCTGGTGCTCAACAAAAACTTTTTCACGCGTGGCTTCAAGGCGCTTGCGGGGCTCGCGCCCAACATGGATTCATTGGTCGCGCTGGGGGCGACGGCCTCAATGTTCTCGGGCATCGTGTCGCTTTACGTGATGTTATATGCGGCGGGCACCGGTGATTGGAGCACTGTGAGCCACCACGCTCACAATCTCTACTTCGATTCTGCCGCGATGATTCTGACGCTTATCGGTTTGGGCAAGTATTTTGAAGCCCGAGCCAAAGCGAGAACCACGGACGCCGTCTCGCAGCTCGTGAGCCTTGTTCCTGATACCGCGCGTGTGATTCGCAACGGCGAAGAAACGGAGATTGCGGCTGATGACGTTGTTGTAGGCGATGTGCTTGTGATCAAAACCGGTGAGCGCATCGCAGTTGACGCAGTGGTCGTCGATGGCCACGCACAGGTCGACGAATCGGCACTTACAGGCGAAAGTCTGCCGGTGGAAAAAGAAATCGGCAGCAAGATCTCCGCAGCAACGTTGATGCATTCCGGTCATATCCGAGCCAAAGCAACTCGCGTGGGGTCAGATACGACGCTTGCGCAAGTGATTGCTTTAGTCGACGAAGCCACATCGTCCAAAGCGCCGGTGGCCCGTTTGGCCGACAAAATCAGCGGTATCTTTGTCCCTGTCGTGCTTGCGATCGCTTTGGTGACGGCCTTCGTGTGGATTGCACTCGGGGCAAGCGTTGAGTTTGCACTGACACTTGCTGTGAGCGTTCTGGTGATTTCCTGCCCGTGTGCGTTGGGTCTTGCGACGCCCACTGCTGTGATGGTGGGAACAGGCCGTGCGGCTCGTCTTGGTATTCTTTTTAAGTCGGCCGAAGCGCTTGAAAAGTGCAGCGGCATCAATGCCGTGATTCTGGATAAGACCGGAACCGTCACCGAAGGTAAGCCTGTTGTCACCGACATTCGTGTCTTTGCCTCTCATCTGCGCGAGCGGGATCTTTTGAAACTGGCTGCTTCCGTTGAAGTCAAAAGCGAGCATCCCCTGGCTCAGGCGATCGTCCGATGCGCACGTGAAAACGAAACGGGCCTTTTTGAAGCCAAGGACTTCAGTCAGCAGCCGGGAAGCGTTTTCGCAATGATCAACGGCAAGACTTATGCCATTGGTAACCGTACTCTGGTTAAAGACGATGCCTCGATTCTCTCGGAGCTCGAAACTTTGTCCGAAGCAGGCAAGACGGCTCTCGTCGTCTGCGAAGATAACGTGCCGGTAGGGATCGTAGTCTGCGCCGATACGATCAAAAGCGACAGCGCTGAGGCTATCCGCGCCTTTAAGGCGGCGGGGCTCCGTGTGATGATGCTTACGGGAGATAACGAACGTACGGCCAAAGCCATTGCACGAGCCGTCGGAATCGATGAGGTGGTGAGCGAAGTGCTCCCCGCCGACAAGGCCGCTGTTGTCAAACAAACGCAGCAGCAAGGAGTCCGCGTGCTGATGATCGGTGACGGCATCAACGATGCGCCCGCGCTTGCGACGGCTGACGTGGGCATGGCAATCGGTGCGGGGACTGATGTGGCGATCGAATGTGCCGACGTGGTGCTCGTCAACAGCAAACTGACCGACGCGGTGTCGGCTTATGAACTGTCGTGCGCGGTGCTTCGCAATATCAAGCAGAACCTTTTCTGGGCGTTCTTCTACAACGCTATTGGCATTCCCGTGGCTGCCGGCGTCTTCTTTACGACGCTCGGTTGGTCGCTCAACCCTATGATCGGTGCCGCGGCCATGAGCATGAGCTCCGTGTGTGTGGTGACCAACGCGCTGCGTCTGAGACGCTTTAAGCCGACGAGCAGGAATTCCTTATCATCTTTCTCAACCGTTGCTGCGGCCTACGCAGCCTACCAATTGCCTTTGGAGCAAAGGAGTAAAACCATGCAAAAAGTGATCTTGATCGAAGGCATGCACTGCCCGCACTGTTCAGGCGCCGTAACCAAGGCGCTCACAAAGCTTGCCGGCGTGACGAGTGTCGACGTGAGTCTTGAAAAGAAGTGCGCCGTAATCGAATGCGAAGAAACCGTTACCGACGACGTACTCAAGGCCACGATCACGGATCTCGACTTTGAAGTGAAAGACATCGAAACGAAATAACGGCGGTTTGATTTCCGTAGAAGTGACCTGAACGGACGACAGTTCCTCCAATGGCTGCCGTCCGTTTTTGCAACCAATTTACCTGAGACGGACGAAAGAGAACGCCCCAAATTGCATCGCAATCTGAGGCGTTCAACACACTGAAAGGCTCAAACAAATCAGCTGGCCCAGGTGAGGTAGCTGTAGATCGAGAAGACGCCCAGAAGAGCGGCTTCGGCCACAATCACCGGGATGAGGGTCTTGAAGAAGTCCGCTTTGAAGTAGTCAAGCGACACAATGAGGCACACGTGAGTGGGCGTGATCATCTGTCCACCGACGCCGAAAACGAGAGCGACGCCTACGAGATCCAGAGACCCCGCAGGAGCCAGAAGTGCCACGATCGGCATGACGATGGCAACGTGTCCCTGAGACATACCCGTTAAGACACCGATCAAGAAGCTCAGGCCTGCGATGATGACGGGAGTGGGCAGCGGAGCGGCCTTGAAGCTTTCGACAACTTGCCCAAGAACGCCCGTAACGTCCAGAAGTTGGATGAAAAAGAGGATGCAGGTGACGTCGCGCAGAAGTTTCCATTCAATGGCGCCGATGAAGATGTCTTTGATCGGGACGGCGCGGTTAGTGCCCATCAGAACAAAGACCATGGCCGCCGCCACAACGCCCATGGAGACGGCTGCACCGACGCCGCCGAAGACCATCAAAAGGAAAACGGCGGCCACAGGCAGAATCGAGAGCCAAAAGTCCAAGCGATTGCGTTGTAGGTCAAAGTCCGGGTCTTCTCCCATGTTCTGAGCACGTAAGTCTTCGAACTTCATCGGACGCACGAACATCAGCCAGCCGATGGCAAACATCAGAGCCGTCACCCAAACAAGGTGAATAATCACGTCGCCCACGCCAACGCCCACAATCGAGCAGGCGAGAATCATTCCCGGAATGATGGGGCTGGAGAATTCAAAGATGTGACGGAACCAGAAGTTAATCGTTGCTTTCTGTTCTGCCGTGATCGTCATACCCTTGGAAGCGTTGTCGACAATCGGGGCTGAGAAGCGAGCGCCGCCCACGGAGGGCAATAATCCTAAGAAGGCCGGCATCACCGCCATCGTCACCTTGGTGGAGTGAATCAGGTGGTTGAGGTACTGCACCATGCCCTTGAGGCAGCCGCTCTTGCGAAGTTCGATTTCAAGGCACACCACGAAATAGAGAGCAAAGAGCAGGTCGTATGTGCGCTGCATGGTGAACATTTGCTTGGCGGCTTCACCGAGCAGAGGGATTTCCGGCTTGACGGCGACCCAGATGAGCAGGCCGCCCGCCAGAATGGCCGGACCGATGGGAACTTTCTTGCGAAGCGCCACGATGATAAGGAGCATCGCAAGGGCAAGAACGACAAAGATATTCATGTTCAAAAAAGCCCCGAAGGGCACCAAAAAGCAACAGTAAGGTCGATTGTACGCCTCGCCGGCAGGTTTCCGTACTGAGAGGCATTTCTATAGTGCGGCGCTTTAGTCGCTTATTGTGAGACTGTTAGCTGTATATGGACACAAAAAAGCCCGAGAAGGTTTCAGCTCTCGGGCGTTTGGCTGGACGACTGAATCTTAGAAGCGTGCGCGCTTGGTTGGCACCCCCGTTGCCAGACGCGTGGCGTCAAAGAAATCCTGTGAAAAAACGGGGGCGGCCTTGATGTTCATGGGATCATGAGGCAAACGCTCAGCCGGCTCGAACATGCCGTCAATGTTGACAGGTTCCGTGTCTGTCATCAGACCTTCGGGAACGTGCTTTACCTGTGTGCGGGCAAACGTTTCGACGAAGGAGCCGCGTTTGGCAACGTTCGAAAAAAGTGCCGCCGGCACTTCGCCCAACGCGCTTTCAGCAAAAGTTCGGTCAAAGATGCGAGCATGCGTGTTGGTGCTGAATAATCCCGCCGGAATCGAATGAAGCGACTTACAACCCATGAAGGCTTCAGAGAAATCCTCGGCCTGAAGGTTGGCTGTAAAAAGCTGGCGGCTAACATGCGTTAATCCACTCAGGGCAAAAACGCCGGTGAAGGTTCTTGCGTAAATAAGCGGGAAAAAAAGTGATTCCGGGACTTCCGTTAAGGCGGTTAGTCCCGCGAAAGTACCCGATAGCGCAACAAGATGTGTATTGTGGGCAAAAAGCGACGACACAAGTTGCGTGAGCTGCCGAGGAGGCTTTGCGGGGTTCCAGATGTGACCTGCCGTGCTTAGCATGCCGGTGGCGTCATCATGCAAAGCAGGGATCGGGGAAATTATGGCCGTTGTCTGTTCGGGCAAAATGATTGTTGCAGCAGGCATCGGGCCGCCGAAGTCAATCTCCAGGCGATGCGTGCCCGGCATCGGGTGATACTCTAGGACAGTGCTCGAGATAGGCTCACGATGGTGTTGCGAGGTTTGCCCGTCAAAAGATACCGTTACTTGATTGAGTGACGGGGCAATGGTGTTGCCGGCGGGAATGCGCAGCGTGACAAGACGGTCGCGTTTGCCGACGGTTACTTCTGCGACAAACTTGGTCATGCGAGAGTCTCCTTGCCGCGAGGGGTGTTTTCGGTTATTGGCTGAGCTGCAAAGCAGTCGTAGCGGGGCGAATGAGGCGAAGCCACGTAGCTGGCGGGGAGCGCTTTGAGGCTCTTGCAGAAGGCGAACATGCCGTCGGTACTCTTTAAATCGGGAAGCATTGAAACAATGCCGTCGGCAACATCCGTAAGTCGCACGCATCCGGCAAAAGCTTGTTCCAGATTGACGATGGAGGGATTGTTCGCGAAAAGATCTTCCGGAATGCTGCGCAGCTCCCGGCGATCTGCCGCCCAGCCGCAGAAATCGCCCAGCGTTTCGACGGTGCGGGGGTGAAAAGCCGGCAACGCATTATGTACGGCGGTGACGCTTCTGCCTAAACGGAAAGGTCGAACTTCTTCTCCGGCAGTGTGGTGAAGTTTCACGCGATAGATGCCGGGCTGAGGATAGTTGTGCGACAAGGCGTCGGTGCTATTCCAGTCGATGAGTTCGGCGGAACCGTCGCCCCACTCAACGAATAAGTCTCCTTCGAGTTCAAGGTCGATGGGGTAAAACAACACGATCGGTTCGGATGACAGTGGCGAGGCGTGCCAGTCGAAATCGAAACTCGGATCGGCAAGATTGGCGTGAGGGCGAATCCAGCCGGCTTCCTGACGACGACCTTTGTCACACCATGCAAAAAGACGGGGGGCGGCACCAAGCATGAAGCCTTCCAGACATACCGGGAGGTTTTTCTTATCTCCGAAGGGATTGTCGACGTCTCGTAAGAACGGACAATGTGCAAAAGTCTCTTCGCACAGTGAAAGCGTCAGCGCGTGGCGCAGCAGGCCGTAGGGAATGCTTGTGAGCTTGCTTCGGGCAAAAGTGCGCGCGAGACTCTTAATCGATTTGCAGGGCGAGAAAAGCGACACGGGAACGGTCTTAAGCGACACGCCCATGAAGGCTTCGTCGAAAAATGCCAGATTTGGGTTGTTTGCCAGAAAATCTGAACAAAGGAAATTGAGCGGCGCCGAACCGGTTTCCGGATCAGGCGCAAAAAGCGGTGGCAGAGTGTCGGAAGGTTCGGGGCGTCCTTCGGGGTCGGTTTCCCCCATCGTGAGGGTGGGCAGCGCAGTTGAGACGCTTACCGTCTGGTAAGGCAATCTTTTGAGCGGCATAAAACCCGAGGGAGTCGTCACCGTCACGGTCCGCTTGCCGTCTTCAGCGTATCGGTGCGTGCAGGAACTCGTGGCGAGAAAATCTTCGCCGGATACCATGCCCGCGACCGAATCCGACGACATGGTCACATCGGCGACCGAGATGTCGCCGTCGCCCCAGTCGATACGAATGTCTCCGATGTGCTCTGCAGCAAATTGCGGCACGGCGAAGAATTCGATTGTGATCACCTCATCTTTGGGACAAATGACGGTGAAGACAAAGGGTTGAGGCGAAGGGATGCGGGAAGCGGACATCGTTTTGTTCTATGGAATAACGCGCTGAATTGTACCGCAGCGGCTGTTCGGACAATGACAAACGCTGCGGCGGAGGTGATTACGGGCGTTTTTCGGGTGGGAGACTTTCCAAAAGTGCGTTGACGATTGTGCGGACGTTCTGAAGACGCGTTACTGCGTTTTCGCTGTTGACCGTCATCTTGAGCCGCGTCAAACTGCCGGGCAGTACTCGGAGATCGCGGCGTTTTTGCAGTAGTGCAAACATCACGGCCGGGTCAAACATCGTTTTTTGAGCAAACGTAAAGACAATAGCTTGTTCGGCTGCGTCAATCTTGTGAATGCCGATGGCCGCGCATTCGATACGCAGACGATGCACGGCAAGAAGCGTCTTGGCTGCGGGAACAGGACTGCCGAAACGGTCGGTGAGGTCATCGGTGCATTCACCGAGTTCTTCGAGCGTTTGAGCTGCAGCGAGCCGTTTATAAAGAGACAGGCGTGTACCGACATCCGGTACATAATCGTCGGGTAGAAGTGCGGGCAGATGCAGGTTAATTTCCGTGAGAGTCTCAAAAGGCGAGTCAAAGGTCGGCTCTTCACCACGGCGAAGCGAATCCACTGCGCGCTTTAACATCTGCGTGTAGAGTTCAAAGCCCACCTGGGCCATTTCTCCCGATTGTTCGTCGCCGAGAACTTCGCCCGCACCGCGAATTTCGAGGTCGTGCATGGAAAGATAAAAACCGCTGCCGAGTTCCTCAAGGTTCTGAATGGCCTCCAGGCGACGTTCCGCATTCTTGGTGATAGCGCCTTCGTCGGGGATGAGCAGATACGCATAGGCCTGATGGTGGCTGCGTCCTACTCGGCCCCGAAGCTGATGCAACTGCGCCAAGCCGAACTTATCGGCACGGTGCATGATGATGGTATTGGCAATCGGAATGTCAATGCCTGTTTCGATGATGGTTGTGCAGACAAGGACATTGAATTCACGCCGGTAGAACTCGCGCATGACGCGTTCAAGCTCTCGCTCACTCATCTGGCCGTGGGCAATACCGATGCGTGCTTCCGGTATCAGCTCGGCGAGCATCTCGGCGCGGGCCTGAATGGTATCCACGTCGTTGTGAAGGAAATAGACCTGACCGCCGCGCTTGAGCTCGCGGATGACGGCCTCCCGAATCAAAGCTTTGGATTCGCGGCGCACGAAGGTCTTGATTGCCAGACGTTTTTGCGGTGCTGTGGCGATGACGGAAAAGTCGCGAATACCCTCCAAACTCATTGCGAGCGTTCTCGGAATCGGTGTGGCGGTGAGCGTGAGTACGTCAACTTCGGCGCGCAGACTCTTTAGGCGTTCCTTTTGTCGAACACCGAAACGATGTTCTTCGTCAATCACGACGAGCCCGAGACGCTTGAATCTGACCGATTCGCTCAAAAGCTTGTGCGTGCCGATGACGATGTCGACCGTACCGCTTTCGAGCCCCTCGATTGTTTGAGCGGTCTGTTTGCTGGTGCGAAAGCGCGATAGTTCGGCGACTTTCACGGGCCACGCGGCAAAGCGGTCCTTAAACGTTTGGGCGTGTTGCTCTGCCAACAGGGTTGTGGGACACAGGACGGCGACCTGCTTGCCGTTCATGACGGCAATGAAAGCCGCACGCAACGCCACCTCGGTTTTGCCGAAACCCACGTCGCCGCAAACAAGGCGATCCATGGGACGGCCCGAGTGCATATCGGAAATGACAGCCGCAATGGCCGCGGCCTGATCGGGCGTTTCTTCAAAAGCAAAGCCTTCGCAGAATGCCTGATAATCCGACGATTCTGTTTCAAATGCAAAGCCCTGCTTGGCTTCGCGCATGGCGTAGAGGTGTAGGAGTTCGGCTGCGGTGTCTCGCACTTTTTGCGCGGCTTTTTTGCGTGCCTTTTCCCAGTCGCCGCGTCCGAGATTGTTGAGTGGCGCGTGCTCGCTGTCGGCTCCCGTGTAGCGACTGATGAGGTTGAGCTGTGAGACCGGCACGAAAAGTTTGGCGTCGTTTGCATAATCGATGCGAACGAATTCGGCGGGACCTTCTTCGGTGGAAATGGTTTCCAGACCGTGATAACGGCCTACGCCGTGGGCGGCGTGCACGACAGGGTCTCCTTCCCGCAGTTCGCTTACGTCGCGGATGATGGCTTCGACGTTGGTTGTGCGATTGTGGCCGCGGCGACGGATAATCGCTTTGGTGTTGTAGAGTTCGGACTCGGTGATGATGACCAAGCCGGGTTCTTCAAGCACGAAGCCGCCCGAAAGGGGCCCTACGGCAATGGCAAGCGGCTCTGAGCCATTGACAAACGCGGCAAACGATTCGACGAGCTCGGGTTCGCGCACGCCGTCGCGCAGAAGTTCCTGCAAGCGCGCAGCACGGCCCGAACCGGTTGCTACGATCAAAATGCGCTTTTTTTCAATGCGGCATTTTGCGACGAAGTCCTTGAGTTTGGCAGCAGGGTCTTTGGCTGAGCGCTCAATCGTGAGTGACGTGTCAATTCCCGTTTCGGGGGCCTTCAGAGAAATGCGACCGAAGGGGGCGATAGCGTCGAAAAAGCTGTCGGCTTTGTCAAAGAGTTTTTCAGGGGGTAAAGCAGGTCGCTGTGCGTCGTGCGAGAGAAACTTGTAACGCTCCTGCGTCTGACGCATGAAGGAGTCGATAGCGTCTCGTGTCTCACCTAACGTGATGAAAAGCGCATTGTCCGGAAGATAATCGGCAAGCGTTCCGGTTGACTCAAAAAAGAGGGGTAGATAGTACTCTATGCCAGGGGAACAAATTCCCGAACCCACGTCCACGTAGACCGGGCATTTGTTCGGGTCGCCAGGGAAAGCGGCGCGCCAGGCGGCACGGAACCGATTGCGGGATTCTTCGTCAAAGGCAAATTCGTGACCGGGCAAAATACGCACGCGATCAACGCTGCCGGTGCTTCGTTGCGATTCGGGATCGAAACGGCGGATTGCGTCGATTTCATCGTCAAAAAGGTCGAGCCGCAGCGGAGTGGCGGCCCCCATCGGAAAGATGTCCACGATGCCGCCTCGAACCGCAAATTCGCCGGGTGCCATTGTTTGCTCGACGCGTCCGTAGCCTGCGGCAACGAGGGAGGTCTCCAACTTACCGATGCTTATGGTTTGACCTTTGCGAAAGAAAAACGTATTGCCGGCAACATAAGACTTTGGCGCAAAGCGTTGCGCGGCGGTGCTAGCTGCCGCAATCAACACATCGGGCCGGGCCTGCAGATCGTCGCTCGTAAGGTTATAAAGGGTTTCCAGGCGTTCGCTTACCAGGTCTGCGTGCGGACTCATGGTATCGTAGGGAAGAGTTTCCCAGTCGGGAAGGCTCGAAACTTTGAGAGAGGGATCGAGCCAGGCGATTTCCTGATTGAGCCGCGCGACGTCAAACGCGTTGGCGCAGATCAAAACCGCCATGCGCTTTTGGCTGCGGGCCAGTTCAATGAGCGCCGTGAGAGCCGCCGAGCGATTACCGCCGTTTACCGTTGAGTTTTTTAGGCGCCGAGCGGCAGCGGCCAACTGCGTATCGTTAAGAGAAGAGGCGAGAACGGACAAGACGTCAGACATCGGATAAGCAAAAGAAAGGTACCGTCAATGTGCGCAATTGTACGGTAGACCGCAGTTGTCTCCGAAGTGGGCCGTTGGCCTCAGAGTGTCTTTTGGCCGACGAGCTTTTGCAAGTGAGGCGGTAACTTTCCGGTGTTTTCAATGATGTCGGCAAAGGCGGCGTCGGCGCTCTCGGCTTCATCCGTGCGCATTGCTTCTTCCACGCAGCACAAAGCCGACTCGATTTTCAGTGCTTCGTCCTGAGAGACGGTGCGCAGAATTGTGCCGCGGAAAACCAGAACCAGATCGCCGACTTCGGGCATTTCATCGGCAAAGGAAGCATTGGCGATCTCCGTGCGTCCGGGCCGCGTCACGACCACGTCGCAGTCGTTGCGAACTTCCAGAACGCGCATGGGAACGGCGATGCACATCTTGTGGTCTCCTTATTGGAATTTGGGAAAGAAGCGAACGTCGCCTTCGCGTGGCGCTTCTTCTTCGGAAGGGCGCTGTGTTTCGTAGTCGCGTTTGTTGAGCGAAGCGTCACCCAGAGGCGCCACTGTTTCGCCCTCGGATCGACGAACAACCTCGTAGCCCCAACCGGTCAGCACATCTTTGGCTATCTCGACAGCCCGCGCAAGCGCCGATTCGCAGGCGGGTGTCAATGATCCACCGTAGTCCTGCAGAATTTCCGGCTGAATGGCGACCACGGCGATGCGTTCCGGTGCGTGACCCTGCAGTTCGGCAAGTGCCAGCACTTCGTTCATGCCTGTTTGATGCGGCGAAATTTTGGTGGCCGACCAGAACTTAACCTCGTCGTTTGTAAGGAGCTTGAGTGTGCCCGGTTTTTCCTGTAGGTCAGCACAGTCAAAAAGAAGCAGGTCTTTGGTGGAGCCGATCAGTTCCAGGAGGTACATGCCGAGCGTGCCGCCGTCGGCGACCTTTGTCTTTTCAGGGAGTTTGTAGCGGGCGTTGAACGCTTCGACGGCGCGAACGCCGAAGCCTTCATCGGCCCAAAGAATGTTTCCGACACCTAAAACGAGCACGTCGATCGGTTCAAAAAGATCAAATCCGGGAACAGTTTGCATGAGAAGAACCTGACAAATTAGGATGAAATTGTCTGTTGCACGGGACTTAACAATTTTGCGCGAAAGCAGCGTCTTATTCTTCAGTCGTTCGTCGAAAACAAAGTACTTCTGGCGACCTACACCGCGTACGAAAAAAAACGGACCGCAGTCGCCTGCAGTCCGTCGGATGCGGCAGCCCCGCAGGGCTGCATGCGTGGAGTTGCGATCAGTGTTCTTCGCCGCCGTGCTTGAACATTCTCAAGCCGCTCGTCATCGAGCTGATGGTGGTGGCACCGCCCATGACGTCTTCGCGGAAGCTCATGTAGATGTGAGCAATCGAGAAGAGGATGAAGATATACATGAACGCATGGTGCGTGGTGCGAACGGCCTGGCTGTCGCCAAAGAGCACGAACACCCATTCGAACCAGGCGTACCAGCCGGCGTCGGCACCCCAGGCCTGAGCGTAGAGCGCCAGACCCGTGATGATGATCACGATGCTGCCCAGAGTGAACATGAAGAACATGGCGCACTGAGCAAGCGGGTTGTGACCGGCGTACTCGGGGGAGGTTTTTCTCAGGAACAGGTAGTACTTGACCTGCTCAAAGAGCATCTTCCACCACTTCAGGCTCCAAAGCGGCGGCACGAGGATCATGCGCGAGTATTTGTTGCCGACGATGCCCCAGTACAGTCGCCAGATAAAGATGACCGTAAAGATCATGCCGGCAGCAAAGTGCGCAAGCCGAATGTATGCGAAGTCATACGTCGCCCAGGTGTCGCCGAGGTTTGCCACCAGAGGAGCTCCGATGAGAAAACCCGTGATGATCATCACCGCCATGCACACGGCCATCGCCCAGTGCCAGATTCGCACGGGCGCTTCCCACACGTACAGCGGGTGCGTTCCTGCCGAAACGTCAACTTCATAGGTGACGGGATCGATTTTCATAAACGTACCTTCCATCTGTTGGTCCGGGCGGGCGGCAAACAGCGTCTGCCGCTCGTTCGGACTTGACACGACAACGTTCGCGTTAACGAACCTTGACGCTCACGAGCTCTTCGCCCTTGTTGTCCAACACATGCGTGGCGCACGCGAGGCACGGGTCAAACGAGTGGATCGTGCGGATGATTTCAAGCGGCTCTTCGGGCTTGGCAAGTTTGGTGCCGATAAGCGAAGCTTCAAAGGCGCCGTGGTTGCCTTCCGTATCGCGCGGGCTGGCGTTCCACGTCGTCGGGACGACGGCCTGCCAGTTGGCGATCTTGCCGTTGTCGATGACGCAGTAGTGTGCCAGTGCGCCGCGGGGTGCTTCGCACGCACCCACGCCCTTGCACTGCTTGGGCCAAGTCTTGGGTTCCCAGAACTCCATGTTGGCGGCAGCTTCGTCGCCGGCGCGGATGTTGGCGATCAGATCGTCAACGTACTTCACCATCATGTCGGCCATGAAGCTCGCTTCAAGGGCACGGGCGGCGTGGCGACCGAGCGTCGAGAACATGGCTTCGAGCGGAAGGTTGAGTTCTTTCAGGGTGGCCAGAGCCGGATCCTTGTACTGCGGCATGTTCTTGACAACGCCCATGACGACGCGGGCAAGCGGGCCGACTTCCATCATGTGTCCTTTCCAGCGCGGGCTCTTTACCCACGTGTACTTGCCGTTTTGCGAAATCCAGTTGTATTTCTGGGGCGTGCCGTCGGAGTCCGGTGCAAAGCCGAAGGCATGGTCGGTGACGCCGTCCCACGGATGCAGGCCCTTCTTGTCGCCCGGGTACTTGTACCACGAGTGATCGACAAATTCCTGAATTTCGTCCGGGTTGCGCAGGTCAACCGGATGCACTTCGTTTAACTTGCCGTCAATGATGGCGCCCATGGGCATCATCAGGCTCTTTTCGCTCCATTCATTCGGAATTTCAGGGAAGTCGCCGTAGCAGAGCAGGTTCTTGGAGCTGATGCCGCCGCCGATCTTGAACCATTCCGGATACATGCTCGCAATCGCCTTGACGTCGGGAATGTAGACGTTGTTGACGATGTCAACGCAGGCCTTAGCGATGTCGCGCATGTAATTCATGCTGACTTCGTTGACCATGACACCTGCGGCACCCGTGTCGTGCATGTTGATCGGGCAGGCAACGCCGCCGACGAGATAGTTCGGATGCGGGTTCTTGCCGCCGAGGATGGTGTGGATCTTGATGATTTCCTTGTGGAAGTCGAGCACTTCAAGGTAGTGCGCAACGGCAAGGAGGTTGACGGCAGGCGGCAGTTTCATGGCCGGGTGGCCCCAGTAGCCATTCTTGAAAATGGAGAGCTGACCGCTTTCGACGAATTTCTTAAGACGCGCCTGCACGTCACGGAAGTAGCCGGCGGTCGCCAGATGGTGATGCGGGCTGATCTTCTGTTGAATTTCGCTCGTTTCTCGCGGATCGGCCGACAGGGCGCTGACGACGTCAACCCAGTCCAGGGCCGAGAGCTGATAGAAGTGCACCAGATGGTCCTGAACGTACAGGGTGGCGTTCATCAGGTTGCGGATGATGTTGGCGTTCTTCGGGATCTTGATGCCGATGGCGTCTTCGACGGCGCGCACGGCTGCAAGCGCGTGAATGCCGGTGCAGACGCCGCAGATGCGTTCGACGAACGCCCAGGCGTCGCGAGGATCGCGCCCCTTGAGAATCACTTCGAGACCGCGCCACATCGTGCCGGTGCTCATTGCGTCGGTGATGACGCCGTTGGCGTCGATTTCTGCCTGCACGCGCAGATGACCTTCGATGCGGGTGACGGGGTCAACGACAACGCGGCGGGTGTTCTGGCTGTTGCTCATTCTTTACCTCCGATGTCCTTGTTGGTCTTGGCGCGGGCTTGGGCAACCGCGCTCATGGCTGCGTGCGCTGCGGCGGCCACGCCGACGACGGCAACGGTGGCGATGCCGACCTTGTCGACCGTGGCTTCGACGCCACCCCAGCCCGGAGGCAGGATGTCGGGTTCGTGGTTGTAGAAGCTGCCCTTGTCAAAGAAGTTGTTTTCCGAGCAGCCGATGCAGCCGTGGCCGGACTTGACGGGCCAGGACAGACCTTCATTCCATTCGACTGTCGAGCAAGCGTTGTACGTGGTCGGGCCCTTGCAGCCGACTTTGTACAGGCAATAGCCAAGCTTGGCGCCTTCATCGTCGAATTTTTCAACGAACTGACCGGCGTCGAAGTGAGCACGGCGATAGCACTTGTCGTGAATGCGCTGACCGTAGAACATCTTCGGGCGCCCGAGGCGATCCAGAGGCGGCAGACGGTCGTAGGTGAGGATGTAGGTGATGACGGCGGTCATCACTTCGGGAATCGGCGGGCAACCCGGCACGAGGACGACGGGCTTGTCGGTGATCACCTCGGTGATCGGTACCGACTTGGTGGGATTGGGCTTGGCAGCCTGCACGCAGCCCCAGGCGGCGCAGGAACCCCAGCCGATGACGGCTTTGGCGTTGTGGCAGACGTGTTTGATCTTGTTCAAGAACGTCTCGCCGCCCGGAATGCAGAACACGCCGTTCTCGCCAAGCGGGATGTTGCCTTCCACGGCAACGATGTAGTTGCCCTTGTACTTTTCGATGGTGTCGGCCAGGGCGCTTTCTGCCTGGTGGCCGGCGGCGGCCATGATCGTGTCGTCGTAGTCGAGACTGATCAGATCCATCACCATGTTGGCGGCGATGGGGTTATAGCTGCGGATGAACGATTCCGTGCAGCAGGTGCATTCAAGACCGTGCAGCCAAACGACCGGCGTGCGGGGTTTGGTTTTCATGGCCTGAGCGATTTCCTGTGCGCCGGCGCTTCCGAGCCCGAGGCTTGCGGCCGTGAGCGAGCAGAATTGCAAGAAGCTTCTGCGGCTGATGCCTTGGCGTCGCAACGCTTCATATTGCGTTTCAAACATAGGCTTTCTCCTTTCGGTGAAGGGGCGATTCAATTTTTATTCGAATCTGTACCGAGAGTCGCAAATGGTTTATGTGAACAAAAAAACTCCCTTGCGGCTTTGAAAAGATGCTATCGAGGCACTTTGAGAAAACCTATACGCCGAAAGTACTTTTTATTATCCCGCAGGCTTACTTACCCTCCAAGGACTTGGTTTGGTAACAGGTCGAACGCTGGCGGTCTAGTCCGAAAGGCGGATAGAGAAATACAAGACTTGAAGCAAACGACTACGTCTAAAGACGTAGAAAGGCCGGTGTTCGAGCAATTTGTAGAATGTAAAAAAGGCGCCCGCATCCGAAGAAGACAGGCGCCTGAGGAAAGATTCCTTAAGAAGAAATTATTTTCCTTTTGCTTTCGTGTCCGAAAGATCGCTGATCTTGGCGTTTTTGATCAGATCATCGATATAAGTCTGCACGCGCTGCTGATTGAGAAGTTGACGAAGCGCGTGACTTTCGGCTTGATAGTTGACGAAGCGCTGGGCAGGACGAACGCCTTCGAGCTTGACAATATGCCAGCCCAGTTGCGTCTTGATGGGCTTTTTGGCGATTTGTCCGGGCTTGAGATTTTTGAAGCTTTCGGCAAATTCCTTGTCAAACATGTTGGGCGAAGTCCAGTCAATCAGGCCGCCCATGGCGCGGTTCTGAGCCGTGTCCTTGGAGTTTTCTCGGGCGATGCGGTCAAAATCGCCGCCCTTCTTAACGCGTGCCAACAAATCCTTGGCGGTCGTTTCGTCTTCAACGAGGATGTGACGCACCGATACTTCGGTTTTGCCCCAGCGCTTCTGTTCCTTTTCAAAGAGAGCTTTGACTTCTTCTTCCTTGACAGGATTCTTGGCGAGCCAGTCGTTGATGACCGTGCTCATCAGAATGTTTTTGGTGGCGTTGTCAATCATGCGGCGAACGTCATCGCGCTCGGAAATCTTGGCCTTACGGGCTTCCTGCAAAAGCAGCATATCGCGGGTGAGCAGATGACGCACTTGCGTCTCGAGCTGAGGCGTGCGTTCCTGACCGCGGGAGGTATAGACACGGATGAGTTCTTCCTGCTGAGCCTTAGTGATCGTCTGGCCGTTGACAGTGAAGCTGGATGTGGCGGCCATGGCGCCGGCGGCAGCCATGACGGCGGCGCATCCGAAGGCAATGTGTTTGAGAGCCATAAAAGAATTTTCCTTCACGGAGTTAGATTCGAAGAACAAAAAAGTTTCGGTCATTCTGGCATCGAGGGAACATGCTTTGCGATCCAGAAACCCATGCCAATTGTAAAAATCAGTGTCAAGCCCATCAGCCCGAAAAGCTTGAAGTTGACCCATGTGTCCGTTGAACATGTGTAGGCCACGACGAGGTTGATGACGCCGACGGTCGCGAAAAAGGCAATCCAAGCCTTTTGAAGTGTGTTCCAGGCCGTATCCGGCATTTTGATTTCGGCGTTGGAGAGTAGCTTTCGGATGTAGTTGCGCCCGGTGCACTGGGCAAAAAGAAGAATGCCGCCGAAGATCCAATAAAGAATGCTCGGCTTCCACTTGATGAACATTTCGTTTTGCAGCCAGATGGTGAGCGAACCGAAGACAACGATCACGGCAAGTGAGATCCATAGCATCGGTTCCGGCTTTTTGCCGCGGGCAAAAACGATGGCGATTTGCACGAAGGTCGATACGATGGCCACCAGTGTGGCGAGCATCACTGGAGCGTGTTCCGGACCGGTGCCTCCGGTGATCAGGGTGAGAATATCGGCGGCAGTCTGCGGGTCGGATTCTCCGAATTTGAACGCACCGAAAAAGAGAATGATGGGAAATAGGTCGAAAAATAATTTCACGGCGATGTTTTTCTTGAGTCGTAGAAGAAGCGACAGGGCTTGAGCTTGCCGCGTTTTGATTCGGCGGCCATTATAAAGTCGATAGAAGGCAGCTTCGTACCGTGGACATCTCGGGACGGATTGCGTTACATTTCCGAACTCTTGCGGCACTCTGACAGGCTTCCATGTGGTGCGGGGCGTTATAGATTTACGGCTATTGTGCAGGATTCGGTGTGCCATATGGCCCGAATCTGCGGACTACCGCACGCTTGTTTGAGTGCTCAGATGGGATTTCCTGTATATGAATCAAGGACTTAAATACGTACTTATGACTTCAGCAGCAGTCACCGCCATGTCGGCTTCTGCCGCGGCATTAAAGCCCGTGCACACGGTCGAAGGCATCAAAAGCTATGAACTCGACAATGGTTTGCAAATTGTTCTTTTTGCAGACCAAAGCAAACCCACGGCTACGGTCAACACGACTTATCTCGTGGGCAGCCGTATGGAAAACTACGGCGAAACAGGTATGGCGCATTTGCTTGAACATCTGATGTTCAAGGGCAGCAAGAACTACCCCGATCCCACCAAGGAGTTCACACGCCGCGGCTTTCGCATGAACGGCACAACGTGGCTTGATCGCACGAATTACTTCGTGAGCTTTACCGCAAGCGACGACAATATGAAGTGGGCGCTGGGCTGGAGTGCCGACGCGATGACCAATTCCTTCATTGCCAAGAAGGATCTTGATACCGAAATGACCGTCGTGCGTAACGAGTATGAAATGGGGGAAAACAAGCCTATTTCCGTGATGCTCAAACGCATGCAGTCGGTGCTCTATGATTGGCACGCATACGGGCGCAGCACAATCGGTGCACGTAGCGACATTGAAAACGTGCCCATCGAAAATCTGCAGGCCTTTTACCGCAAGTGGTATCAGCCCGACAACGCCGTGCTGACCGTCTCGGGCAAGTTCGACGAAGCCAAGGTGCTTGAATGGATTCAGGAAACGTTCGGCAAGATCAAGCGTCCGGAGCGCGTATTGCCCAAGGCCTGGACGATTGAGCCCGTTGCCGACGGTCCGCGCACTTTCGAAATCCGCCGACCGGGCGAAACGCAGCTTGTCGCAGTGGGATACCGCGTGCCCTCGGCTTTGGCCGAAGACACCAATGCGGTGGAAACCGCCACCGACATTCTGGCCGACTCTCCGCGCGGACGTCTTTATAAGGCGCTTGTGGAAACCGGCATGGCCACGCAGGTTTTTGGCTGGCCTATGTCCACGCGCGATCCGGGCTTCGTGATGTTTGGCGCGATGGTTAAGAAGGGTGACGACATTGAGTCCGTGAAGAACAAGCTCATCGAAACCATCGAGCTTTCTTTTGCCAAGAAGCCTGCTACCGACGAAGAAGTCGGCACGAGTCTTGCGGAAGCTGCTGTGGATTACGATCGTGCGCTTTCTGATCCTGAAGGCTTTGCCGTGGATCTCTCGGACTATATCGCCTTGGGTGACTGGCGTTTGTTTTTTGCCGATCGCGACGCGACTGCCAAGGTGACGCCTGATGCCGTCAACACGGCTGCGGCTACCTATTTTGTTCGAGACAACCGCGTGGTCGGTCTCTTTATTCCGGATGATCATCCCAAGCGTGCGCCTTATATGACCACGCCCGACGTCAAAGACGTAATCGCCAAGGCAACTTTCAAGGAAGAGGGAGATCAGGCCGAAGCCTTTGACGCGAGTCAAGACAACATTGACGCTCGTACAGAACGTTTGCGCATCGGCGGCGTTGAAGTGGCGCTGCTGCCCAAGAAAACGCGCGGCCGCACCGTGACCGTTCTCTCGAATTTCCAATGGGGTAATCTTGAAAGCAATCGCGGTAAGGCGGCACTTAATTCGATGGTTCTGCCGATGCTCTCGCGCGGTGCCGAAGGAATGGATCGTAAGGCCATTGCCGACGCCTGTACCGAACTCAAGGTTCAGGGCGACGTAATGGGATACACCACGACGGCCGACAACCTTGTGGCGACCATTGAACTCTTCGGTAAGCTTTTTGAAAAGAGCACGTTCCCGACCAAGGAAGTCAATCAGCTCGTCAAGCAAATGACAACCATGATGGAAGCCAAGAGTGATGATCCGGTCTATATGGCTCGTGAAGCGTTGAAGAAACACTTCCAGACTTACCCGGCGGGTGATCCGCGTAACACTGTGCTCAATGAAGACCTGATTAAGGGACTCAAGTCGCTTACCCGTGAAGAACTCTACGACTGGTACAAGACGGCTGTGAGTGCAGAACACGGTGCAATTGCCATCGTCGGTGAATTCGATCCGGCCGCCGTCAAGGCCGCTCTTGAAAAGCTCTACGGCAACGCTAAGAAGGTTGACGCGAAGTATGCCTATGAGCGTTACTTCGGTGAATACAAGCCTGTGGCTGCCGAACGCATCGTGATCGACGCTCCGAGCAAGGAAAACGCAGTGATTGTGGCACGCGTTGATTTTGCAGCAAGTGTCAACGATGAGGATGCAGCTGCGCTTGTCGTGGCTGACTGGATTCTGGGCGGCGGTACGGGGCTTTCCAATCGCCTCGTTGATCGTCTGCGCCAGAAAGAAGGTTTGTCATACGGCGTCGGCTCGCACGTGAAGCTGCCGCAGTTCGGAAATCGCTCGAGCTGGATGATGTCCGCAATCGTCGCGCCGCAGAATCTGCCTAAGGCAGAAGCCTGCGCTAAGGAAGAAATCGAGCGCGCGGTCAAGGAAGGTTTCACCGAACAGGAAGTGAAGGAAGCCATCAAGGGCATTTTGGATTCTCGTGCCGTCAACCGTGCACAGGACGACTACCTTGCTCAGAGCTGGCTACAGTTTATGGAAGCGGGCAAGACGTTTGCTTTCAGCAAGCAGTTTGAAGAACGAATCGCCGCTGTGACGGTCGACTCCGTCAATGCCGCTTTGCGCCGCATGGTGATGCCGGAAAATGTGACCTGGATTCTTTCGGGTGATCTGGCAAAGGCCGGAATCAAGAAGTAATCCGCTCTAAAATCTGGCTCAACCAGAAGGCAGCGTCAACTCATCGGTAGTAGGCGCTGCTTTTTTCTATCGCTGTTCGCGTAGAAAACCTTCGCCTTCAGGCGTGAGCTCAATGCCAGCGGCCTTGATGCTCGCAGCGATCTCTCGCGTACATTCGAAAACAGCAGGATCGATTCGTCCGGCAGCCTTGGGCCAGAAGACATAGAAGGGAATGGTCAGCGGCTCTTTGAGATCGATCAGTTTGCAGTCGTTGGAAACGCTTTTTGCTGCCAGTCGGTCAGTGAAATGCACTCCGACGTTGCGCTTGACGAAACGAAGGGCCACCTGCGTGGACGATACTTCGGCAGCAATGCGAGCTTGAGTTGGCATGAGACGTCTGGCGTGTTCCTGTTCGAGTGTGTCTTTGGAAAGAATCACGAATTCGGCATCTCGGCAATCTTCCTGACCGACGGCGTCGAGCTGCGCGATCGGGTGTTGACGGCTTGCCACCAGACAAAAAGGCAGGTGAGCAAGCGCCGTTTTTTCCAGATCGTCGTGACTGCTCAGAAGCGTGCCGAAACCGACGTCAAACGGGTGAGAGTATTTGGAGTAGTGGATGTCGCGGCTGGCATGTACGTCCATTGTCACTCGCAAGGTTTCCTCATGGCGCTTCATGATGGTGACCACGGCCGGAATGATCACGTCGGAGCAGTGGCGAGCGAGTACCGCAATGCGAAGTATCTTTTTTCGATCACGCTGTCTGGAATACTCTTCCAATCGTTGCCAAGCTCGCATTGACTCCATGGCAACTCTGTAAAAATCGGCACCTTCTTCGGTAAGGGTCAATGCCTTGCCTGATCGATCAAAAAGCGTAAACCCGAGTCGTTCTTCTAGCTGAGAAATCACACGGCTTGCGGCGGAGGCCGAGAGCGCGATTTTGTCTGCGGCCGCAAGCAAACTTCCCGATTCGACGACGGCGCAGAAGAGGCGGACGGATTTCGATTTGAGTTCCATGAGGGCGATATGAAAAAAGGAGCGGGTCTGAGCTGCTTTCAGGGCGACCGAAAACGAGTCGTGTGCAATTAGGCGACACACGATAAAACTATCATCCGATAATAGGGGATCGTCTACGATTATCGAAGATAATACCCTGGGACGGTTGACTTGAGGTTGGCAAGCCTTCAGAAAGAAAAAAGGGGCGCATATAGCACCCCTCGGATCTGTTGCATTTTGCAATGCTTGTTAGTGGCAAAAGCTCGTTTCCTAACGATATTACCTGGCAAGTTTAGCCTGCTCCTAGCTTCACGTCAATGATCAGAGTAGCAACAAGCGGAGTTTGATATGTCTTCAAAGATGCGTTATCGCCTTGCGCTGGATTTAGGAACAACGTCGATTGGTTGGGCTATGCTCAGGCTTGACCAACAAGACCGGCCGTGCGCTGTTATCAGGGCTGGTGTGCGAATTTTTAATGATGGAAGAGTTCCGAAGACGGGGGAGGCTCTGGCAGTACAACGACGCTTGGCGCGACAGCAACGCCGGACGCGTGATCGCAGTCTTAGGCGCAAGAACAAACTGATCAATATGTTGGTTCGGTTTGGCTTTTTTCCCGAAAATCTGGCAGAGCGGAAATCGCTTGAGAGACTGAATCCGTATGAATTGAGAGCAAAGGGGCTGGAGCATCAACTCAAGCCGGAAGAATTTGCCAGAGCTTTGTTTCACCTGGCACAGCGTCGTGGATTTAAATCTAATCGAAAAACGGACAGAGGCGATGCTGAGTCCGGTGTTATGAAAACAGCGATTGTAGAAACCAGACAAGAAATTGAAACCCTGGGTTGTCGCACAATTGGCGAGTACCTCTACAAGCGATTGCAGGCCGGGTTAGGAACAAGGGCGCGTCTTCGAGACAAGCCCAAGGTGAAAGGAGGTGCGACGAAGTCATACGACCTGTATCTGGAAAGAAGCCAGGTAGAGACGGAATTTGATGCACTTTGGGATGTTCAGAGTCGTTTTGCTCCAGAGCTTTTTACGCAGGAAAAACGTGAGGCATTAAGGGATACCATTTTCCATCAACGAGATCTGCGCCCTGTGAAGCCGGGGCGCTGTACTTTGTTCCCTGAGGAAGAGCGAGCACCTCTGGCTTTACCCTCTCAGCAAAGATTCCGGATCTGCCAGGAGGTAAATAATCTGCGCAAAATCGACGAGCATTTGTGTTCGATCGAACTCACCCAGACAGAAAAAGCAAAGCTGGTACAGGCTTTGAGCGGAGCCCGAAAGAAAACATTCGAGCAACTCCGAAAGGTCATTGGTTATGAAAGTCAATTTAATCTTGAAGAGGCAGGTGCAGGTAGGGCGGATCTTAAAGGAAATGAAACAGCTGTCGTCATCGGGAAGATCATTGGGAAGGATTGGCTGAAATATTCGCTATCAGAACAAGATAAGCTGGTACTGATGCTACTCAATATTGAATCTGAATCCGAGCTTATCGGCACGCTTCAAGAAGAATTCGACTTGTCGGAAGCTGTAGCGAAGAAATTATCTGGGGCCCCATTGGTTAACGGGTACGGATCCCTTTCCCGTAAGGCAATAGATTTGATACTGCCCTTCCTTGAGCAGGGTATGACTTACGATAAAGCGGTTGCGGCTGCAGATATTCCTTCGCACAGCGATTTGACATGGCAGGTGAAGAGTGACGAATTGATGGATCAACTTCCTTACTATGGCGAAGTTCTGCAACGTCACGTTGGGTTTGGCACTGGAAATCCTGAAGATGCGCCGGAGGTGCGGTTTGGAAAAATTGCTAATCCGACGGTTCATATTTGCTTGAATCAGCTTCGCCTTATTGTAAATTTAATTATCAAGCGTTACGGAAATCCAGATGGAGTTGTGATCGAGGTTGCCCGAGATCTAAAACTTTCTCGAGAAAAGAAAAACGAGATTGTAAGAAAGCAAAAGAAAAATCAAGAAAAAAGAGAACAGGTTAGAAAAGAGATAGCAGCTATTCTTGAGTGCGATGAGACTTTGGTTACGAGTGAGGATATTGAAAAGTGGTTGCTTTGGGAAGAGCTTAACCCTGGAAATGCTTTAGATCGTCGTTGTCCCTATACGGGTAGACAAATAAGCGCAGTGGATCTTCTCTCAAAAGCCTTCGAGATCGAACATATTCTGCCAAGATCGCGGACGCTTGATGATTCCAGGGCCAATAAAACGGTATCTTATTGGGAGGCTAATCGCTTGAAGTCAAACCTGACGCCTTGGGAGGCTCGGGAGATTTTTGAGGCCCATGGGTGGAATTATGAAGATATATTAAAGCGAGCAGAAAATCTTCCTCCAAATAAGCGTTATCGTTTTGGTGCGGATGGATACAAAACGTGGCTGAGAGAGGACTCCGATTTTTTAGCTCGAGAACTAACGGATACTCAATATATCAGTCGTATTGCTAGAGAATATGTTTCTCTTGTTTGCCCGAAGAACACGTATGTGATTCCCGGACGAATGACGGCGATGCTCAGACATTGTTTGGGGCTTAACACGATTCTCAGTGATGATGACAAAAAGAATCGAAACGATCATCGCCATCATGCTGTGGATGCATGTGTCATTGGCATAACAGACAGATCACTGCTGAACAAGATTGCTGCATTGAGCGCAAGAGGTGAGGAACAGAACGATAGGAAGTTTCAAAGATCGGTTGAAGAGCCATGGAGAGGCTTCCGTGAGAGCGTGTGTCGCGCAGTTGAACGGATTAATGTCAGCCATCGTCCCGAGCACTCTTACGAAGGTCAGATGCATGATCAGACGGCCTACCCGATTGACAAAAATGGCCAGGGTTGGAAAAAGGAAGTCAAGTCCAACGGGCAAACTGAATGGAAGAAAATTTCTGTTATTCCGATGGTCTCCCAAAAGGCTGCTCAACGTCATGGCTACTTGTCGGATGGTACTTTGAGACCTTATAAGGGATATTCTGGAAACAGTAATTTCTGCATTGAAATTACTGTTAATGAGAAAGGAAAATGGCAGGCAGAGTTTGTGACGACTTACGATGCTTACCAGATTGCCAGAAAATTCGGCAAAGATAAGTTATATGGAAAGGAAAGTCAAAGCGGGCATAAGTTAGTCATGCGACTGATGAAGAAGGATGTAGTGGCAATGGAGGATGTCGATGGGTGCAGAAGGTTGTATTTGTTGCATAAATTTAGTACAAATGGCGTGTTATCTTTTGCTCCAATAAACGAAAGTAATGTTAGTGCAAGAGTTACTGAAGGAAGTTTTAAGTATGTTTCAAAAACTGCTGGTTCATTGCAAATAGCAAAAGCTAGACAAGTAATGTTGAGTCCTCTTGGGGATCGATCATAATTTTAACGGCATAAATCAAACAAGAGAGGTGCACTATGATCGGAAGAATTGTGGAAATACAAACCGATGGAAGACACCTCTCTCTATTTAGAGGTTTTCTTAGAATTGAAGCAAAAGGGGATCATTGGAAGGAAATAGGAAGAATTCCATTAGATGACATCGTAGCGGTAGTCTCAAATGCACATGGAATTACCTACACAAACAACATTATGGTTGAATTGGCTAGAAGAGGTATTCCATTTGTTTTGACGTCAGATGATCATGAACCTGTTGGTGTTTTGTGGTCTGTTTCTTCTAATTCAACGCAATCGAAAAGAATTGAAGCTCAGATTCAAGCATCTTTGCCTTTGAAGAAAAATATCTGGGCAGAAATTGTTAGGGCAAAAATACGTTCTCAAGCTCAAGGTCTTGAATATTTTGGAAAGAAATCAAACTATCTCATCCGGTTAATCAAAGATGTAACCAGTGGTGATACAACGAATCGCGAGGCTGTAGCTGCTAAATATTATTTCAGAGAATTGTTTGGAAACCAATTTGTTCGAGATCGCAAAGAGTTAGGTATCAATGCAAGATTGAATTATGGATATACAATACTTAGAACTGCAGTAACACAGGCAGTCTTAGCTTCTGGATTGCATCCAAGTGTCGGTTTACACCATAAAAATGAGTTCAACTCATTTAGATTGGTTGATGACTTGATTGAGCCGTTTCGTGTTCTGGTTGACGTTAAAGTAAAAACGTTATGTGACGGTTATTCGCCTTATATGGAACTGGAAAATGGCGTGACCGCAGATGAGAAGGCGGCTTTAGTAGGCGTGTTGCATACGCCAGTTTTGCTCAAAGATGGAACAGCTACTCCTGCAGTAGTGGCGATCCAAAGTTTATCTGTTTCGATTGCTCAAAAATTTATAGACAAGGAAGCCGAGTTGATTTTACCAGATAAATTTATATATGAAGAAACAATAAAAGGTTTGTTTTAAAGATGATTTCTGGGTATCGTTTAATGTGGTTGATGGTGATGTTTGATTTGCCGGTACAGACAAAAAAAGACCGGAAATTAGCCAGTAAATTCCGAAATGATTTGCTTGACCTCGGATTGTTGCGTTGTCAATTCAGCATCTATGTCAAGTTTTGCGTCGGAACAGAGAGAACAAAAACCATCTTTCGATACATTAAGAACCTGTTGCCGCCTAAGGGGCAGGTAAGCATCTTGACCATTACTGACAGTCAGTTCAAGAAGATCCGGACGTATGACAGCCGAAAAAATGCGCTGACGGCAAAACAACCGAAACAACTGGAACTGTTTTAGCAGAAGTGGCAAAATTTTAATGCGAAAGCTTCTAAAAATCCTTATAAATCAACGGGGTAGTGTGCTCGTATTTTATATCGTTAGGAAACGAGCTTAAGCCAGAACTCCTCTTTCTTTTTTCTACCCTTTAGAGAAATTTTATATCGTTAGGAAACGAGCTTAAGCCAGAACTGACGTGCGCATCTTTGGCAAAGCGTTTGGATTTTATATCGTTAGGAAACGAGCTTAAGCCAGAACCTAGCCCGTTGTTGCGCGGATTGCAAAGTGATTTTATATCGTTAGGAAACGAGCTTAAGCCAGAACTAATGATCGTGACAATGGGTTTATGGGGTTATTTTATATCGTTAGGAAACGAGCTTAAGCCAGAACCGTTCTCACGCTTAACCGTGAAACTGTCGTATTTTATATCGTTAGGAAACGAGCTTAAGCCAGAACTCACGTCCGAACCAAGCGCTCGAGGCATTCATTTTATATCGTTAGGAAACGAGCTTAAGCCAGAACAAAAACCCCTTGATTCGTTCCGTGGCTTCGATTTTATATCGTTAGGAAACGAGCTTAAGCCAGAACGATCCTTGCTTGCTTTGTGCAAGAGGACGGATTTTATATCGTTAGGAAACGAGCTTAAGCCAGAACATTTGATGCGATTTGGACGTCGATTTCCTAATTTTATATCGTTAGGAAACGAGCTTAAGCCAGAACGCACGGTGCGCATCCCTGCTGGCGTAGTCAATTTTATATCGTTAGGAAACGAGCTTAAGCCAGAACAGCAGCAGCAATTTAGAGCTACTTGGCTTGATTTTATATCGTTAGGAAACGAGCTTAAGCCAGAACAGGAAGCGAAGCTCCGCAAACGAGGCACCAATTTTATATCGTTAGGAAACGAGCTTAAGCCAGAACTCCCAATACGAAGAGGCGCAGTGATCGTCAATTTTATATCGTTAGGAAACGAGCTTAAGCCAGAACTGAAGCTCCTGATCTTTGAGTTGGTACTTCATTTTATATCGTTAGGAAACGAGCTTAAGCCAGAACTCTCGTGCCCTGCACGATTTCGGCACCCGGATTTTATATCGTTAGGAAACGAGCTTAAGCCAGAACTCAACCGTGAGGATGTCGCCGATTTCCAGAATTTTATATCGTTAGGAAACGAGCTTAAGCCAGAACCGTTCGCATCTTCTGCCGCCTGCCGAGAACATTTTATATCGTTAGGAAACGAGCTTAAGCCAGAACGTGGGTCGTGTGATCGAACGATCCGGTAGTATTTTATATCGTTAGGAAACGAGCTTAAGCCAGAACTGGGCGTGCGTTTGACGCATAACAGCGGGAATTTTATATCGTTAGGAAACGAGCTTAAGCCAGAACGCCGCCCGCCGGTTCCTCCCGCAGGCTTTTATTTTATATCGTTAGGAAACGAGCTTAAGCCAGAACCATCTTCTCGACCATGTGATTGACCGTCTCATTTTATATCGTTAGGAAACGAGCTTAAGCCAGAACTGAAGCCACACATCAGCCATGTGCGCGTGAATTTTATATCGTTAGGAAACGAGCTTAAGACAGACCCCCGCACCTGTGGAGATTTTTCCATTGAATTTTATATTGTTAGTAAATAACACAGAACATTTCTTGAATAAGAACGCGACCTTGGTGTGCTGTATGTTGTTGTAAGTGTCATTTAATATAAATATCGAAATGAGTGAGCAAAATGGTACGAAGCAGTATTTTTATTTAAGTAGAAGGAACGCCAATTAAGATGGTTTTTATCGTAAAATGTTTTACGAACTTGAGTGAACAATAAAATGCTACGACTTGTATTTTGCAGTGAATCACGTAGAAGTCAAGGAGGTTAAGTAGATCAAGTAGATTCTTCCTTAAAGAAACAAGATAAAATAAAGTTACAATGCAAAAATAACAATCAACACTGCAATATTTGCACTTTACGAAAGTGTAAAAATCGTTCACAATGCTCATCAACACAGACACGACGCCGGTCTTTCACTCAAGCAAGAGACGGCTTGCGAAAGACTCGGACGGCGGATCTCCTGTATAGAGAAGGTAGGGCCGGTCGGGCAACTGATCGGCCCTGATTTTTGCGGAAGACCGTAAGTCTGTTGTCGACGACAAGAATAATCCTGCACACGCATTTCAGGAGTCACAGCCGTGAGCATCCCTTACGATCCGCGCTCGACGCGCGCAGAAGAGTTCATCAACGACGAGGAAGTTCTTGCTTCTCTGGCCTACGGTGAAGAAAACAAGAATAACGCAGCCCTGATTGATCAGCTGCTCGACAAGGTGATGACCTTCAAGGGGCTTACTCACCGCGAAGCGGCCGTGCTGCTTGCCAACGATGATCCGGAAGTCACCAAGCGCATTTTCGATGCTGCCATCAAGGTGAAAGAACATATTTACGGCAAACGAATCGTTCTTTTTGCGCCGCTGTATCTTTCCAACTACTGCATCAACGGCTGCACCTACTGCCCGTATCACGCCAAGAACAAGCACATCGTGCGCAAGAAGCTCACAATGGAAGAAATTGAGCGTGAGGTGATTGCGTTGCAGGACCTCGGCCACAAGCGTCTGCTACTGGAAGCTGGCGAACACCCGAAGTACAACCCGATCGAATACATCCTTGACGCCATCAAGACGATTTATTCGATCAAGCACAAGAACGGCGCCATTCGTCGCGTCAACGTTAACATCGCGGCAACGACTGTTGAAAACTACAAGAAGTTGCATGACGCTCAGATCGGTACCTATCAGCTCTTCCAGGAAACGTATCACAAGCCGACTTACGAAGAGTTGCATCCGAAGGGACCGAAGTCGGACTACTGCTACCACACGGAAGCGCATGACCGTGCCATGCAGGCCGGCATTGACGACGTGGGTCTCGGCGTTCTCTTCGGACTTAATTTGTATCGCTACGATCTCATCGCGCTCCTGATGCACGCTGAACATTTGGAAGCCACATACGGCTGCGGTCCGCACACGATTTCTGTGCCTCGCATCTGCCCGGCCGACGACATCGATCCGGCGACATTCTCCAACGCCGTTCCCGACGACGTGTTCCTCAAGGTTGTAGCCCTGATCCGTTTGTCCGTGCCTTATACCGGCATGATCATGTCGACGCGTGAAAGCGCCCGCATCCGTACCGAAGCGCTCAAGCTCGGCGTCTCTCAGATTTCGGGTGGCTCCCGCACGTCCGTGGGCGGCTACACCATCAAGGACATCACCAAGATCGAAAACACGGCTCAGTTCGACACGAGTGACCGCCGCAGCCTTGACGAAGTGGTGCATTGGCTTCTCGACAATCACTACCTGCCGAGCTTCTGCACGGCGTGCTATCGTGCCGGCCGCACGGGCGACCGCTTCATGGAATTTGCCAAGGACGGCTCCATTGCACGCTATTGCCAGGCCAACGCCGTGATGACGATGAAGGAATATCTGTGTGATTACGCAAGCCCCGCTACGAAGGAAGCGGGCGAACGCGTGATTGCCAACGAAATTCCGAAGATCTGTCACGAGAAGATGCGCATTGCCTGCGAAAAACGCATCATCCGCATCGAAGAAGGCGAACGCGATTTCCGCTTCTAAACTGTCGCCTTCCAAGCAAGAACGCCGCCCGAGGAAAAGTTCTTCAGGCGGCGTTTGCGCGTCAAGGGGGCTGACCGGATTAGATCAGGATGCCGAGTTCTTTTTTGAAGCGAACCACAATGGGGCCATTTTTTCGGGTTCGGCCATCAAAAGCGGATCAACGAGAACGTTGGCTTGTTTTGGCGTCATCAGTTTCAGTTCGATCACGGCCTGTTTGACATCGCATCCCTTTTCTGCACAATAGTGCGCGACGCGCACGTCTTCCGGATAACCGAAGGTAGCGGCAACCACGGTACTCAGAGCAATTGATTCCTGAGCTTCGGTCTTGCAGCGGGCGACATTGGCCGTGATGCCCTCAACGCAGTGTTCACGCAAAATCGGAATTTCGGCTCCAAGGATCTGCATGTTTTCAAACAGGCACTTGTAGAAAGTTGCATCCCAGACATTGAGGTCAAGCTCGCCCTCGTCAACAGCCATGGTGATGGCAACGTCGTTTCCGCAGATCTGATGGGCGATCTGAATGACCATTTCAGGTACTGTCGGATTGATTTTGCCCGGCATGATGGGGCTTCCCGGAGAAAGTGCGGGAAGATTGATTTCCATCCAGCCCGCGCGCGGACCAGAACTCATCAGGCGCAAATCCTTGCTGATTTTGGACAGTGTTACGGCACAGGACTTGACTGCGCCTGACACGGCGAGGAAGAAGTCCGGATTTTTGGAAACCGTCGAAGAGTATTCGACTGGCAAAGATGCCGGAAACGGCAGAGTCCTGAACTATATTTCAGCCGACGGAAAGAAATTCAGCGTCGACGGCTTGGTGGGGCGAGTGGAGTTTTATGTCTCGCATCAGAAGGACGGAGATGGTTTGGTCAACAGAACTTATAAGTTAAAGATCGACGATTCCTTGTTTCAGGCACACATGGCAAGTTTGAAAAAAACAGTGCGGGTATCCGAACGAAATCATCAAGGCTAAATCGTGGCAACCATTCGGGTGGCATTGGTCCAAGGATGCACTGCAGATCAAGATGTATCGCTATGGATCGGCTACCGTTGAGTAAACCTATAAACACTGATAGTGCGTGATTGCCTACGGTTCCAACATAACCTTTCAACGTCTGATTGAAATCTGCTTTCATGCGGTTGAGCAGCGCTTGTTGCTTGCTCCCAAGCTTCATCTGAGTGAAAGAATCTTGCCGCCGGCAAGCTCTGGTAATTCTTGAAGACATTCGAGCCGATTTTGTTCCCGACTCTTGACAAAACGTCCGAAAAGTCATTGATGAAGTTACCTTAACCGCATTAAGCTTAACGATGTTAAGTTTTGTGAAACAAGTTGGTACGAACAAAAAAATGCCCGCAGCTTTCACCGCAGGCAGTTTGACAATCGGTTCGGATTACCGAATTACTTCTTCTCGACCTTGGTCTCGCGCATCTGCATGAGCGTAGCGTACGCGGGCTGCAGATCGGCTTTCACTAGCTTAGTCTTCAGATCAAAGAGCTTGCGGTAGAGCGTCGAATTATCGGCGTTGGGCGTGTACTCGGCGTCCTTGATGATCGTTTTTTCCAGAAGCGGACGAACATCATCAATGTGACCTGCAGCTTTGGCGGCAAAGACGCAGTTTGTGACGACGGCACCGCCTGCATTGCGGTAGCGCACGACCGTGGCATTGAGCATATCTGCCTTGATCTGATTCCAGAGCGAATCGCGGCTGCCGCCTTCGGTAACGGTGATGCGGTTAAGGTCAACGCCAGCGGCGCGGTATGTGTCCGTGATTTCCATGTAGTCGTAGCCGATGGCTTCAAGTACGGCTCGCCATTGCACAAACTGATCGTCATCGAGCGTCATATTGAGGAACATGCCGCTTGCGCCCTTGAATTCACCGGTACCGCCGGTGAGATAGGGGAGAAACACGACGCCGTTGCTGCCCGCGGGCACTTCTTCGGCTTTCTCCGACAGGATGCGGTAGTAGCTTGAATCGTCAGCTTTCTGGCAGATGTTGTCTTTGAACCAGCGAAGTGACAAGCCGCCTGTACGGATGAATCCCCAATAGAAATAAGTGTTTTCAAGCGTACCGCTGTTAAAGATCAGACCAGAGCCCTTCTTGGAGAGTTCTGGAACAATGCCTTTGGTGGATACGCAGAACATGGCGCAGGTGCCTGCCACGTCAACGCCCTGGCCGGCTTCGAATACGCCCGATCCCAACATCGACTGCATGGTGTCGCCGGCGCCTGCGCAGACAGGGGTACCTGCAACAAGACCGGTGCGGGCGGCCATTTCTTCACTTACGCCGCCCACGATGTCCCAGGGCTTGAGAATGCGGGGCATATACTTTTTGTCGATGCCCAGGATGTCGAGCTGCTCGTCGGACCATTCCTTTTTCTCGACCTTGTAGCCCAAGCCCCAGCCGGACATGGCACCCCAGTCGATGAAGGCGTCTTTGCCTTTGAGTCCGGCGAGGTTCATGAGGATATAGGGAGCGTTGTGCACGAACTTCACGCCCTTTTGGCGGAAGTCTTCGCTGTTGGCGAGGAACCAACGGGCAAACATTGCCGGGAACATGCAATTGGCTTCCGGATTGCCCGTTTCGCGGCCCCAGATGTCAAGGTTTTTAGCGTTGATCGCGTCAACATCGGCCTGCGTGCGGCTGTCGAGATAATTAATGTAGGGCGTCACGGCTTTGCCGTTTTTGTCCACGCCGCAGATGCCGCAGATGATGCCGTCGCCCATGACGGCGGCGATGTCAGACGGACTGTAGCCTTTGCCCTTGATGTCTTCAACGGTTTTCTTCATGCACTCGATTGTGATGTTTAGAAACTCGTCGATGTTCATCTGCACCCAGCCCGGCTGCGGATAGTGCAGGGTGGTGGGAAGCGAATGAGAGGCGATTGGCGTGAAATTTTCGTCATAGACGGCAACCTTGACCGACTGCGTGCCCGCATCAAATCCCATGTAAAGCTTTGCCATGTTCAATCATCCTGTAAATCGTTAGCCAGAAATTTTTCGAGCATGCATTGTACGCAGGTTTGCTAGGTGTTTCTTCTTAGATGATCGGCTCAAAAATGTTTCTGAACGTACGACGTCCGGAACACTTCAACTGCTGTCATATTTAGTAGGCGTTGCAGGCTGCAAAAAAGTCGTGTTTTTTCAGGTCTCTCTTTGGTATAATCCGGCGCTTACGGGCATTTTTGGGCCCTTTTGTACCGAATTTTTAACCGACTAGCTGCGCTTTGTGCCCGGTGATTTGCCGCGGTTTCGGGCGCTTTGAGAAAGAAAAAACAATGACCGAAAATCAAGAAGCTGTGAAGGCTGAAGAAACCGTTCAGGAAGAAAAGGCTGTTGCTGCTACCCAGGAAGCTGCCGCCGAACAGAAGGAAGAAGCCGTTAACCCGAATCTGCGCACTCTCGAAGTAACGATCGACGGCAAGGAATTCCAGGACGGCGTGACCAAGGAACTGCGTCGCCTTTCCAAGAAGGCCAAGATGCCGGGCTTCCGTCCGGGCCATGTGCCGTTTGCCATGGTTGAAGCCATGTACGGTCAGCAGGCTTCTGCCGAAGTCATCAACAAGCTGCTCGAACGCGAAGCTAACAAGGCAATGCGCGAAGGCCAATATCGTGTGGTTGGTCAGTTCGACGCCAAGCCGCTCGCCCCGGCCGAAGGCAGCTCCGATCTGCGCTTTGAAGTGAGCTTCGAGGTTTATCCCGATATCGTTCTGCCGGACTTCTCTTCCGTTGAGCTCAAGCGCTACCTCTGCACGGTTGACGACGAAGCCGTCAACAAGACTATCGATACGATCGTCAAGCAGCGCGTCACCTTCACGAAGGAAGAGGGCCGCCAGGCCGCCGCTGAAGACCGTCTGACGGTCAACTTCACCGGCACGATCAACGGCGAAGAATTCCAGGGCGGCAAGGCCGAAGGTTTCAGCTTCGTGCTGGGCCAGGGCCGTATGCTTCCCGAGTTTGAAGACGCCGCTACCGGAATGGCTGCCGGCGAAAAGAAGACCTTTAAGCTCACCTTCCCGGAAAACTACGGCAACAAGGAACTTGCCGGCAAGGAAGCTCAGTTTGACCTCGAATGCGTGAGCGTTGAAGCTCCGCACTATCCCGAAGTCAATGATGATTTCGCTAAGACCCTGGCAGTCGAATCGGTTGAAGTTCTCAAGACCGAAATCCGCAGCAACATCGAACGCGAAGTGCAGGAACGTCTCTATGACCGCAATCGCACCGAAGCTTTCAATGCTGCCGTTGAAGTTTTCGACTATCAGGCTCCCGCCGCCATCGTTCACTCCGAACAGGAACGTTTGCGCGACAACTTCCAGCAGATGCTCTACGGCATGACCGGTCAGAAGAACAAGGAAGGCGCTCCGCTGGATCTCTTCCTTGAACCCGCCAAGAAGCAGGCTCGCATCGGCATGATGGTCACCGCGATCATCGATCAGAACAAGCTTGAAGCGACGGACGACGACATCAAGGCCCGTGCTTCTTTGCTTGCCGCCGCTTACGAACAGCCTGAAGAAGTGGTCGAAGACCTCGTCAAGACGCAGCGCAACAACCTTGCCAGCCGCGTTCTTGAAGAAAAGGCCCTCGAATTCCTCTTCAGCAAGGCCAAGACCACCGAAGAAACGCTCACCTTCGAGCAGCTCTCCGGCATGGGTCGCGAATAATTCGGTTCTTAGCGAACTGATCTGCGCCGACAGGCTCGGACAAGTGTGGCGAAAAAGCCGCGCTTTGGGTCTGTCAGGCGAACGAAAGCGGGAAAAAGCAACGGGAGGCGCAAGCTTCCATGGGCTTTTTTCCGTTTTTGTTTCTATGTCCGCACTTCTTTCGGTGCGCAGAAAGCGAAACGATTTTTGTGTACGGCTCTGTCCTCAGGCAGAACCCCAATGAGCGAAATTTCTAACATCATGCATGACATTCATAACGCATTGATTCCGATGGTGATTGAACAGAGCGGCCGCGGCGAGCGCAGCTTCGATATTTATTCGCGTCTGTTGCGCGACCGCATCGTGTTCCTGTCGGGCGAAGTCAACGACGAATCGGCCAATCTCGTGATTGCCCAGCTGTTGTTCCTTGAAAGTGAAAATCCCGACAAGGATATTTCGCTCTACATTAATAGCCCGGGTGGATCCGTCTATGCCGGCTTGGGGATCTACGACACGATGCAGTTCATCAAGCCCGATGTGCAGACCATCTGTGTGGGCATGGCCGCTTCCATGGGAGCGTTTCTGTTGGCCGCCGGTGCCAAGGGGAAGCGTTATTCGCTTCCCAATTCCCGCATTATGATTCATCAGCCTTCGGGCGGTAGCCGCGGCATGGCCAGCGACATCCAGATTCAGGCTCGCGAGATTCAGGACTTGAAGGGACTTTTGAACGGCATTCTTTCCGAACGCACCGGCAAGTCTCTCGATATCGTTACGCGCGACACCGACCGCGACTACTACATGAGTCCGACCGAAGCCCTCGAATACGGCATCATTGATCGCATTTATACCCGCCGCGGCGAGTAACCCCGACATATAAAACTTTTTTCAAAGCGAAAGGCTTACGATTTTCATGGAAAAAAACGATCTGCGTTGCTCCATCTGCGGGCGCCATAAAAACGACGTCGAAACGCTGATTGATACTCATCGCGGCTTTCTCATCTGCGACCGTTGCATTCGAGGCATGATGTCGGCTATTGGTGGTGGTGCTTCAACTTCCTCCTCTCACGACACTGCAGCGGCCGATTCGAGTGCTGACGCGTCAGTTGCCGATATTTTGTCGGCTCCGATCCCGACGCCGCAAAAGCTTTATGAGCATCTCGACAACTACGTGATCGGGCAGCAGCGAGCAAAGCGTGTGTTGTCTGTTGCGGTTTACAACCACTACAAACGTTTGAAGCATAAGGCCACAGCCGAAGGCGTCGAGCTGCAAAAGTCCAATATTTTGCTTGTCGGTCCCACCGGTTCCGGTAAGACGCTTCTAGCTCAGACGTTGGCGCGTACGCTCAATGTGCCGTTTGCAATTGCCGATGCGACGACTTTGACGGAAGCTGGCTATGTGGGCGAAGACGTGGAAAACATCATCCATAAGCTTTTGCTGTCGGCCGACGGTGATGTTGAACGCGCTCAGTGCGGCATCGTGTACCTAGATGAAATTGACAAGATTGCCCGCAAGAGCGAAAACCCGTCAATCACACGCGACGTTTCAGGTGAAGGCGTTCAGCAGGCCCTTCTGAAGCTCATCGAAGGTACGGTCTGCAATGTTCCAGCTGAAGGCGGTCGCAAAAACCCGCGCGGCAAGATGGTGGCGGTTGACACGAGCAACATTTTGTTCATCTGCGGTGGTGCGTTTGACGGTCTTGAAAAGATCGTTCGCCGCCGTTCCGTGAGAAGCGGCATCGGTTTCGGTGCCCAGGTACACAGCGAATCCCAAGAATCGCTCACCGAGCTTTTTGCTCAGGCCGAACCTTCTGACCTAGTGAAGTACGGCCTGATTCCCGAACTTGTGGGCCGTCTGCCGGTGGTCGCAACACTCGAAGAACTCGATGAAAAGGCTTTTGTTTCGATTCTGACCGAGCCCAAGAATGCCTTGATCAAACAGTTTGCCGAACTCTTAGCGATGGAAGGCGTGAAGTTCGAAGCCACACCCGAAGCGCTGGCAGCCATTGCTCACAAGGCAATGGAACGCAAGACCGGTGCACGCGGTTTGCGCAGCATTGTTGAAGCGGCTTTGCTTGACGCTATGTTCGAAGTGCCAGCCAAGCCCGAAGTCGGTACTGTGAAGCTCGAGTCTGAAGGTGACGTCAAGGATGGTAAGGTGAGAGCCGATCTCATTGACGGCCCACGTACGGTTGCGCAGACCGATGCGGATAACAAAAACACTTGAATGTAAAGCTTTTTTTCGCTGACTTTTACTTGGAAAGCGCGACGGAGCTTTGAAACTCCGTCACGCTTTCAACGCAGCGGCTGCATGAGGTCGCGTAAGCGTCTTTTTTGCCTGATCTTTCGTTCTTTTTGCCAACCTTATGCAAAGAGTTGCTTTGCTGCGGTTGAGCAGCCGCTTTTGTTCGTACAATGGATTCGACACAAGGCGAATGCCTGCCGGATCGACTTTCCCCTCGACATCAACCGTCTTGAAAAAGACCGAGGTTGTCTCCATATAAGCAATCCGGAAAACTTTTTTCGATTACGAGAAACTCTTTTATGACTGAAAACGTTAACGTCACGCAAGCCGCGCCGATGCAGGCTCCATTGCTTCCCATCCGCGACCTGGTGGTGTTTCCTCACACTGTTCTTCCGCTTTTCATCGGCCGACCGCTCACGATTCGTTCTGTGCGCACCGCTATGAACGGGGATCGTACGATTGCGTTGGTGACCCAGAAGGAAAGCGGTAGGGATGATCCCAAACTTGAGGATTTGTACAAGACAGGTACCCTGGCGCGCGTGCTGCAGATGCTTAAGCTCCCCGACGGCACCCTTAAGGTGCTCGTTGAGGCTGACGAGCGCATTGACATTCAGAGCATTTCTTCCAATCCGAAGGACGGTTACAGCGCAACCTTCACGCCTCACCCGTGTGTGGTGCAGGGTACGACCAACGAAGAAGCTTCGCGTCGCGCCGTTTTGCAACGCTTTATTGAGTACGCGCAGGAAAGCAAAAAACTGCCCGAAGAGGTGTTGCAACCGATTCGTGAAAGCGCAACTGCTATGCAGCTGGCTGATGCGGTGGCAAGTCAGTTGCCGGTTGACAACGCTCGCAAGCAGAAGATCCTGGATCAAACGACGCTTCAGGGGTGTCTGAACGAAATCATCGATATTCTTGACAACGAGATGGACATTCTTGCGGTGGAGCGTCGCATCCACGGTCGCGTAAAGAAGCAGATGGAAAAAAACCAGCGAAACTACTATCTCAACGAGCAGATGAAGGCGATTCGCAAGGAACTCGGAGCCGATGACGAAGGTGTCGACGGCAATGACGAAATTGCGATTCTGCGCGACAAGATCAAGGCATGCGGCATGCCTGCCAAGACCGAAGAAAAGGCTTTGGATGAGCTCAACAAGCTCAAGCAGATGTCGCCTTCGAACGCTGAAGCTACGGTGGTGCGCGGTTACATCGAAACGCTGATTTCCCTGCCATGGAAGGAAAAGACCGAAGTCAACAAGGATCTTAAAAAAGCAGAGGAGATTCTCAACTCAGATCACTGGGGGCTGGAAAAGGTCAAGGAACGCATCCTTGAATATCTGGCAGTGCAGCGCCGCGTGGATAAGATCAAGTCACCGATTTTGTGTCTTGTCGGTGCGCCCGGCGTCGGCAAGACCAGTCTGGGTGAGTCGATTGCACGCGCTACCGGCCGCAAGTATGTGCGCGTTGCCTTGGGCGGTGTTCAGGATTCAAGCGACATTCGCGGTCATCGCCGTACCTATATCGGTTCGATGCCCGGCAAGATCATCCAGGCCATGGCTAAGGTGGGAGTGAAGAATCCGCTGTTTCTTTTGGACGAAATCGACAAACTGGGTTCCGGAGTGAGAGGAGATCCTTCCGCGGCGCTTCTCGAAGTGCTCGATCCGGAACAGAATCGCGAGTTCGAGGATCACTACGTTGATGTCGGCTTTGATTTGTCCGACGTGATGTTTGTGGCCACAAGCAACAGCTATGCCATTGATCCGCCGTTGCTTGATCGTATGGAAACCATCGATCTGGCCGGCTACACCGAGGACGAAAAAGTTCACATTGCGATGGAGCACCTGTTGCCCAAGCAGATGCGTTTGAACGGACTCAAGAAGACTGAAGCCGAAGTCACGCAAGAAGCGGTCCTAGACATCATTCGCTTCTACACGCGTGAAGCCGGCGTTCGCGGGTTGGAGCGCGCCATCAGCAAGATCCTTCGCAAGATCGTTCGTCAGCAGTGCGAGCGGGAAGACGAGCTTGTCGCCAAGGCTGCAAAAGAAGCCTCCGACGAAAGCAAGGAAGGAGCCAAGACCGCAAAGCCTCGTGTGCGTAAGGTGCGTGTGACGCCCAAGAACTTGCACGACTATCTGGGCGTTCGCAAGTTCAGTTATGGTGTGGCGCCCACCGAAGCTCGTGTGGGGCAGGTCAACGGACTTGCGTGGACGAGTGTGGGCGGAGATACGCTGGCGGTGGAAGCCGTCTGCTTCCCGGGCCGCGGCAATGTGGTTCGCACGGGGTCTCTTGGCGACGTTATGAAGGAAAGCGTGCAGGCTGCCTTGAGTGTGGTTCGTGCGCGTGCCGTGAAGCTTGGCATCGATCCGGAAGTCTTTGCCAAGACCGATTGGCACATTCATTTCCCGGAAGGGGCTGTTCCCAAGGACGGTCCGAGTGCCGGTGCAGCCATTACGACGGCTTTGGCTTCTGCAATGACGGGGATTGCCGTTCGTAGCGACATCGCTATGACCGGCGAAATCACGTTGCGCGGTGAAGTACTCGAAATCGGTGGCCTGAAGGAAAAGCTTCTTGCGGCGGTTCGAGCCGGCATCAAGAAGGTATTGATTCCGGAAGAAAACGTCAAGGATCTCGAGGAAGTGCCCGACAATGTCAAGCAGGCCGTCGAGATCGTTCCGGTACGTTGGATTGACAAGGTACTTGAAGAAGCTTTGGTGAGCAAACCCACACCTCTGGAACCCAAGAAGGAAAAAGAGGTAGCGGCCGACGTTGTCGCACAGTCTCAGGAAGTTGATTCCGGTGAGGCGACGACGGCCGGAGGTCACTGCAACTGCTAAGTCGGTGAAGCGCTGACATTGCAACAGCGCCCGTTTGAGAGGATCTTGAGCGGGCGTTTTTCTTGCCTGTTGGCAAAAACGACACAAAATGTCAACATTGCCTTAGTTTTCTAGGCTTTTCGGGCAATTTCGCTTGGTGCTGAGCCTTTTTTAGGCTATAGTGCTCAAGATTTTTCTTTGACTGCCCAAAGGGCGTAACAACACTAAGGGGATACCCATGAATAAGAACGAACTGATCGAACAGATCGCCGTGTCTGCCGACATCACCAAGGCCAAGGCCGGCCTCGCTCTCGAAGCTTTCATCGAAGCCGTGACGACCTCCCTGCAGAAGGGTGAAGACGTGTCGTTGGTTGGCTTCGGCACCTTCACGGTTTCCGAACGCTCTGAACGCACGGGTCGTAACCCGCAGACTGGCGAAACCATCAAGATCGCCGCTTGCAAGCAGCCGAAGTTCCGTGCTGGCAAAAAACTCAAGGATGCTGTACAATAATCAACTCGTTTGACGATGAGTTGAAGGATGGATGCTTAGCTCAGTTGGTAGAGCGGCGCCCTTACAAGGCGTAGGTCGGGAGTTCGAGACTCTCAGCATCCACCAAACATCCGCTAGAACCTCGCAAGATATTGATTTTGCGAGGTTTTTTGTCGTCTGCATTCAACATTCGAGGTGTTTTTTTCCAAAAATGGTGACTTACGGGTGAGCACAACGAGTGATCAATGTCGAGGAATGCCTGTCATTGGATATCTGGCTTCAATATTGCACCACGAATTCTTCAGTCGATTTTTGATTTCCTTGAAATTCCAAGTCTTCAAAGAAATGGCAATCTGCAGACTTTTCTAAGCACTTTCTGTTATTGACAGTATTCTGTTCCTGCGCTACCTTTCACAAAATAGTGCTTGTGATGGCACGAAATTAGGAATTGGACAACCAAATGACGCACATACGATCGACCTTCGTCACGAAGGGCCTTTTCACCAAGGCTCACGGTCGATTGCGCTTGCTATCTCTGGGTCTGCTGCTACTGGTAGACACCGGGAGGCCGTGCGCGTGTGCGTCGGCGCAGGAAGTGTAGGAAAGGGAGCCGAATACCCTAAGGTTCCAAAAGTCGGAACTTCCAACCGCCTCCTAAAAGCACAAAATTCAGGCTATAAGCAAGTTGAAAACAGACGCACACCCTTCGGGGATGTGCGTTTTTTATTAGGGAGAATTCAAAAATGGTCTTTACCCGCCGTCAGATCATCGTTTCAGCAGCTGCTGCCGTTGCCGTGTGTTCGTCGCCGACCGTCTTCGCGGCAAACAAATCCGTCAAAATTGCAGTCGGCGGCAAGGCACTTTACTACTATCTGCCCATTTCGATTGCCGAAAGTCTCGGCTACTTCAAAGACGAGGGGCTTGATGTCGAGATCATTGATTTCCAGGGTGGTTCCCGTTCACTTCAGGCCGTTGTTGGCGGGTCTGCGGATGTGGTTTCCGGTGCTTTCGAGCATACTCTGGCCATGCAGGCAAGAGGTCAGGCCATGCAGGCATTCGTGCTTCAGGGCCGAGCGCCGCAGTGCGTTTTTGCCGTAAGCAAGAAGACCATGCCCAATTTCAAATCAATGGCAGATCTTAAGGGCAAGAAAATCGGTGTGACGGCGCCCGGATCAAGTTCGCACGCCATTGCCATTTTTATCCTTCGCAATGCCGGCATTGAACCCAAGGATGTCTCCTTCATCGGTGTGGGTGCTTCGGCCGCGGCTGTTGCCGCTATGCGTGCCGGACAAATTGATGCGTTTGTCAATCTCGATCCGGTCATCGCAACGCTCGAAAAAGACAATGTGATTCAGATTGTCGCCGATACCCGTGTTGTGGAAGAAAGCGACAAAATCTTCGGAGGTCCAATGGTAGCGGGGTGCCTCTATGCTCCAACGCGCTACATTAAGGAAAATCCGGAAATCATTCAGGGACTGACGAATGCAGTGGTCCGCGCGGATCGCTGGCTTGCAAAGGCTACGGCCGAGGATATCGTCAAAGCTGTTCCCGAGTCGTACTTCCTGGGCAACAAGGAGATTTATGTGACAGGCTTTATGAAGAACCGTCCTGCGCTTTCCAAAGACGGTTTTATTCCGGAGGGCGCGCCTGCCATTTCGTTTAAATCACTCCAGATCGTTAACGACAAGCTGGACAACTTCAAACCGGATTACAAAGCGGTCTTTACGAATCAGTTCGTGGAAGCGGCGCACAAAAAGTACCCTAACTGAGCGTAATGCATATTTGGGCATAGGCAAGTTCATTTTTGAAAAACAACACTAAGAATCAAATGTCTCAAGCTGCAATAGAACTCAAAGGCATTGCCTGTACTTTTGTGAGTGATGATTCCGGGATGATGTCCACATATACGGCTGTCAAAAATGTGGATCTGACGGTGGCCGACGGTGAATTCGTGAGCGTCGTCGGTCCCACCGGTTGCGGTAAATCCACTTTGTTGAATATGAGTGCGGGCCTTTTGGAACCCAGCGCCGGGACTGTGAGTATCTTCGGAGAACCGCTTGTCGGCCTCAATCGCCGAGCCGGCTATATGTTTCAGGCTGACAGCCTGATGCCCTGGAAGAGTGCGCTGGACAATGTGGCGGCAGGACTTCTTTTCGAGGGGGTACCGGAGAAAGAAGCCGCTGAAAGAGCCCGCGAGTGGTTGGCCCGCGTCGGCTTGTCCGGGTTTGAAGATCGTTATCCGCATCATCTTTCGGGAGGCATGAGAAAGCGCGTGGCGATGGCTCAGACTCTGATTAAGGATCCCGACATCATTTTGATGGACGAATCCTTCTCGGCGTTGGACATTCAGACGCGGCAGCTGATGGAAAATGAGCTGCTCAATCTTTGGCAGGCAAAGCGCAAAGCCGTGCTTTTCATTACGCACGATCTGGATGAAGCCATTTCGATGAGCGATCGCGTCGTGGTGATGAGTGCGGGCCCCGAGAGTCATCCCATCGGCGAGTTCTCGATTGATCTGCCCAGACCCCGAGATGTCAGTGAGGTGCGCGTGACGCCCCGCTTTATCGAGCTGCACACGGCCATCTGGTCGGTGCTGCGAGAAGAAGTGCTCAAGGGCTATGCTCAGCAGCAGCGAAAAGTACAACGGTAAATGCGGAATTAGAAAAGAAAGACTCGGGAGACAAAAATGAACAGCAATCAAGTGGCAAAGTATCGCTTCAAACTTCGAGTTTGGCAATTCGGCCTTCTGGCTGCGATCTTTTTCGTTTGGTGGGCACTGACCAAACCCGGCCTCATACCAGCCTTTGTTTTTGATAACGATAACCAAGCGGCTTTTTTCTTCGGCGAACCGCTGGTGATTTTTTCGAGAATTTGGGATTGGTTTGTCGTCAACGCTGACATTTATGCGCACTTGTGGACGACACTTGTTGAAACGATTCTCGCGTTTGCCTTCGGTACGATAAGCGGAGGTTTGGTCGGTATGTGGCTTGCGCTCACGCCGTTTGCCGCGGCGGTGGCTGATCCCTTTATCAAGGGGCTCAACTCTATGCCTCGTGTGATTCTTGCTCCGATTTTTGCAGTTTGGTTCGGGTTGGGTATCGCCAGTAAGGTAGCGCTGGGCGTGACGCTGGTTTTCTTTATCGTGTTTTTCAATGTCTATCAGGGGGTCAGGGAAGTCAATCCGAACGTTTTGGCATCTGCTCGTATGCTTGGGGCCAATCGTCAGCAGTTGCTAAAAAACGTTTATCTGCCGTCGGCCATGAGCTGGGTATTTTCATCGCTTCATACATCAGTCGGCATGGCATTTGTCGGTGCGGTGGTCGGTGAATATCTGGGCTCGAGCCACGGTGTGGGTTACCTGATTCTTCAGGCCGAGGGTGTTTTTGACATTAATACCGTGATGGCTGGCATCCTGGTATTGACCGCGTTTGCTTTGGTGCTCGACTGGATCGTCGGCGTTGTGGAGCGCCGAGCTATGCGCTGGCAGCCTCGAGCAGGGACGTCTACAACGCTCAAAGGGGGCAGTCTCTAGTAGCGTTCTGCGAGCAAAACGAGTAAAGAGGCCGGTGTCCTGCTACAGGTGCCAGCCTCTTTTTTATCGGCTGTTGAGATCTCGTTCAAGGAAAAATTTGTGCATGTGACGCAGACGCATGGCCGAAGCCTTTTTCTCGTACTCCGCAAACAGCCTGCAGAAATTAAGAATTCTGCTGTCCGTCACACGTTTGTCACAAACGGTGATGGTCAAATCCCAGGGCGGCCTGTGCCAGCCGGCAAGTACCCGAACTAAACGCCCTTGTTCGATTTCGTGTCGACAAATGTGAAATGACGGGTCGACAGCAATTCCTTCCGCAGCTAACAGCACCTCTTTTCCCGACAGGACATCTCCGGCAAAGGCAATGCGCTTATACATCAGCGGCGTGCATGGAGCTGTTCGTCTGGGAAGCTGCGCTACGCTGGATTGCCTTGTCAACGGCCGCATCATCGGTAAGGAAATCGCCAAGGAAAAGCCTTGGTGCTAACGGAAAAGATGGTTGATTTGGGTTTCCCGAATCAACCATCACTGAAGTGGTATGGAATTTTTGGACTCCTAAGTGTCCAAAAAATCCGTACTGCTTCAAGGTGACCCAGTCAGTGACTTGTTCGAAGGAGCCGAAAAAACGATGTAATCGGCTGACCGTGTCGAAAAATTGCCGAATTTTGTGAGCAACCTATCCTTCGGGATGTGGCGCGCTTTGGATGGTGGAATAATCTCGCTCCCATACCGTTTCGCAAACAAAAGACCATGACCACCGTCTTTCACAAGTCACTTGCCAAGACCGACAACGATTTTCCGCGTCGCGGCGTCACATTTGTGGCCGCGACAGCCTGTCTTATCTGCACCTTTATTGCTGCGGCCATCGCCATTCCGATGATGGCCGAGTGGCGAAGCGGGCTGAGCTTGAGCGAATCCGAAATAGCCATGACGGTGGTGAGCTATTTCGCCGGTTGCGTGCTCACGCTGTTTTTCTTTGCGCGCCTTTCGAACTTCTTCGGCCGCAAGCCGGTGGTTCTCGCTGCACTTTTGCTCGGCATGGCGGCAAGCCTCATGTACGCCAATGCACTTGAGGCCTCTGAAATCTACATCGGTCGTTTTCTGCAGGGTTTTTCTTGCGGCTTTGCGTCCAGTGCCGCGATGTCCTGGGTGGTTGACTCGGCCCCGCTCAAGTATCCCTGGCTCGGCACGGCTCTGACGGCGGCAGGGCCCAATATCGGTTTGTCGCTCGGAACCTTGATCACAGGTTTGGTGCTTGAAAGCGGTGTTTTGACGCCTGCCGAACTTTTTGACTGCGCTGTTGTGCTTCTTGTTGTTTGTGCCGGATTGGCGTTTGCTTCCACCGAAACCATGCGCTTTGGAAGCGAATCTCTGGGCAGCGTCTTTGTGCCCAAGATCGCCTTGCCCGTGCACCTGCGTCGTCGTTTTTTCGCAAGCGCCATTGCTTTTGTGGGAACCTGGGGTGTTGGCAGCTTTCTTCAAGGCTTTTCGGCGTATCTGTGTCAGGCTGTCTTCGGACACAGCAATGCACTCCTTGCCGGTGTCCTGTATCTCGTTTTGATCGTTCCCAATGCGACCATGGGTGTCTTTGCAGGGCGATTTGAGCCTCGTCCCACGCTCAAGCGCTCCATTTTGCTCTTTACAGCGGCAGCTCTGGTGGCTTTCGGAACGCTTATTCATCCGTCCGTGTGGGTATTGTTGATCAGCATTGCCTTGACAGGTGCCGGCAACGGTGCGGCCTGTTCAAGCGGTCTGCGTTTCCTCCTGGCGGGAACTTCGATTCAGGAACGTGCCGGCGTCATCTCGGCACTTTATTTGTCGGCTTACGTGGGCTCGGTGATTCCCAACCTCGTGATTGCTTCCATGCCGATGCCGGTGACGGAAACCATGATGGCCATTGGCTTTTCCGTTTGGGTGTTGCTGACGCTGATCGGTGTCTGGGGATGTCTGGCTCGAGTCCGCTAAACTGCGGCGGATAAAGGTATGAAAGAAGTTGAGCATATGAATATTGAGCTGAGATTAGAGACGCCGGCGGATTATGCGGAGACGGAAAAGGTTGTTCGCGAGGCGTTTTGGAACGTATACGCTCCGGGCTGCACGGAGCATTACCTGGTGCACGTCATGCGCAGCAGTGAAAACTTCGTGCGAGAGCTTGCCTTTGTGGCGGTTGCAGACAGCAAGATAGTCAGTTGCGTGATGTTCGTGAAGGGAACGATAGCGGGTGACGACGGTGTCGTGCGAGAGGTTCTCACGCTCGGGTCGATTGCCGTGCTTCCGGCATACCAAAAGAAGGGAGTGGGGCGCCGTTTGATTGACCACGCTCGCAAAGAAACCATACGGCAGGGGTATGCAGCGATTGTCTTGTGCGGAGATCCTCTCTACTACTCGCGAGTGGGGGTTGAGCCTGCGGAAAATTTTGGGATTCGAACGGCTGACAACAAGTACTTTGTTGCTCTACAGATCTGTCCGCTGCAGGAAAAGAGACCGGAGTCCTTTGCCGGTCGCTACAGCGATGATGCCGTCTACAACATCAGCCAGGAGGCGGCATTTGAATTTGATCAGCAATTTCTGCCGAAAGATCGCCTCGAGAACACGCCGTCACAAAAACGATTGCTGGAAATTATTGAAATGCAGCGACCGTTTGACGGCGCAAAACGCTAGAGAGCCGGCTTAACTTGGTTTTTGTGCGCACTGCAAAAACTGAGGTGATTTCTACGTTTTTGGTCGAGAATTTTCAGAAAAACGTTACAAATGATCCCAATGAAAAGCTCTTTCTTGCTCGCAAAGCCTTACAGAAGCTGATTGCCTGGAAGGAAGCACCTCGACGCAGCGCTTTGTGCGTAGTTGGCGCCCGTCAGATCGGCAAAACAACGCTTATCCGTCATTTTGCGCGGCAATACTACGAACACTTTGTAGAAATAAATTTTGTGACAGAACCGAAGGCCAAGGCCGTGTTTGCCGGTTCGCTCAATGCCAATGCCATTGTCGCCGCGCTCTCCGCATATCTACGTCGGCCGTTGGTTCCCGGGAAAACACTCATTTTTCTCGATGAGATTCAGGACTGCCCACAGGCGCGAGCCGCGATAAAGTTTCTGGTTGAGGACGGACGGTTTGACTACATCGAGTCAGGTTCTCTATTAGGTGTCAAGACAAATTCCGTCCCGTCTTTTCCCGTCGGTTTTGGAACGCCGTTGACGATGTATCCGTTGGATTTTTCGGAGTTTTGTATGGCCTGCGGCCTTCAGCCCGAGACTTTCGACTACCTCAAGACGTGTTTTGAGACATTGCAACCTGTAGCTGAAACCGTTCACAACAGCATGATGCAGCTCTTATACGCATACATGGTTGTCGGCGGGATGCCCCAGTGTGTCTGCACCTATATTGCCACGCACGACATCGGGCAGATCCTTGCCATCCAGAACGATATCCTTGCGCTTTACCGCCTCGACATTGCACGCTACGCTGACAGAGATAAAGAAAAGATTAGGGAAATTTTTGATGTAATTCCTTCCCAGTTGGAAGCCAAAAATCGTCGTTTCGTTCTTTCCGACATTGCAAAGTCAGCCCGGCTTCTGCGTTATGAGAATTCATTTGTTTGGCTTTCCGACGCAGGTGTGGCCTTGCCATGCTTCAACGTCACACAGCCAACATCGCCTCTGGGTTTAAGCGAAAAGCGAAATCTCTTTAAGCTTTTCTTGTGCGACACGGGTTTGCTTGCCGCAGCAAGCATGCAGAACATTCAGTTCGATATTCTGCAAGGCAACGTCGAAGTCAATCTTGGTAGCGTACTGGAGAATCTGTTTGCGCAACAACTGCATGCCAACGGCTTTGCACTGCGTTACTACAACTCCAAACGCCTGGGAGAAGTTGATTTCTTCATCCAAAACGGACGAGACATCACTCCGATAGAGATCAAATCCGTTGACGTCCTCCCCTGATTGAAAAACCAGAGGATTCCTTCGGAGTTGCGTACGCAACTCCAAGAGGTTGGTTCTCGCTGTTGGCGCCGGAGTTTCGTGCAAAAG